>Ga0209614_1001483_pt1 | contig 17456 bp, 21 predicted proteins | sample BlaSprsedimmetaG_FD_185484 | JGI IMG/M metagenome (GOLD analysis project Ga0209614, IMG submission 185484) | Hot spring sediment bacterial and archeal communities from California, USA to study Microbial Dark Matter (Phase II) - Blank Spring... ... | reverse complement strand
TACATCATTGTTGAAGCAGCACCGGTTGATACCATACCGGGTGACCCGGGTGAACAGGAACCGGAACCCTGTGACATGTTTATTCCGAACGCCTTCTCACCCAACAATGATGGATTCAATGATTACTTCGAGATTACTTGTTTCGATGATTATCCGAATGCGAAAATCGAAGTTTACAGCCGATGGGGAATTCTGCTTTACGAGCAGGAAGACTATGGAAATTCCGACCGATGGGGATCAACCGATGCCTGGTGGGATGGAAGTTCGAATAAGAAAATGACTGTTGGCAAGGAGAAACTGCCGATGGGAACATACTTCTTTATCTTGTATTTAAATGATGGAAGCGACCCGATTACCGGCTCCGTATTCCTTAACAGAGGCAATTAAAATGTTTAATCTGAAAAAAAAGAATAAGATGAAATTCAAATTAAATATCAAAAAAGGGTTAGGGATTCTGGTCATGGTAATCATTGCCAATGCATCTTTTGCACAACAGGATCCAATGTACACACAGTACTTTTTTAACTCACAGACCGTGAACCCGGCTTATGCCGGAACATGGGAATCCCTGGGATTCATGGCACTTGCGCGCCAGCAATGGGTTGGCTGGGATGGAGCACCGAGAAACTATACATTCTCGATGCAGGCCCCTATGAGTAATAATAAAGTTGCACTTGGACTCAATGTCATCAGCGACAATGTTTTTAAGGAGAAAAAGTTTGGATTGTGGGGAGACTACTCCTACCGGGTGAAAGTAACCAACGAAACCAGTCTGCGCATGGGACTAAAGGCAGGATTTACCAATTACTCCAACAATTTAACTGAATATGCCATTGTAGATGCAAATGATCCTTTGTTTCAGGGAGACCTTGAGAATAAATTTTTGCCAAACTTTGGTGTTGGGTTATTCATGTACAATCAAAGGTACTATGTAGGATTATCGGTACCTAAGCTTTTACACAATGAAATGGAGGGAGATAATCCGAATAACTTTTCTGTTGAGGCAGACTTCAGACACTACTACCTCGAGGGAGGTTTGGTTTTCGATGTAGGACAAAACATGAAGTTTAAACCAACGTTCATGACCAAAGCTGTTCAGGGAGCACCTGTTCAGCTTGACCTGACGGCCAATTTCCTGTTTAATGAACGTTTATGGCTGGGTGCCATGTGGCGTTCAAACGACAGCTTTGGCGCCATTGCCCAATGGATTTTCGGAAATGATCTCCGTATCGGTTATGCATTCGATTTCTCAACAACGAAACTGCAAAACTACCATAGCGGCACCCATGAAATTATGGTTTCGTATGAGCTGAGGACACTGAAAGAACTGGTGACCTCGCCAAGATATTTCTAACAATTAACTTTTTCGTGAGGCTAAAACCCGAAGTTCAGCTTTTGCTGCTGTTCTTCGGGTTTTTCCTTTAAAACGGGTTTACTTCACTCTTTGATACCAGCTTTCCGGCAAGTACCGATTTGGCCACCTCAGACGAAACTGCATTGGCTTCCGGCAATTCCCACGTCAGTGTGTGGTTAGGTACCCGGTTTTTATCCGTATAATAGTCTGTTATCACTTTAAGAATATCGATCTTATCGGCATCCCGCAATAAACGGGCATGCAACAGCAGCGGTTCTTCTGCTTTTGAAGGAAGGGCGAGTTTGTTATGGTACTCAATTGCGTAAAAGATAGTATTCTGTATATGAGAATCTACCCATTTATCCAAAAATCTTTCTTCTTTCAAAATTTCCACCGACAAAGTTGCATGATCTTCCGAAACAGCATCGTTAAATGTATTATAAACGGATAATTGCCTGAACCTGCCAATATCATGAAATATTCCTGTCAGATATGCTGTTTGCTTCTCCTGATCATCCATGTTGAGCGCTTCTGCAAGCTTTAATGAGGTATCAGCCACCCGAAAAGAGTGTTCACGCTTAATGTCAAAATTTTTCTGTTGTTCAGGCGTTAAGCCTGAAAAGGAGTTTACATACAACTCCAATGCGTTTTTCGAGGATTTAACCCAATCTGTCATGTTTCTACCGTTTGGTGAATCGGCAAAAATAGAAATTGAAAGGAACTGAGTGTAATCTTTTCTACGGAATTTATTAACAACCCGTAGAGATAAAAAGTGAAGAACAAACTACTGTAGGATAACAAAGGATTTTTATTATTTTTGTCCCGCCAAAACAGAACGGCCCCATAGTTCAATGGATAGAATATCAGATTCCGGTTCTGACGATCTGGGTTCGAATCCCGGTGGGGTCACAAAAACTATTAATAGTCAACCACTTACGAATGGAGTGCGATTTTCAATACGATTTTCTGCTCCATTCTTTTTTGTTATTATCTGCCATTCAGCGAAAAAAAGAAATGAGTTCATGAGAAATGTTACCCTATTGTTTGAATGATTATCCTAATTTCGTAAAAAAATTCAAACTATGGAAGTCAGAAATTTCGATCAACTGCTGGATGTAGTTAAAAAACAGCCTGAAAAAAGGCTGGTTACAGTAAACGGCGTAGATACCAACACGCTGGAAGCTTTGGACAAAGCCGTGGAACTGGGACTTGTTTCGGCCATTCTTACCGGCGACAAAGGCAGAATTAAAGAGACCTGCAGCGAATTGAAAATTGATTTTGGAAATTATGAGATCATCCATACCTCATCGGAACGCGAGGCGACCGAAAAAGCAGTGGAATTAATCCACGACGGAAATGCCGACCTGATAATGAAGGGGCTCGTTTCGACCGATAAATTCATGAAAGTTTTGCTGAAAAAAGAATTCGGGCTGGTTCCGGCCAGGGGCGTATTGAGCCATGTAGCCCTGATGGAAAACCCGAACTACCACAAGTTGCTGGTGTTCTCCGATGCAGGCGTAATCCCCTACCCCGACCTGAAGCAAAAAATTATAATGACCGAATATTTGATAAAAACTGCCCAGGCCCTGGGCATTGAAACACCCAAAATTGCAGTGATAGCACCCACCGAGCAAATCATAATTTCCATACAATCGTGCATGGACGGAGCTACCATTGCCAAAATGTCCGAACACGGCCAAATTGAAGGAGCATTGGTTGATGGCCCCATGGCGCTCGATGTGGCCATTAACCGCGATTCGGCAGCCATAAAAGGATTTACCTCGCCCGTGGCAGGAGATGCCGACTGCCTGTTGTTCCCGAACATAGATGCCGCCAATGTTTTTTACAAAACCAATTCGAAATTGTGCAAAGCTCAAATGGCTGGCATCATAGCGGGGGCCAAAGTACCGGCCATTGTTTCGTCGCGGGGCGACAGTGAAAAGACAAAACTGAACTCCATTGCGCTGGCATCGCTGATGAGTTAAGTAAAATTTCCACTATGCACCGAATTCTCGCCATAAATCCGGGCTCAACTTCCACTAAATTTGCCGTTTATTTCGATGAAAAATGCGTTCTGAACAAAACCATCCGTCATTCGATGGACGAGCTGATGCGCTACAATAACGTAGTTGACCAGTTCGATTTCCGAAAGGGATACATCATCGATGCACTGATGGAAGAAGGCATTGAAGTTGATTCCATAAAAACGGTGATTGGCAGGGGCGGCCTCACCTATCCGCTTGAATCGGGTGTTTACCGGGTGAACCATCAGATGCTGAAACATGCCCGCGAAGGGGTGCTGGGCCAACATGCCAGCAATCTGGGGCCGCTGCTGGCCGACTACATAGCGCAGCAAATACCCAACGCACAGGCCTACATTGCCGACCCGGTAGTAACCGACGAACTTTGCGATGTGGCTCGCATTGCCGGCCATCCAAACTTTGAGCGGCGTTCCATTTTTCACGCCCTGAACCAAAAAGCCACAGCGCGGCTGCATGCTAAAAAAACGGGAAAAGCCTACGAAGATCTGAACCTGATTGTCGCCCACCTGGGCGGAGGAATATCGGTTGGCGCCCATAAAAAAGGCCGGGTAGTGGATGTTAACAACGCATTCGACGGCGAAGGGCCATTCAGCCCCGAGCGTGCCGGAACACTTCCGGTAGGACAACTTATCGGGTTCTGTTTCAGCGGAAAATACTCCGAAGAAAAAATAAAACGAATGGTTGTAGGCGAAGGCGGTTATGTGGGCTACTTAGGTACCAACAACGCCAAAGTGGTACAGGAACTGGCCGAGGCCGGAAATGAAAAAGCCCGACTGGTGCAGGAGGCACTTTTTTACCAGGTCTCCAAAATCATTGGCGAAATGGCTGTGGTGCTGGAAGGAAAAATCGATGGGATTCTGCTCACCGGAGGACTGGCTTATAACCCTCAACTGGAAAAGTACATTCGTGAAAAAGCAGGTTTTCTGGGGCCTGTATTTACCTACCCCGGCGAAGACGAACTGGAGGCACTGGCATTGAATGCCCTGCGTGTGGCCAATGGCGAAGTGGAAGTAAAAACATATAACCAGTAGGGCTTTTCAACTGTTTATGTTGAATAAATAACCCGAAGTACAGCAATTCACATCCTCATTTTCAACAAATTCTATCTTTCATCGTGAAATTTGATGAAAAACCCAGAACCTCTTTCAGATTCTTTTGTTTCAGCTTTAAAACAATGCAATAATGAATTATTTGAAAGAGAAAAGAGTTGCACTTTTATTCACTGCAATAGGAGCGTTGGGCGGATTTTTATACTGGAGATTTGTGGGGTGTGTCAGCGGCACCTGCCCCATCCAGAGTGTTTGGTACTGGAGCACCTTGTGGGGCGCTGCTGTGGGCTATCTGGTGGGCGACTTTATTAACGACTTTGTTCAGAAACGCAAAAAGAAAGCTGAGGAAGAAAAATGAATCCGCGGTTTTTACAAATCATCAAATCATCGAAACCGGTTCTGGTCGATTTTTATGCCGACTGGTGCGGCCCCTGCAAAGAGGTTCCACCCATTTTAAAAAAGATAAAAAAAGAGATGAAAGGTGTGCGGATTGTTAAAGTAAATGTGGACAATAACCCGTTTATTGCCAGCCGTTTCAATGTACACCGGTTGCCCACACTCATTGTTTTTAAAGATGGAGAACCCATCTGGAGCCACGAGGGTGTTTTCTGCCCCGAAAAATTAAAATCGGTTTTACGCAGCCGGATGGAGAAAAATTAAGAATTTTCTGCAACCACTTCTTTCATTTTCATCAATCCTGTTTTTGCAACTTCCAGCGCATCTCTTTTCCAATATTCCGGGTTGAAAAACTCCAGCGAGAGCACTTTTTTACCGCCCGGTTTTTTCAGGTATTTAATGATCTGGCTGAACGGCGCAGCGTCGTCTCCCGGGTAAACGCGGTCTAAATCCTTTTGTTCCAAACGCGGAATGTCGTCCACAAAATCGTTGAAATGGAACATTTCGATGGAGCTTCCCGACATCAGTTTCAAACTCCTTCAGAAATCCAACTTTCTGACCCGAAATGGTACTGGTGTTCAGGCAATAAGAAAAGTTGTTTTCCGGAGTGAAAGTCTCCCCGGTTACCTTCCTTTGGTTCAGAAATGTTGCACCCGTAATCAGTGCCAACCCTTTTAATGCTTCTCTTCTTGAAATCATATTTATGTTTTTTTCAAAAATAACATTCTGAAATATTATCTTTAACTTTTTGAAACCAAATAAATGATAAGAACATGAAAAGAATTTTCTGCTTCCTGATTTTACTGGCTGTTTCAATTCCATTTAACTCTGCTTTTTCCCAAAATCAAAATGAACCGAACCTATGTGTTGGTCATTACTACACTGAAGAAGAGGCACGGGAAGTGATTCAGCAACTAAAATCGGAATACTCAACAAGTGAAGCGTGGCTTCAGCGGGCCGAAATCATCCGGCAGGGAATTCTGAAGGGTGCCGGTCTGGTTCCGTTTCCAGAAAAGACACCACTCAACCCACGTTATTCAGAAATTCGCAAATACAAGGGCTATTCGGTGCAAAACGTAGCCATTGAAAGTTTGCCCGGCGTGATTGTTACCGGTAGTTTGTATCTTCCTGAAAACAAAAGTAATAAAATACCCGGCATATTGAGTACTCACGGCCATTGGAACGAACCAGGCGATTACGGCCGTTTCCGCGAAGATGCCCAAATGCGTTGTGCTGCACTGGCTAAAATGGGTGCGGTGGTTTATTCCATCGACATGGTGGGGTACGGCGAAATGGCCGGTTGGGGCTGGGAACACAAACACCCGCTGGCGCTGAAACAGCAGTTATGGAACAGCATCCGGGCGCTCGACTTTTTGCTTTCGCTGGAGAATATCGATCCGGAGCGGATTGCCATTACCGGAGCTTCGGGCGGAGCGACACAGGCATTTTTGCTTACGGCTATCGACGACCGGATAAAAGTGACGGTTCCGGTTGTGCAGATCTCGGCCCACTTTTTTGGCGGCTGCGTTTGTGAAAGCGGGATGCCCATCCACAAAAGCGAAAGCCACCAGACCAATAATGTTGAAATTGCTGCCCTGGCTGCACCGCGTCCCATGCTGCTGGTTTCCAATGGCGCCGACTGGACCAAAAATACGCCGGAGGTTGAATTCCCACACATCCAATACATTTACAGGTTAATGGGAGCTGAAAACAAAGTAAAAAATGTGCATTTGCCCAAAGAAGGACACGGCTACGAATTGCCCAAACGAAAAGCGGTTTATCCGTTTCTGGCCGAACACCTGAAACTGAACTTGAAAGCAGTTACAGACAAGACCGGTGAAATTACGGAAGAAGGCATTGTTATTGAGCCTTATGAACAAATGAAGGTTTTTTCAGACAAAAATCCGCGACCGGATTATGCTGTGCTGAAGAATGATGCAGTAAGATGGTGATTTAAGCCACTTCGTAAATGATGCCATTAGGTTGATTGGTCTTTTTTGAAGCTTCCAGAATTTCAATGCCGATTATATTTCCGGCTTTATCGTAATCCAGAATTATTCCCTGCTTTTCTTCATCACTTTCAAAAATTTTCTCATCTGAAAGTTTAATGTAAATGGCATCAATTTCTTTATTGTATTTAATAACCATATTTTTCAATTTTGGATGTTCTGTAAACAGTGATTACAGTCATTGCTTTCATTTCAATTTTCAGAAAAACCCTGTAAAGATATAATTTGTTCTCATCATTTATCAGTTTTGAATAAATTCTGATTTTCTCATCCTGGGGTATAATCGTATCTGGCTGCTCAATAATTGTTATAACTCTTTCTTTAAAAATTTTACGGGCTTTCATTCGCTCCAATGCATGATTTGAGAATAAAATATCCATAACGACAAAATTATGACAGAGAAAATTTACTTCAACTCACCATACACCGACTCCACCAGCCTTGCTTCGTTTTCATTGAAGGCAGCTTGTGCTTCTTCCAGCGGTTTTCCATCGTTAACCAGTTTTTTTACTTTCTGCTGAAATTTCTTCATTTCCTTTTCATTTTTAAATTTGAGCGAAAAGTTACAAAAAATTGGCTTAGAAAACTAACTTTGTTCACCTGAAGAGAAAGAAAGAAAACATGGCAAACGACTGGAAAGACCGACTGGGCATGGTGTATTCCACCAATCCCGATTTTAGTTTTGAAACAGAAAAGGAAGAAAAGACAACGCTGCCACCGCAGCAGCAAAAGCTGATTGTAATGCTCGACCGCAAAAAACGCAAAGGCAAAAGTGTAACACTTGTTACCGGTTTTGTGGGTGCGGAAGATGACCTGAAAGATTTGGGGAAAATGCTGAAAACCAAATGTGGCGTTGGCGGCACTGTGAAAGATAATGAGATTTTGATTCAGGGCGATTTTCGTGAAAGAATAATGGAATTACTGAAAGCGGAAGGGTACAAGGTGAAGAAGTCGGGAGGATGAAGAAGGAGATTTATGGGGATTGAGTGGGGATTGTTTGAGATTAATGGGGGTTTAATATGGAACAACAAATTACCTTTAGATGACAATTATCCAACCATATTTAAAACTAATTTTTAAACCAGGAAAAGACCGTGTAAAAAAATCATAATCTTTAAAACAAAGGAAATAAACCAATGAAACGAATTAAAAACCTTACGTCCTCAAAAAGCATCTTGTTTTACCTGGCGTTACTTGCATTTGGCCATCTGTTTTTTGCCTGTAATAAAACCATTGATTATCCTGTAAAATCTGATCCACTTGGTTCAGGCAATGTTAAATGGCAGGAATCAGAAACACCGGATGGCTGGACGAAGGTCACAAACGAAGACGGCACTACCCTCGGATATTCAAAAAAATCCGGGCTTCAGCTAATACAGGTTGACGGATACGTTTTTAAAGATCTCAACCGGAACAACCTGCTGGATGAATTTGAAGACTGGCGCGTTGACTTTGAAGCAAGGGCGGCAAGTATGGTTTACGAAATTCCGGTGGAACAGATGATGGGCATGAAAATGAATCCGTTTGGCGGCTGGACGGTTAATCCTGATACGCTTGATGCCATCATAAAGAAATCACTGGACCTGGGCTACCGGCAGTTGAGAGCACCCAGAGGCGGAACAGCTGACGCGCGAACAAAAGTGAACTGGAATAACATGGTTCAGGAATATATTGAAGGACTTGGCAATATTGTTTGCATTCCCGCGGTTTGGATTGACGATCCCCGGTCGGGCGACGTTTCGGGCTGGCCAAGCAATCTTGGTTTGGCCGCAACATTCGATCCTGAAGTGGGTGCCCAATTTGGCAGAATGATGTCGGAAGAATGGCGCGCCATGGGAATCTCGATGCAGGTGGCCACTCAAATGGACCTGGCAACAGAACCCCGCTGGAAGCGTATTCCCGGTACGTTTGGCGAAGACCCCGGCTTGTCGATGGATATGGCAAAAGCAGTTATTAATGGCTGGCAATCTACCTACGATGAAGAAGGAAATGATCAGGGCTGGGGCATACACAGCGTGAATAACCAGATGAAACACTGGCCCGGAGACGGCGCTGCCGAAGGAGGACGCGAATCGCATACGCGCGACGGGGCATACAATGTATTCCCAGGCGGTCAGTTTTTCACTCATGTTCTGCCATTTATCGCCTGTATGGACCTCCCCGGAAAAACGGAAACAGTAACGGCTGCCATGACAAATTATTCCATCGGTATTGAGGCAGATGGTTCACCTGTGGGGGGAGAGCGCCTCGGAACGAGCTACAGCAACTACAAAATCAACCAATTACTGAGAGAAGAATACGGCTGGGATGGTTACATTCTTACCGACTTCGGCATTCTCACCAGCAAGGATTATGGTGTTGAGGATTTGTCTCCGGTTGAAAGAAGACTGGCCACCCTGGAAGCAGGATGTGATGCATTGGGAGGCGAAGGCGGTGGCTTGCAGGAAAGTGTGGATTTGGCAATGGAAGCTTATGAATTGGGTGTCGAAAAGCTTGGTAAAACAGAAATGAATGAAATCATGAAAAAAGGTACAGAGCGGATTCTTAGAACCCATTTCAATATTGGCATTGTGGACAATCCATACCTCGATTTCAACGTGGCTGAATCCACTTTTAAAAAACCGGAGCATGAAGCTGCCGGACATCAGGCACACCTTAAATCTGTTGTAATGTTGAAAAACAGGGGCAACATAATTCAAAAGGCATCAAATGGAGCCGTAAAACCCAAAGTTTACATTCCAAGGTTATATACGGCAGCAACAGTTGGGTGGAGAAGGACACCGGCTTCTGCCGAGCCCGGATTCGATCTTGAAATTGCCGGAGATTACTACGATGTGGTAACCGATGCACTGGCCAAACCGTTTACCGGCCCGGCGGATGAGGAAGGAAATCCAACACTGTCAGAAAATGACATCATCCGTGCGTCGCAAGAAGAAATAGCGCAATGTGATTTTGCCATTGGCAGGATTAGCAATCCTAAAAACGGGAATCCAACATTTATGGAGACAGGAGGCATGAGAGAAGGCCCGGGATCTGAAAGTAGCATAACCGATCGGGAGGATTATACTTATCTGCCCATCTCGCTGCAATATCGTCCGTACACTGCCGATTCAGAATTTGTGCGCCGTGAATCACTCGGAGGAGATATTTTAGAGGTTTCAGAAAACGGAACAAAAAAACGTGTAAAGGAGAATCGCTCCTATTTCAGTGAGACAGGAATCATCACGAATGAAAGTCATCTGGATCTTGTGCTAAACACGACGTCCGTGGCAGAAAAAGTGATTGTGGTTATTGACATGTCGAATCCGATGGTGTTTAATGAATTTGAAAGCGAGGTAGATGCAATTCTTGTTGGATTCGGTGGCAACAGGGCTGAAAATGTGCCCGACAAAGCATTTCTCGAGATTATTTCCGGCCTGGTAGAACCATCCGGGTTACTGCCACTGCAAATGCCTGCAAACATGGAAACTGTTGAGGCGCAATTCGAGGATGTGCCGCGGGATATGAAGTGTCATGTCGATTCCGAAGGAAACACGTATGATTTTGCTTTTGGGATGAACTGGAGCGGAATAATCGACGATGGACGGACAGCTAAGTATAATGTTCCGCCAATCGTTGGTGAGACACCTGTTAGTATGAAATGAAGTTAAATTCAAAAATCTTTAGTCGTCTTTTGTAAAAATAAGAAAGTTGAAACAGTTTCGGTCAAATTTTAATAGATTTGAATCGGAGATGGAGTCAAATTCAAAATAAATATTTCATACTCAAAAAATGAAAAATAAAATCAAATTTGTTTCTGCGATCCTTGGTCTTTTGATTGCCGGGTTTCAGACTTTTTCACAGAATAACGACGAAGTGTACCTCTTTTCCTTTTTCCAGGGAAACGGCGAAGATGGTTTGCACCTGGCGTACAGCTACGACGGACTGACCTGGGAGGCGCTAAACAACAACCAGTCGTTTTTAACGCCGCAGGTGGGCAACGACAAACTCATGCGCGACCCCTGCATCATTTCCGGTCCCGACGGCAAATTTCACATGGTGTGGACGGTGAGCTGGAATGAAAAAGGAATCGGGTATGCCAGTTCTGAGGATTTGATCAACTGGTCGGAGCAAAAATACATTCCGGTGATGGAGCACGAACCCACGGCCCGCAACTGCTGGGCGCCGGAGGTTTTTTACGATGATGCTTCGGAGCAGTATATGATTTTCTGGTCAACCACCATTCCCGGCCGGTTTCCGGAAACTGCATCCACCGGCGACGACAGCTACAACCACCGCATGTATTACGTAACCACCAAAAATTTTGAAACCTTCAGCGAAACAAAACTGTTTTACGACCAGGGCTTTAATGTAATTGACGGTACGCTGGTGAAGGAAGACGGAAAATACATTCTTTTTTTGAAAGATGAAACCCGGCACCCGGCCGAGAAAAATATCCGCGTAGCTACCAGCAATCAGCTTACGGAAGGTTACAGCAAAGCTTCGGAACCCATCACCGGCGATTACTGGGCAGAAGGACCAACTCCTGTAAAAATTGGTGAGCACTGGGTGGTCTATTTTGACAAATATGTTGATCACAATATGGGCGCTGTGCGCTCTTCTGACCTCGAAAACTGGGAAGACATTTCCGGCCAGATTCATTTCCCTGAAGGCACCCGGCACGGAACAGTTTTTAAGGTTCCGAAGAATATTTTTGAAAAACTTTTGGAGATAGCTCCATAGTTAAGTCAGGATTGGCAAACATGGTTGAGCAATCGGTGTAGAAAGGTGTACTATCAGGATAAGGGAAGCAACTTTCATTTATTATGCCGGTTGTATCGATATAATGAAGTGCTTCAGAGACGGAAGCAGATCCAAGTGGCCCACCATAACCCGAACACCATGAATAAATCTCCCTTTCTGCAAGGTCTATCCCATTAGAACCTATCGAAAAAGGTTTATTGAAATAAATGTGACTCATTGCCTCAACGGCTGCTACGGCTGCAAAAATATGACAGGGGCTTTGTTCACCTTGATCTTTGGCTGGGGAAATGTAATTATTTCCTCTATTATCACCATCTTGCGGTCTTTGCCAGGAAAAAAATGAAGGTTGTGCCAGTAAAGTAAAATTAATGCCTGTTATCATTATTAGGGTGATTATTAACTTTTTCATTTCTATGGTTATTTTTAAGGTTTATAAAAGGTTATTTTTAATTTTTAACACAGCGTACAGATAAACCATCTCTTAAATTATTAGTATATCTACCACTACCTCCGTGATTTGAAGAATAAATCCTTGTAATTGCCTCATTTGAATCTTGTTTAGTAGAAGTCCAAAAACATCCGACCTCTTTAATTGAAAGATATCTGTTGTATTTTCCTCCTCCCGGTAATGCGGAAAATCCAGTCTCATTGGTTGCACCTTCATTTGGTGCCTTCCAATAAGTTAGTCCTGTTTCTTTTAGTTTTCCACCTATTCCTGATACTTGACCGCGAAAGAGATTGTCCATATCATAAAGTGCGTCTTCTTCCATTCCCAGGAAACGTTCCAGTTCCATCCATTCTTCGTCGGAAGGGAGGTGCCAGCCTTCGGGGCACACTTCCATGGCAGTTTCAAAGTCGTACAGGGCGCCGTAGGTGTGGTAGTTGGTGCCATAAGAACCTTCGCCGTTGTAACCGTATATCCAGATTCCGCACTGCGAGTCGGGAGCGCACACATAGGGCACATAGGCCAGGTTTTCGGCCATCCAAATCTGGTCGCCTATTTTTACCCATTTGTATTCGCGGCCGTCGCGCTCATCGGTAAAGGTACCGGAGCTGGCTTCAAACGGGTCTTTTTCGCAGGCTGCAAAAAGCAGCATAAAAGTTAGTAGTGTTAAAAATGGTGTTTTAATTTTTGAAAATTTTAAGTTCATAATTAATTATTATTGTTTTATTAACTACGGTTCTCCATTGGAGTCCTTCAGACTTCTGAATGAAATTCTGAAAGTTTGGTTAATTACAAGTAAAAAAATTCTATCGCTTCACAATAAGTTTTCCGGTTAATATTTCATCTTTATATTTTACACGCACCATATAAATTCCTTCTTTCCAGCCGGAAGTTTGGATGGTTGTGCTATTGCCTTTCAACTTGGTTTTCTTTGTTTTCAACAACATTGTTTCGGAAAAGACTTCCAAATCCCATTCTGAAACAATAAGTTCGTTTTTATCAGTCGATTCAATTGCGACAGTCACTTCACCATTGGCGGGATTTGGTGTGATTGACAAACTTTTTGCATCATACACATAAATACTTGCCATGGTATAAGGTCCAAACCCGCAATCATTTTCTGCCCGTATCACAAGCTGGTAGGAACCTGAGTTGTAAAAAGCGATATCTACTGAACGTCCATAATTATAAAGAGAGTTACCATTTAAGGGATTGAGTGTCCAGGAATAATCATTATTACTCTGTAATCCCATTAAAGTATCATAAGGTTCTACGTAATAAGTTGCCCACTGGTAATTGGGCGTACTTGTTGGCCCCGTGATGTATGAAAACTGCGGGGGACCACACCAAAAATATACCTTTTCCATGGTATAATTGCCCCATCCCGTATTTACAACAGCTTCAACCCATCCGGCACCATTGGACCCGGGGGTTACCTGGACCGGATTCGAGGTATTATTTGAAAATGTTACATTACTCCCGTTCCATTGCTGAAAAGAGTAACCAGGAGGAAGGTCGGTTACAGAAAATGATGTACTGGAACACAGTTGATCAGGGATACCTGAATATTCAGGAGCTGGGCGGACAGCATTGAGGGTTGTAACTGTTCCCCCCAAAGGATTCAGCCAATAACTTAACTGATTTGTTGAGTCTCCTCCGCCATTCCACGAACGGTGAAGACAGCCATGCCAAAATTGTTTACTTGATGAACACCCGGGATACCCTCCACTCAATTGACCAATAACTCTGGAGTTCTGATCAAAGACAGGAGAACCAGAAGAACCGCGTTCTAAAGTACCTTCTTCAATTTGACTATACCAATAATTTTGGCCGGATGAGGTACTCCCATAATTTGTTTCAGGTAAAGCATCTTCATTATATGCATATTTCATCACATCACCTGATGGATGATGGATATATGTTCCATTAGTGGGGGTATTTCCAGTCCTGTCCCAACCGAGCCAAACTTTTTGGCCTACAGAAAATACATCCCGTAAAATATCATCTTGCAATTCTACTAACGCAAAATCAGTTGTATTCCATGCAGCCCTGAAATGAGTGTCTTCATATGTAATCACATTGGCAAAAATATATTCACTATCAGTACAATACCGATGTCTAAAACGAAAGCGAACCAACCATTCTTCTGCTGTTCCAACCTCCACAGTACTTAGTACTCCATTTTTATCGGTATCAATACAATGAAATGCCGTAAGAATAAACGGTCGATAATCTTGCGCTGTATTATTTAGCAAAAAGCCCGAGCATAATTCTTCCCCGTTTGCCAAAAGTATTTGCACCACACCATCCGCTTCATCTTCCCATGTTGGGAAATAACAGACAATATCATCATTACAAGAGCCTGATTCACCATAACCTATATCCAGAAAACTGAAAATATTTCTATATCCATGTACTACTTTTTGAATTCTTAATTTCGGTTTTTCAGCAGTTGTAACAGGAACAGTTAACTGGATAACGACAGACTCGCCTTGAATAATATCTGTTAAATAAGTCTGCCCATGTTGGTTTTGTTTTTCAGTAACCGGACCATAGACCATGGAGCCAGCCTCATTAAAAATATGTAACTCGGAACCTTTCGGAAGATATAAATCTGAAAAAATAAAATTCAGGGAATAGGCTTTTGGTGAAGTAATTTTTAGGCTCCAGATTTCTGTAGAATCTGTTTTTATCCATTTCCCATCTTTCAACACCAGATCGACATCAAAACTTTTGCCGAACCTGAAAGGATAATCCATTCCCTCCACTGCTCTATCTTCTTCAAGCAACGGAGTGACATCAAAAACTGGCATCGTTTTTTCGGGAGCATTACTTCAGGAAATTTGAAATCCTGGGTGTTTTTCGAACGCCATGTTTTTTTCAAACATCTTTGTAGGGACTTGGGCAAAAGAAGTCACCGCCCCTCCCAATATTAACATAATTGCAATATTTTTTTTCATGATTTCGGTTATTTTATTTTAAAATTGATTTTAAATGAAATCAAACCAGTTTCTAACTTAGGTTCTTTATCAGGCAATCCAAAAGAAAAATTATAGACAAACTGAGTATAATATTCTCCCTTCTCTAAAAAAGGCTGTTTAGTACTCTCAAAAAATCCCCAATACAATTGCCATTCATCCCTTTCATCATGCCAAGGGACCATAAACTTATAGCTTAAATCGTCAGAGACTTCTGACCGTAACCATTTTAATTCTAGTGTTGTGCTATAACCTTTAAATATAAAAGGCCTTCCATGGGATTTTCCATTGGACTTTACCGCAAGAAAATCATTCAATTCATAATAACCATAGTCGTAAAATGGTAGAGATTCAGATCTGTTATTTTTAATGGCAAACAGAAAGGTAAAATTCTCGCCTTCATCGAAGACTGTAGCAGGCTTCCCCTGCTCATTTAACAGGCAAAATTTAAATTCAATCCCATCTATTTCTTTTAGGATTACGGCATTTTCGTCTCCAATATCGAGTTCAAAAATGTCGTCTTTTTGGCACCCTGCTGATATAAAGCTAAGCAGCAGGATAATTACACTTAAATTAAAAATTTTGATTTTCATGATATTTGTTTTTAAGAATTAAAAGGAATTTTTGGTTTACAAATTTTTTTGGTAACCAGGTAGTTAAACTACTAGGTGTGAGAACAATTAGGAGCAATTTTTATTGCCTTTGTTTGGCAGGGGTCCGGAGTATTTCCACCTTGTGGTTTTCCGGGAAATCTTCGTTTGAATGGTGGTTATGGGCCGTGTTTCATCATACTATTGGTTTTAAAAGTTAATGTTTTGTTTGTTAAGATGCTGAAAGTTGAAATTTCGTTGCGTGCCTCCTGTTTTTTTTATTGGTTTTTAAAGTTCTGTCCTATTTTTGTGAAAGTAAAAATTTTTCACCTTTCAATAAAGAATATTTCTCATTTTTGCTGAATTACACCAAATTGAGTGTGTCGAAAAATAAAAATACCATGGCAGAAATAGGCAAAATAAATACCCTGAACGTGGTTCGGGAAACGGAGAACGGGGTTTACCTCGATGGCGAAAACCTGGGCGAAATTTTAATGCCCCGCAAGTTTGTAACCGACGAGGTAAAAACCAGTCGGCAGGCTACGGTGTTCATTTATACCGATTCGGAAGACCGGCTGGTGGCAACCACCGAAAATCCGCTGGCCATGGTAGGCGAATTTGCCTTTCTTGAAGTGATTGAAACCAATCGGTTCGGGGCTTTTCTCGACTGGGGCCTTCCCAAAGATTTGCTGGTGCCCATGAGCGAACAAAAAGCAAAAATGACGGAAGACAGACAATACCTGGTTTATGTTTTTCTGGATAAACTAACGAACCGCCTTGCAGCGTCCGCAAAAATCGACAAGTTTCTGGACAATGTTCCTCCCGATTATGAATCCGGAGAAAAAGTGGATTTGCTTATTGCCGAGGAAACCGAAATCGGCTACAAAGCCATTGTGAACAACCAGCACTGGGGGATTTTATACAAAAATCAGGTTTTCAGAACGCTGACTCCAGGCGAGAAGTTAGAGGGTTTTATCAATAAAATCAGGGACGATGATAAAATTGATTTGCTGCTGGAAAAACCGGGTTACGGAAAAATTGATCCCATTTCAGAAAAACTGCTTGAAACCCTGCGTGAAAACAACGGCTTCCTTGCGTTAAATGACAAAACTTCACCCGAAATCATCCAGTCTTTGCTGGGAATCAGCAAAAAGAATTTCAAAAAGGCTGTCGGAAATCTCTATAAAAAAAAGCTTATCGAGTTTAAATCCGATGGGATTAAGTTAATTGAATGATTAGCTCAATAGTCATAGCCTCACTTGGAGTGAGTGAATGACTAAGCCGTCACATTAAGGAAATTAGGAACTCTTAAACCTTCAGTGTTTGCGAAACCCTGAAGGTTTGGTTAATTACTAGTTTGAATTGGTTAAGCAAAGCGGCATCAATGTTGTTCTTGTGCTTACTGCTTTATTGGTAATGCTTTTCTATAATGGCCGGAACATCCACAACTTCTTTTCCCGGCAGTTTGGAAAACTGGCAGGTATTAAAGGGAGCAAGAATCCATATTACGATTTGTTGGGGCATGAATACATCTGCTGGAGGTCTGTACTGTTCCTGTTTGCCATACGGTATTTAAATCTTGCCAATCGCATAAGGGACAATGCAGGACAAATCAGGGCATTGATATTTGATGATTCCCCGCTGGAAAAAAGAGGGAAAAAGATAGAAGGGGTCAGCAAAATCCACGACCATGTAACAGGGCGGTTTATTTTTGGCTATAAAATTTTAGTATGTGGCTATTGGGATGGTGGGAATTTTATTCCTGTTGATTTTTCGCTTCACCGTGAGCGTGGCAAAGAATTAGATAAAGCGCGCACAAGGCGCAACCGGGCAAGGCAAAAGTTCAGAAA
>Ga0209614_1001481_pt1 | contig 17474 bp, 16 predicted proteins | sample BlaSprsedimmetaG_FD_185484 | JGI IMG/M metagenome (GOLD analysis project Ga0209614, IMG submission 185484) | Hot spring sediment bacterial and archeal communities from California, USA to study Microbial Dark Matter (Phase II) - Blank Spring... ... | reverse complement strand
CTACTTGGCGTTGCATAATATTGCAAAAAAGTGGACGATGCCGATCAGGGACTGGAGGGCGGCCCTGAACCAATTCTCAATCATATTTGAAGGCCGGTTACCGGTTTACTGACAACTCAAACCCGGACCGTTTACACAAAATGCTTTACATGCCCGAAATCTTCGCCTTCAATATTGACATTAGGATGAATTATCATCTTCGCGGTGCTGCTAAAGATATAAATGTAGCCGGTTTCCCCGATTTTTTTGTTCCTGAGTTGAATTCGCAGATTTCTTTCGAGTTCATTCTTTTTTAATTTAATGTCATGGTCAATCATGTCCAGATAAACGCCGGTACCGATCACCCATTGCCAGGCCTCGAGATGACGGGAAAAGGTCAGTTTCTCATAAAGCTGTTCATCCTTTAATTTCCTCCATGAATAGCGATGAAAGCCTTCTCCATCCCGTCGCGCGATCTCAACCATTGGAGGCACGATCAAAACCCCGTTGGGATCCCTGACCTCCGACATATCCCGCCCCTGCAGGGATGGATGACCAATCAATACCGAATTATAGTCGCTGACATAAAAATATTCATCCTCGCTGTATCTCAAACCGGCGACATAATCCAGAGCCTGTTGTTGTTTGGCGCACAGAAGCTCCTGCAGATTACATTCTGTGCCGATTATCCAGTTCATTTCTGGAAAATAAAAAATATAGACGAGATACTCCTCCACCTCCCCAGAAGAAGGGGGTTTAGCCATCGATAACCAGTAAAACCCTTCCCGGCTTGTTTGGCAATCGTCGCAAATGCCTGAATAAATAATTTACCTTCCGCATCCGCAAGCGAAACCAGATCTCGATGGTTAAATTCCGGTTTTAAGGGATGAACCACACAGTAAGTACCCTGATGAATAAAGAAACAACCCGCGCCCTCATCGTAGCGATAAATTCTGACAAGCTCGCGGAGAACCTTTTCCAGCCCCTCCCTGGGCAAATGCTGACTGCTCAGATATAGCTGTTGCAGTTGTAGATGAAAATTTTCTACGGCTTTAGAGACATGCAGCTTAATTGCTTCCGGTTGAGTTGCAGCACAAAGATCTTCAACCAGGTTAACCGCGATATCGGTTAGATTTTTTAATTCTTTTTTATGCATGGTCAAAGCGCTTCGTTTATGGCTTTCCAATTCCTGGGCCGCACTGCTGACCGCGCGGTCAGAATCTCCTGCAACACCGCCTTGCCGGCTTTTTCTTCCAGATAGACAGCCCGTTCTTCGACCTTTGGAGAGACGAAAAAAAGCATCACTCCGGTATAAATAAAAACGATCAGGATATTTACCGCGATCACCTTGAAATATATTTTAGAAAATATTTCCATCTGAGTAGTTTCAAAACTCCGTTCTTAACCTGCCGATTAAAGTTTGCAACAAAAAAAGGGCATGAAACCTAATTCATACCCTTTTTTTAAGCTATATCCTGATTTCAGTTTTACATAATCATTTTTGCTGATTCACGCGCCAGTTCCCAGATATAGGAAGGAAAGATTCCCATCTGCAAGACGCCAAAAGCTGCCAGAGAAAGCGCCGCAACCAGAGTCCCGGCGGGAGCTATAATATTAAGTTCCCGTTCTGGTTCACGAAAATACATGCGAACGATAACGCCAAGATAATAATAAAGCGAGATCACGCTATTAATGACGCCAAAAATCGCCAGCCAAATATATCCGCCCTTGATGGCCTCAGAAAAGATGAAGAACTTGCCCATAAAACCAGCTGCAGGTGGAATTCCAGCCATAGAAAACATGAAAATCGTCATCATCATGCCAAGAAACGGGTATTTAAACCCGACCCCGGAAAAATCCGCCAAGTCATTGAATTCTTCATCTTTCCGACCCATGGCTGATACGACTGCGAAGGCACCGATATTAGTGAAGGCGTAACCCATCAGGTAGAAAAGCACGGCCGAACGAGCGACTTCACTACCAACCACAAAGGCGACCAAAATATAGCCGGCATGAGCGATACTGGAATATGCCAGCATCCGTTTAATACTGGTCTGCGAAATCGCCACTACATTACCAATCGTCATGGTCAGAAAAGCTGCCAACCACATAATTGCAGTCCAGTCAACCTGCATAGCTCCGAAAGCCACGAAGAAGACCCTAATCAAGGCGGCAAAGGCCGCAGCTTTTACCCCGGTGGCCATAAATCCGGTAACTACACTCGGGGCCCCTTCGTAAACGTCAGGGGTCCACATATGGAAAGGAAACATCGCTACCTTAAAACCAAACCCGACCGTCATCAACGCCACCCCCCCCAACACCATGGGGTGATGCAACATCAAAGGATTAGCGGTAAAGAAATTCCCCAGCTTAACGATGTCAAGGGTACCACTGGCTCCGTAAACCAAAGCAAAGCCGTAAAGCAGAAACCCTGATGCAAAGGCTCCCAACAGAAAATACTTCAGAGCAGACTCAATCGATTTTCCGTCTTCCCGTTTAAAACCGGCCAGGACATAAATCGAAATCGACATCGTTTCAAGCGCGACAAAAACCATTATCAAATTGCCCGCATTGCCCATAAATGACATTCCGAAGGCCGCGAACAACAGCAGACAGTAATATTCACCACTTTTAATCGATGGACAGATGCGCTCATAATTCATCGAAACCAGAATGGTCAGAAAAACCACACAACCTACCACCAGGGTTATGAAGAAGCCAAAGCCGTCCGCCATCAACATTCCAGCATAAGCTGCTTCAAAACTGCCACGATTCATGAAGAGAGCAATCAAAGCGAACGCTACGCCTGTCAGCGATAAGGCACCGAGTGAGGTTTTGCCCTCTTTCCCAGCAAAGACGTCAACCAGCAAAACTGTCAGCGCTGTCAGCGCCAGTGTTATCTGTGGCAGAATCGCCTTAAGGTTTAGTGCCGGGACAATAAATTCCAGCATTTCCATCACTCTCCTCCAATTATGAATATGGTATTTTAAATTTCCGGGTTACAGCTTGAAGCCTTATTGCACAAACAAAGATTAATCCACTACAGCCGTGCGCACCTGGTCTTGCTCCAGTACGGCAGCTATCTTGGCTGCGTGATTCCCCTCTCGGTTTTCATAATAGGCGACTTTCTGCTGATAGTTTTTCAGAAAGTGTTCACATGATGCATCCATTTTCCGCAAAAAATAACCCGGAAAGAAACCCATAACAAAAACCAGCAGGGCCAACGGCAGCAAAGTGACAATCTCTCGCGCGTTAAGATCCTTTAATTTCTTGTTTTCTTCCTTATCAAGGGGTTGAAACATCACCCGCTGATACATCCAAAGCATATAAAGAGCCCCGAGAATAGCGCCCGAAGTCGCGAACACGGCATAGATGGGAAAGGATCTGAATGCTCCGACCAGAATCATGAATTCACCGACAAAACCATTCGTCCCCGGCACCGCGATCGAGGACAGGGTCGCAATCATGAAAAAGGTCGCAAAAATTGGCATCACTTTGGCAATGCCGCCGAAATCTTTAATCATTCGGGTATGACGACGCTCATAAAGCATTCCGACGATAAGAAACAGCGCCCCCGTGCTGATACCATGGTTGAGCATCTGGTAAATCCCGCCTTCTACCCCCTGCAGATTGAAGGCAAAAATTCCAAGCATAACGTAACCGAGATGGCTGACACTGGAATATGCCACTAATTTTTTCATATCCGGCTGAATCATGGCAACCAGCGCGCCATAGATTATACCGATGACTGCCAGACAGACAACTACCGGAGTAAACTGACTACTGGCATAAGGAAAAAGTGGAATAGCGAAGCGTATGAAACCATAGGTACCCATTTTCAGCAGAACTCCCGCCAGGATCACGCTCCCCGCAGTAGGGGCCTGAACATGAGCGTCCGGCAACCAGGTATGCAAAGGGAACATCGGCACCTTGATTGCAAACGAAACAAAGAAGGACAAGCACAGCCAGAACTGGGTTGATACCGGAATGTCAAGTTTATAGAGCTCCAGCAAATCAAAAGTCCAGATTCCGGTATATTTATGATTCAGGTAGTAAAGAAAGAAGATCGACAGCAGCATGAAAACAGAACCGGCTGCCGTATAAATAAAAAACTTCACGGCTGCATAAATTCGGTTATCCCCCCCCCAGACGCCAATCAACAGATACATAGGGATAAGCATCAATTCCCAGAAAATGTAAAAAAGAATCATATCGAGGGAAACCAGCGCCCCAATCATCGCAGTTTCAAGCAACAGCAAGCAGATCATAAACTCCTTGACCCGCTTCTCGATGTAGGTCCAGGAACAGAGAACACAAACGGGAGTAAGAAAGGTTGCCAACAAGATTATCCAGATACTAATACCGTCAAGGCCAACAAAGTAACTCAGGCCGGCACTCTCAAGCCATTGATAACGCTCGACAAACTGCATAGCAGCGGTACCGTTCTGAAAACTGAACAGCAGGGGCAGCGAGATAAAAAACTCAATTACGGCAAAAACCATGGCCGTGCCCCGAAGGGTATCTTTGGCTTCCTTGTCGATAAACATCAGGATCAGAACCCCGAAGATCGGAAAAAAGGTCACAAAACTGATAAGTGGAAAACCAAGCTGATTCATGTAACGCTCTCCCTGCTGTTAAAGTAGTATGGGAACTATAAGCAACGTCAGTTTATGGCTAAATCCGAAGCGGCTTTGGCCAAAACTATAGTGATTTAAGAAAATAGTAGGCCAAAAGAACCACGGTTCCTAAAACTACCGAAACCGCATAACTCTGGACGTATCCGGACTGTATATAACGCACAACCGAACTGCTCCAGCCGACCACTCGAGCCACACCATTGACCAAGGCATCAATGACTGAAACATCAATCCCCCGCCAGAGAAAATAGCTGAACCCCCGTAACGGCGAGATAAAAACAAGGTCATACAGTTCATCGACATACCATTTATTCAAAAGCAGTCTATGGATAAAAGGAAATTTTCCCGCTAGAGCAACGGGTATATCGCGTTTTAAAATATACATAATATAAGCCAGGAAAATCCCGAAGCCCGCGATAGCAACCGACACCGCCATCAATAAATACTCCACCCAAAGGGGAGGATGATGGGCATGAGCATGCCCGGCTGCGGCCAGATGTCCAACTGCGCCATCCGCCAGATGACTGGCCGCATGTCCTCCCTGAGCCAAGGCAACAGTCGCATCCTGCAGTACTTTTCCATCACCCAAGCCCATAATAGGCTCAAGAAAATGATGAAAATGGTTGCCGCCGCCCAGGGCGTGCGGGACCCCCAGATATCCCCCCACCGCAGCCAGTACAGCAAGGACACAAAGGGGAAAGGTCATGGTTGCGGGAGACTCATGGATATGCTCGGCGGCATTCCCCGCTCGACAATCATTAAAAAAGGTCATAAAGAGCAGTCGAAACATATAAAAAGCCGTCATCCCGGCTGCACAAGCTCCAAACAACCACAGGAGCCAATGTCCCTGGGGGCTGCTGAAAGCCTGCCAGAGGATCTCATCCTTACTGAAAAATCCGGAAAATCCAGGGATACCGGCAATCGCGAGACAGCCGACCAAAAAGGTCCAGTAGGTTATCGGCGTCTTACTCTTCAGACCACCCATATTACGCATGTCCTGGGCATCATCATGAGAATGGACTTTATGATAGGCATGATGCATGGAATGAATTACGGCGCCGGAACCAAGGAACATCAACGCCTTGAAGAAAGCATGCGTTAACACATGAAACATTCCGGCCGAGTAAGCCCCCACCCCAAGTCCAAGAAACATATAACCAAGTTGACTGACGGTCGAATAGGCCAGTACCTTTTTAATGTCGTTCTGAACCAACCCGATTGAGGCCGCAAACAAGGCTGTCAATGCACCTACCGTGGCGATGACCGCCATGGCTAGAGGTGACATTGAAAATAAAACATTAGATCTGGCGACCATGTAAACCCCGGATGTAACCATGGTTGCAGCATGGATCAGAGCACTGACCGGTGTGGGACCTGCCATCGCATCCGGAAGCCAGACATAGAGTGGAATCTGAGCCGATTTGGCTGTACAGCCGATAAAAAACAAAAGGCAGATAGCGGTGGCAGTATTTTTGGACAAAAAATGAACGTTGCTGAAAACCTCAGTGAACTGCAGACTCCAGACCCCATGCTCGCCCAGCCCCGTAAAGAGCATAAACATACCTATTAAAAAAGCAAAGTCTCCCACTCGGTTGGTAATAAAGGCTTTCTTACCGGCAATCGCATTCGCCTCGACATCAAACCAAAAACCGATCAACAGATATGAACACAGACCCACGCCTTCCCAGCCCAGAAACATTAAAAGATAGTTGTCAGCCAGAATCAGATTGATCATGGAGAACATAAACAGGTTGAGATAGACAAAAAACCGATAGTAGCGGCCCGGGTCCTCGCTCATGTATCCAATTGAGTACACATGGATCAGAAAACCAATTCCGATGACAAACATGGCCATCATCATTGAAAGAGGGTCGATCTGATAGGCGATATAAGTTTGCAGTACTCCACAGTTAATCCAGCTAAAACAAGTTACCTGGTGCAACCGTTCTGCCGCCGGCAGACCTAGCAACTGTAAAAATATGATACAGGTAACTATAAAGGAGAGAGCAACCATCCCGCAGGCTATCCAGTGGATCAGACTCTTGTTGATCGCTTCCAATCGACGTCCCAACAGGCCGTTAATCAAGACTCCGATGGCCGGAAAAACCGGTACCAACCAGATATAATCGAACATACCTATATCTCCTTAAAATTTCTGATAAATATAAAGCTATCGTCACGCTGCAGCAAAAAGCCGCTCACCACTTCATAAGATTAAATTTATCAAGATCAATGGAACCATATTTACGATACATGAGAACGAAAATAGCAAGACCAACTGCGGCTTCCGCAGCAGCCACCGCCATCACGAAAAGAACCATGAAAATACCGTCCAAGGAGTGAGTCGCTCGACTGAAAGTAACAAAGGCGAGACTGACCCCTCCCAGCATGACTTCAATACACATGAAAACTACAATAGCGTTGCGTCTACAGATGGCGCCAGCAGCTCCAATTAAGAAAAGTACTGCCGATAATGCCAAATAAATACTTTGATTTTCAATCATTGCCAGCACTCCTCACTGCACACGTTTCGCCAAAACAACGGCCCCGACGACTCCGGCCGTCAAAAGAATCGAAGCGACTTCAAATGGCAACAGGTAATCTGAAAAAAGAAAATTCGACAGCACGGCGACGCTCCCATGAGCGGCTACCAGGGCGTCTGTTATCGGGCCTTGCATAGCGCTGAGACTGCGCCCCAAACCAACCATCAGAAGCTCGACAAGAAGAATAAACAGCGCTCCAACCCCGACGATCTTGGACACCCGCGAACCTACTTTGGCATCTTGTTCCTGGCGAATATTCAACATCATAATCGCGTAGACAATAAACATCATAATCGCCCCGGCATAAACGATAACCTGTAACATCGCCAGAAATTGAGCATGTAGCAACACATACAAAAAGGCCACCATAAAAAAAGACAGTACCATCCACAAGGCGCTATGCAAGGTCGAGCTGGCGAATATCACCAGCAGAGAGGCTATCACGGCCAACCCGCCGAAAATCAACAAAAATACCAGTTCCATCAATTCTCTCCTGCACCAGTCGCGCTATTTACCGTTAAAGATAAACTTTTCAGGGTTTTTTAATTTCTCGATGTCAAAAATAAAATCTTCCCGCTTATAGTCGACAAAGTCGTAAACCTTTGTTAGTTCAATCGCATCCTTAGGACAAGCTTCCTGACAGAAACCACAAAAAATACAACGCAGTTCATCGATAACGAACTCTTTCGGATAGCGTGTCTGGCCTTCTTCTTCGTAAGGGACGATAGAAATCGCATGCGAGGGACAGATTTTAGCACAGAGTCCGCAGGCGACACATTTCAACTCTCCCCGCTCATCGATCTTAAGTCGATGCAGACCCCGCCAGCGATCGCTGACCTCTCGCCTTTCAGTCGGATACATAATCGTTATCGGTTTACTGAAAAAATTCTTCAGAGTATGTCCGAGCCCCTTCAGTATCGGAACTATATACTTTCCGGTGGGTCGCCGATCGCTGATATTCAGGATATAATCTTTATCTGACATGTCATCCTCTTTAAAAATCCGACTACCCGCGCTCAGCCGGCAGCGCCAGGTATAACTTTATAATCATATCTACAGGTTGAAGACCAGCATCCACAATCCGGTAAGCAAAATGTTGAGCAATCCGAAAGGCAAAAGAATTTTCCATCCAAAGCTCATGACTTGGTCGTAACGCAAACGCGGAAAGGTTGAACGTTCCCAGACACAGAAAAAGATTATGATAAAACTTTTGAGGAAAAACCAATGCGGACCATCAACAATCGGACCGTGCCAGCCGCCCAGGAAAAGAGTCGTGACCAAGGCTGCAAAAACAAACATATGACAGTATTCTGCCATAAAAAACAAAGCAAATTTCATGGAGCTGTACTCCACATTGAACCCACAAGCCAGTTCGGCTTCAGCCTCAGGCATATCGAAGGGAGTACGGTTGATTTCCGCCAACCCGCAAATCAGAAATAAGATAAAAGCAAAGGGCTGTTTGACAATATTCCAAAGTCCGGTTTGAGAATTCACAATATCGATCAGACTCAGAGAACCGGAAACCATAACCACCGCAATTACCGCCAGAGCTAGAGACAGCTCATAACTGATCATCTGCGCCGAACCACGCAGGCCCCCAATCACTCCATATTTATTGCCTGACGACCAGCCCCCGAGGATCCCACCATATGACCCCAGGGTAGAAATCCCGAGAACCAACAGAATCCCGATATCAAGATCAGTCAGGTATAAGGTTATTTCACGTCCCCAAAGAGTAATCTTATCGCCAAACGGCACGATTACGATTAGGGTCACCGAGGCTCCGATGCTGATGATGGGCGCCAGTAAAAACAATGCTTTATCGGCGTTATCCGGAATCAATTCTTCCTTGAAAAAACCTTTGATTCCATCCGCTATGGGCTGCAGCAAACCATGAAAACCAACCCGGTGCGGACCGTGCCGCAACTGAACATGCCCCAGAACTTTACGCTCAATCCACGTAGAGTAAGCCACAATCAGAAGACTGACCGCGAAAGCCACCAGGGTTTTAATAATCAATATAGTCATGTACTCAAGCATCCGTCATACCTCTAACGAAGAACGGTTGAGATTGCAGATTACAACTTTCCCGGCCCTACCGGAAAGAACCTCAATCATTAAGACTTTTCCACCTTAACCGCACAAACCTTATACTCCGGTATCTTGGCTACCGGATCCAAGGCAGCGTTAGTCAAACGATTTACGGCTATTTCATAAAAATGGAAAGGCACAAAGACTACCCCCGCTGCCGGCCGCCGGGTTAGCCAGGCTTTAACCTTGATGCTTCCCCGCCGCGAGGTGATTGATAACAGTTCACCATCTGCAATCCCCAGACGAGCCGCATCATCCGGATTGATTTCAGCTCTGATCTCAGGATGAACCTTGTTCAGGCCTTCACCCTTCCGCGTCATCGTGCCGGTATGAAAATGCGACAGCACCCGGCCTGTCGTCAGAATAAAAGGATATTCCGCATCGCATTCTTCAGCCGGCGGCTGATGATCAATGGCAAAGAAAAGGCCTTTCCCGCGGGCAAAAGTATTGACATGCAGGATCGGGGTTCCCGGATGATCCTTATCAAGACAGGGCCAGGCAAGACCGCCATTCTCCAGGCGCTCATAAGTGATCCCGGCATAGCTCGGGGTTAATTGATTAATCTCACGCATGATCGCTGCGGCGCTGTCATATTTCATTTCATAACCCAGACGGGTCGACAGTTCCGCGATTATGACACGATCCTCTCGGGCCTCTCCAGGCAAGGTCAACGCCTTGCGAACGCGCTGTACCAATCGCTCTGAATTGACGAAGGTCCCATCTTTTTCAGCGAATGAAACTCCTGGCAGAACCACATCGGCAAACTTTGCGGTTTCAGTCAGGAAAATATCCTGTACGACAAGGAAATCCAACGCCTTGATACAATGTTCGATATGATCAAGATCAGGATCACTGAGTAAGGGATTCTCACCCATTATGTACATGGCCTTGACCTTGCCCTCAGCCGCAGCCGGAAACATTTCAGTCAGTTTTAAACCAGGCTCTGAATCAAGAGCGTCAACATCGACTCCCCAGGCCTTGGCAAACTTCGCCCGAACTTCATCCGAGCCGACACTCTGATAGCCGGTATAGACATTGGGCAGACCGCCCATATCGCAGGCCCCCTGGACGTTGTTCTGTCCCCGCAGAGGATTGACCCCACCGCCCTCGACACCGAGATTACCGCAGAGCATCGCCAGGTTTCCTAACGACTTGACGTTATCGGTTCCACAGGTATGCTGGGTGATTCCCATGGCGTAAAGAATGGAGGCGGGCCGCGCCTGTCCGTAGAGTTTGGCGGCGGCATACAATTCAGCCTCCTGCAATCCGGTGATTCCGGCAACATAGGCAGGGGTGTATTTCTGAAGTTTAGCGGCGAGCTCGGCGTAGGCCTCACAGCGCTCATCGATATAATCCTGAGCGGCCCAGCCCTCTTTGATAATAATATGCATCAAGCCGTTGATCCATGCAATATCGGTCCCCGGTCTCGGCTGCAGATAGAGCTCGGCATAGTCAACCAGGTCAATTTGGCGCGGATCGATAACCAAGAGTTTAGTCCCGTGTTTCAATACCGCTTCTTTCAGATAATTGGCAAAGATAGGATGGTTTTCCGTCGTATTGGTACCCGTCACCAGGACTGTCTCGGCCTTGAAAACATCCTTGATCGGGTTGGTCATCGCTCCACTGCCAAAGGTTGCGGCCAGACCGGCCACCGTCGAGGAGTGTCAGAGCCGTGCGCAGTGATCGACATTATTGGTCCCGATCCCCGCACGCATAAATTTCTGAAAAAGGTAATTTTCTTCGTTTGTACAACGGGCTGAAGTCAGACCGGCAATCGCCCCGGATCCGAACTGATCCTTGATTGCCGCAAATTTATTCGCCACCAAGCTTAAGGCTTCATCCCAGCTCGCTTCCTGGAACTCTCCGTCCTTTTTAATAAGCGGCGTGGTAAGCCGTTCCGAACTATTTATAAACTCGTAACCGAAACGCCCTTTGACACACAGACTGCCATGATTGATACCGGCGTTTTCTTTGGTTGTAACCGCAATCACGCGGTTGTTCTGAACATTCAGTTCCAGCTGACAGCCGCAGCCGCAATAAGTGCAGGTGGTCGGAACCCGTTCCACCAACCAGGTCCGCCCTTTATAGCGACCCAGGTTCTCCGTCAAGGCTCCGGTGGGACAGACCTGTAAACATTCTCCACAGGACTGACATTTCTCCGGATCAATCGCGGCCACCTGAGTTCCGTAACCGGTTCCTTCAATGCTGATCGCCCCGATCCCTTTAATTTCCCGACAGGCGGTCACACAGCGCAGGCACATGATACAACGGTCGGGCCAGTAGCGAATCAGCGGGGTCGCATAGAGTGCTTCTCTCTCGATTTTTGCCGCGGAGTACTCGACCTTATCAATACCATGTTCAAATACCAGATCTTGAAGCAAGCATTCCCCGCCCTTATCACAGACAGGACAATCCAAGGGATGATTGACCAGGATAAGCTTCAGGGAATCCTGTCGTATCCGGATAAGCCGCTCAGATGTTGTTACCACCTCAATGCCATCTTCAACCGGTGTCGTGCATGCCGCCATGGGATGCTCGAAGCCCTCTATCTCAACTACACACATGCGACAAGATCCGATCGGATTCATCCGCTCATGGTAGCAAAGGGTCGGAATTCTGATACCGACACTTTTGGCTGCCTCAAGGATGGTCGATCCCTGGGGGACTGTGACTTCCTTGCCGTCAATCGTCAACGTGACCATACTTTTTTTCCCTGCGCTAAATTATCTAACTTATTTTTTTCAATCACTGGTTAAATCTAGTTTTCCATTAATGTCCTCAGACTTTAATGGTTGCCACCCGGTAACAGCGCAGGCAGCGGTCCGCCTCGGCCATTGCTTCCTGCATGGAATAGCCTTGCTCGACTTCGTCATTGGTAAACTTCCGAACCTCAGGATCGAGCATTTTCAACTCATGGCGCTCGCGCCCGCCAAGAAAACCCAGATTTTCCGCCGGGTCATAAACCTTGACCTTTTTAAACAGTTTGTCAAAATAATCATCTTCAGTGTATTCCAGAGGCAAGCCATTGATCATCCTATCAATATTATAGGCCGCAGTCCGACCTCCGGCACAGGCGGTAATCAAGGCGCCAGGACCGGTTTCGCAATCCCCTCCCGAAAAAATCTTCGGTTGATCCGTCTGTTTAGTCAGCCCATCGACAACCACGGTTTTCCAGCGCGTCGTCTTGACATCAGCGCGCCCTTCAAAAAGAGACAGATCCATGGTCTGACCGATGGCCGGCACGACGATATCGCAATCAATAACAAACTCAGAACCCGCCACCGGCCGTGGACTTCTGCGACCGGATTCATCCGGCTCACCGAGCTCCATTCGCACACACTCAAGGCCGACGACCTTACCCTTTTCAGCCAGGATTTTTATCGGATGCGTCAGAAAATGAAAATTAACTTTTTCTTCTTCCGCATCGTGAATTTCGACATCATCGGCCGGCATTTCATTTTTGGTACGACGATAAACCAAATTAACATCTTCCTTATTCACTCGGAAAGAACAGCGTACGCAGTCGATCGCGACATTACCACCACCCACCACGACCACCTTTTTGCCGGCCGGATAAGGATCACGTCCCTGGTTAATATCGAGCAGATACTGCACCCCGGAAATATAGCCCTCATAATTCTGATCCTCGCCTTCCACCCCCATGCTGGTTCCCAGCTGGGCGCCGATGGCGACAAAAACCGCATCATTATCAGACTCCAACTGACTCAGCTTGATGTCCTTGCCAACCGTGGTTTCGTAATTAAACTTGACCCCCATGTTCTCAATGCGATCAACCTCACCCCGTAAAATTGGACGGGGCAGGCGATAATCGGGAATTCCCATGGCCGACATGCCGCCAGGCTCCGCAAAACGTTCGTAAACCGTTACCTGATGCCCCATCCGCGCCAGATGATAAGCGCAGGTGACCCCGCTGGGGCCGGCACCAACAATCGCCACCTTCCCGGTTTTAGCCGAATGACGGACAACAAATTCAGGCTCCAGCCCTTTACTGAGTTCGTAATCAGCCACAAACCTTTTCAGAAATTTAATGGAAATTGGAGCATCAAGATTCATACGCCGGCAATGCTCCTCGCAAGGTCGCACGCAGACCCGACCGACGACCCCGGGAAGCGGCAATTTTTCGCGTATGATATTCAGGGAATCCTGGAAGCGGCCTTCTCTGATACATTCGACATAACTGGGAATATCAAGATGAATCGGACAAGCATCCATGCAGGGTGCGGTTAACTTACTGCGATAGAGACCACCGGACGGGCGTTTTTCATTTGCGCTTATTGCCGCAGAGAAATCATCGGCAAAATATTCTAGGGCATGGAGAACCGGCAAAGGACCGGATTGACCGATGTTGCATTTGGATGACTCCCTGATGGAATCGGCCAAACGTCCAAGCATCCCGAGATCTGCTTCCCGACCCTGTCCGGCACAGATCCGCTCCAGAATTTCAGCCATTACCCGCGTACCGATACGACAGAGAAAACATTTTCCGCAGGATTTGGCCTGAATCTCCTGCATATAGACTCGGCATAAATCGATGATGTCGGTTTCAGGATCGCGCACGACCAAGCCGTACCAGCCCATCAGGGCCTTTATGGCCTCATCCTGTCTGAAATATTCCGGCAGCTCCAGACTGTTGACCGGTTCAAAGTCCTGGCTCTCTTTGCCGCGGTTATCAACCACCTCACCGCCCCAGGAACTAAATAAAATCTCAGCCATTAACCGACTCCCATTCAAAATAATCCAAATTATCTCGTTTTTCCGTTAGTGTTAACGGTCTATTTCACCAAGAACAATATCGATACTTCCAATAATCGAGATCGCATCGGCGATCATGTGTCCGAGCATCATTTTTTCCAGCGCACTGACAAGAATAAAACAGGGGGAGCGAACTTTCATGCGGTAAGGCTGTTCACTGCCGTCACCAACCAGATAAAATCCCAGCTCGCCTTTAGACCCTTCCACAGCATGATAAACTTCACCTTCCGGCACGACCGGGCCCTGACACTGAATCTTAAAGCGCCGAATCAAAGCGCTGATATCGTTTTGCACCTCATTCAAAGCTGGGTTCGAGATCAGTGGGTCTGCCACATTTACCGGCCCCTCGGGCAGATTTTCCAGGGCCTGTTCAATGATGTTGAGAGACTGTAGAAACTCTTCCATACGAACCAGATAACGGTCATAAACATCACCGTTATCACCTACCGGAATCTTGAAATCAAAGTCATCATAACTACTATATGGGCGCGCCTTACGTAAATCATAAGGAACGCCGGAGCCCCGAATCGAAGGCCCGGTCAGCCCATAATTTATCGCATCCTGAGCGGAAATACAGCCAATCCCCATGGTCCTTTTACGCCAGATGATATTATCGGTCAGCAGCGTGTTATAACCGGCGACGGCAGTCGGAAACCATTTGATAAAATCACGAAGATACTTAATGAAAGCCGGAGTGATATCCTTGGCCACACCACCAATACGGAGGAATGATGGGGTTAATCTGTAGCCGGAAACCTCCTCGGTCATATTCATAATCATTTCACGGTCGCGGAAGGCATAAAACACCACCGTCATAGCTCCGATATCCAGAGCATGACTACCAATCCAGAGATGGTGTCCCATGATTCGAGCCAATTCACCCATGATAACCCTGATGTACTGGGCCCTCTTCGGCACATCAATCCCCAGCAATTTCTCGACCGCCGTACAATAACCTAGATTATTGAGGGTTGCTGCCGTATAATCAAAGCGATCGGTCAGCGGAATCACCTGCTGATAATTCATGTTTTCGGCGATTTTTTCAATGCCGCGATGCAGGTGCCCGATATGGGGCGTGACCTTGACGATTGTTTCGCCATCAAGCTCCAGTACCAGTCGCAGAACCCCGTGGGTTGCCGGATGGTGCGGCCCCATGTTGATGGTCAATAATTTACCCTCAGCCATCGCTTCCAACCTCAAATAATATTCACTGCTCGGTTACAAATCATAAACCAACTGGATTACAGCACCCGAATCGTATCCGGATTCCATTGCTTATCAAAATCTCTACCCTTCAAGGGAAAGTCCTTACGCAAGGGGTGCCCTTCGAATTCATCCCACATTAGCAGGCGACGCAAATCCGGATGCCCGCTGAAACGAATGCCCATCAAATCGAAGATCTCACGCTCGGGCCAGTCTGCCGATTTCCAGAGATCTGTAGCGCTCGGCACAGCGACCCCATCCGCAACCCTGATCTTTACCAGCAAGCGACGAAAATCATCCATGGAATGGAGCACATAGACAACCTCAAAACGAGGCTCATGCGGCAGCCGATCAATCGCCACCACATCAGAGAGATGATCATAATGCAAATTCGGATCAGATTGTAGATAAGCCAGGATATCATGCAATTTTTCAAGGCTGACGATCACGGTCAGGTCACCCCTGAAATCTACCCCGGCCACAACTGCCTCATTAAATTTGCTTTTCAGCTGTTCCAGCACCTTTGCGTTTTCCATACTCATAATTCGGTCTCTTTTTTTGAAAGGTCAACTTAACACAAACTGACGATTTCCGACTTCTTGCTGGAGGGCTCTTCATAGTCGGGACGCAGAGAAAACCTCTCATGCCCAATCTTGTCCTGCAACTTCATGATACTGGCCAGCAAAGCCTCGGGACGCGGAGGACAACCCGGGACATAAACATCAACCGGAATTATCTGATCAACCCCCTGAACAACCGAATAGCTCTGAAAAACACCGCCACAGGAAGCACAGGCTCCCATGGCAATAACCCAGCGTGGCTCCGCCATCTGCTCATAGATCCTTCTGACCATGACCGACATCTTCTTCGTCAACGTTCCGGCCACGATCATCAGGTCAGACTGACGCGGCGAGGGACGAAACACCTCCGAGCCGAAGCGGGCGATATCATAGCTTGCCAGACTGGTGGCCATCATCTCCAGGGCGCAGCAGGCCAGACCAAAAGTACAGGGCCAAATCGAATTCTTCCGGCCCCAGTTAACCAGACTTTCAAGGTTGGTAACCAGAAAACCGTCACCCTTTAACGTACCCTCTATTCCCATTCCAAGGCTCCCTTTTTCCAGACATAGATATAGCAGACGAAGAGAACGACCATAAAGATGACCATTTCGACAAAACCAAACAAGCCCAGCTTCTTATAGTGCACCGCCCAGGGGTAAAGGAAAACACATTCCAGGTCGAAAACCAGAAAAAGCAGGGCCACCACGTAATATTTAATTGGTGTTTGAACATATGTCGCTCCAACCGTCGCCATACCGCACTCGTAGGTTTCTTTTTTAACCCGGGAACGACGTTTCGGGCCAAGAACGCTGGAAAGAGCAACCGCCACAACCCCGAAACCCAACCCAACCATCATCATCAGTAGTACGGGCACATAATCAAGCAACATATCATTCTACCCCTGACTCGGCCGGACCCATGCCGCCGCTACCCAAGCGACACCACGAATTAGCCCGGAATAATAATTATGTGAAGCATTTATTAAGGGGAGCTTATATACCGACCCCCCTTACCTATGTCAAGAAAAAAAATGGCGTCAAGACAAATACAATCGACAGTTTTTTGCCCCGCGCTCACGCTTGCCGGGGTTCAGTCAACTCTTGGTTTTACCTCGCGTCAGGACAATAACAAACATTGTTTTCTACTTTCAGGGAAAAAAGGCTTGAACAAATCCAACCCAACTTGCCCCAAACGGTTTTCCGCCACAACCTTAACATTATACATTATTCCTAATTCAGTATTTATTATAAATGTTTTTCACCATCTATAATTGCTTGCTTTCCTAATGAACAACATGCTAATTGACTAAATCCATCAGGCACTTTAATTTGAGGTGAAACACATTGCTATAATGCTGTTTAATTATTTTTCGCGTTTAGCCCTCGATATCAAGCCTGACCTCTTAACCTAAACAGCAAAGTTAAAAGGTGTTGCGACAAAGCGTTTTTTTTTAATTCACAGAGAATTTCGAGGCCATAAGCGACCTAATCTTGGTTGTTTTTCGCTTCGAAGCTCCTTATTCAGTCCGCCGGTTTGATTTTTTGCTACCTCTTAATCCCTTACGATGGGGATGTAGCCTTTTTAGGGCGCACTAAAGCAACCGCTGATAGAAAAACGGTAATTCTGTTTTGTTGCTGTATTGTCTTGTTCGATTACATGTTGGCAGCCATCTCCAATAAGCGCATTGG
>Ga0209614_1001480_pt1 | contig 17482 bp, 14 predicted proteins | sample BlaSprsedimmetaG_FD_185484 | JGI IMG/M metagenome (GOLD analysis project Ga0209614, IMG submission 185484) | Hot spring sediment bacterial and archeal communities from California, USA to study Microbial Dark Matter (Phase II) - Blank Spring... ... | reverse complement strand
GCGTTGACGCGGTCCATCAACGCATCCGGGATCGCACTGTCCACGTTGATGCCCATGAGCGCCGTGCCGCCCTCACCCGTGCGGCCCACCTGCATCGAGGCGATGTTGATGCCGTTCTCGCCGAGCGCGGTACCCACCTTGCCCACAACCCCGGGCACGTCGGTGTACTCGAGGAAGAGCATGTGGTGCGACGGCGCCATATCGATAGCAAAGTCATTGAACACCACCACGCGCGGCTCGTTCTTCTTGCCCATGAGAGTGGCGCCTAGCTTGAACTCGCGCTCGCCCGCCTTGGCGACAACGACCATAAGGCTCACGTAGTCGGTGCTCTCCACGCGCTTGTTCTCGGTCACGGAGATGCCGCGCTGCTCGGCGTAGTGGTTGGCGTTGACGTAGTTGACCATGTCCTGGCCCACCACGCTCAGCAGCCCCTTGAGCATCGCGGTCTTGAGGATACGCGTGTCCTGCTCGGCAAGGTGCCCGATGAAGTGCACCTCGACCTCGCTCACCGGACCGCGAGCGATCTGGCCGATCCCCGTGCCCAGTGCCTCGGCTACCGGCAAGAACGGTCCCACGGCCTCCATGACCTCGGGCGCCACCGGCGCGATGTTCACGGCGGTGTCCACCATCTCCCCGCACAGGCCGGCCGCCACAAGATCGGCTATCTGATCGCCTGCGCGGTCCTGCGCCTCTTCCGTTGAAGCGCCGAGGTGCGGCGTGAGCACCACGTTGTCCAGTTCGTGCAGCGGAGACTCGGTGCACGGCTCGGTCTCGAACACGTCGATACCCGCCGAGGCCACCTTGCCGCTCTTGAGCGCGTCCACGAGCGCGTCCATCTGGTAGATGCCACCGCGAGCGGTGTTCACGAGCCGCACGCCGTCCTTCATCCTGGCGAACTGCTCGGCGCCGAACATGCCGATAGTCTCCTTCGTCTTGGGAAGGTGCACCGTGAGGAAGTCGGCCAACGGCAGGAGCTCGTCGATCGTCTCATAGAGCGTCACGCCCAGCGCCGCGGCGCGCTCCTCGCTCGTGTACGGGTCGTAGCCGATGAGCTTCATACCCAGACCCCGGGCGCGCTCGGCCACCAGCGTGCCGATGCGGCCCAGGCCCACGATGGCTAGCGTCTTCTCGTACACCTCGGTACCGGTGAACTTGGAGCGCTCCCACTTGCCCTGCTTCATGCTGGCGTTGGCCTGCGCGGTGTTGCGCGCGGTCGCCAGCATCAGCGTGATGGTCTGCTCGGCGGCGGAGACGATGTTCGACGTGGGTGCGTTGCACACGATCACGCCTCGCTCCGTGGCCGCAGCCACGTCCACGTTGTCGATGCCCACGCCCGCGCGGCCGATGATCTTCAACCGCTCGCCCGCCTCGATGATCGGGCGCGTGGCCTTGGTGGCCGAGCGCACGATCATGGCGTCGTACTCGGGGATGATCGCCACGAGTTCTTCCTCGGCAAGGCCCGTCTTCACGTCGACCTCGTACCCCCCGGCAATGAGCTTCTCGATACCGCTGTCTGAGATCTTGTCCGCAACCAGTACTTTCATCTGTCTACTCCCCCATGAAGACGGCTTCGGCGGCCTTGATGCCCTCGCCGCGCTCGAACTCGTAGCCCAGCTCCGCGAGCGTCATCTCAAGACCGGCGAGCGTGGTGATGATGTCGAACTCGCCGAAGTAGCCCAGGTGCCCCACGCGGAAGATGCGACCTGCGTAGTCGTCCTGGCCGCCGGCGATGGTGATGCCGTACTTGTTCTTCAGGATGCTCACGATCTTCTTGCCGTCCACGCCCTCGGGCACCCAGACCGGCGTGACCGCGCTGCCGCGACCCTCGGCGGGGGCGAACAGTTCGAGTCCCAGCGCCTCGCAGCCCTTGCGGGTGGCCTCGGCCAGCCTGCTGTGGCGTGCGATCGTGTTCTCGATCCCCTCTTCGCGGATCATGTTCAGCGCCACGTTGAGCCCGAGCACGAGCGAGACAGCCGGGGTGAACGGCGTGGTGTCCTTCTCGATGTTCTTCTTGTACTTCATGAAGTCGAAGTAGTACTTGGGCAGCGTGGAGCGCTCGTAGGCCTTCCACGCCTTCGCGGAGACCGTGCATGCGGCGAGACCCGGCGGGAGCATGAGCCCCTTCTGCGAGCCCGTCATCACGATGTCCAGACCCCACTCGTCGGTCTTGCAGTCCACCGCGCCGATGCCCGTGATGCTGTCGACGATCAGGATCGTCTCGGGATACTCGCGAACGATGGCGCCGATCGCCTTGACGTCGTTGAGCACGCCCGAAGACGTCTCGCTCTGCGTGACGATGACCCCGCGCACACCGGGGTTCTCGGCGAGGGCGGTGGCCACATCGGCGGGGTCTACCACGCTGGTCCACTCGTACGCGAGATCGATCACGTTGAGTCCGTACACCTCGGCGATCTGCTTCTGACGGTCACCGAACTTGCCGTTGCGGCACACGATGACACTGTCGCCCGCGCAGAACGAGTTGGCGATAGCCGCTTCCATCACACCCGTGCCCGAAGAGGCGAACAGCAGCACGTCGCTCTCGGTCTGGAACACGTACTTCAATCCCTCGATCGCCTGCTTGAATGCGGCCGAGAAGTCCGGCGTGCGGTGGTGGATGATCGGAGCGGCCTGGGTGAGCAGGACCTCCGCCGGCACCGGCGTGGGACCGGGCGTCATCAGGTACTTCTTCTGCATCGTGACTCTCTTCCTCTCTCAGGGGTATCGTCGTCGCCCCCCATGGACGACGCTGTGACGCTATCGCCGCCCCGGCAGGCGGCGCTTGGTACCTGTCAGAGCCTCGGGCATGAGCAGCGGCCCGTGCCGTCTGCTCCATGCCCGAGCGCCTGGGCCGCGCGAGTGATCGCAGACTACTCGCGTCGGATCCAGGCGAACATCCCGCGCATCTCTCCGCCCACGTCCTCGATGAAGTGCTCGGCGTGGATCCGGCGCATCGCCTTGAAGCTCGGTTGGCCGGCGCGGTTCTCGAGGATCCAGTCGCGAGCGAACTTGCCGCTCTGGATGTCCCACAGCACCTCGGCCATCGCCGCACGGGTCTCGTCGGTGACGATACGCGGCCCGGTGACGTAATCGCCGTACTCGGCGGTGTTGGAGATGGAGTCGCGCATCTTGGCCATGCCGCCCTCGTACATGAGGTCCACGATGAGTTTGACCTCGTGCATGCACTCGAAGTACGCGATCTCGGGCTGGTAGCCTGCCTCAACGAGCGTCTCGAAGCCCGCCTGCACGAGGTGCGTGAGACCACCGCAGAGCACGGCCTGCTCGCCGAAGAGGTCGGTCTCGGTCTCCTCGGCGAAGGTGGTCTCGATCACTGCGGCGCGCGCTCCGCCGATGCCGGCGGCCCACGCGAGCGCTATGTCCTTCGCTTTGCCGCTGGCGTCCTGCGCCACGGCGATCAGACACGGCACGCCGGAGCCCTCCACGAAGGTGCGGCGCACCATGTGGCCCGGGCCCTTGGGGGCGATCATGATGACGTCCACGCCCGCCGGCGGCTCGATCTGCTGGAAGTGGACGTTGAATCCGTGGGCGAACGCGAGCACCTTGCCCTCGGTCATCGACTCGTGGATCTCCGAGTAGTAGATGTGGGCGGTGGTCTCGTCAGGCGTGAGCATCATCACGATGTCCGCCTCAGCCGCCGCGTCGCGCGGCGTGGCCACCTTGAGACCCGCCTCACGTGCCGTGTCCCAGCTCTTGGATTCGGCGCGAAGCCCCACTCGCACGTCGCAGCCGCTGTCGTGCAGGTTGAGCGCGTGCGCATGGCCCTGCGAGCCGTAGCCGATGACGGCGATCTTGCGCTCGCGCACGAGCGAGAGGTCGCAGTCCTGTTCGTAGTACACCGTTGCCATCGTGTCTCCTCCTATGCGTCGCGGCTACCGCGCGCCAGCGCGATCTTGCCGGTCCGGGCCAACTCCTTGATGCCGTACGCCTTCAGCAGGTCCTCCATCGCCGCGAGCTTGTCGCCGGTGCCTGTGGCCTCGATGGTGAGGCTCGCGCGTCCCACGTCCACGATCTTGGCGCGGAACACGTTGGCGATCTCGATGATCTCGTGCCGTCGCTCCGGCAGCGCGCTCACCTTGTAGAGCACGAGCTCACGATCGATCATGTCCCCCGGGTCGAGGTCCTGGACCTTGAGCACGTTGATCAGTTTGTATAGCTGCTTGGTGATCTGCTCGAGGGCTGTCTCCTCGGCGTTCACCACGATCGTCATCCGCGAGATCGTGGGATTCTCGGTGGTGCCCACCGCGAGCGAGTCGATGTTGAAACCCCGCCGGGCGAAGAGCGACGCCACGCGGGTGAGGACACCCGGCTTGTTCTCCACGAGCACTGAGAGTGTGTGCTTCATCTACTCCCACACCTCCTCGAAGAGCTCCTCATCGAGCATGTCCGATACGGAGCCGCCGGGGATACCACCGAGCATCTCGTCGATCGAGCCGCCGGGCGCCACCATCGGGAACACGTTCTCCTCGCGCTCCACCCGTACGTCCACTATCGCAGGGCCGTCGTACGCGAAGGCCGCCACGAGCGCATCATCCAGCTCGGCAGGCGTGGTGGCCCGGATACCGAAGCAGCCGTACGCCTCGGCGAGCTTCACGAAGTCGGGGCAGTCCTGCGGCAACGTGGAGCTGGAGTAGCGCCTGTCATAGAAGAGTTCCTGCCACTGACGCACCATGCCGAGATAGCCGTTGTTGAGGATGACCACCTTGACGGGCAGCTTGTTGATGGCCGCCGTGGCGAGCTCCTGCGAATTCATCTGGATCGAGCCGTCGCCGGCGATGTCGATGACCATGTGCTCCGGCCGTCCGAGCTGCGCGCCGATGGCGGCCGGCAAACCGAATCCCATCGTGCCGAGACCGCCAGAGGAGACCCACGTGCGCGGCTCGGTGATGCGGAGATACTGGCACGCCCACATCTGGTTCTGGCCCACCTCCGTGGTTAACACCGTGGGTTTGCCCTTGGTGAGCTCACGGACACGCTCCACCACATGCTGCGGCATGATCGCCGAATCGCTCGTGTGATAGTGGAACGGATAGCGCGCGCGCCAGTCGTCGATCACGCGCATCCATGCGTCCGTACGCGGCTCGGCCCCCATCTTGCGGAGTTCCGCCGTCATGCCCGAGATGACCGTTCGGGCGTCGCCCACGATCGGCACGTCCACCGAGCGGTTCTTGCCGATCTCCGCCGGGTCGATATCCACGTGGACGATCTTCGCTTTGGTGGCGAAGGTGGCAAGCTTGCCCGTCACACGGTCGTCGAAGCGCACGCCCACCGCGAGAAGCAGGTCCGTCTCGGTGATCGCGTAGTTGGTGAACTTGCCGCCATGCATGCCCGGCATCCCCACGAAGAGGTGATGGTCCTCAGGGAAGGCGCCCTTGCCCATGAGCGTGGTGACCACCGGCAGCTGCATGAGTTCGGCGAGCTCCTTGAGCTCCCTGGCCGCGTTGCTCGCAAGCACCCCGCCGCCCACATAGAGCAGCGGTTTGCGCGCCTTGGCGATCAGCGCTGCAGCCTGGTGGACCTGCTTGGCGTGACCCTTCACGGTGGGCTTGTAGCCGGGCAGGCTCAACCGCTCGGGGTACTTGAAATTGAGCTCACCGCGCGATACATCCACGGGCAGGTCGATCAGCACCGGGCCCGGACGGCCGGTGGAGGCGATATGGAACGCCTCGGCCATGATCTGCGGGATGTCCTCGGCGTCGTCGGCCAGGTAGTTGTGCTTGGTGATGGGGATCGTGATCCCCGTGATGTCGGTCTCCTGGAACGCGTCGGTGCCGAGCACGTGCGTGGCCACCTGGCCGGTGATCACCACCATCGGCACCGAGTCCATGTACGCGTTGGCGATGCCGGTGACCGTGTTGGCCGCTCCCGGACCGCTCGTGACGATCACCACGCCGGGCTTGCCCGTCACACGCGCGTATGCGTCGGCCGCATGCGCTGCTCCCTGCTCGTGCCTCGTGAGCACCACGCGAAGGCCCTCGACCTCGTACAGGGCGTCGAAGAGCGGCAGCACCACGCCGCCGGGGTAGCCGAAGACCACCTCGACCCCCTCGGCCTGAAGCGACTTCACGATGGCTTCTGCGCCGGTCACTCTCATTCCAACACCGCCCCTCGTTCAGCACCCGTGACGAAACGTGCGTAGCGCGCGAGATAGCCGCCCGCGATCTTGGGCTCGGGTGCGACCCATGCGGCTTGCCGGGCCTCGAGTTCGGCCCCGGGGACGTCGAGGGTCAGCGTGCCGGCGTCGATATCGATCGAGATGATGTCGCCCTCGCGGACGAGTGCGATCGGCCCGCCTGCGGCTGCCTCGGGGCTCACATGCCCGATGGACGCGCCTGAGGTGGCCCCGCTGAAGCGGCCGTCCGTGATGAGCGCCACGCTGGTGGCCAGTCCCATCCCCTTCACGGACGCCGTGGGCGAGAGCATCTCGCGCATCCCCGGGCCGCCCTTGGGGCCCTCGTAGCGGATGACGATCACGTCTCCGGCCTCGATACGACCGCCGAGGATCGCCTCGCTCGCCGCCTCTTCCGACTCGAAGACCCGGGCCGGACCGCTGTGCTGCCGCATCTCCGACGCCACCGCCGACTGCTTCACGACCGCACCGGCGGGCGCGAGGTCCCCCTTCATCACCCGCAGACCGCCGAAGGGCGCGTACGGATCCTCGAGCGGACGGATCACGGTACCGTCGGCGCCATCCACCGCTGCGAGATTCTCGCCCACGGTCTGTCCGGTGACCGTACGCGCCGCCGTGTCGATCAGGCCGCCCTTGGCGAGCTCGGCCATTATCGCGGGGATGCCACCGGCGAAGTACAGGTCCTCGATGTGGATCTCACCCGCCGGTGAGACACGTACGAGATTGGGAGTGCGCTCCGAGACCGCCTGCCAGTCGTCAAGCGTCACCGGCGCGCCCGCCTCGGCGGCGATCGCAGTGAGGTGCAGCACCGTGTTGGACGAGCCCCCGAACGCCATGTCGAGCGTCATCGCGTTGGCGATGGCGGCGGGCGTCATGATCTGCCGTGCGGTGATGCCGCGCTCAAGCATCGTCATCACCTGCATGCCGGCGCGCTTGGCCAAACGGATACGCTCGGAGTACACGGCCGGCACGGTGCCGTTGCCCGGCAGACCCATGCCGATCGCCTCGGTGAGGCAGTTCATGGAGTTGGCCGTGAACATGCCCGCGCAGCTTCCACACGTGGGGCACGCGTTGTTCTCGAGCTCGAGGAGCGACTCGTCGCTCACCTCGCCCTTGGCGTGGGCGCCAACGGCGGTGAAGACGGTGTCCAGGTCGACGTGCCGATTCTCCCAGCGACCGGCAAGCATCGGTCCGGCCGACACCACCACGGTGGGCAGGTCGAGGCGAGCGGCGGCGATGAGCATGCCGGGGATGATCTTGTCGCAGTTGGGGATGAGCACGACCGCGTCGAAGGCGTGTGCCGAGACCGCGATCTCAACCGAGTCGGCGATGACCTCGCGGCTTGCGAGGGAGTACTTCATGCCCTGATGCCCCATGGCGATGCCATCGCACACGCCGATGGTGGAGATCTCGAGCGGGGTGCCGCCGGCCATACGCACGCCGGCCTTGACGGCATCGGCGACCCGGTCCATGCCCACATGACCGGGGATGATCTCATTGGCCGAGTTGATCACAGCCACGAGTGGGCGCGAAATCTCCTCGTCGGTGAGGCCGTCGGCCTTCAACAGGCTGCGATGAGGAGCCCGCGCGGGGCCGCTCTTCACCAGATCGCTTCGATGCTCCATGCTCAGACCCTGCCTTCCTGGGCGGGGACCCGTTGTGCCGCATGGAGCGAGGTGAGAGATGCAGGGGATCGGCTCGCAGCCGTCCGCATCAATAGAGACGGCACGTGTGCCCAGATCGGGCGATGCCATCACACTCATGCGGCAGGTAACGGATGCCACCGACCCGTCCTAATTGGCCCAGCCCCTGCGGAGGTCGTCCGCACCGGGTACCGGATCGTTCTTCCGGGTGGCTCTGGGGTGGGTTTCGAAGCGTCCCGCGCCGGGTTTCCACCGTCCCCGACTCTCTACTGCTGGGATTGACCTCTACTGTTCCCCGTCAACGCCGATCGTGCTCTGCGCTTGTGAGGCTGCGAGTATACACGAATGCTGAAGGGCCTGCACAAGCAGGCCCTTCAGTCCCTCAACGAGGTCCAGTAGTCCCCCCCCCGGACCTCGGACTCCCCATTCCGCAGAAGGCCTAACGACACATGCCTCCGCCGCTCGTGCGGTCCTTGTGCCGCACGGGATGGCAGGCGTCACAGGTCTGGTCCCAGGGGCTCACGAACGCGTTCACGTAGGTCTCGTGGCACTGCACGCAGCCCACCGCATACTTGGCATGTTCGGTCTTGAGGTCCATGGAGTGGCACTTGGGGCAGCCCCGCTCTGTCACGGACTCGTGAGAAGCCGCGGGGTAGTGCTCCTCCTCCACAGGCACCAGCGACCCGTGGCATGAGGCACATTCGATCGTGACCGTCGACCAGTCGATCCGTCCGGCGGGCGCCCTGTGGCACAGCGCGCAGTCGGCGGAGCCGTCTGCGGCTACGTGCAGCGCGAGCGTGTCGCCCGTCTCGTGGCAATCCACGCAACCCGCACTATCGACTGCTGTGTGGATCACCGACACGTCGCCGTGGATCTCGTGGCAGTCATCGCAGCCGGTCAGACCCGCTGCGATCTCATCGGCGTAGAGCACGTTGGCGTGGCAACCCGCGCACCCGAACTCGCCCTCCTCGACGGTGCGGTGCTCCTCATGGATCGTCATGAGATCTCCCGAGGCGTCGTGGCAACCACCATCGCTGCATCCTGACATCGGCGCCCAGGAGCTGGTGTGACGTTCGGCCCCGTAGTGCTCATCGAAGCTGAAGTGGCATGTGGCGCACTGCGGGATGAACTCGTCCGTGGCCGCCTTGGCGATATCGTGGCACGCCGAGTTGACGCACGTGGACGGCTCCGTGGTGGTGCTGGTCCCCGTCGCCTGCACATAGCTCACGCCCGGGTAAGCCGAGACTGCGTGATCCCCGTGTGGGACGGTATCGGAGTGGCACGCCGAACAGACGGCGGGCGCATGACAGCTCCGGCACTCGGCGGTGCTGCCCGCCTTGAAGACCAGCGAGTCGACCCAGCCGGTACCGGCGTGCGCCGCGTGGAGAGCGCTAGCGCTGCTGCCGAGCGACACGGACGTCTTGAAGGTGCCGTAGACCGGATCGACGAAGGTCGACGTGAAGCTCTGTGTCAGATCCGCGATGATCGGCAGCATGACAGCATGGCAGTCTCTACAACGCGCGAACCGGGGGTTGTGCCAGTGCTGGCTCGTGTTGATCGCCGCGTGGCAGGTCGCGCACCTCGTGTAGTCCACGGCGCCAACGCCGAAGTCCACGACGCGCACACCGCTCACGGCGTCCACCCCGTGACACACGTAGCACTCCTCCGAGCCGCTGGAGTACGTGACCTCGCCGGTCTCCTCGGCAATGGCCACACCTGCCGCGAGCGCCACGGTCACCAGGGCGAGGACCAACACGGGCATGATACGAGGACGCATACGGATCGCCACCTCTTCTTCGGCACCGACATGTCGAAAAAGCCCACATGGGCGGCCCGGCCGCATCCCCCGTCCGCCCCTGGGGCGGGAAATGAAAAAACCGGCCGAACACGATCAGCCGGTTGCGCCACTCGCTCCCCGTCATCCAGGCGCCCAATCACAGATGGCGGTTCATCGCTTCGGATCGGCCCGGCACTTCCCCATATCCACCGGGCGATTGTGAATTATGAACGCTCTTGTACCGATTCGCAACCTTGTTGTGACACGCAACACATTAATGTCCGCTCACACTGATGAGCGGCGGCACGAGGCGATCGAACGCCGCACATAGCCGCGTACCACATCTGGGGAAATACGAAATGACCGTTGGCCCCTCGATCGAGTCCTTCCATACGTGCCATCCGCTGGACAGGAGGCTCCGTGCGACCGGTCATCGTGCACGACACCCATCTTGACGCATACGACCTCGCGCCCTGGCACCCGCTGCGCCCCGAGCGGGTGACCCTGGCACTCGATCTGATCGCCGCGTACGGCCTCATCGCCACCGGCGACGACCCTGAGCCGGACCGGTTCTCGCTCCTGCCGCCCCGGCCGGTGGAACGCGCAACGCTTCTGTTGGCGCATGACGAGGCATACATCGCAGCCGTCGAGCGGGCCTCGGCCGATCCGGATGCACGGGTTGGACACGGCATCGGCACCGGAGACAACCCCGCGTTCGAAGGGATGCACGAGGCCGCGGCGCGCGTGGCGGGCGCCACCTGCACCGCTCTCGATCACGTGCTGTCCGGCCGCGCGACCCGGGCGTTCGCTCCCGCTGGCGGGCTGCATCACGCGCATCGCGACCGCGCTGCGGGCTTCTGCGTGTACAACGACGCCGCGATCGCGATCGCTCGCGCCCTGCTCGAGCGCCCCCACCTCCGTATCGCATACATCGACATCGACGCGCACCATGCAGACGGCGTTCAGGAGGCGTTCTACGGTGAACCGCGGGTGCTCACGGTCTCCATCCACGAGGACGGCCGGTACATCTTCCCCGGGACCGGCTCCTACCGGGAACGCGGAGCCGGTGAAGGCCTTGGCACGACGGTCAACGTGCCGCTGCCGCCGTACGCGGGAGCGCGCTCCTACCAGCTCGTCATGAGCGAGGTGGTGGCGCCGCTCGTACGCTCCTTCACGCCCGACGTGATCGTTACCCAGAACGGCGCGGACGCACATTGGAGCGACCCGCTCACCTCGCTCGGCATGACCGTACCCGGATACGAGATGCTGTTCACCCGGCTGAGCACGCTGGCCGACGAGGTCTGCGACGGCCGGCTCGTGGCCCTTGGCGGAGGCGGGTACTCCTGGCTGACCGTGGTGCCCCGTGTGTGGACGCTGTTGGCCGCCTCGCTCCTGCGCCTTGACCTGCCCGACGAACTCCCCACTGCATGGCAGGAACGGGTCCATGCGCTCGGCGGGGAACCACCGATGCGGCTCCGCGAGGATCCCGGCCCCGACCTGGACGACGACACGGTCGCGTGTGTCAAACACGACACCGCCCATGTGATCTCACGCATCATGGCCGGATGACGACCGGCAGCCGAGTCATCGAACGCCGAGGTCGACGAGCGTACGACGCAGACCGTCCCCGGGGGTCACGGAGACGAGCCATGTCGGCTCGCCCTGCATGGCGTTCCCCTCGATGAGGTAGACGGCGGAGCCGTCGCGACTCCACATCAGCGGGTAGCAGTCGCGACGCCCGGACAACTCCACCAACCGCCCGCCCCCTGCCGGCAGCGCGAACGCGCGCGAATACCCGTCATCGCCGCGCTCTGCGAAGCACACCCACGAGCCGTCCGGCGAACGGAGCAGATCGGCGTACGCGACGGGCCGTGCCGACCGTGCCCGCGTCAACTCGGCCCGGTCCCCTCTGCCGTCGAGTCTCATCGAGCGCAGCGACACCGCACCGGAGGCGTCGGGGCCGGCTCCGTAATAGACCCGCTCATCAGTGCAGCAGACGCCGGAGATGGGGACGCTGGTGATGTAGCGCCGCGTGTCGCCATCCTGCCAGACCACGATCTCGCCGCGGCGTACGGCGTCGATGACAGCCACCACCGTCCGCCCATCCGGAGAGACCGCCGGCATCGTCCCCGCCATGAGCAACGTCGCGGCCGCGCCGCTGCGGTCGATGCGCATCACGTGGGAGCCGGATGCGGTGTAGACCAGCCAGCGCGAGTGAGGAGCCCACGCAGGAGGGTCGTCGATGGCAGGACCCACGGAGACCTGATCGCCGCTATCGACATCCACCAGCACGAGCTGACCCGATCCGTCGTCGATCACCGCAAGGGTGCCGCCATCAGGCGAGAGCGCGAACGCACCAGAGTCCGACTCGGCCACGCGCCGCTCGTCCGCGCCGTCCGCCCCGGCAACGCACACCCACCCGTCGCGGCGATACGCGACGGAGCCGGAAACGATCCTTGCCGTGTCCAGCGCCGGCGCCGGAACGTCGGGAGAGGCCGCGACCTCCTCCCGCCCCTCCTCTCCGATGACCCCGAAGTCGTACCCGGGCGCCGGTGAGATGGTCTCGGTGGTCTGCTCGGCAGGCGTGATCGTAGGGGTGGTCTCACCGCCCGGCACGACGGCAGGTTCGCCACCGAGCAGCGCGACCAACCCCGCCGCAGCGGCAATGAGTACGACGGCGGCACCGAGCAGGATCCCCGCCCGATGCCGCCGGTCGATATCGTGCCAGTCTGACGGTGTAGTGCCCCCGGCCACCGGCGGCCCGCCTTCCAGTCGCTACAAGCGCTCGATCACCGCATCCGCGTACGCTTGCGTGCCCACGCAGCCGTCGGTACTGCCCGTGACCGAACGCTTGATGTCGTACGTGACCTTGTCGCCCTCGCCAATCACCGTGCGCACCGCGTTGAGCACCCGGTCCGCCGCATCGCGCTCGCCGAGGTGGTTGAGCATCAGCACGGCCGACAGGATCTCGGCGGTGGGGTTGGCCATGTCCTTGCCCGCGTACTTGGGCGCACTGCCGTGCGTGGGCTCGAAGACCGCACAGTCGGCGCCGATGTTGGCGCCCGGCGCGATGCCGAGCCCGCCGATGAGCCCCGCGGCAAGGTCCGAGAGGATGTCGCCGTAGAGGTTGGGGAGCACGAGCACGTCCCACCACTCGGGGTGCAGGACGAGCTGCATGCAGGTGGCGTCCACGATGTAGTCCTCGAACTGGATGCCCGAGTCCTTGTACTCGGCGGCCACTTCGTGCGCGACCCTCAGGAACAGGCCGTCGGAGTACTTGAGGATGTTGGCCTTGTGCACGGCCGTGACCTTCTTGCGGCCGTTGGCGATTGCGTAGTCGAAGGCGAACTTCACGATGCGCCGGCTGCGCTCGATGCTGATCGGCTTGAGCGAGATGCCCGAGTCGGGCCGGATGATGCCCGCGCCCTCGGCGGCTGCGAACTCGATCAGCTTGCGCGCGCCCTCGCTGCCCTGCTCGAACTCGATGCCGGCATAGAGGTCCTCGGTGTTCTCGCGGACGATGACGAGATCGATGTCATCGTAGCGGGCGCCGTTGCCGGGGATCGAGAAGGCCGGACGGAGGCAGGCGTACAGGTCGAGCTCCTTGCGGATGGACACGTTCACGCTGCGGAAGCCGGTGCCCACCGGCGTGGTGATGGGGCCCTTGATGGCGACTTTGTTCTTGCGGATGGAGTCGAGCACGTGCCCGGGAAGCGGCGTGCCGTACTTCTCCATCACGTCGGCGCCTGCCTCGGCGACCTCCCACTCGATGTCGACGCCGGTTGCCTCTACCACCCGCGTCATCGCGGTGGTGAGCTCCGGCCCGATGCCATCACCTGGAATCAGGGTCACGGTGTGCTTAGCCATTCAGGTGTACCTCCAGTGTTCGCGGACGGCTCACGCGGCGCGCCCTCGGACGGGTGGATGCGACGCCTGGGCGTCGCATGCGTGCCCGGTGATTGTACGGCAGCGGCGGTGGTGCCGTCAGGGGTTTAGGGATTGGTAATACATCGGTATACTTTCTGTAAGTACACTCCTCTACGCTCATGCGTGGAGGTGGGACCGATGGGATGTGCAACGGCGATGCGCAAGAAACTCGTGAAGCATGGCAACAGCAGAGCGCTCGTCATCGACAAGGCGATACTCGAGCTCCTGAACCTGGGCGACGACGAGGAAGTGATCGTGAGCACGGATGGTCACTCGCTCACGGTCACGCCGGCCGGAGAAGCTGATGAGCGGCGAGCTCGAATCCGGGCCATCTCGGAGCGCGTTATGGATGAGAACGCGGAACTCCTGCGCAGGCTGGCAGAATGAACGCGAGGCCGAGGTTCCTGACTGTCGAGGAGGTGCTTGACCTCCACGAGCAGTTGGTCGGCCGATTCGGTGGGGGCCATGGCCTGCGTGACCTCGGAATGCTCGCATCGGCAGTCGCGATGCCTCAAGCAGGATTCGGTGACTCGTACCTGCATGAGGACCTGTTCGAGATGGCTGCGGCGTACTTGTTCCATATCGTCATGAACCACCCCTTCATCGACGGGAACAAGCGGGCAGGAGCCCACGCCGCATTCGTGTTTCTGGCGGACAACGGGTACGCCGTGACACTGTCACAGGATGAGAAGTACGAACTCGTGATCGGCGTCTGCGAGGGAACCGTCACGAAGAGGGCAGTGACCGCCGCGTTCCGCGAGAACGCCGCCCCATTCGAGGAGTAGCACATGGCTCCCGGACGCGAGTCACCCCGGGGTACGGCCTAAGCGCTCCATTTGCGAAGCTCGAGCGCGTGGCCATACCCCGGGGTGACCTTGGTGCCGCTATACCGCGAATCCTCCGTGCTTGCGGAAGTGCGCCGCCAGTCCCCCGTCGGCCAACAGCTGTGCCATCACAGGCGGCAGCGGCGGGAACGGGATCTCCGTGCCCTGGGTGAGGTTCTTGAGCACGCCAGCCTCCAGGTCAAGCGAGAGCTCGTCGCCATCGGCGATGAGATCGGTATCGCACTCCACCACCAGAAGGCCGGTGTTGATCGCGTTGCGATAGAAGATGCGCGCGAAGCTCTTGGCGAGCACCGCCTTCGTGTTGGAGTGGATGAGCACAAGCGGAGCCTGCTCGCGGCTTGAACCCATACCGAAGTTCGTGCCGGCCACCAGGAAGCCGCCGTCGGGCTTCACCTTGCTGTAGTAGTCGGGGTCGAGGTCCTCCATGGCGTGCACGGCCATGGCTTCCATGTCGGCCGACTTGAACTTGTACTTGCCGCTGATGATGTAGTCGGTGTTGATATCGTCACCGTACTTGAACGCCTTCGCGGTCATCGCCATCGCTTAGGCCCCCTCTCCCGTAAAGTACTTCCGCGGATCGGTGATGACTCCCTCGATGACCGACGCAGCCACGGTGGCAGGACTGCCGAGGTAGATGAACGCGTTGGAGTTGCCCATGCGGCCCTTGAAGTTGCGGTTGGCCGTGGAGATCACGTTCTCGCCGTCACTCGGCACGCCGTTGTGCGTCCCCACGCACGGACCGCAACCTGGCGTCACGAACACGGCGCCGGCCTCAACGAGGTCACGGACGTACCCGGCCTCCATGGCGTCGAGGAAGATCTGCTTGCTCGCAGGGGCCACGATGAGCCGCACATCGGGATGCACCGTGCGTCCGCGCAGGATGCTTGCGGCGACCTCGAGGTCCTCCAGGCGCCCGTTGGTGCAGGTGCCGATGTACCCCTGCGCGATGGGCGTACCGTCGACCTCTTCGATCGGCGAGACGTTGTCCACGGCATGCGGCTTGGCGACCTGCGGACCCATGACCGAGGCATCAAGCGTGATCTCCTCGGCATAGACGGCGTCGGCGTCCGGATCCACCGGCTGCGGGGCGCGGTCGCCTCGGCCCTCGTACCACGCGAGCGTCTTCTCGTCGGCGCGCATCAGACCGGCCTTGGCGCCCACCTCGATCGCCATGTTGGAGATCGTCATGCGCGCGTCAACCGAAAGCGCGTCGATGACGGGACCGTGGAACTCGAGCGCCATGTAGGTGGCGCCGTCCGCTCCGATCTGGCCGGCCAATGCGAGAACGAGGTCCTTGCTGAACACACCCGGCTCGAGCTCGCCGCTGTAGGTGACCTTCATCGTCTCGGGAACCTTGAACCACAGCTTGCCCGAGGCCATGGCGGCGGCACCGTCGGTGGAGCCCACGCCGGTGGAGAACACATTCACCGCGCCGTACGTGCACGTGTGGCTGTCGCAGCCCACCATGAGGTCGCCCGGCACCACATGCCCCGCCTCAGGGATGAGCTGGTGGCAGACGCCGCAGCCCACGTCGTAGACCTTCGCGCCCGTCTTCTTGCCGAACTCACGCATCATGGTGTGCAGCGCCGAGACGCCCTCGATGGGGCTGGGCGACGAATGGTCCATCACCACGGCCACCTTGGCCGGGTCGAACACCTCATCGACGCCCATGCTTTCGAGCGCGCGGATCGCGAGTGGCGTGGTGCCGTCCTGCCCCATCACGAAGTCGATGTCCGCAACCACGATGTCGCCCGCGGTCGCGTCACTCCCTGAATGTGCCGAGAAGATCTTCTCGGCGATCGTCTTGCCTGGAATCGTCCTCACCCCTTGTCCTTCTCCGCTTTCCAGTCGTTGTAGATGTAGATGAGCTCCTTGTCGAAGAGCGCACGCTTGAGTTCGATCGCCATCGTGCGGACCCGGGGCAGCAGCTCGGTGGCCTCTTCTTTCGTCACCTGGATCCCATACTCCTCGAACTTGAGCTCGAGGGCCCTCGATCCCGAGTGCTTCCCTATAACGATCTGTCGCGCCAGGCCTACCTCGGCAGGTGCGAAGACCTCGTACGTGCTCGGGTTCTTGATCACGCCATCGGCATGGATGCCGCTCTCGTGTGCGAACATGTTCGTGCCGATGACCGACTTCCAAACCGGTATCTGCCGGCCCGCCGCGGCCATCACGTATTCGCCCAGCTCACGGAAGCGCGTGGTGTCCATCTCGAGGTCGAACCCCTCGATGTGCTTGAGCGCCATGGCGACCTCTTCGAGCGCCGCGTTGCCCGCACGTTCGCCGAGTCCGCCCACCGTGACGTTCACCCACGTTGCCCCCGCGTGAACGCCAGCGATGGCATTGGCCACCGCCATCCCGAAGTCGTTGTGCGTGTGCATCTCGACCTCAAGGCCGCTTTCTTCACGCAGGTGCCTCACCACCTCGTATGTGCGAAACGGCTCCATGAGCCCGATCGTGTCGCAGAAGCGGATGCGGTCCGCGCCTTCCGCCTGTGCCGCCTTGGCATACTCGATGAGGAACGGAAGCTCGGTGCGCGACGCATCCTCGGCGTTCACCGACACGTACAGGTCGGGGTCGGCCGACTTGGCGAAGGCGACGCTCTCCCGGATGGTGTCGAGCACCCAGGCGCGGTCCTTCACGAGCTTCGTCTGTATGTGGATGTCCGACGTGGCCAGCGAGATCGCTATCGCATCGACACCGCAGTCGAGCGATGCCTGGATGTCCTGCGTGTTCGCGCGGTTCCATCCCAGGACCGAAGCCTTCAGACCGAGGTGCGCGATCTCCTCGATGACGTCCCGTTCGTCTCCACCCATCGCGGGGATGCCCGCCTCGATCTGGTGGACGCCCACTTCGTCGAGCAGACGCGCGATGCGCACCTTCTCGCGATTCGCGAAGACCACGCCGGCGGTCTGTTCCCCGTCACGCAACGTGGTGTCGTCGATCATCACGCGCCCGACCCCCAGGCTGCTCTCAACCGGGAAGTCTTTCGCGGTCTGATTCATGGACCTCGGCTCCTTCATGTCCCGGACCCCCGGCCTGAGGGTCAGACGGCCGCACGGGACCGGCGGTGGGACCCCCGGCTCGACGGAAGTGATAGTGTACGGCACCCGCCGACGATGCGTCCACGAAGGGGCGGCTCTCC
>Ga0209614_1001478_pt1:7500-17490 | contig 17490 bp, 14 predicted proteins | sample BlaSprsedimmetaG_FD_185484 | JGI IMG/M metagenome (GOLD analysis project Ga0209614, IMG submission 185484) | Hot spring sediment bacterial and archeal communities from California, USA to study Microbial Dark Matter (Phase II) - Blank Spring... ... | reverse complement strand
ATGCGGGGCCTAAAGTCCTTCGGAGAGCGCATCGCCGCGGTTCGCCATTGTCGCTCGGACCAATGGCGCTCCAATGGCTCACCCCCGACCGCCAAACCGCCGAAATCCACATCCGCGTCGCACTCATCAACCGCTTCAATGCTCTCGGCACCGCCGAGATCGTTCGCGTGGCCTGAACCGGAAGGGGAAAGAGGCCCTCACGTCGCAGGCCGCCTTTCTGCAACAATGCCGCCGCGAGAACAGGTCGCGGCCCAGAAGGTCGGTGCCCAGCCAGAATTCCGAGGAGGGCGGCAGCGGCGCGCCCTCCAGGCTGAGGCCGTCGAACATCTGGTCGTTCGGGTCATAGGGCATCAGCCAAGGCGCGAAGACCGCCGCGCCCACCATCGTCAGGATCACGACAAGTCCAAAGGCGGACCGGGGCCGCCGCAACAGCGCGACCAGAACCGAGCCCTGGCGCCGGGGCGGCGTTGCGGCCGTGGCGTCGGTCATCGCGTCGTCCCGGCCCGGCGGCCGCGCCGGTCGTTGAGGTAACGTGCCGCGGCATCCTCCAGCGCCAGCCGCTCGACCATGGCAAAGGTCCGCAACTACCGAAGCGCGGCCAGCTCGTCCACGCCCTCGGCCTGCATGATCGCCAGAACCGCCCGCACCAGCACGTCGCGCATTCCGGCCCGGCGGGCGGTTTCGGCCTCGCGGCGCCGCACGCACAGGCGCTCGGCCGATTTGGCGGCGGCGATCACCAGCGTCGAGTAGACCAGCCCCAGCGCCGCCTGCGACGGGAAGGCATCGCAATTCTGCCCCAGCGCCCAGGCCAGCCGTCCCGGGCTTTCCGAGCGCACCAGCCCGATCAGCGGGATCGGCGCGGTTCCCGGTTCCCACGGGATCTGGTTGTCATGGCCAATGTCCACGTCGACGAACAGGAAATCCGCCTTGCTCACCGCGGCGCTTGCGGGCCAGTCGGCAGCCACCTCCACCCCGAGCGCGGCAAGACGCGCGATCAGTTCGGCCCGGACGCTCTCGGCCGGGTGGAGCACGACGGCGCGGCGGCCGGCAAAGTTCAGATCAAGTCGCGATGTCAGGACACGATCTTCAGATTGGGCGTTGCACGGGGCGGCACGGGCGCGCGGACCCGCGCAAGATAGGGGTCCGGGGCCAGCGCGATCTTGGGATCGTCCACGATCCGGACCCGGCCCGACTCGGCCATGGCAAGGCGCGGGATCAGGCTGGTATGCCGCGTGACCGGGTCGATCATCACCGGCCCCAGCACCGTGTCCTCGGGGCTGCCCGCCACCGCCTCGAACACCGCGCGCGGATCGTCATGCCCGGCGCGCTCCAGCCCGCGGGCCAGCAGGTGAACCGCCGTATAGGCCGTGGCAAAGTTGCAGGATGCCCGGTAGGACGCTCCGTAATGCCCGGCGATGCGGTTGCGGAACGCGACCGTGGACAGATCGTCCAGCGTCTCGAACCAGGCCCGATCGACAGCATCCCGTCCGCCGCAGGGCCCAGGATGTCCAGATCGGCCTCGGTCTGGTTGGCGCTGATCACCAGCGGCCGCCCCCCCCGGCAGATCCAGCCGCGACAGCGCCTGCATGAAGGCATGGCTCGACGGCCCGATCAGGCTGTTGACGATCAGATCGGGTTGCTGCGCCGCGATCTCCTCGATCAGATGCCCGCAATCGGTATCGCCAAGCGGCAGATAGCGTTCGCTCGTGACCTCGCCCCCCTGCCCACCGGCGAACCATTCCCGTGCGACGCGCAGCGTCTCCCAGCCCCAGACACAGTTCGACCCGACGAGAAAGGCCCGCCGATGCCCCTTGCGCAGCACATGGTCGATCAGCGGCACCAGGTGCTGGTTCGGACAGGCGCCGAGATAGACGACATGATCGTTGCATTCGAACCCCTCATAGGGGCAGGGATACCACAGCAGCGCGCCATGCCGCTCCATCACCGGGATCATGTCCTTGCGCGACCATGACGTGATGCCGCCCACGATATGCCGCAGATCGCCCCGGCTCAGCAGCTCGGCCGCCAGCCTTTCGTAATCCGCCGGAACGCCCCGCGGATCCGCGCAGACCGGCACAAGCGTCAGGCCATTGCGCGCATTGACCTCGGCGACCGCCATCAACGCGCCGTCAAGCGCGCTGCGGCCGAGCGCCGAATAGGGGCCGGTCGTCGAGAAGAGCAATCCGATCCGTGCCGTTGCCACTGAACCCGTTCCTTTCCGTGCCGGGCCGAACGAAAAAAGCCCCATTCCCCCACGCAGGGGGTGGGGCCCGATTGCCGACCAGACCCCTTTCCCCGACCTCACCACAGGATCCGCATGCGGGCAAGCGGGACAATCGGCCGGGCCCTCCAGGTCAGCGTTTCTGCCCGATTCTTGCGCGCCTTGATCAATCATGCAGCAGCACGTCGCGCCCGGGAATGGCCCTTGTGCCGCGTTGACCGCCCCCGTGCCGCGCGCGTGCCGGTCTCCGCTTGGGTTGACTCGCGGGGCGGGACGCATGGCTGCAAGCTCGAAAAGGTCGCCGGAGGGGCGAACATGTGCCAGCTCTGTCACTCTGCCGATCCGGCAGATCGCGCGCCCGTCGATATCTGCCATTGCGGCGCGCCCGGGACGCAGGCCGCCTTTGCCCGGATCGAGGCGGACATCACCCGGCGCCGGATGATCGGCGGCACGGCGGCCGTGCTGGGCATGTTCGCAGGCTTCGGCCTTGCCCCGCGCGAGATCCGCGCCCAGACGCCCGGCCGCCCGCTGCTGCTGACCAATCTGCGCCTCTTCGACGGCGAGACGCTGGCGCTGCGCGAGGGCGTCGACATCCTGATCGCGGGCGAGCGGATCGCCGCCCTGCCGCCGACCGGCCAGGGCCCGCAGGAGGCAGAGCGGATCGATTGCGGCGGGCGCGCGGTCATCCCCGGCCTGATCGACGCGCATTGGCATGCGACGCCGGTCGCGGTCAGCCAGATCGTGGCGCTGACGCAGGATATCGGCTTCGTCCACCTGATGGCCGGGCGCGAGGCGGGCGCCACGCTGATGCGCGGCTTTACCACCGTGCGCGATGTCGGCGGTCCCGCCTTCGGGCTGAAACTGGCGATCGACCGCGGTGTGGTGGCCGGACCGCGCATCTTCCCCTCGGGCGCGATGATCTCGCAGACCGCCGGGCATGGCGATTTCCGCCTGCTGAACGAGTTGCCACGCTTTCCCGACACGCCCGCGAACTACATCGAACGGCAGGGCGTTGCGCAGATCGCCGACGGCGCCGACATGGTCCTGCGCGCCGCGCGCGAACAGCTGATGAAGGGGGCGAGCCAGCTCAAGATCATGGCGGGCGGCGGGGTCGCCTCGCTTTACGATCCGCTGGACGCCACGCAATACACCGAACGCGAGATGCGCGCCGCAGTCGAGGCGGCCGAGGATTGGGGCACCTTATGTCAGCGCCCATGTCTACACCTCGACCGGCATCCGGCGGGCCATCGCCGCGGGCGTGAAATCCATCGAGCACGGCCAGCTGGCGGACGAGGACACCGTGCGCGTGATGGCCGACAATGGCGTCTGGTGGTCGATCCAGCCCTTCCTCGCCGACGAGGATTCCAACGCCTACACCGACCCCCGCCAGATCGCCAGGCAGCAGCAGGCCGCCGAGGGCACGGTGCGCGCCTTCGATCTGGCGCACAAGCATGGCGTGAATGTCGTCTTCGGCACCGACATCCTGTTCAACGCGCAGGGCGGCGCGTTGCAGGGCCGCAACCTGGCCAGGCTCGCCCGCTTCATGTCGCCGCTCGAAGCCCTGCACAAGGCCACCGGCGCGGCGGGCGCGCTGCTGGCGCTGTCGGGCGATCGCGCGCCCTATGCCGGGACCCTGGGCGTGATCCGCGAGGATGCGCTGGCCGATCTGCTGGTGATCGAGGGCGATCCGGAAACCGATCTCGCCTGGCTCGAAACTCCCGACACCTCTCTGCGCCTGATCCTCAAGGGCGGGCGGATCGTAAAGGATACGCTGGCGTGATCGCGAAACGGGCGGGGCAGGGGGCGCGGCCGGCACACGCATCGACGCGACCATGAGCGGCCCGCTTTCCGGCGTCCCCCGGCGATTCCGCGCGCGCGCTCACAGACCGGCGGCAAGTTCCTCTTGCCCGATCTCCAGCAAGGTGCGGACATGCGGGACGAAGGAGCGCCAGACATCCATGCGGAACGCCTCGGGGCCGTCGCGCCAGAGCACCACGGTCGCGCTGTCGAACAGCGTGCGCACCCCGCGCCCCGGCGCCACCATGTCGGGCCGGGACAGCGAGCGTTTGCCCACGAAATCGGGCTTGGCCTTGCCGATGGCCCAGCCCCGCATCCGCGGGCGTCACCGTGCCGTCGGTGTCCTGCCCCACGATGATGAAGCCCTTTTCGGCGCGCAGCACATGCATCGTCTCGGTGCCATAGGGGCAGATGTCAAAGGGCGCACCCGCCGCTATCAGCGCCCGCCACAGATCCAGCCCATACCGCGCGGGCACGTTGATCTCGAAGCCCGGCTCGCCGGTGAAACTCAGCCGGAACAGCCGCGCGGGGATGCCCGCGACGCGGCATTCGGCGACGGACATGTGCGGGAAGGCGTCGGCCGAGATGCCCTCGCCCGGGCGGGGGAAATACCAGGCGCGGCGCCATTGCGCGACCGGTTCGAACACCGCGCCCTGTTCCTCGGCCCAAGGGTCGATGGGGGTCTTGCGCGTCACCTCGAAATGGCTGCCCCGGTGATAACCCGCCAGCGCGCCGAAGGTCGTGGGCGTATAGGGCGGGCGAAAGGTCGTCAGCCCCACCTGCGGCGGGGCCTTGCCCAGCGTGTCGGCCGCGATCATCAAGCCATTGATATTAGCCAGCTTCCCCTGATCGGTGGCCATGCCGGTGGTGGTGTAGCGCTTGACATGCTCGATGGATTTCATCCCCTCGCGCACGGCCAGGCGGATGTCCTTGGCGGTCACGTCGTTCTGGAAATCGACAAAGGCCCGCGCAAGGCCGGGGGCAAGGTCGCTGGGCAATTCGCGCAGCGCCTCGCCGCTGCCCGTGCGGTCATGGGCCGCTTGGGGCGCTGCCTCGGACGCCGCGTGCCCCAGCGCACGGGCCGCGGCCACACCCGCGGCATCGCCATCGGCCAGCACGGCACCACAGCCCCACAGCCCCTTGCCCGCGCCCGCGACATGGCACTCCTCGATGGTCTCGCCGGGCAGATAGGTCTGCGCCGCCGCATCCCAGATCAGGCTGCCCTTCGTGTGGGAAAACAGATGCAGCGAGGGCGTCCAGCCGCCCGACATCAGCAGGCAGTCGCAGGCGATGGGCTGCCCGCCCGCCACCTGCCCGTCCTTCACCCGGTTCACCCGCACCGACCGCACCCGCAGCCGCCCTGCCGTCGCCGTCACGCTATGGCCCGCCAGCACCTCGATCCCGCGGCTCCGCGCCTGGTCCAGCAGGTCCGCCGGGGGCGCCTCGCGCGTGTCCACCAGAACCGCGATCCGCGTCCCCGCATCGGCCAGGTCGAACGCCGCGAAATAGGCGTTGTCATGCGAGGTCACGACCGCCGCCCGCTTGCCTACCAGAACGCCGAAGCGGTGCAGATAGGTCTGCGCCGCCCCCGCCAGCATCACGCCGGGCCGGTCATTGCCGTCAAAGACCAGCGGCTTTTCGATTGCGCCTTGCGCCAGCATCACGCGCAACCCCGCCCGCGCCGCCGCCTGCCCCGCGGGCCCCGCACCGACCACCAGCAGGTCGGCATGCAGGTAGCGCGAGGCATAGCGGTCGGGATCAGGCTCGCCCGGTGCACGGCCCAGCCCCGCGGCGGCGCGGATCACCGGCTCGTAAAGCCTGTCCCAGAAGGCGCGCGGCCACATGAAGGTCTTGTAATAGAACCCCGCCGAGAACAGCGGATATGCCAGGTCATTGACCGCCCCCAGATCGAAGCCCAGCCCCGGCCACTTGTTCTGGCTTTCCGCCACCAGCCCCGCACGCAATTTCTGCATGTTGCCGATCAGCGCGTTCGGCTCCTCCGACCCGGCGGTGACGGCGCCGCGCGGGCGGTGATGCTTGAAGGACCGCCCCATCAGATGCACGCCATTCGCCAGCAGCGCCGAGGCCACCGTATCCCCGCGCAGGCCCGTATAGCTGCGCCCGTCTAAGCTGAAGCGGACCGGCGCGGCATGATCCACGCGGCCCTTGCCCGGAATGCGATAGCGGCTCATTGCGCGTCCCCCGTCCCGGGCAGGCCGGGGCGTGCCTCGCCTGCCTTGTAGGTCATGAGAAAGCGGTCGCTGACCGTGTCGCGGATGGCGTTGAAGAACCGCCCGCAGCCATGGACATGGCGCCAGCGTTCGTAATGCGGACCCTTCGCATTGGTGCGGATGAAAAGGTAATCGCGCCATTCCTCGTCGCTGGTCGCCATCGGATCGGCGGGCCGCGCGACATGCGCCTCGCCGGCATAGGCGAATTCGGCCTCGGGCAGGGTCTCGTCGCAATAGGGGCAATGGATCAGAAGCATGGGTCTGTCCTCAATGCGCGACAGCGGCCGCCGCCGCCTCGTCGATCAGCCGGCCGGTGGTGAACCGCTCCAGCGTGAAGGGCGCGTTGATCGGGTGGGGCGCGTCCCTGGCCACGGTCCAGGCCAGCAGATGCCCCGCCCCCGGCGTCGCCTTGAACCCGTCGGTGCCCCAGCCGCAATTGACGTAAAGCCCCGGCACGGGCAGCTTGCCCAGGATGGGCGAGCGGTCGGGCGTCACGTCCACGATGCCGTCCCGTTTGCGCAGCATCCGCATGCGGTTGAAGATCGGGAACACCTCGCAGATCGCGGCCAGCGTATGCTCGATCAGCGGCAGGCCGCCGCGTTGCGAATAGCTGGTATACTGATCGGTGCCCGAGCCTATCACCAATTCGCCCTTGTCGGACTGGCTGATATAGGCATGCACCGTGTTCGACATCACCACGCAGGGGAAACAGGGTTTCACCGGCTCGCTGACCAGCGCCTGCAACGGATAGCTTTCCAGCGGCATGCGGATCCCTGCGCTGTTCATCAGCACGCTGGTATGCCCCGCCGCCGATACCGCCACCTTCTTCGCGCGGATGAAACCGCGCGCCGTCTTGACCCCCTCGACCGCGCCATCCGCCCCGCGCCGGATCGCGGTGACGGGGCAGTTCTGGATAATGTCCACGCCGCGCGCCGCCGCCGCCCGCGCATAGCCCCAGGCCACCGCATCATGCCGCGCCGTGCCCGCCCGCGCCGACGATCACCACGTCATATTCCGCCCGGGGCTGGCTGTCGGGCCACCGCTCGCCCCAGCCCTTGTGGCCGGTCAGCGCGTTCTTCAGCAGCGACATCGCAGAGAAACGGGTCATGGCGCATTCCTCGCGGGCGGACTTGCAATATGGGCCAGTATCGCAGGAACCCGCGGGAAATCACTGTATGAATGCCTCAGAGCGGTATTATGATCGCGTCATGGCCAGCCCGGATCGCCCCCCGTCCCATCCGCCAGGGCCGCGCCTGCGCGTGGGCGTCGTTCTGGCACGGCGCTTCACGCTGGCGGCCTTCGCCAATGTCGTGGACGTGCTGCGGCTGTCGGCGGACGGGGGCGACCGGTCGCGCCCGATCCATTGCAGCTGGAAGGTGCTGTTGGCCAGCATGGACCCCGTCCGGTCAAGCTGCGGCATCGCGATCGGCCCGGACGAGGCCCCGGGCGATCCGGCGCGCTTCGATTACATCGTGGTGGTCGGTGGCCTGATCGACGAGATCGAGCGGCTGGAGCCTGCCTATACCGCCTTCCTGCAGCGTGCGGCCGCGGCGAGGGTGCCGCGGTCGGCGTCTGCACCGGTGCCTTCGTGCTGCACCGGGCCGGGCTGATGCAGGGCTATCGCTGCTGCGTGAGCTGGTTCCACCACGACGATTTCGTGGACCAGTTCGACGGGCTGGTGCCGGTCTCGGACCGCATCTTCGTGGTGGATCGCGACCGGCTGACCTGTTCGGGCGAGGCCAGTTCGGCGCATCCGGCTGCCTTTCTGGTCGAACGCCATATCGGCCGGGTCGCCGCGCGGAAAAGCCTGCGCATCATGATCATCCCCGAGGAAAGGGCCGGGGACGATCCGCAACCGGGCCTGCCGCTTGATCTGAAGACCCGCGATCCGCTGGTGCGCAAGGCGCTGCTGCATGTCCAGCAGAACCTTGACGTCCCGCCCGGCGTGGCCGAGGTGGCGGCGCGTCTCGGCGTCAGCCGCCGCAAGCTGGAACGCCATTTCCGCGAGGCGCTGGACCAGACCCCCAAGGCCGCCTTCCTGCGGGTGCGGCTTGCGCAGGTGCGCCTTCTGCCCGACCGCTCGGACCGGTCCGTGACGCAGATCGCCACCGCCACCGGCTTTTGCGACGCCTCGCACCTGATCCGGGCCTTCCGGCAGGCCGAGGGCGTCACCCCCGCCGCATGGCGGGGCAGGGGCGGGGCCGCTCAGTCCCTCGACCGCTCCACATAGGTATTGTCGGCGGTGTTGATGACGATCCGCGTGCCCACGTCGATATGCGGCGGCACCATGACCCGCACGCCGATATTGGTCATCGCGGGCTTGTAGCTCGAGGACGCGGTCTGCCCCTTGACCACCGGCTCGGTCTCGGTGATCTCGACCACGATCTTCTGCGGCAGTTCGATCGCGATCGGGTTGTCCTCGAAGGTCTGCAGGAACACCCGCATTCCCGGTTCCAGATAGGCTGCCGCATCGCCCACAACGTCGGGGCTGGCAACGACCTGATCGAAGGTTTCGGGGTTCATGAAATGATAGCCCTCGCCATCGTCATACAGGAAATCGTATTCCCGTTCGTCGACATTGGCCTTCTCCACATGCTCGGTGGTCTTCCAGCGCTCGGTGACCTTCACCCCGTCCGAGATCCGGCGCATGTCGACGGATGTCGTCGGCGTGCCCTTGCCGGGGTGGAAGTTCTCGGCCCTGAGAACGACATAGAGCTGGCCATCCTTTTCGACGACATTGCCCTTGCGGAGCGAGGAGGCGATGACTTTCACGGGGCGGGTTCCTTGTGGACAGGCGTTGCGCGCGTTAAGCGCCGGATCGGACAGGCCCCTAGCCGAACTTGGCGCGAAATTCCAGACGAAAGGCGCAGATCGTGACCCAGACCCCGTGGTGGCACCCCGACCGGCATGCCGACCGCCGCCCCGCGCTTCTGGCCCGCAACCGCATCCAGGCCGCGATCCGGGACTGGCTGGAGGGGCAGGGCTTCACCGAGGTCGATCCCGCCGCGCTGGCAATCAGCCCGGGAAACGAGGCGCATCTGCATGCCTTTCCCACCGACGCCATCGGCAATGACGGCGTGGCACGGCGGATGTATCTGCACACCTCGCCCGAATTCGCGATGAAGAAACTGTTGGCGGCGGGCGAGACGCGGATCGCCGCCTTCGCCCATGTCTGGCGCAACCGCGAAAGCGGCCCGCGCCACAGCCCCGAATTCACCATGCTGGAATGGTATCGCGCGCACGAGGATTACGCCGTCCTGATGGACGATACCGCCGCGATGCTGCGGCTGGCCTGCCAGGCGGCGGGCACGACCCTGTTGCGCCACGGCGATGCCGACTGCGACCCGTTCCAGCCCCATGAGCGGATTTCGGTCGCCGAGGCCTTCGCGCGCCATGCCGGGATCGACCTGCTGGCCACGATCCGGCCCGATGGCACGACCGACCGCGACGCTCTGGCGGCGCAGGCCACGGGCGCCGGGATCGGGCCGGCCGGGGATGACACTTGGTCCGACATCCTCAGCCGCATCCTGGTCGCCCGGGTCGAGCCGCATCTCGGGCAGGGCAGGGTGACCATCCTCGATCGCTACCCCGCCGCCGAGGCGGCGCTTGCCCGCACCTGCCCCGACGACCCCCGCGAGGCCGAGCGCTTCGAGGTCTATGCCTGCGGCGTGGAACTGGCCAACGGCTTCGGCGAGCTGACCGACCCCGCCGAACAGCGCCGCCGCTTTGCCGCCGAGATGG
>Ga0209614_1001478_pt1:0-2500 | contig 17490 bp, 14 predicted proteins | sample BlaSprsedimmetaG_FD_185484 | JGI IMG/M metagenome (GOLD analysis project Ga0209614, IMG submission 185484) | Hot spring sediment bacterial and archeal communities from California, USA to study Microbial Dark Matter (Phase II) - Blank Spring... ... | reverse complement strand
CGTCGAGTTCGTGGGATCAGACCCGAAACCGAGTGATCTAGGCATGACCAGGATGAAGGTACGGTAACACGTACTGGAGGTCCGAACCCACACCTGTTGAAAAAGGTCGGGATGAGTTGTGCCTAGGGGTGAAAGGCCAATCAAACTCGGAGATAGCTGGTTCTCCGCGAAATCTATTTAGGTAGAGCGTCATCCGAATACCCCGGGGGGTAGAGCACTGGATGGGTAATGGGGCCCCACAGGCTTACTGATCCTAACCAAACTCCGAATACCCGGGAGTACTGGATGGCAGACACACGGCGGGTGCTAACGTCCGTCGTGGAGAGGGAAACAACCCTGACCTACAGCTAAGGCCCCCAATTCGTGGCTAAGTGGGAAAGCAGGTGGGACGTCCAAAACAACCAGGAGGTTGGCTTAGAAGCAGCCATCCTTTAAAGATAGCGTAACAGCTCACTGGTCTAATCAAGATGTCCTGCGGCGAAGATGTAACGGGGCTCAAGCCACGAGCCGAAGCTTAGGACTGCGCAAGCAGTGGTAGCGGAGCGTAGTGTGACAAAACCCACGCCTCTTCTGCATCCTCGGATGCATCGGAGGCTCGGGTTTGACTGTGAAGCCGGGGCGTGAGCCATCCGGTGGAGTGATCACTAGCGAGAATGATGACATGAGTAGCGACAAGGAGGGTGAGAGACCCTCCCGCCGAAAGTCCAAGGGTTCCTGCTTAAAGCTAATCTGAGCAGGGTAAGCCGGCCCCTAAGTCGAGGCTGAAAAGCGTAGACGATGGGAATCAGGTTAATATTCCTGAGCCAGGAGGATGTGACGGATCGTGAAGGTTGTTCGCCCTTATCGGATTGGGCGGGCCGCTGATCGGTTCCTGGAAATAGCCCTCCATCAGACCGTACCCGAAACCGACACAGGTGGACTGGTAGAGCATACCAAGGCGCTTGAGAGAACGATGTTGAAGGAACTCGGCAAAATACCTCCGTAAGTTCGCGAGAAGGAGGCCCGGTTCGTGGGCAACCATGGGCCGGGGGCACAAACCAGGGGGTGGCGACTGTTTACTAAAAACACAGGGCTCTGCGAAGTCGCAAGACGACGTATAGGGTCTGACGCCTGCCCGGTGCCGGAAGGTTAAAAGGAGGGGTGCAAGCCCCGAATTGAAGCCCCGGTAAACGGCGGCCGTAACTATAACGGTCCTAAGGTAGCGAAATTCCTTGTCGGGTAAGTTCCGACCTGCACGAATGGCGTAACGACTTCCCCGCTGTCTCCAACATCGACTCAGCGAAATTGAATTGCCTGTCAAGATGCAGGCTTCCCGCGGTTAGACGGAAAGACCCCGTGCACCTTCACTACAGCTTCGCACTGGCATCAGGCACAACATGTGCAGGATAGGTGGTAGGCTTCGAAGCAGGGACGCCAGTTCCTGTGGAGCCATCCTTGAGATACCACCCTTGTTCTGCTTGATGTCTAACCGCGGTCCGTCATCCGGACCCGGGACCCTGCGTGGCGGGTAGTTTGACTGGGGCGGTCGCCTCCCAAACAGTAACGGAGGCGCGCGAAGGTTGGCTCAGAGCGGTCGGAAATCGCTCGTTGAGTGCAATGGCAAAAGCCAGCCTGACTGCGAGACTGACAAGTCGAGCAGAGACGAAAGTCGGCCATAGTGATCCGGTGGTCCCGAGTGGAAGGGCCATCGCTCAACGGATAAAAGGTACGCCGGGGATAACAGGCTGATACTGCCCAAGAGTCCATATCGACGGCAGTGTTTGGCACCTCGATGTCGGCTCATCTCATCCTGGGGCTGGAGCAGGTCCCAAGGGTACGGCTGTTCGCCGTTTAAAGAGGTACGTGAGCTGGGTTTAGAACGTCGTGAGACAGTTCGGTCCCTATCTGCCGTGGGTGTAGGATACTTGAGAGGAGTTGCCCCTAGTACGAGAGGACCGGGGTGAACGATCCACTGGTGGACCTGTTGTGGCGCCAGCCGCAGTGCAGGGTAGCTATGATCGGACAGGATAACCGCTGAAGGCATCTAAGCGGGAAGCCCCCCTCAAAACAAGGTATCCCCGAGGGCCGTGGAAGACCACCACGTCGATAGGCCGGAGATGTAAGCGCAGCAATGCGTTCAGTTGACCGGTACTAATTGCCCGATAGGCTTGATTTGATCCAGTAAAAGCCAAACTTCCTGGTATCAACAAGCACACAATCCCATGCTTGACTTGAACATATGGCTCTTCCTCGGTTTGGTGGTCATAGCGCGAGCAAAACACCCGGCTCCATTCCGAACCCGGCCGTTAAGTGCCGCCGCGCCAATGGTACTGCGTCTCAAGACGTGGGAGAGTAGGTCACCGCCAAACCTAGAAAGAGCCAAAAACAACTCTCAATACGATCAAAAATCAAACCACCAAGAGACCAAATCTCCAAAATCAGCGCGGGGTGGAGCAGCCCGGTAGCTCGTCAGGCTCATAACCTGAAGGTCGTAGGTTCAAATCCTACCCCCGCAACCAAA
>Ga0209614_1001471_pt1 | contig 17574 bp, 19 predicted proteins | sample BlaSprsedimmetaG_FD_185484 | JGI IMG/M metagenome (GOLD analysis project Ga0209614, IMG submission 185484) | Hot spring sediment bacterial and archeal communities from California, USA to study Microbial Dark Matter (Phase II) - Blank Spring... ... | reverse complement strand
TGGAGAAAAAGTCAGCGACTTGGGCTCGTTTGAGAGTCTTACGCAAAACAGTTCTTCCTTGCGAATCCACGCCATGCAGCTGAAAAGTATTCTTTGCCAAGTCAATGCCGATTACGCTAACTGTACTCATGGGATGGCCTCCTTCAAGGGTTTTGGTGTGTCCTTGACGCATACCCCTTTTAAAGGGGCGGGGCCATCCCATCACTGTTAAAAGGATTGTTTTTGAGACAAAAGGGTCTCGGCCAGAGCGCTAAATGCTTTCATAACCGCCGGAATTTTCTGGTCCGCCAGGGTGTAGAAGATGAACGGCCCGCGTCGCTCCACCTTGACCAGAAAGACCCGCCTGAGTTCCTTCAGGTGATGCGAAACCAGGGGCTGAGAGAGTTCCAATGCCCCGGCGATCTGGTTCACGGACTTCTCTTTTCGGCCCAGACAACACAAAATCCGCAGGCGATTGACGTCGGACAGCGCTTTGGCCAGAAAGGCCGCGTCAGTGAAATTTTCCTGCAAATTGCAGACTGGTTTGCTCATCAAAAATCTCATCAAAAATAAATATATAAATAACTGTTGATATGGTTTTTGATTTCTGCAAGGTCAAGCTTCGTAGCGAATTCGGCAACGGCGAATCCAGGGAATGGCCAAGCCTCTCATGTCTGTCAATCCTGGTCGAGATCGACAAGAAGGTGGATTGCAGGCATATTCTATTCGAACGGCGTGATAAACACCCGAAGCTCTTTTTCGGGTTCAAGGGCCGGTCTGCGGCGTTTGTTTCTCAAGAGGAGGGCGGCATATGATCGGTGAGACGGCGGGAACGTTCAAGACCGTCATGTACTTTGCGGCCTTGGGGCTGGAAGCCATGGGGGCGTTGGTCATCTGCGTCGGAGTCGTTGCGACCACGGCTTTGTTTCTCTACCGGTCTTCGGTGCATCGCGGAGCTGATCAATTCTATCAAAGCTATCGTCGGGGCATGGGCAAGGCCATTCTCCTGGGTCTGGAACTCCTGGTGGCCGGAGACATCATTTTGACCACCACGCACAACTTCGATCTGCGGCACATTGCCGTTCTTGGCTTGTTGGTGCTGATCCGGACCTTTCTGAGCTTCTCTCTGGAAATCGAACTCAACGGTCATTTGCCCTGGAGGCGGCCCAGAGATGCGGGGCAGGGGGAGAATTTCGTGTAATGCCCAGGCTTGATGCCGCCGGACGTCACAAGAGACCGTCATTGCCAATGATTCCATGATGGACTAAATTTGTAAGTCTGTGTCAGTCGGATTTGTTTCGGATCAAGACCAAGGGGGAAAAATATGACCAAAGTGGCTATTTTTATCGGCAGCATCTCGGACGAGGAAAAAATGCGCCCCTGTTCCGAGGTGCTTGCTTCCCTGGGGATTGAGCATCTCTTCACCGTGGCTTCGGCCCATCGCACTCCGGAGCGGGTGCAGCGGCTGGTTGCGGATCTGGAGGCCCAAGGCTGCAAGGTATTTATTTGCGCCGCTGGCATGGCCGCCCATCTGGCCGGGGCGGTAGCCGCCAAGACCATTCGGCCCGTGCTGGGCGTGCCCTTGACCGCATCGGCCTTGGGCGGGATGGACGCGCTGCTGGCCACGGTGCAGATGCCCCCGGGATTTCCCGTGGGCACGGTGGCCCTGGACAGTGCCGGAGCGCGCAACTCCGCCTGGTTGGCCGCCCAGATTCTAGCCCTGGATGACGCGGGGGTGGCTGAGAAGCTTCGCCAAGCCCGGCAAAAGCAGATCCAGGGCGTGGAAAAGGCCGCTGCTGATTTGGAATCGCGCGTGACCAGGGGCGACACGAACCAGCCGAGACAGTGACTGGAGCTGCACGATGGCTTCACGCACCGCCCTGCTGTATGATCCGGTTTTTGCCGTGCATGACGCCGGGGCCGGACATCCGGAAAGCCCCATGCGTTATACAGCCCTGGTCCGGGCCCTGGAAGACGACCGCGAAACAGCCGATTTGCCGCAGCTGGAGGTGCGCTCGGCAACGCTGCCGGAGCTGAAATACTGTCACGGCCGAGGCTATATTGAACTGGTGCGGCGGCGCATCCGGGACGGCCACCGCAGCCTGGGGTTTCCTGACACCAATGTAGGCCTTGGCTCATGGGACGCGGCGCTGAATGCCGCGGGCGGGGCCATGGCCGCTGTGGACGCGGTCATGCGCGGTAATGTACGCAGCGTCTTTTGCGTGCTCCGCCCGCCCGGACACCATGCCCGGCCGAAACAAGGCATGGGATTTTGCATCTTCAATAATATCGCCCTGGCCGCGCGGCATGCCCAGATTGCCCACGGCCTCAGCCGGGTGCTCATCGTGGACTGGGACGTGCATCACGGCAACGGCACCCAGGAAATTTTCTACGAAGACCCTTCGGTCCTCTTTTTCAGCACCCATCAAAGCAACTGGTTTCCCTACTCCGGCTATGCCGATGAAACAGGCGCAGGCGCCGGAGAGGGCTACACCATCAATTGTCCTTTCCCTGCCGGGACGGACATGGGCCCCATGTCAAAGGCCTTCCGGGAAATGTTGCTGCCCGCGGCCGAAGCGTTCCGGCCCGAACTGGTTCTGATCTCCTGTGGTTTCGACGCCCTGGACGGCGATCCGCTGGGCGCTTTTCGCCTGTACCCGGAAGACTTCGCGGAGTTGACCGAAATGGTCTTGAAGATCGCCGGAAACAACTCCCAGGGCCGGGTGGTTTCCCTGCTTGAGGGTGGCTACGATCTGGGCGGCATGCGATCGGCCGCCCTGGCCCACGTCCATGTCTTGATGACGGGATGAGCCTCCTTTCCTGGCGGGTGCGCATCAGGGGTTTGTCCCAAACGGGCTGCACTTTGCTTTTCAGTGTTGGCGCACTGTCTGACCAAGCCAGGATTCGTCAGTTCAAGCGATTACCCTGCGCATCCACCGCAATGTTTGGTTGAAATCACGCAATCGTTTGGACATACGAAGCCGGCGAGGAAGTTTGCCACAGCGCTGAAAAGCAAATCGCAGCCCGTGAACAACGGATTGGATCGTACGGGACAAACTCCCAACACTCCCCTTCCTGGCCCAGCTCATCTTTCTGCGTCGAATTCTGACCTGCTGGCGGGGTCCACGGCAAAACCTTCCACGCTGAGGGATTTTTTCATGGCCCGCAGGCCCACTTCGGCACCGAAGCGCTCCGGATGCATATGCGCTTGGACAATGCCCTCGGCCACCCGCTGGCGCAGCTCGGCTTCAATGTCCTCGGGGCTGCCGTACAGGATGGCTCCGCAGGGACAGATCTCCACACAGGCCGGGAGCATGCCCTTGGCCCTCCGCTCGGCGCACAGATCGCACTTGGCCACGGGATACGGCCCGCTACGCGAGTGGGAAATGGCCGCGAACGGACAGACCGAAAGACAGACCATGCACCCCACGCAGGCCTTGGGGTCGAGGATCACGGCCCCTTCGTCGTCCTGGTAGAAGGCGTTGACATTGCAGGCCTTCAGGCACGCCGGGTTGGCGCAGTGGTGACAGCTGATGGGCACGGTGATGCCGTCGCTGGTCCGGGTCATATGAATGCGCGGGTGCCCGTACAGATAGCCGCAGACCGCTTCGCAGCTTTCGCAACCGATGCACAGGTTGTAGTCGATATACAAGGTTTTTTTGTTCTCAGCCATGGGATTCCTCCTGCCCGGCGGTGCTTTCCCGCGCATGGTCCAACCGGTGGGCCTTGATCCAGCCGTCCAGGGATTCGGCGGCCTTGAGTCCGCTCAAGATGGCCCGGCCGATTTTTGATGGACCGGTGAGCACGTCCCCGGCCACGAACACCCCGTCGAACTTGGTCATCTGCAGCCATTTGGAATCTTCTTGACCCACGTCCTCAATGCGCAACTCCCTGGGGAAGGGGTTGGTGGGCACCTCGCCGATGGCCGAGATGACGAAGTCCACGTCCATTTCCTTCTTTTCGGGGTCATTGGCCTGTGAATAGACAAGTTTTTGCACCTGCTCCCCGCCGTGGATGCGCAGCGGCGTAGCCCGTTCTACCCAATGCACGCCGCGTTGACGCAACAGTTTGATTTCCATGCGCCCGGCCGGAGCCTCGTCCATGGTCCGGCGATAAAGCATGGTGATCCGGCGGGCGCCCAGGCGCAAACTGCTCTGGACCACGTCCACAGCTGACAGGCCGGCACCGATGACGACAACGTTTTTGCCTTCCACCTGGGGTGCCGCGATCCGGGTCTGGGCCAGCTTGCAGGCCCGCAAGGGGAACAAAAATTCCAAGGAAGTGTACACGCCGGGCAGATTCTCGCCCGGGATGTTCAATTTCCGGGACCGCCAGCTTCCCGTGCAGATGAGCACGGCGGCAAACTCATGCAGCAATTCGGACAGGCTGACCATTTCCTGGACAAATTCGTCCCCGGATTCGCAGACCTTGTCCTGGGTGCAGATCTTCGTGCAAAAGTGAAAGCGCACTCCGTAATCATTTGTTAGTTTCTGGGCCGCGTCATCGATGCGCCGGGCCGGAACGCGAAAGCCCGGTATGCCGAAAACCAGCAAGCCCCCGGCCTTGGGCAGCTTGTCATAGACATGCACCTCGTAGCCGGCGCAGGCCAGCCAGCCGGCCGCGGACAGACCAGCCGGCCCGGAGCCGATCACCGCGGTTTTGAGTCCGTTGGGCGGCGGGGGCGCGGCACACAAAAAAGCGTAGTTCATGGCGTTCATGAAAATTCTCCGTTGTGGCGTTTTTCAACGTCTTTCGGGGTGTTGCTGGATAACCTAATGTTTTCCTGATAGAAAGCAAGACGCAGGAAGTTGAGTGTTATTTTGATCGGTTTAGCGAGAACCTCGACTCATAAAGGAGGGACGCGGTGCAAACAGTCCGCAAGAACTTGCAAACACGGCAGACGGACGTGCTGGTCATCGGCTCGGGCACGGCCGGATACACGGCGGCATACGCATTGCGCAAGGCCGGCCGGGAGGTTCTGGTGGTGGACAAGCGGCCCTTTGGCGGGGTCTGCGCCATGCGCGGCTGTCAGCCCAAGAAGATTCTGGTGACCGCGGCCCAGGCCGTGCACGGGGCACGGGCCCTGGACGGCCAGGGAGTAAGCGGCGTAAGCCAATTGAACTGGTCCGAGCTGATGCGCTTCAAGCGTGATTTTACCGACGCGGTACCCGCCCGCACGGAAAAAGGTTTTCAAAAGGCCGGCATGCAGACGGTCCACGGATCGGCTTCGTTTGCCGGTCCGAACACGGTGCGCGTGGGTGAAGAGGAGTATACGGCCGGGCAGGTGCTCATGGCGGCCGGTGCCGTGCCCAGGAGGTTGGGCGTGCCCGGCGCGGACCTGCTTTTGGACAGCGACGGTTTTCTGGAGCTGGCCGCCTTGCCGGAGAGCATGGCCTTCATCGGCGGGGGCTTCATTTGCTTCGAGTTCGCTTTTGTGTGCGCCGTGGCCGGGGCGCGGGTTACGGTCGTCCACCGTGGCGAACGGTTCCTGCGTCGATTCGACCCGGACATGGTCGCGGTGCTCATGGCGGCCGGCCGCGATTTGGGCATCCGCTTTTTGCCCGAGACCTCCCTTGGCCGGGTGGAGAAATTCGGGCAGGGGTTGGCTCTCCATCTGGAGGGAGCAACCAAGGATGTACTTTCCGTAAACGCGGCCGTGGCCGCTGTGGGCCGTGTACCGGATTTGAACGGCCTGAACCTGGAAGCCGGCAGAGTGGAATGTTCAGAACAGGGTGTGGCCGTAAACGCCTACATGCAGAGTATGTCCAACCCGGCCGTTTACGCCGTGGGCGACGCCGCGGCCACCCCCTTTGCCCTGGCCACCACCGCGGACATGGAGGCCGAGGTTGCGGCGCACAACATGGTCCACGGCAACAGCCGCAAGGCTGATCACGTTGCCGTTCCCAGCGTTGTTTTCAGCATTCCTCCCCTGGCCGGCGTGGGGTTGACCGAGGAACAGGCCGAAAAGCAGGCCGAGAAGCAAGGGCTGGACATCAGCGTGAACACGGACGACGCCGCGGGCTGGATGTCCTCGCGGCGCATCGGCCAGAAGCACGCGGCTTACAAGGTCATCCTGGACAAGACCACCGGGCGCGTCTTGGGCGCGCATCTGGTGGGCCGCGGAGCGGAGGAAACGATCAGCGTATTCGCCCTGGCCATCAAGTTCGGCCTGACCAGACAGCAGTTGAAGAGCCTGTTGTGGGCCTATCCCACGCACGTCTCGGACATCAAGTACATGATTTGAGCCGGAACATCACGAGAAACCGATGATTGAGACCACGCCACGTTTTTGGGAGATCTTTTTTGAGGTTTACGAAGCCTTGCCCCGGCAGGGGCCGGGCAACCGGGCCAGTGCGGCAAAAGCCCTCAGTCTGTGCGGCGGGCTGCCGCCAATGCCCGTGATCCTTGACCTGGGGTGCGGCGTTGGCGGGCAGACCCTGCATCTCTCCGAGCTGATGTCCGGGACCATCGTGGCCATGGACAACCATGCTCCATTCATTGAGCGCCTCAAGGCGGCCCTGGCGGAGCTGGGACTTGCAAATCGTGTCCAGGCGCTGGTCGGCGATATGGCGCAGCCAAGCCTGCCGCCGGAGAGCTTTGACCTGATCTGGTCAGAAGGTGCGCTCTACAATATCGGCCTTGAAAAGGCCCTCAAGGTCTGCCGCGGCCTGCTCCGCCCCGGGGGGTTCATTGTCTTCACTGATGCTGTGTGGCGCAAGGAAAACCCGCCTGCAGAGGTCAAGGCGGGCTTTGATCTGGATTATCCGGCCATGGGTTGGGCCGCGGATGTCCTGGCAACGGTAAAGCGTTGCGGGTTTGAGCTACAGGGCCGGTTCACGCTGCCGGACGAGGCTTGGTGGACCGACTTCTACACGCCCATGGAGCGACGCATTAATGAATTGCAAGGCAAATACGCCCAGGACGCCGAAGCATCAGCCACCCTCGATCTCATCGCCCGGGAGCCGGAATTGCACCGCAGGTACTCGGACTACTACGCCTATGAATTTTTCGTCGCACGCCGGCCGTGAACGCTTTTGACCCTCAAGCTCACGCGCCCTGCATGGCCCGGATCACGGCGCGCATGAACGCGGGCAGGTCGTCCGGTGTGCGGCTGGTGATCAGTTTGCCGTCCTCCATAACGTCCTGGTCCACCCAGTTGGCTCCGGCATGGATCAGGTCGTCCTTGATGGCGAAAAACGAAGTCACGGTGCGGTCCTTGAGGATCTTGGCCGAGGCCAGCATCCAGCCGGCGTGGCAGATGGCGGCCACCACCTTGCCCTGGGCGTCCATTTCCCGTACCAGGCCCACCATGGCCGCGTGGCGGCGCATGATGTCCGGGGCGTAGCCGCCCGGGATGATCAGCCCGGCGAAATCCACAGGATTCACGTCCGCTGCGGCCGCCGTGCTCTTGGCCGTGGTTCCGGCTTTGCCCTTGTATACCTGACCGGCCTTGGGCCCGACCACCTGAACGTCCGCGCCGGCCTCCAGCAACCTGTAGTAGGGGTAGATGTATTCGTAGTCGTTGTACATATCCTCGATCAGTACAATGGCCTTCTTTCCTGACAGTTCCATATGTTCCTCCTTGAAATTCGCCCTATGGCGGGGTGGAATTGCGTCGAACGCTTCTTTTCGTTAACAGCCGATCCGGACCGTATGTTACAGCATAGCAAAATCCAAAGAACGCTGCAAAACATGCACGAGCGTTGGACCCCATGTCCATGCTCACCTGAGTTTTTTCGGCATCCGCCCCCTGACTCCTTGAACCGTTGAACCTCGATTATGTCCAAGCTGACCATTCACGCCCTGACCAAGTCCTACGGCGGCCGGGATCTGTTCCGCGATTTCAATATGGAGATCGCCGGCGGCACGCGTCTGGCCGTGGTGGGCGCCAACGGCGCGGGCAAATCCACCTTGCTGCGCATCCTGGCCGGGCAGTCCCAGCCGGATGGCGGCCGGGTGATCTATTCCACCGGGGCCAGGCTGGGCTACGTGGCCCAGGAACTGGAGGCCGACGACCTGGACCGGGAACTGCTGTCCTGGGTTATGGCCGCGCTGCCATCCTGGTCCGGGTTCTGGCAACGCTGGGAAGAGGCCGTGCAGGCCCGGGACGAGTCCCGGCTCAAGATACTGGCCGAGGAGCAGGCTTTACTGGAGCACCAGCTGGGCTACAGCCCGGAGCATCGAGCCAAGGCCATTCTTACGGGCCTGGGTTTTGCCGAGGTTGACCTGCACCGGCCTATCAGGGCGCTCAGCGGCGGCTGGCGGGAGCGGGCCAAGCTGGCCCGGGTGCTCACCGCCGGAGCGGACGTGCTTTTGCTGGACGAACCCACCAACCACCTGGACCTGGAGGCCGTGGCCTGGCTGGAGGAGTATCTGCTGGGCTTTGCCGGGGTGCTGGTGTTCGTGGCCCACGATCGATTCTTTCTGGACAGGGTGGCCACGCAGACCCTGTTTCTGGGAGACGCCAAGCCCATCCTGCGGCCAGGCACCTTCTCCGAATTCCTGCAATGGCGGGAAGAAATGGAACTGCAGTGGGAGCGCCAGGCCCAGGCCATTGACGAGAAGATCAGGCATCAAGCCGCGTTTATCGACCGTTTTCGATACAAGGCCAGCAAGGCCAGGCAGGCCCAAAGCAAGTTGAAAAGCTCGGAGCGGATGCACAAGGAACTGGAGGAACTTCGCAGCCAGCGGCCCGAGACCCGGACAAAAACGCTGTCCTTTGCCCTGCCTGAGCCCAGTCGAGGAGACCAGACCGTGCTGGCCGCGGCTGACCTGGAATTCGCCTTTCCCGGCGGCGAAAGCCTATGGCCGCGACTGACCTTCCAGCTCTACAGGGGACAAAAGGTGGCTCTGGCCGGGCCCAATGGAGCGGGCAAGACCACGCTGCTCAAGCTGATCAGCGGGGAACTGACGCCCACCGGGGGCCGGATTCGCCTTGGCCCGAACACGGTCATGGGCTATTTCAGCCAGCACCAGACCGAGATCCTGAAGCCGGAAACCCCGGTCCTGGCAGAGATGCGCCGCCTGGCCGGGACCAAGGCCACGCATTTCGAAGTTTGTTCAATCCTGGGGTTGTTTCTTCTGGGCGAGGAATACTGGGACCGACCCGTGGCCAGCTTGAGCGGCGGGGAAAAGAGCCGGCTGCTCCTGGCCTCCCTGTTCGCGGCCAGGGCCAATTTTCTGGTCCTGGACGAACCCACCAACCACCTGGACCTGGAAAGCCGGGAGGCCCTGGTCCGAGCTTTGGACGAGTATTCCGGAACCCTGCTTTTCGTGGCCCACGACCGCAGGCTGATGGCCGAAGCGGCTGGCGAAGTCTGGGCTGTTGGCCGTGGCGGCCTGCAGGTCTTTTCCAGAGGCTACGCTGAATATGAGGAGTTTCGGCAACAGGCGGCAACGGACGAAAACGCCGTGGACAAGACCCCTGCGTCGGGGCGGGCCTCACGGCAGGAGGAAAAGGAGCGCCGCCGCCTGGAAGCCGAACGACGCAACGCCCTGTCCCGCAAGCTCAAACCCTTGCGTGACACATACGCGGCCCTGGAACGAGAGCTGGAAACGGTCCTGGCCCGGCAGGGCGAACTGGAGCAGGTCCTGGCCGATCCGCAAACCTACGCCAAGGCCGAGGAATTCAGTAAGTTAAGCCGGGAGTACGGAGAGGCCGGGTGCCGGGCAGAGGAATTGCTGCACCGCCTGGAAGTGCTGGAAACAGAGATCGCGGCTTTGGACTCAGGTTGATTGATCTCGATCCGGGAATGATTTTTCTGGGGCCGACCCGACCCCTTTGGAAGCGCAATATTAGGGAAGATAATCACAATCTTGAGCCAATCAGAGGAAACCGTGACGAAACGTCTGGAAAGATTCACGTACAAGATTTGGTGGAATTTGTTTTTGATCACCCTGGGCACAGTCATCTATTCCATCGGCCTCAAGGGTATTGTTCCCCAGCACGGCTTCATTCCCGGCGGAATTTTCGGCTTGGGCTTCCTGATCCATTACGCCTTTCCTGTGCTTTCCCCGGGCATTCTCTATTTTTTGCTGAACATTTCCCTGTTCATTCTGGGATGGCTCAATGTCAGCCGGCGTTTTTTCTCCTACAGCCTGTACGCCATGGTCCTGGCCACTCTGGTTTACGAGTCGGTCGACGTGGACTTCGGAGTACAGGACCAGTTCTATGCGGCCATTGCCGCCGGTGGAATATGCGGTTTTGGAGTGGGCATCGTGCTTCGCAGCCTCGGCTCCAACGGGGGACTGGACGTGGTCGCGGTGATTTTGAACCAGAAGCTGAACATCGGCATAGGCAAGACCTATTTTGTCTTCAATTTTTTCCTGTTTTCCGCCAGCCTTTTCATTTTGGACATCGACCTGCTCATCGCCTCATTGATCCTGGTGCTCCTGACATCCGTGACTCTGGAGTATACCATGGCCATGTTCAACCAGCGCAAGATGGTATTGATCATTTCCGAACACAGCGAGGAAATCGCCGGGGAAATGATCAATCATCTGAAAATGGGGGCAACGTTTATCCGGGGCAGGGGAGCCTATTCGGGCAAGGACAAGAACATCATCATGGCCATCACCAACAACATCGTGCTCAAGCGGCTGGAGCAGCTGGTCTTTTCCCGGGATGAGCACGCCATATTCATTGTGGAGAACACGTTCAGCGTCCTTGGGTCCAGTTTTGCCAAACGAAAAATCTATTAGCGTGACCCTCCTGTGCCCCTGGATGTATTTCGAATGAAATTTCTCTCGAAAAGGTCCGGAATGATCATCCGCTGCACGGAATTTGTTTGCTTGCCGCCGAAAAAGTGGAGATGCCCCTGTTTATCATGCATCGGCAAATGCCGGCATGGTCTCGTGTCCTCGAGAATCCAAAAGAATGCTTTGAGCTTCCAGGCGTCCTCGTGGAACAAGAAGATCAAGGCTCTTTCCCGGGACCCCCGGTTTTCGGACATTGACTGGGGTCAGGGGAACAATAGGCAATTATAGAAAATTCCAATAAGCATATGTAGTATACATTGAGATGTCGTATTGGACGGCTACGGGAAACACCGCGTATAGAATAAAAATTATGGATGTACGCCAGTTAAGGGCTTTTGCCAAAGTCTACGAGCGGAAGAGTTTTTCCAAGGCCGCGGAGGATCTTTTTCTTTCCCAGCCCACGATCAGTGCGCACATCGCCGCACTGGAGGGAGAGCTGAAAGTTCCGTTGTTCGACCGGTTGGGCCGGGGGATCATGCCGACGCCCGCGGCGGATGTTCTCTATGCCTATTGTTCGCAGGTGTTTCGCGCCATGGAGGAGGCGGAAGCGGAGATCCGGCTGCTTTCCAATGAAGTGTCCGGCCGGCTGGTTCTCGGCGGGAGCACGATTCCGGCAAACTATTTTCTGCCGGATTTGGTATCCCGATTTTTACGGAACCACCCTGGGGTGAGCTTTTCCCTGGAAGAAAGCGATTCCAGCGGAGTTATTCAGGGCGTGCTCAACGGCCAGCTGGCTCTGGGCGTGGTAGGCGCCAAGGAGGAGCACCTTGAGCTGGATTATGTCCCTCTTTTTGAGGATTCCCTTGTGGTCCTTGCCTCTGCCGAACATGTTCAGGACGCCGGGCGACGGTTGTCCCTGGACGAGGCGTGCGGGTTGCCCTGGGTGGTGCGCCAGCCAGGGTCCGGGACGCGGAGGGCCATGGAAAAGGCCTTTGAGGACGCCGGCCGGGATCATCGCCGGTTGCGTGTTGCGAGTGTTGTGGACAGCACCGAGGCCCTGCTTCGATTCGTGCGATGCGGCCTTGGGCTAACGGTCAGCTCCAGGCTGGCGGCGGGGGAGAGCCTGCAGCGGGGCGAACTGATGATCCTGGATGTTCCGGAACTGCATTTGCAGCGCAGCTTTTTCGCGGTTTTCCATCGTCAGCGCCATCAGTTTCCGGCCACGCGGTATTTTTTGGAATTTTTGCTCGAGCAGGCGTCGTCCCTCGGCGTTTCAACGCGGACGACCTAACGATCCGAACCAAAGCGCAAAACCCCGAGGAGAGGCGCGCGCCTTTCCTCAAAATAGCGCCGTGCATTCGGGCATGAACGCCCCTTGCACGGCTGGATGATCATAAACGACTCTCGGAGTGCCCATGTCTGGAAATGAAAAAGAAAAATTTTCCCTGGTAAGCACGGTTTCCGCAGCCGGGTGAGCGTCCAAGATCCCTCCAGGGGACCTGGAGGAAATTCTAGCGGATCTCGCCATCTCCCGCGACGACCGCATCCTCTCCGGGACGTCCCAGGCCGAGGACGCCGCGATCCTGCGGTTTCCGGAAAACATGGCCCTGGTCCAGACCGTGGATTTTTTTACGCCCATTGTGAACGACCCGTACTGGTTCGGGCAGATCGCCGCAGCCAATTCCCTGTCCGATGTCTACGCCATGGGCGGGTATCCCTATTGCGCCATGAACATCGTCTGCTTCCCAATAAAGCAAATTTCCAAACAAATCCTGAAGGACATCCTGCGCGGAGGCCTGGACAAGATCACCGAGGCCGGCGCGGTTCTGGCCGGCGGCCACAGCGTGGAGGACAAGGAGATCAAGTACGGATTGTCCGTGACCGGCATGGTGGCCCCCGACGGTTTTGCCACCAACGGCGGGCTGCGGCCCGGGGATGTTCTTTTCCTGACCAAGCCCTTGGGCACCGGGGTGCTGGCCACCGGATTGAAGGGCGAATTGCCGGGCGCGGATGGGATGGAGAGGCTTTTGTATCAGTGGGCCGCTCGCCTGAACAAGACCGGGGCCGAGGTGATCAGGCGATTGAAGCTCAAGGGGGCCACGGACGTTACCGGGTTCGGCCTGGGAGGGCATTTGCTGGAAATGGCCAAGGCCTCGGACGTGCGCATTGAACTGCAGCTTACAGATGTGCCCATTCTGCAGGAGGCCCTGGACTTGGCGGCCATGGGCATGATTCCGGCCGGCAGTTTCGCCAACAAGCGGTTTTGTTCCTCCCTGGTGGACGTGGAACCAAACTGCGATGCCTTGCGAACAGATCTGGTCTTTGACGCCCAGACCTCCGGGGGGCTGGTCCTGGGCGTACCCGAGCACCATGTCTCCGAGGCCCGAGCCATGCTCCTGGATGGCGGGGACATGGCCGAAATCATCGGCCATGTGCTGCCGGCCTCGCCGCAGAAGTCAAGGCTGTTCTTGCGCTGATCAAGAATGAGCTGTGTCATCAAAAATACTCCTCCATGATCGCCCGGCAACTTTCCTGGTCTTCGAATTCCTCCCGGCCAAGCTCCGCAACAAGTTCGCCGTTACGCAGGACAAGCACCCGGTCCGCCAGGCGGCGCATCTGGCTCAGGCTGTGGGTCACGGCGAGGATGGCGTAGCGCTCCTTGAGGGACTGAAACAGAGCCTCGATTTTCTGGGTGGCCTTGAAGTCCAGGGAGGCCGTGGGCTCGTCCAGGAGCAGGATGGCCGGGTCCAGGGCCAGGACCCGGGCCAGGCAGAGCCGCTGCTGCTGTCCGCCGGAAAGGGTCAAAGCGTTGTCCCGCAGGCGGTCCTTGACCTCGTCCCAGAGCCAGACATCCTCCAGGGCCTGCTGGACGCGCCGCTCCGCTTCATCCTTGTCCAGGCCCAATGAGACCCGTAAAGGCAGGGTCAGGTTCTTGCGGATGGAAAAGGGCAGCACGTTGGGGTGCTGGAAGACCATGCCCACGCGCAGGCGCAGATCGATCAAGGGAAAATCCCTGGTCGAACAGTCCAGCCATTTGTCCTGAATGCGGATTCGAACCCGGCCTTGCGTTACGCACCCCGGATACTCCTCGTTCAAGCGGTTCACGGCCCGCAGCAGGGTTGTTTTGCCGCATCCGGACGGCCCCACGATCATGACCAGTTCGCCGGAGTTCAGGCGCAGATTGATCCGCTCCAGGATCGTCTTGGTGTCAAAGGAGACCGTCACATCACGCATGTCCAGAAAGGGTTCTTGAAATGCCATTATTTTTTCCAATGGTGTTCCATGGTTCTTTGAATGAAAAAAGCAGTACCGAACAAAGCTCCGGTGAGCATCAGCAGGACCAGGGCCGTGCCGAAGGCCTGGTCCAGTTCCGCGGATGAGCGGTGCTCGGCGGCCAGATAATAGATCCGAAAGGGCAGGGCCTCGAATTTGTCCCACAGGCTTCGGGGCAGAAAGGCCCGAGCCACCACGCCGGTGAGCAGGATCACGGCGGTGTCCTCGGCGGCCCGGCCCATGGCCAGGATCACGCCGCTGAGGATGCCCCGGCCGGCCGAGGGCAGCAAAACGTGGCGCGTGTTCTGCCATGCGGTGAATCCCAGGCTGGGACCCAGCAGGCGCAGATGGTCGGGCAGCCCGGACAGGGCGTTTTGGGTGGTGCGCACCAGATAGGGCAGAATCAACAACGCGATGCACAAAGAGGCCAGCAGCAGGCAGGTCTTGGCCTGGGGAGCGAACGTGTTTCGCAAAACCACGACCATGCTGAACCCGAACAATCCCATGACAATGGACGGGATTCCGGCCATCAGGTCAACGGCGAACCCGGCCACGCTCTGGAAGCGTTTGGTGGCGTATTCGGAAAGATAGATCCCCCCGGCAATGCCTACGGGCACGGCCATCAGGCAGGACAGGACCACCAAAATCAAGGTCCCGGCAAAGGCGGGCCAGAGCCCGTCAAAGACCGGACGGGCTCCGGTCAGGGCGTCCCGCCAGTGCACCTGACCGAAGAACAGTTCCATCCCCAGTGTGCCCGTCCCCCGGCAGATGAGAAAGCCCATGACCGCCAGGACGGCCAGGACCGTGCCCGTTGCCGCGCCCCAGCAGAGGGCGAGGGTGGCGACGTCCGCCAGTCGGCGTTTTTGCGCGGATGTCATGGCGCCAGGGAACTGCCCAGCCTGCGCAGGGCCAAGTTGATCAGGATCATGATCAGAAACAGGATCAGGCCGGAAGCGAACACCGAATGATAGAACGTGCTTTGGCTGTCCGTGGCCACGACCAGGGCGATGTGCGCGGTCAGGGTGCGGATGGAGTCCAGGGCCGAACTGGGGATCATGGGTGCGTTGCCCGCGAGCATCAGGGAAATCAGGGTGTCCCCCACGGCCCGCCCGAACCCCAGGATCACCGCGGCCAGCAGTCCGCGCCTGGACAGGGGCAAGAGTACCCGCCGGATATAGGAAGGTCTGGAAAAGCCAAGCGCGGCGCAGGTGGCCCGGGCCGTGCGGTCCACTTCGCGCAGGGTGGCGTGAAACACGAGCACGATGGTCGGCAGGATGAGCAGGGTCAGGGCGATCATGGCCGTGAGCAGGGAAAAACCCGTACCCCGGTCAAACCACTGGCGCATCAGCGGGACCAGCAGGAATACGGAGACAAACCCGTAGATCACCGTGGGGATGCTGGTCATGTAGTGGACAACGGCCAGGCAGGCTCCCCTGACCTTGTCCGGCGCCAAGACCTGCACGAAGCAGGAAACGCCAACGGCCAGCGGAGTGGCGGCAACCAAGGCGCCCAGGGACAGCAGCAGCGAACCCACGACCATGGGCAGGATGCCGAATTGACCCTGAAACGGCAGCCACTGCCATGAGAGAACCGTACCCAGTCCACCAGATGTGAACAGGGGCAGGACCAGATGGATCAGAACCAGCAGAATGCAGAATGCCGCCGCGGTGGAAACCATCGCGGCGGCACAGAGCAGACGCCGGATCCATTTTTCGGATGCCATGGAAATCGAGGATATGCGGGACTAGCGCACCGGGATGTATCCGGCCGCACTGACGATGCCCGCGCCCTCCTCGCTCAGGATGTAGTCGATGAACGCCCGGGCCAGGGGCTTGGGCTCGCCCTTGGTGTTCATGAACAAGTGCCGGACAACGGGGTATGAACCGTCAACAGCCGTTTCCTGGGAGGGCGTGACCCCGTTCACGGCCAGGGCCTTCACGCTGTCGTCAATATGGCCGATGCTCATGTAGCCGATGGCGTTGGCATCCTGGGAAACGGCCACCTTCATGGCCCCGTTGGACTGGATGATGTTCGCGCTGCCGATGATGGCCTCCTTGTTCAGCAGCTTGCCCCAAAAGACTTCATGCGTGCCGCTGGCCTCCTCCCGGCCGTAGACGTGAATGGCCGCGTCCGGTCCGCCCACCTCGTTCCAGCGGGTGATCCTGCCGGCGAAAATGTCCCGGATCTGTTGAGCCGCGAGGCCGCTGACGGGATTGCCCGGGTGCGTGATGGGCGCCACGCCGTCAATGGCAAAGTCAAAGGACTGCAGTCCAAATTTGGCCACCTCTTCCTTGGACAGGGCGCGACCGGTGTTGCCTATGTCCACCAATCCCTCGCCGGCCTTTTGCACGCCGATGCCGGTGCCCCCGCCGGCCACGGTGATCCGGATCTTGGGATTAAAGGACATGATCCGTTTGGCCGCCTCGTTCATCACCGGGATATGGGCCGTGCCGCCGGCAATGTCCAGAGAGCCTTCCAATCCTTCGAACCGATCCAGATCGGCGGCCAGAAGTGGCGAAGCGCACAACAGGAAAAGCAGAGCAACCCCCGTGAAAAAGATCCCTTTTGTGTTCAGCATTGTTCTCATCCCTCCATTTGTTGGATGCAACTACTCTGCACCATGCCGTCATCGCCTAACGATAAGGCCGATATGGCCGAATGCTGAGTAATTACCGTTGGATTAACGCCGGAAAAATTCTTGTTGTCCGGCACGACCACCAATAATACATTATTAGGGGAAAAATCAGGCAATGGCCAATCGATTTCGGCTATTTGAAAATACTCAATCGATAGATAATTTTGATTGAACCGAAAGATGTTCATACCCTGACATGTCAGGCCATGAAGCCTGGCGGGCGAGTCGCGCAAATGGCGGTATGGGTCTCGCTCTGCGTCCTGTGCCCGATGGACGTTGCTTGGCGCAGGTGCCGCGGCAATCACCGGGGAAAGGGCGCTCAGCGGCAGCTCAGTTCGTTTCGCGGCTGGGCGCTGATGCCCGGAAAGATTTCACGGAGGGTTTTCTGGTCGATGAATTCATGTAAGGGCTTGTCGTAGTCATGGGGAAAGTCCAGCTGATCTTCCCTGTGGTTTCGGACATGTTTTGCATACGGCTTGGAGCGAGGCACGATTTCGCCCTGGGAAAAGTCCGGCCTGAACCCGCTGTTGTTCTTGATCCAGGCGTCGGTCTCGTCATGGGAGCCCAGGAACAGGAAAATAAAACAGCCTCCGTTTCTGACGAAAACCAGCCGATAGCCGTTGACCAGATGGAATTTTTGGCAGTTCTCGATCCTGGCCTCGCCGTTCAGGGTCAGCTTGCTGCGCTGCTTCAGGTCCAAATGATTCTTGTCCGCCATGTCCTGGATGAGCTCCCTGGCCTGACGGGCGGCGACGCCTGCTTTTCCTCCGGCTTTTTCCATTTTTTCCAATTTTTTAAAAAACTGCACTGGATCGTAGATAATGGCGGCCATGACATTCTCCCGGCGAAAACACGCTTGTCCGTAATAGTTTAGCGCTTTGTAGCGGCCCTCACGTTAGGCAGCCAACGCCAAGTCGTCATCATTCTTTTTTTGCAGGTGCCGTTTCTCGATGGCTTTGACGGCAAGCTCTTTGACATATTCAACCGGG
>Ga0209614_1001469_pt1 | contig 17584 bp, 13 predicted proteins | sample BlaSprsedimmetaG_FD_185484 | JGI IMG/M metagenome (GOLD analysis project Ga0209614, IMG submission 185484) | Hot spring sediment bacterial and archeal communities from California, USA to study Microbial Dark Matter (Phase II) - Blank Spring... ... | reverse complement strand
GTTAACTCGGTTTCCAGTGCTCTTTCCAGAAGGGCCTTGGTCAACTGTTTCAACAATCCGCTTCCTCCGATCAGATCATCGGGTTTTTTATAGTCAGCAAGCAGGCGGTCAAGTAGATCTTTTTCAATGGCCATATGAGCTCCTTTTAATGGGTGGGGTCACGGTGTACCCCTGAATGGCCATTTACACAATCTTTTTTACACCCTCTGAACCGGGTGGATGGTCTCGACTGATTTCAGTTCAATGACCAACTGTCCATCGACCAATAAATCGAGCCGAAAGCCTTCGTCGAGATCGATGCCTTGATAATGAACTGGAACCGACTTCTGACGCTCGATCACCAGCCCTCTTTGCTCAAGTAATTTAGCAAGAACTGCTTCATAAACCGATTCAAGCAACCCAGGACCCAAATCCCGATGTGGTTGCAGCGCCGTATCCACCACAATGGCCGATACCTCTTCAATATCCCTTCGCGTCTTCGCGCCTTCGCGTGAGACCATTTTTTCATCCGCCATAAAGCGCATCCTCCAATTCATGCACCGCCTGCTGATACTGATTCAGCCCGCCAAAGGCGCGGATGATTTCCAGCGGGGTACCGAATTCGGTAAAGGGGGCAATGGTGAGAATCTGCGTCTCTTCGATGTGGGCCACGCCTTCATCGGCGTATTTGTCGAGCAGGGCCTCCAGAACCTGGCGGGCCTGCTCTCCGTAGCGGGTGAAGTAGTTGCGTTTCTTCACCTGTTCCGCCCTCTCCTTGCGGGTGAGCGGCGGCATATCCCAGGCGACATGGCAGACCAGATCGAAGGGGTCGAAGGCTTTGCCGGATTGCCGTCCGATTTCATCGGCAAGGGCATCGAAGAACACCCCCCTGTTCCGACAGTTCGTCGATGATCGCCTGCTTCTTCTCGGTGCTGCTCCAACGGCGGAGGAAATCGTCGAGGGTGGCGTACTCCCTGGCCAGTGCCTTACGTGTATAGTCCTTGAGGGATTCGGTGATCAGTTTGCCGCCCGCGTCGAAATACTGAACGCGCTCGGCGGCAACCTTGACCTCGACACCCTCCACGACGTAACGGCGAATGCCGCCTTCCTCTCCTGGGCCGGGTTCTTTGATACCGGTCCAATCCTGGTTCTCTCCGGGTTCCGGGTAAGTGACGCCACCGTCACTTTCAGGCTCAAAGGGAACATCCGGCGGCACCGGTGATTGATCTCCGCTGGGTTCGTAGATCTGCACCGGGTCGCCGTCGAAATCAGGGTCGGCGAACAGCTCGGTGGCCTTCTTGAAGTCAATGATGGTGAAGTAGTACTTGCCGTAATCTTCGTTGATGCGGGTGCCGCGCCCGATGATCTGCTTGAACTCGGTCATGGACTGAATACGCTGGTCGAGCACGATGAGCTTGCAGGTCTGGGCATCCACTCCGGTAGTCATCAGCTTGGAGGTGGTGGCGATAACCGGGTATTTGCTCTCCGGGAAGATGAAGTTGTCGAGCTCGGCCTTGTCTTCCTCGTTGTCGCCGGTGATGCGCATGACGTATTTGCTGTTCTGCGCCACCAGGTCGGCGTTTTCATTGACCAGGGCCTGGCGCATGCGTTCGGCATGGTCGATGTTTTCACAGAAGACAATGGCTTTGTCGAAGCGGTTGGTGTTCTTAAGGAACTCGGTGATTTTTTTTGCCACCAACCGGGTGCGCTGTTCAAGGACCAGAGTCTTGTCGAAATCCTTCTGGTTGTAGATGCGGTCCTCGATCTCGTTGCCGTACTTGTCGATCATGCCCTTGTCGGGCCGCCAACCGGTCAAGTCCCGGTCGAGATCGATGCGCACGACCTTATAGGGAGCAAAAAAAACCGTCGTCGATTCCCTGCCGGAGGCTGTAGGTATAAATGGGATCGCCAAAGTAGTCGATATTGGAGACTTCTTTGGTCTCCTTGGGCGTGGCGGTAAGGCCGATCTGGGTGGCGGAGGTGAAGTATTCAAGGATTTCACGCCAGGCCGAATCGGCGGCCGCGCTGCCCCGATGGCATTCATCAATGATGATGAGGTCGAAAAAGTCGGGGCTGAATTGTTTGTAGATGTTTCTCTCTTCCTCGTTGCCGGTCGCGGCCTGATAGAGGGAAAGGTAAATCTCGTAGGATTTGTTGGCCTGCCGCTTCCGGATCTTGGTTATGGCCGAGCCGAACGGTTTGAAATCGTTGGTCATGGTCTGGTCGACCAGAATGCTGCGGTCGGCAAGAAACAGGATGCGTTTTTTCGCCTTGGACTTCCACAGCCGCCAGATGATCTGAAAGGCGGTAAAGGTCTTGCCGGTGCCGGTGGCCATCACCAGCAGGATGCGATTCCGGCCCCGGGCTATGGCCTCGATAGTCTTATTGATGGCAAGCAGCTGGTAATAGCGAGGACTTTTATCACTGCCGTCGCTGAAATAATCCTGTGTGACCAGCGCCTTCTGCTGATCGTTCAGGCCACGGTGCTGCGCCCACCCTTGCCACAGCGTTTCCGCAGTGGGGAATTCGTGGAGAGCAAGCTCCCGCTCGACAATGCCGTCCAGGGCAATCTTGTTGTGGAACAGAAAACCGTCGCCGTTGGAGCTGAATACAAAAGGCACTTGCAGCATGTCGGCGTAGCCCAACGCCTGTTGCATGCCGTCGCCAACCGTGTGGTTGTTGTCCTTGGCCTCGATAATGGCAATGGGGATGTTCGGCTTGTAAAACAGGACATAATCGACGCGCTTGTGCTTGGCGCGGGTATGCAGCTTGCCGCGCACGATGATACGGCCCTTGGTAAGAGGAAACTCTTCCCGTACTTGAGTTGCAATATCCCAGCCCGCTTGTGCCAGGGCGGGCGTGATGTACTTCGTGCAGATATCGCGCTCGGAAAGTTGTTTTTTATTCATCAGGCCAGCTCTCTCTGTTCGCGTTTCAGCGCACAAAACTGCTCGAACTGCCGCAGCGCCGGTTTCGAGGGCACCGTCTTGCCGTTCTCCCAGCGGTTAACCGTGGAAAAGCTCACCCCGATGGCATGGGCCGGTTCTTCCTGGGAGGGCGCCGGCTGCCGCCGCATCTTCTTGACGGTTGCCGGAAAATTTTCGCGAGCGTTAAACATGGCTGTTTTTGGAAACCTCTTTCGGTCTGCGCAGGTGCGAAGATCAGGGTCTGGAAGGCTTCGACAATAGAGCATCTGTTATGGGGCGCGCAAGCAAAAATCGTGGCTGTCTGATAGTCGGGCGGGAATGAGTGGCGAATTGCCGGCCCGGAAAAGCCTCTCCGTCCGGCAAAAAGGGGCGGACGGGTATTTTTTGTTGCCTAAGCGGTGGCATGATAGTAATATCTTCTTTTATCGATTTTTCCGGTCGCTGATGTGAGTTATAAAACGGGTAAAACTGTTGGGAAGAGGATGGCGTGGTTATGGACTACCGGTGTCTTTGATGCTGAACCGGATGGAGAATGGGGGCGCGGTCGTCGACCGGGAATCATTGCGGCGGGCCGGTCACGATCTGCCCTTGCCTTTTAGTCTTTCTCCGCAAGCTTATGACCAGGCCCAAGCCGGGGGTCTGTTCTGCACCAGGCTACTGCGCCTGGTGCCGGGCAAGCGGATGGTGCTGAAAGCGTCCTGGGCCGGGAAGGGGCCGGTTATCGTCAAGCTCTTTCTCGATGCGGTCAAGGCCCGGCGCCACTGGCGGCGCGAGCTCGACGGGGTCAAAGCCCTGGCTCAAGCCGGCCTGGCGACTCCGGAGCTGCTTTTTGCGGGCACACTTGCGGAGCCCGGTTTGCCGGGGTTGATTTTTCGTGAGCTGGAACCGGTGGCGACCCTGCTGGAACTCTGGGAGACGAAAACCGCAAAACGTGCGTTTTTTCTGGGCCGGGTCGTGGCCGAGATTGCCGCGCAGCATCAGGCGGGTTTGCTGCAAAAGGATATTCACTGGCGCAATTTTCTCTTTTGCCGGGATCGGGCCTATTCCATCGACGGGGATGCGTTTGCCCTGGAACAAGCGGGGAGGGCTTTGAGCCGGGAGGAGAGTCGGGCCAATTTCGCTCTTTTTCTGGCGGAACCTTATGCCGGAATAGATTCTTATCTGGAAACCTTGTGGATCGATTACTGCCGGATGCGGGGCTGGTCCGTGCTGAACGAGGATCTGCCGCTAATCAGGGCCATGGTGGCGCGACAGCGCCGCAGCAAGGCGGAAAATTTCGTGGCCAAAAGTCGGCGAAGCTGTACGGCGGTCAGCGCCGGTCGCCAAGGCGGTTTTTTTCGGCTGGTGGAGCGCCGTTATCAGTCTCCGGAGCTGGAAAAGCTGCTGGCCGCTCCCGATGATTTTCTGCCGGCCGGAGAAATCCTGAAAGCGGGGAACAGTTCGACCGTGGTACGGCTGCGTCTGGACGGTCTTGACCTGGTGGTTAAAAGATATAACATCAAGCACGTAGCCCATGCCTTAAGTCGTTGCTGGCGGCCGAGCCGGGCTTTGATTTCCTGGAATAACGCCCAGCGTCTGCAATGGTGGGGCCTGGCCGTGCCCGAACCCGTGGCCCTGCTGGAAAAGAGGGTTTGCGGTCTGCGTTCGACCGCGTATTTTATCAGTCGGTACGTGCCCGGGCGGGATGCTTTGACCCTGCTGGGCGATCCTCAAGGCACCGGGTCGGAAAAAAAGGCCTGGCTTCAGGCTTTTGCCCGGCTGTTTCAGCGCCTGCTTGAGCTGAACCTCAGTCATGGTGATTGCAAGGCGACCAATTTCATCTGTGGCCGGGATGGGCGTCTTTATCTGCTTGACCTTGACGCCATGCGTTCCTGGAAACGGCCGGGCCGGAAATTTTTCGCCGCCGTGTCCCGAGACTATCGCCGCTTGCTTGCCAATTGGCGGGATCGTCCGGAATTGCAAAATGAGTTTACAGAAATTCTGGCCGGTCTCAAAAGGCCATAACCCTGACCATTGACTGATGAAGACCTTTCGGTTGCGGGTTTTCTTTTCGTGATAGTATAAAAATGCCGGCCGCCGAAGGCGGACCGTGGTGGGAATCTGATCTGATGATAGTACTGGGACTTTCCGGGGCTTTAACCCATGATCCATCAGCCGCCTTGCTGGTTGACGGCGAGCTTGTCGCGGCGGCCGAGGAAGAGCGCTTTCTTCGCGACAAGCATGCCAAGAAAAAATGGCCTTATCACGCCGCCCGTTTCTGTCTTGAGTTCGCCGGAGTCAAGCCGGAGGAGATCGATTATGTCGCCTTTCCCTTTGCCGAGATGGGCCTTTTCAGCAACCCCGGTCGTTTTCATTTCGCCCGGCGCTATTGGTATGCTCCGGATCGGGCCTTGGATGCGCTGTGCAACGGCAATCGCCATTTCCGTCGCAACCGGCGCAAAATCATGCAACTGATGGTCGAGCTCGGCATCGATATTCAAAAAACCCCCTTTGTCCCGGTTGAGCACCATCTCGCCCATGCCTCCAGCGCCTACCATTTCAGCGGGTTTACCGACAAATGCGCAATTCTGGGAATCGACGGCAAGGGCGAATACGCGACCACCTTTTTCGGTTACGGCGAAAACGGCGTTATTCATAAAATCAAGGAGTTTTATGATCCGGATTCATTGGGCGGGGTTTACGGTGCCCTGACCCAGTATCTGGGTTTTGAAATGCTTGACGGCGAATTCAAGGTCATGGGCATGGCTCCCTACGGCGACCCGGACAAATATGACTTTTCGCGACTCTGGCACTGGGATGGAAAGACTTTTACGGTTAATACCGAGTTGGTCAATGTCGTCGGGCTCAGACGTTATAAGGATCGGCGGCAGAGTTACTATTTCAGTCCCAAGCTGCTGCGTTGGCTGGGACCGAAACGGGAAGGCGACGAGATTGACGACCCTTATGTCGATTACGCCGCCGCGATGCAGAAACTGCTGGAAGAAACTTCGTTGCACATGGTCGAAACCTACCTCGGCGACATCATTCGGGAAACCGGGCGGCTTTGCTTTGCCGGCGGGGTGGCGCTCAATGTCAAGCTCAATCAGCGGCTGCTGGCGCTGCCCGGGCTCAAGGAGCTTTTCGTTCAGCCCGCCGCCAGTGACGCCGGCACCGCGCTGGGGGCGGCTTCTTTTGTCAGCCAGGGAAAGGGAGTTCGAGTCAAAAAACTCGAACATGTTTATCTCGGTCCGGCCTATACCTCGGAACAATGCCGGGATGCCTGTCGCAGCCATCCTCAAAAACCATGCTGGCAAAAGGTCGCGGACGCGCCGGCGGCCGGGGCTCGCATTCTGGCTGAAGGCCATCCCCTGGCCTGGTTTCAGGGCCGCATGGAATTCGGCCCCAGGGCTTTGGGCAACCGCAGTATTTTAGGGGATCCCAGTCATCCCGGGGTGGCCGATACCATCAATGCCCAGATTAAATACCGGGAGCGCTGGCGTCCTTTCTGCCCGAGCCTGCTGGATCGGGTGGCGGCCGAGATTCTGCAAACCGATCATCCCGCGCCTTACATGACCTTCGCTTTCACCGTGGCCGAATCCTGGAAGGCAAAGATTCCCGAGGTCGTCCATGAGGACGGCACGGCCCGGGCTCAGATTGTCGAGCGCCGTACCAATCCGCGTTACTATGCCTTGATTGAAGAACTCGAAAGGTTGCGCGGGGTGCCGGTGGTGCTCAATACCTCTCTGAACCGCCGGGGCGAACCGATGATCTGCTCTCCGACCGACGCCCTCAATATGTTTTACGGCTGCGATCTTCAGTATCTGATGCTGGAGGATATTCTGGTGACCAAGGTTTGAGGCAAGGCGTTATTTCTTGGGCGCAAAGAGCAGGCAGGGCCGGCCGGATGAGTTTAAAACAAATTGGGCCGGGTTGGAGCGGCTTTTAAAGGCGTAGGCCTTGCAACCATGGGGCTGGCGGGGAACGTGAGTGATATAGTAATGACGACAGCGGCGGCAGGACGGCGGAACGGACATGGTCTTGGTCTCGGCGAAATTGCGAGTAAGGTTCAGCGTCGTTGCTTTCTGCATGTATGGCGACGCGAAAAAACAGAATATTCGGTTGGCTGAAGCGTTATAATTACGGTTGGTTTGCAGCCTTAAGATCGTCCCTGACCCCCCGCCGTCGGGTTTGTCTTTTTTAGGCCGGTCGCGGCAGCGGGCGGGGAAACAGCGGGCAGGCCTGCTTGATGCAGGTCGGATTCTGTTGAAACTGTTTGCAGACCGGGGCCGGTCCGGCTTCAAGTCTGCGGCCCAACATCTCCTGCGACAGCCTGGCGGCTTCCCGCAGGCAGAGCCAGGCCTCGCGCTGGCAGCAGCGGGCCGCTTCATGTTCGATGATTTTGCCCAGGCAGCAGTGCGTGGCCTGCTGACTCAGGCGGCGCGCTTTGGCCTGCAGCGGCGTGGACTGCAAGATAATTGAAAAGGCGGTGCCGACCCCCATGGCGGCGCCGCAGACCCCTAAAAAGCCACAGGCTCCCCCCGGCAGTTTCGCTCCCCTGGTAATACCCGCGACAATCTGTTCATCCTTGAGCTCTCCCCCCTGATTGCGCCACGCGCTCAGAATAATGCCCGGTATCAGGGCGTGATGTTCCGGCCCATGGCTGGGAATCGCGGGATGACGGCGCAGATCCTGCAAAAGACGGCTCAAAGAACTTTCCCGGGTGCTCAGGCAGAGGTGTTTGATGACCGCCAAACCATCTTCCAGATGACACTGGTCGCAGACGAAATGACCGTTGTTGCAGACGGCGTTGGCGTTGATCCTCCGGCCGCAGTAATGGCATGAATGTTCCTCTTCAATCAGGAAATACTGGAGCGGCGCGCCGCAGACCATGCAGTTGCTTTTTTGTTTGCCCGAAGGGGCGGCGGGGTTGGGGCTTGCCTCTTCCCGGCTCGCCGGCTTGCTTTCCGCCTGAATGATTTTCAGTTCCGGGGCGACGCCGCAATCACAGGTCAGGGTGAATTCCACATTGCCGACCTGACCGTTTTCATCCAGAAGATAGAGCTCTTCCCCGTAATCGCGGGTCTCGTGCTCCGGTAACAGCGCGACTTGTCCCGGGGTCAGCCAGGCGCCGCCGCCGGTTTGCAGGGCGCGAAAAGGACCACGGGCGATGACCGCCACCATCGGGGTCGCTGTGTTTTCGACCGGTTTTCGCGCCCCGAAGGTCAGGGAGTGGAAGATGTGGCCATCGACTTCCCGGTAGGGGAACAGTTTGTGACTGCGGGCCGCCGTAAACCCGCTTTCCTGCAGCAGGCCGAAAAGATGGGCCAGGGTCAGGGCGCCGGCGATGCATTCACCCTTGAGCGTCTCATCGTTGCGAATCGCCGGGTCGGGTTCATGCAGGCAGACGACATCGCTGATGAGGATACGGCCGCCCGGTTTCAGCACCCGCATGATTTCCCGGAAAACCCGTCGTTTATGGCTGGACAGGTTGAGCACGCAGTTCGAGATGACGATATCGGCGGAATTGTCACTTAAGGGAAGCTCTTCCAGATAGCCGAATCTGAATTCAAGATTGTCGTAACCGAGGTTGCGGATGACTTCCGGCGCCGCCTGCCGGGCCCGGGTCAGCATCGGTTCGAGCATGTCGATTCCGATCACTCGTCCTTCGGCCTTGACCTGGCGGGCCGCGACAAAACATTCGACTCCCATGCCGCAGCCGAGATCAACCATGGTTTCGCCGGGTCGCAGATCGGCCTCGCTGACCGGGCTGCCGCAACCGTAACCCCGCCAGCGAGCGCTTTCCGGAATATGGCTCATGAGCTCGGCCGCGTAAGTTACCGGATTGAGAATTTCCAGTCGGGGTCGGGCCGCGGCTTGACGGTAAAACTCCTTGACCACCGTGCGGCTGTTATTTTCCGCCAGCGCCAGCAGGCAGTTATTGTGAATCAGGGCTTCCCGGCCGTGGGCGCCGCAGCTTTCGAGGAGATCACCCATCTGCAGCCGCAGTCCCGGAGTCGTCAGGAGCGGGCCGGACTCGGCCGCCGTGCTGATCAGGCGCAAGGCCAATTTGCGCTGCAGATGCCAGTAGGGATCATGGCCGCCGAATTTTCGCGCCCGCAGATAACTCTGATCCGGGTCGCCGGGACCGAGCAGCAGGTTACCCGCCTCGGCGACCATACCGGGATGACATCTTCTCAGCTCCTGCAGGGCCGGGCTTTGCCGCCAAGCTTGTTCAAGATTGCCATCGTACGGAAATCCGGTCTCCGGAGCGCTGACCAGGGTTGGAGAGGGATAGATACAGCCGTCGGGAGCCAGGGTTAGGGATTCCCAGGCGCTGGTTGCGGCCCAGTGAATCGTGCCCGGAGGGGCGAAGACCTGACTTTTCAGGGCCTCAAGATTGTCGATTGTCAGGTTTTGCCGGCGTCCGTGGTCGGCGGCGGCCATGATTGCCGGAAAGAGCTCGTCGGCGGCGGCCCCGGCCTCGGCCCGGCCCCGGCCCTGGACAAAATACCAGGTCAGATGGAGATTGCCGATGCCGTGGTCGGCGGCGAAATCGATCATCTGATTAAGTTCCTGGTAATTATCCCGGGTCAGGCAGCAGGCCAGGGTGGCCGCTCGCGTTTCGGCGCGCAGCCAGGCCAGGGTTTTGCTGAGTTCGGAGAAGGCGCCCGCGCCGCGCACCCGGTCATGGGAGTTTTGCAGGCCGTCGATGCTGAGCTGCAGGTGAAAACGATTTTCGGGCCAGCGCCGCAGCGCGGCGCTGAAGGTTTCCAGACCGAGACCGTTGCTTAAAACCACGACGTGAGCGGCTTCCAGACTTAAAAGAAAGTCGACGATTTCGGTGAACTGGGGATGCAGCGTCGGTTCGCCGCCGGTCAAGGCAAAGACGCGCACGCCCAGGGCGTGGGCCTGGCGGCCGGCTTCTCTGATCGTGCTGAAATCAAGTTCTCCGCGGCTGCGAGGGCCGCAGGCAAAGAGACAATGGCGGCAAGCCTGATTGCAGCGATTGGTCAGATGAAACCAGAACTCTTTGAGTTGGCTGAGTTTGAGGCTTTGCGGATGATCCTGGTAGTTTTCCGGCGGGGCCCCGGGCAGGCGCCGTAGAAAACGAGTCGCGGTCGGGTCCGCGAGAACGGCGTCGTTCAGATTTTGCAGGAGTCGGTCCGCGGCCGGATTGGGCACAAACCAGTCGGCCCGGTCTCGGCGACAGTAAATCGCCAGATCCTGATCTTCCAGTCGGTCCCATAACTCGGGGCGGAAAAATTGTTGCCGAAGCACTTTGGGGTCAAGCATTTTGAGGGCTGTTTTTCTTTTCTAAGGATAATCCGCGTCCGAGCGCCGAAAAAGACCGAAGCCGGTTTCAGGTTTATTTAATTGCCGCCACCTTGCCGCCGTGATTTTTTTGCGACTCAGGGTAAAATTTTGACGCTGTATTCACGGCGCAGATTCAGATTCAGATCTTTCATGGCCTGGGCCAGTTTTTCCTGGTAGAGCAGATCCTTGATTTTGTCTTCTGCCTCGGGGGTCAGGGATGGATGTTTGGGGTCTCCAGTCCGATTGGTGACCAGGATGATATGGTAGCCGACCCCGGTCTTGATTACCTGGCTGGGTTCGCCGATTTCCAGTTGATAGGCGCTTTCTTCAATTTCGGCGAGCATGCTGCCGCGTTTGAAGGTTCCCAGTTTACCTCCCCTGGCGGCGGCCTGGTCTTTGGAAAATTCTCCGGCCAGGGTGGCGAAACTCTCCCCGTTTTTCAGACGCCGGCGAATGGTTTCCCAAATTTCACTTTTTTCACCATCTTTTACCTCCGGGGCGTCGGCGGGAATAAAGATCTGGGCCAGGGTCACGCTTTCTTCCCGGCTGAAAAGGTTATGTTGGGCGGCGTAATCAAGTATCTCCTGGTTGGTGATAATGATATTGGCCTTGATCTCCTTGGAAATGAATTTCGCCTGCAGCAGGTCGGCGGCAATCTTGTCGCGGTATGAAGTGAAATTGAGCTCCTGCCGGGCCAGGGCCTGTTCCAGCATTTCCCGGCTCATGCGGTTTTGTTTCAGCACCCGTTCGATAGTGCTGTCGATTTCCTCGTCGTCGACACTGACGCCCAGGGCCGCGGCTTTTTGGGCCAGCATGGCACTGTCGATCAGTTTCTGCATTTCCCTTTGCCGAATGTTTTCCTGCTCTTCTAAGGGCAGCTTCTGGAAATCGACCTCGCTGTATTCGATCGCGATGGCCTGTTGCAGGTTCATCGCGGTGATGGCCTGGTTGCCGACAATGGCGACCAGGCGATTGACGATGCGGGCTTCACCCGGCGGCGGACATAAAATCAGCAGAAAAACTGAAGCTATCAGCGAGAAATAAACCGCTTGGCGGCGAACAACGGTTCTGGATTGACAAAGTGCCATTTTTAAAGGTCCGTGAGATGTTGGTGGTAGATCTTGATTGTATGTTGCTCCCGGCATTGACTAAGCCAGCTGTGATAGTTTTCCTGAAGGCGGGCGGCGTAGAGCTTGTCTTTGATCTGATTTTCCGCCTCGGCGAAAGGAATTTTCCCCGCCGGCAATTTTTTCTCGATCCGGATGAGGTGGTATCCGTAGGTGCTGGCTATCACCGGGCTGATTTCCCCGGGTTGCAGGCTGGGCAGAATTTTGGCCAGCCGCGGCGGCAGTTCTTCCGCGCTGACCGGACGCTTGTCGCCGGGTGCGCCATGGTTCAGCCGGGTTCCGGCTTCAGCCATGGTCAGGCTGCCGGCTTCCAGTTGCTCCTTGAGCTCCCAGGCGGCGTTTTCCGAATCCAGGAGCAGGTGTTCAAGTAGGTAGCGGGGCTTAACTGTAAATTCCTCTTGATGCTGTTCATAGTAATTTTCGGCTTCTTTCAGGGTCGGATAGACCACATCGCGCCCGATTCTGATCAGGCTCAGGCGAATGAGCTGGTTTTTGTCGCGCCGCTTACCTGCGAGCGGTTTATCCAGACCCAGGCGTTTGGCTTCAAGCAGGAGCAGGCGTTCATTGATGAGCTGTTCCAGGGCGGTTCTGGCGCTGATGAACGCATCCGGCTGGGGGGAAACAACGCCCTCCTCCGGCAGCAGGTTTTCCGCGTGATAGCTTTTCAGGCGCTCGGCGACCTCGCTTCTGGTGATGATTTCTCCGTCGATGGTCGCGGCGGTTTCCCGGCCTGGGGTGCAGCCGACCAACATCGCCAATGTCGGGAACCACAGGAGCAGAAGGAGGCGGGGAAAGTGTCGAAAAAAAACGCTCAATGCTGCTCAAGAATTTCAGGGTGCAGGGTTATTTTAATCTTTTTCTTCAAGGTATCGACGTATTCATTGAAGATGTTGTTTTTGCTTTCCTGGATCAGCTTGTTTTCAATCGCGGTCCGGACCTCATTAAGAGGTCTGGTGCTCTTCTCTTTGATCTTTTCAACCTTGATCAGATGGTAGCCGAAACTGGTTTTGATCGGAGGGCTGATTTCACCTTCCTGCATGGCAAAGGCGGCATCGGCGAATTCCTTGGCCATGCGTTCGCGGGTGAAAAAACCCAGATCGCCGCCGTTGGCGGCGCTGGAACAGCTCGACCGGGCTTGAGCCAATTCGGCGAAATCCTTTCCCTGTTTGAGCTGTTCGGCGACTTCCAGGGCTTCTTTTTCCTCCTTTACCAGGATATGGCGCGCCTGAACCTGTTTTTCCTGCTGGAATTCTTCACCGTGGTCCGAATAGTATTGACTGATCTGCGGCTCATCGGGCGCGACGATCCGAGCTTCAATTTCCTTTTGCAGCAGGGCGCCTAAAACGATCTTGCGGCGGGCCTCTTCAATTTGTGCCTGCACCGTTTTTACCTTGTCCAGGCCTTGCTTGAGCCCTTCCTGATAGAGCATGCGCGAGGTCGCCAATTGTTCGAGAAAATCTTTCTGCACTCGGCTGTCGCCGGCCATCTGCCGCAGGTTGGGAGGCAGTTTTGCCAGTTCTTCGCGAAACTCTTTCAGGGTGATGGTTTCCCCTCCAATTTCAGCGATCACGGCGTCTTCGGGCGCCGCTTGGGTCGGGGATGAGTTTAGCAGCACCAGGACCAGAAGAAAAATTGCGCCGAATATCTTGAACTTTCCAGCAGTTAGAAAAAACATGATTTTGATGCCTCTAATTTGTGGTTGAAATTTTCGAGCTTTCCGGAAGCCCGGAACCCTATCAGCTCAGGTGATTTTTTGCAACAGCTTTTCGCACCATGACTTGAGCTCGGTCGGGTCCGGGACGTCGGTAAAAGAGAGCCAACCGTCCGGAGTGAGACGACAGCCGGGCGCTTCATTCTTGATCAGGGAAATTATCTTTTCCGGCGCCGGCGGGGCTGAAGCATCAAAACGTAAACTGAGCTTGCCCCGACCAATTTCAAGGGTCTGAATCCGGTTTTCCTTAAGCAGAAGCTTGAGGCTTTTCAGCCGCAGCAGGTTCAGCACCGCTTCCGGCGGAAGGCCGCAGCGGTCATGCAGTTCATCCTCGAGTTGGCTGAGGGCGAGATCGCTGTCGGCGGCGGCGATCTTTTTGTAGAACTGCAGGCGCAGGGTCAGGTCCGGCAGATAATCCGGCGGAATATGGGCCGAGAGGCTGATTTTGATTTCCGGTTCGGGAACCTTGGGTTGTTGGCGGCCGCGGGCTTCATTGATGGCCTCGCTGAGCATCTCCTGGTAAAGTTCGTACCCGACCGCCGAGATCTGGCCGGATTGTTTTTTACCCAGCAGGTGGCCGGCTCCGCGAATTTCCAGATCCTGCATGGCAATCCGGAATCCGGCTCCCAAGGTGCTGGCTTCGGCCAGGGCGTTGAGGCGCTTGCGGGCTTCCGGCGTGATCTTTTCGATTTCCGGGACGAGCAGGTAGGCGTAGGCCTTGCGTTGGGCCCGGCCAATGCGACCGCGCAGCTGGTAGAGCTGGGCGAGGCCGAAATTCTGGGCGTTTTCGACGATCATGGTGTTGGCGTTCGGAATGTCGAGGCCGGATTCGATGATCGTCGTGCAGAGCAGCAGGTCATAGCGGCGGGCGGCGAAGTCGAGCATGGTCTTTTCCAGCTCGTTTTCCCGCATCTGGCCATGGCCGATGCCGATGCGGATTTCCGGCAGCAGGGCGGCCAGACGGGCGGCCCGGGCGTTGATGGTAGAGACGCTGTTGTGGACAAAGAAAACCTGACCGCCGCGATTGAGTTCCTTGCCGACCGCCTCCTTGACGATGTCGTCATCGTAAGCGGCGACAAAGGTTCTGATGGCGAGACGGTCGCGCGGGGGCGTGGTGATGGCGCTCAGGGAGCGCATGCCGGAGAGGGAAAACTGCAGGGTTCGGGGAATCGGGGTGGCGCTCATCGACAGAACATCGAGGTGGCGGCGGAAATTTTTCAGTTTTTCTTTATGGCGGACCCCGAATTTATGCTCTTCATCCAGGACCAAGAGCCCCAGATCCTTAAATACTATATCTTTCTGGAGGAGACGGTGGGTGCCGATGACGACATCAATCCGGCCCTCACGCAGGCCGACGATGGTTTCCTTTTGTTGAGCCGGGCTGCGAAAACGGCTCAGGACCGCGACGCGGACCGGATAGGCGGCGAAACGCTCCTGAAAAGTTTCGAAATGCTGTTGCGCGAGGATGGTGGTCGGAACCATAACCGCCGCCTGTCGGCCGGAAAGAACGGTCAGAAACACCGCGCGCATGGCGACCTCGGTTTTGCCGAAGCCGACATCGCCGCTGACCAGACGGTCCATGGCCTTGGGCGCGGTGAGGTCGGCGATGACGTCGCTGATGGCCTGACGCTGATCTGGGGTTTCTTCGTAAGCGAAGGCGGCCTCAAATTCGCGAAAAAGGTGGTCCGGTGGGGCGCAGGCGCGTCCCGGCAGGGCTTCTCGTTCGGCGTAAAGATCAAGCAGTTCCAGAAGCAGATCGTCTATCGCCCGACGGGTTTTTTCCTTGGCGGCGGCCCATTGAGGGCTGCCGAGCCGACTCAGGGCGACGGTATCGTCCCCGTTGCCGTGATATTTATGCAGCTGGTCGAAGCTTTCCACCGGAACGTAGAGCAGATCTGAGTCCTGGTATTCAAGAATCAGATATTCATTGACAATGCCTTCCACTTCCAGGGTTTTCAGCCCCTGGTAACGGCCGATGCCGTGTTCAACGTGGGTAATGCAGTCGCCGGGTTTGATCTGGGCGAAATCATCAAAGAAAACCTCCCGGTTTTCGCGCCCCCGGGATTCCTGAGACGATAGCCTCTGTTTGGGGCCGAAGAGGTCGGCGTCACTCAGGAACAGAAATTTTTCCTGAGTGAGCAGGACTCCCTGTTGTAACCGCAGCGGCAGCAATCTGATCTGATGCTGGTCGCGAAAACTCTTCGGGTTGGCCTCAAGGTCGACCGGCAGGCCGTAATCGCTGAGCAGGCCATGCAGGCGTTCGCAGGTGGTCTGGTTGCGGCCGGCCAGGTAAATTCTGAAGTTCTGCTGGAGATGCTCCTTGAGCAAGGCGGCCATTCCGGCCAGAGGGTTTTCATCGGTTCCGGCGTTTTGTCTGATCCGGTCGCGCAGGAAACGGTTGTCACGGGTTCGGCATTGCCTGACGAAAGCTTCCGGCGGCGATAAGGTTTCGGCGGCGCCGGTTTGCAGACCGTCGTCTAATCGGCTGTTAAGGCAGATGCGAGCGCGCTCCGAAGCTTTTTGCAGGGCGGCCGCGGCGGGCGGCAGATAAGCTTCGGGAGGAAAGACCAGCCTCAGTTCGGCCAAAGCCCGATTATAGCCTTCCTGGAGCTGCTGCTCAAGATCTTCAAGCTGGTCACGCAGTTCGGAAGGTTCGCAAAGGACGGGGATTGTGCCCAAAGGAAAATAGTCGATCAGACTGTGCCGGCCTTCGACAAAGGCCGGCAGCCAGGCGTCAAATCCGGGTCGGTTGGGGTTGCTCTCCAGTTCAGCCAGGGCCGGAGCCAGAGCCAGATGGGAATCGTTGAGTTCAACAAAGCGTTCCCGAACCCGTTGCCGGGCGGCTTCCAGGTCGCGGGGAGCCAGGGTTTCCCGCGCCGGGCCGATTTCGACTTCCTCATATTCCTGTTTACGGCTGAGCTGCGTCAGGGGGTCGAAGGGACGGATTGATTCGATTTCGTCGCCGAAGAAATCAAGGCGCAATGGCTCCTCGTAAAGGGGTGAGAAAATGTCGACAACGCCGCCGCGCACGCTGTAGTCTCCGGCTTCATCGACGACGGGAACCCGGTTGTAGCCGCAGTTTTCAAGTTCCAGGAAAAGTTGCTCGCGGGCGATAGTCTGCCCCCATTCGAGACGGAAAAAACGTTGATAAAAAGCCTGGGGCGCGGGGCGGCGTTCGCTGAAGGCCACGATCGTGGTAAAACAGAGGAATTTTTTTGCTTCAGGAAGGCGGGCCAGGGTAGCGATTCGTTCCCGTTCAGTACGTCCGCTGCGCAGGGTCTGGCGATAAGCCAACCGGGGTAGAGGGGGAAGCAGGAGGAGTTCCGGGGACTCGCCGCCGCAAGGCAGGATTTCCAGGTAGGCGGCAACATCCTGTCTGAGGTCGCGGCTTTTCTGAAAATCGTCGCTGACGACAATGAATCCGGGAACCGGAAGTTGGGCCAGACGGCTCAACAATAATGCCGGACCCGAGCCGTGGAGTTCGTTAAGATGAATTTCCGCTCGATTTTCAATGGCGGCGGCGATGGCGGCCAGCTCCTCGGCAAAGGGCGGGTTGCAGGCGGGGGGCGGGGGATTGAAAACCCTCATTTGAGAAAAATCCGCAAGGCTTTTTCAACCTCGACGACGTCGACCCGCGTGTTCCAGCAAGGTCCTTCCGGGCGCTGATTAAGAACGCCGTAGACCGGAAGGGGAAAAGCGTCGTGAATGCCGCTGGTCAGATCGCGTTCACAGGCTACCGCGACAATCAGGCGGGGCTGATGATCACGGACGATTTTACGGGCCAGGGTGCCGCCGGTCGCGACGGCGGTGCGAATCCGGTATTTACGGGCCAGATCAATCAGGCTCGTGATATCGCAGCGCCCGCATTGTCGGCAGTTGTCAATGTTGGTTGTGATGCGGCGCTGGCAATCCGCCCGTTGCAGGCAGTGCGGCAGGAGCAGCAGCAGACGCTCCGGCTCAATGCGGCTGCGGTTGCCGGAAACCAGCAGCCGGTTGTTGATTTCGATGAAAGAACGGCGGATCTTTTCCTTGCTGATTCCCAGGCGAGGACCGAGAATTTCCATCAGGGGCAGGAACAGCTTGATTCCCAACCCTCTGATTCTCTGGGTAAAGGGCAGATCCTTTTCCAGGATTATGGAAAGGATCAAGGCTGTGATAATGCCGCTTAGAAGCAGAAAAAGAATTACGGTGATGAGCTGGGCCAGCAAGGGCAGGTTCGGGTGCAGCTGGCGCAAGCCGACGGTCGCCACCCAGCCGCCCACTAGAATCAGGAGCATGGTCAGGGCGAAGGTCAGTCCCAAAAGGCCGATGAAAATCCTTTTTTTGGATGGATTGAGAGTTGCTTCCCGATTTTTTTTCATCTAACGGGCGCCGAAGAAATCGTTTTCCCTGGGCTTGTAGCCGCAGATGAATTCTTCGGCTGAGCGCGCCGGTTTGCCGGCGGTCTGCAGACGCTCAAGGCGCAGGGCGCTGTTTTGACCGCAACCGACAAAAAGCCGTCCGTGATTAAGCAGAAGACTGCCGGGAGCCAGTAAAAACGGAGGCGG
>Ga0209614_1001467_pt1 | contig 17610 bp, 12 predicted proteins | sample BlaSprsedimmetaG_FD_185484 | JGI IMG/M metagenome (GOLD analysis project Ga0209614, IMG submission 185484) | Hot spring sediment bacterial and archeal communities from California, USA to study Microbial Dark Matter (Phase II) - Blank Spring... ... | reverse complement strand
GTTCTGAATCTTTTCGGTTACACCGGCACCGCCACGGTCCATGCGGCATTCGGAGGCGCGGCGCAAACGACGCTGGTGGATCTCTCCCCGGTGTACCTGGACTGGGCCGGGCGCAATCTCTCGCTCAACGGATTTTCCGAAGAAAACCACAGGCTGGTGCAGGCCGATTGCCTGGACTGGCTCAGAACATGTCAAAGCAGATTCGATCTGATTTATATTCATCCACCGACTTTTTCCAATTCCAGGAGGACCGGAACCAAGTTCGATCTCCGGAAACAGCATGCCACACTGATCCATCTGGCCATGCGCCGGCTGGCACCCGGAGGACGCACGGTATTTGCGACCTCGGCTGCACGTTTCGAACTCGACGCCTCATCTCTGGGAGGATTTCTGATCAAAGACATCAGCCGAACCACCCTCACCCCTGATTTCATCCGCTCCGCAGGAAGGCACCGCTGCTGGGAAATCCGCTCCGCAGGCTGAAAGCCGCTTCCCTTGATTCAACAAAGGGAGAGGGCCAGATAATCGGCCACCAGCAAACCTTTTGCGGTCGGGATGATTTTTCCATCACGGATCTCCAGGAACCTCATGTGCCTGCCTTTTTCAAGAAAAATCAGGTTTTCTTTTGTCTCAGGCACCAGTTCAAGAGCAATGCCTTCGGATGTCCTCAACCCCAGAAAAACAGCCTCCCTGGTCAAGTCCGATTCCGAGAGCACTTCCGCGCCTTCCACGGGGGCCGTATTTGATTCCAGGGCATCGCAGTACCGCTTCACCGAACGGGCATTCCACCAGCGGCGCGACCCGTCGAAGGAATGGGCCGATGGACCCAGCCCGAGGTAAGGCACATGATGCCAGTATTTCAAATTATGTCTGGATTTTACCGAGGCCGTCGCCGCGAAGTTGGAAACTTCGTAATGCATATATCCGTGGGAGGCCATAAAATCGGATGTAGCCGTAAAAAGACCGGCTGAAAAAGACTCACCGGGCAGGCGGAATTTCCCTTCGGCGTGGAGTTTGTACAGCCTGGTACCCTTCTCTATGCTCAACTGGTAGCATGAAACGTGATCCGGCCCAAATGCGAGCGCCTTTTCCAGGTCCCCCAGCCAGTGGTTTTCACTCTGTCCGGGCACCCCGTAAATCATGTCAACTCCGAAAGAATGGGGCCACTTCGATTCAAGTTGAGCCAGCGCGGCGGCGGCGGTCTCAACGGAATGGGACCGGCCCAGGAACTGAAGCACGTCGGCGCTTAAGGACTGAACGCCCAGGTTGATCCTGGTGAAACCCATCCTCTGGAACAGGAGAATCTTCTCTTGATCGATGTCACAAGGATTCGCTTCTATCGTGATTTCGGCGCCGTTGTTCAACGAAAACCAGGAAACGACCCGGTCCATTAAAACTTCAAGTAAATCCGCGTCCAGAATAGACGGGGTTCCACCTCCGATATAAACGGTGTCGAAAGCGGGAAAAGACGATCGGTACATGGAAGCTTCGAGGTTCAACGCGGCAAGCCACCGGGCGGTCAGCCCTGCTGTTCCGGTGATCGAATAGAAATCGCAGTATGCACATTTGCGCCGGCAAAACGGCACATGAATATACAGGCCCGCCGGTTCCATCGGGTATGAATTCTCCGCCGCGGTCATTGAGCGGTTCACTTGCCCTCCGATTTAAGCACCGCAACGAATGCGCTCTGGGGGACGGTCACCGAACCGATCATTTTCATACGCTTCTTGCCCTTTTTCTGCTTTTCGAGAAGCTTTCTTTTCCGAGTTATATCCCCCCCGTAGCATTTGGCCGTAACATCCTTCCTGAAAGGCGGAATCGTGGTACGGGCGATGATCGTGCCCCCGATCGCACCCTGCACCGCGATCTTGAACATATGTCTCGGGATCTCCTCCTTCAACCGCTCGCATGCTTGAAGCGCCCTCGTGCGCGCCCTGTCCTTGTGGACTATCTGGCTCAAGGCGTCCACCCGCTCCCCGTTCAGAAGGATATCCACCCGCACCAGGTCGGATTCCCGGTAATCAAGAATTTCATAGTCGAAAGACCCGTATCCCTGGGTGACCGTCTTCAACCGATCGTAAAAGTCAAAAACCACCTCCGCAAGCGGCATGTCGAACTGCACCTCGATGCGCCCCGGGGAGGGATAAGTGAAATGGGAGTTAACCCCTCTTCGGTCGAGGCACAATTCCATGACAGCTCCCATGTATCGGTCCGGAATCATGATGTTTGCCCTGATGAACGGCTCGAGAGACCGCTCGATTGTAACCGGGTCCGGGTAATAGGAGGGGTTGTCCACCACCACCGACTTTCCTCCGGCCAGTTCGAAGTGATATTCCACCGTCGGGGTGGTCATTATGATCGACTGGTCGAATTCCCTCTCCAGCCGTTCCTGGACGATTTCCAGGTGCAGGAGCCCCAGGAACCCGCACCGGAAACCAAGCCCCAGTGCAGCCGATGAATCCTTCTGGAAAACCAGGGATGCATCGTTGAGCCAGTATTTTTCCAGTGCATCTGCAAGAGACCCGTAATCCTCGGAGCTGATCGGATATAGGGATGAAAAAACAACCGGTTTGACTTTCTTGAAACCGGGAAGCGGTTTAGGCGCCGGCCTTTCATCAAGTGTAATGGTGTCGCCCACCCTCGTGTCCCGCACGGTTTTGATCCCGGCTATCAGGTATCCCACCTCCCCTGCTTCGAGCGTGCTCCGCCTTTCCCTCTCCAGCCGGAACACGCCCAGCTCTTCGACCCGGTGGGTCGTGCCGGTTGACATCAACCGGATCAAGTCTCCGGTGCGGATGCGGCCGGAGAAAATCCTCAAGCTCACGACCGTGCCCCTGAAAGGATCGTAGTCAGCATCGAATATCAAAGCTCTTAAAGGTTCATCGACATATCTCTCAGGCGCGGGTATCCGCCGGACGATCGCATCGAGCACATCTTCTATGCCGGTTCCTTCTTTCGCCGAGCACAGGATGGCCTGGTCCGAATCAAGCCCCAGGTCGATCTCGATTTGCTCCCTGACCCGCTCTACATCGGCGGACGGAAGATCTATCTTGTTTATAACCGGTATGATTTCAAGATCAGCTTCAAGCGCTGCATAAAGATTTGCGACGGTTTGTGCCTCGACCCCCTGGGCGGCGTCTATCAACAGCAACACGCCTTCACACGATACAAGCGCACGGGAAACCTCGTAGGAGAAATCCACGTGGCCCGGAGTATCTATCAGGTTCAACTCATACTCCCGGCCTTCGGCATCGGTGTACGGCAGCGAAATGGCATTGCTCTTGATCGTGATGCCGCGTTCGCGTTCGATTTCCATCGTATCAAGCATCTGATCCTTGAAGGTGCGCATGTCGGCGAGGCCGGCTGCCTGTATAAGCCTGTCCGCCAGCGTTGACTTTCCGTGATCTATATGGGCTATTATGCTGAAATTACGGATATCCACAATCAAATAACTTTCCTTTTTTCAGGCCCGTCAGCGCGTGCCCGTATGATTTCCGCCGTTATGCTGACGGCGATTTCGGCCGGTGTCTCGGCCCCGATATCGATGCCTACAGGAGTATGGACCCTTGCAAAATCATCCTCCGTAAAGCCTGCCTCCACGAGACGGCGGAATATCTCATCCCTTTTGCGGGAACTGCCTACCATACCTATATAACCGGCGTCGGTCCGAAGCGCCTGCATCAGCACTTCCATGTCGTGCATGTGTCCCCTGGTCGCTATCACAAGGTACGAGGCCTCGTTAATGTTCAGGCTGTCGAGGACATTGTCGAACGGCACACACAGAACCCTCGAAGCCATTGGAAAATCTTGGGCTTTCGAATATGCCGGTCTGTCGTCCATGACCACGACATCGAAATCCACGCTCCCGGCCACAGACGCCAGCGCCCTCGATACATGGCCTCCCCCGAACACATAAAGAACGTGGCGCCGAATAATCGGCTCAATAAAAAAGGATATCGAATTCCCGGCTTCGTCCTTCACATACCGCACCTCCGGCCTGTTGGCGCTCAAAAGATCGTCGAGCCCACCGGCAAGGACAATTCCGCCACATGGACCCAGGCTGCCTGTGGCAGCCCCCGTGTGTTCGATCAACATTTTCGGCACAGGCCCCCCCGGCTGCCACTTTTCTTCGTCGATCACGGTCAGCAGGACACCCCGCAAGTTCCCGGAGGAGATATCCTTCAATTTCTCGAAAAGCGGCCTGCAGGACGGGGAAACGGGTGCTGCAGGCTCGAGAAAAATCGTCATTTCACCACCGCAAAGCATGCCGGCTTCGGCTGCATGGCCACCCTTCAGATTGAATGACAGCGTCATCGGCCTGCCGCTGGAAACCACGCGGGCGGCGGTTCCGCACGCCTCAGCTTCAACCATACCCCCTCCGACGGATCCGAAAACGACCCTTTCACCGGCAATTAAACATCTGGCGCCCTCGGTTCCGGGACCCGACCCGGCTTTGCTTATCACGGTCGCCATTGCCGCTGAACGGCCTTCCTCTGAAAGTTTCAGGATCTCAGAGTATACATTCACACTGTTCCTCCATCAACATCGCGGGTGAACACCTCGAATCTCCTCCCGGCAATGGATCCTGCCACGACGCGCTCCAGCTCCCCCAGTGATCCGGCCAGGATCATTTCCGCGAGCGAACCCGCCGTCCGGGCATCCGTCAAGAGATCGGCCTTGTTCAGTAAAACAGCTTTTCTCGCCCCGGCCGGACAATTCTTGAACAACCCGCATGGCGAATAAAAAAGCGGCAGAATGGATTCCGCGGTGATGATTTCTCCTCGTTTCAAACCTGTAACGGATTCAAACCTCTCCATCCTGAAAACCGATTCTTCGGAAACAGGCCTGCCGATTGCTTCAAGCCCGACAACAGCGATCACGAGGGTTGTGTAGGAAGGAATCACCGGCTCATGCGCCGTCGGCGCCTTCAATGGTTTTCCTGCAGCCCCGTCCGCCTCCACGATCAAAAAATCGAGCGGATACTTCGAAAACAGGATATCGGCTGATTCCGGCTCTATCCCGCCGATTTTCCCGGCTTCGACCCCCTCGCGCCCTATAAACAATCCAGTGCGCCGGCAGGAAAAATCCTCAGAGACCAAGTTGTCTCCGCGGCAATAAACAACGCGTCCAATCGCCTTCGCCTCCGCAACCCTCACTTTGGTCGTCGTCGTTGCTATCGCCCTCCGCCCGGTGCTCCGAGCCTCTTCGGCGAGAGCACGCATGAAAGTGCTTTTGCCGCCCCCGCCCACCACCGCGATCAACTCCCGCGGCAAAAGGGAGAACCCCTCGATGATCGAACAGGTCGTCCTGACGTAGGGCATCATTTCTTCCTGAGCACGCGGCTGTCGCCGACCCGCACGGTCAGCTGTACGCGGTCGAAATATTCAATCAGTGGAATGGTATATTTCCTCGAAGTGCCGGTCATATCTTTAAACTCGGGGGTCGTGATTTCCCCCCGTTCTTTTAAAAATTCGACAAGGTTCGCCTCCAGCTGATCGATTGCATCGCGATAAAAATAAAGATCCTCTTTCACTTTGACGAGCAGTCCGTCCTTGACCATCACATCAAGTATCTGCCGGGCGCTGTCTCCTGAAAATTTTGTTTCGAGTTCCTTGAAATACGGGGGTTGAAGTCCGCTGTTCCGGTAAATTTCTTCGAGCTCACTGCGGATTTTCTGCTGGTCCTCTCCAAGTTTTACGCTATGTTCCGCCAGCCTTACCGTATCCTTTTCAAGCACAAGCACCCCCTCCCGCACGAGCTGCTGAATCACGTAAGAAAAAAGCCTGGGGTTCTTCGCACCCGCCGTCCGGGACCTCAGCTCCTCCTTTGCAACGCCGGTTTTCAACGGGTTGATTTTATGATACCCCGCCACGAGGTTTCCAATCTCATCGCGGGCACGCTTCAAAAACCCGGCATGGATCAACAACCCGCTGTCGTACTGAACGATTTTTTTCCGTGACATTAAAACCTGCAGGGATTCCTCCAGCTTCCTGGCCCCGGTGTTTGTTAAAAACGGAAGTTCACGCTGTTCGAGGCCCTGGAACCGGCGCAATTCGACGAAAAGTTCAATGATCTCCGCAGGGGAACCTTCGGCGAGAGTTTTCATCTGGTTGGTCGTGACATCTGATAAGCGTCTGCGCTTGCGCGGCAGAGCGTCCAGGATGCGGCCGCCGCCTATGGTCCGGACCGGGGAATAGCTCCGAATCACGAATTTGTCTCCACGCAGCGCGGCGGTGGGAGAATCCAGCCTTACCTGAGCGTAACACCGCCCGCCCGGCTCCAGCTCCTCCCGGTCCAGCAGCACCAACGTCGAAATTATTTCCGAGGTCCCGGCATGAAAACGCACCTTGCTTCGATTCTTGATTTTCCTGGGTACGCTTTCCAGCAGGCCGAGGTCCACGTCGACCATAAACGTGGGCCTTAGCTCTCCTTTTCCGGCAAGAATACTCCCGCGTTCGATCACCGCACGCTCCAACCCCTGAAGATTGACGGCGGTCCTCAGCCCGGGGCCGGCCGATTCGACCTCCCTGCCGTGGACCTGGATACCCCGAACCCGGCTATCGACAGCCTGGGGATAGACGGTCACTTCCCCACCAACGGATATTTGCCCGGATATGCATGTACCGGTGACCACCGTGCCGAATCCTTTCATACTGAAAACACGGTCTATCGGAAGCCGGAAAATGTGCCCTGGTTCCTTTTCAGGAATTTGCCCGGCCAGGCGATCGAGGACTTCCCTCATTTCCTCGATTCCCTTCCCGGTGACCGAAGAGACTTCGAGCATCGGTGCATCGGCCAGAAAGCTTCCGGCAAGGTATTCGGCTGTCTCCTCCTTCACGAGATCCAGCCATTCCTCCTCAACCATGTCGATTTTCGTAAAAACCACCAGGCCGTGACGAATATCCAGAAGGCTGCATATTTCAAGATGTTCCCTTGTCTGAGGCATCACCCCTTCGTCAGCCGCGACCACCAGGGCCACGATATCGATACCCGTTGCCCCGGCTACCATGTTCTTGACGAATTTTTCGTGACCCGGCACATCTACAATACCCAGAAGCTTCCCCCCGGGCAGTTCCATGTGTGCAAAACCCAGTTCGATCGTGATCCCTCGGCGCTTTTCCTCTTTGAGTCGATCGGTTTCGATTCCGGTCAACGCCCTGATCAACGAAGTCTTTCCATGGTCGATATGCCCGGCAGTGCCGAGGACTATTTGTTTCATGGTGAACAAAATTCTCCTGTACTGGATATAAACGTAAAGATTAATCTGAAAAGCCGGGATCGATTTGGAGGGATATAAATAAACACCTCCCGGTTTTCCCGGTGTTCCAAAGGAAAAACAGGGAGATGGATATTTTTAATATTCCGGGGGCATGTTCTTTAACTGGGCCAACGTGAACACAGGTCCGTCCTTGCATACAAATTTATCCCCGAGGTTGCACCTGCCGCACATACCGATACCGCATTTCATGCGGTTTTCCAGGCTCAAAATAATATTTTCCGGCGGGAACCCCAGTTTTTCGAGCACCGGCTGCGTGAACTTGATCATGATCGGGGGACCGCAGACGATCGCTATCGCATTGTCCGCGCTCGTGATTTTCTGCTCGGTAATCGCCGGTACAAAGCCGACGTTATACTTCCAGTCCGGATCCTCGGTGCGGTCCACGGTTATATGCATGTTGATGTCGTCCCGTTGCTCCCATGCCGCCAGTTCATCCCGGTAGAGCAACAGGCCCGGGCCTCTTGCACCATAAACCACGGAAATGTCCTTGAATTTATCCCGGTTTGCCGGATCCAGCATATAAATGATACTCGATCGCAGCGTTGTGAAAGCGAAACCTCCGCCTATGATAACGACGTTCCGGCCTTCCATCCGCTCCCACGGGTAGCAGTTTCCCAGCGGCCCACGGATACCCATGACGTCGCCCTCTTTCATGTTGTGCAGGAGGGTCGTGACGACTCCGACCTTGTTCACCGTAAAGCTGACAAACCCTTTTTCGGTGGGTGAAGAAGCTATCCCGATCGGAATTTCCCCCTTACCCGCCACCGAAAGCTCCGCAAACTGCCCCGGCGTGTAGGCGAATTTCTCTTCGTCCCCTTCGTGCAAAAACACAAACCGGAACGTCTTCAAGTTTCTGTCCTCAGTCTCGGTCACTATCCGCTCGATGCGAACCGGATAGGGCAAATAGGGATTATCCACAGTTTCTCCCTCCATTTCGAACAAATCGACAAACGCCGAATATCTTCATCTCCTAATATTCGTTCATCAACTTCGCGACCCGCCGGATATCAATATTGACAGGGCAGTAGCGAACACATCTCCCGCAACCGGTGCACTGCACTCCGGCACCGTATTTATCGACATAGTATTTCAATTTATGCATGAAGCGCTGCCGCACGCGCTGCCACTTTTGATCCCGAGGGTTATGACCGGACCCATGCAATGTAAACAATGGGAACATGCATGAATCCCAGTTCCTTATCCTTTCCCCCGCCGTTCCATGAACTTCATCCTGGATATCGAAGCACCAGCACGTGGGGCACAGATATGTGCATGTACCACAGTTCAGGCATGAAAACCCCACTTCTTCCCAGAAGGGTGCGTCGAAAAGATCCAGCTGCTTCTTTTCGAGGAGATTATCCGTCTCGACCGACGAGACGATCTTGCCGGAGGCGGCCTCGGCGACCGCCTCGGCCGCCTTCAGTTCGTCTTCCCCCGCATCGCGCCCACCGGCGGCATTTGAAAGGAATTTTTCCCCCTTGTCGCTGAAAGAACGCGCCACGTAACCCCCATCCACCTCGTAGAGCAACACGTCCAGGCCTTCCCGGTTGAACGGCCCCCCTCCCACCGAGGTGCAGAAACATGTCGAGCACGGCTCGCTGCATCCGAGGCCCACAAAGGTCGTCGCCTCGTACCACCTGACCCACCATGGATCCTGGTATTCCGGATTGTCGAAATTCCGTCCAACAATCGTAAATGCCGCCGCATCACAGGGCCTGATGCCCACCACGACCCGCGGACCGTAGTCCTTTTCATCCTCCTTCAGGATACTAGCGTCTTCGGCGGCGAGGTCCATGTTACACTCGAACATCCGCATGGACTGGGGATAGACAAGTCCTTTCGCAGACATCCGCGTATTTTCAAACTTGAAATCCGGCCTGGCCCCTTCCTTTAAATCCCTGAACAAATGGAAGTCGCCCTCTTTCTGCGGAACATAAACTTTCGTGTAATGATCCTTCGCAGCTTCGAGAGCCTCCCCCCATTCTTCCTCGCTGTATACCTTGTCGGTCATCTTCCCCACCTTTTCTCAGCCGGCTCGGCATTGCCGGATGGGCACTATCTTATGAAATCGTTGTAGTCGTCGGGCCTGTAGACATCCAGCGGGGGCCGTGACTCCAGAGTGAGCCCGGCTTCCCACTCGAACAGCTCTTCGGCGTCCTTGTTGAGTTTCTTCGTGAACTGCCGCATTGAAATCCCCACAGGGCAAACCCTTTCACATGCGCCGCAGTCGGTGCATCTGCCGGCGCAATGATACGCACGCAGAAAATGAAACGTCAACGTATCGATGGGATCCACACTCTTTCCGACCCATTGCGGCTTACTCTCGTCAACGAAACACGTGGGGCAATAACAAAGGGGGCATGCATTCCTGCAGGCGTAGCACCTGATGCAGTTGGCGATAAGCTGCTGGAAAAACTCCTGTTTCTTATCAGGAGTCATCTCTTCGATATTTTTCACATCCTTATAAGCATCGACATCGGTCTGCTCTTCGACCTTCTCCCCGAGCAGCTCGTCATAGATCACCGGATTACGGTGCCTGCATATCCGGCAGTTGGTACGAAGGACATCGGCCTTCTTGATCTTCTCCTCAAAACCCCTGCCGCTGATGATAATATCGGCCCCCTCCTCCCGGTAATCCAGGATCTCCCTGCCGTTGACCTTACGCTGCACAGCCCTGTGATCGATCATTCCCTCACAGGGAATTCCGACGATATAGAGTTGTTCACGCGTTATCTGGTTCTCTATGATATGCGTCACGATGTTTCGCGAATTACAGCCGTTGGCGACGATCCCGATCCTCTTCTCCGGCCGCTTGGTCAAATAATTGCATAGGTTCAAGCAGCTGTTGCAGTCCCAGTAAAGTTCGTCCACGCGGGCTGCATCCGTCAACTGAAACGGTTCGTTCATCAACGGGACCGTCCCCTGTCGATAACCGATAAAAACCTCGACTTCTCCGCTCTCCAGCAGCCTTCCGGCGGTTTCCCTGATCTTTTCCGTATACCTCACCATTATGCCACCTCTGCCGTTTTCTTTATAAAAAACCGTGCAGGGCCGAGCTTCTTCACCGCCTCGCTCACCTCACCGGCCACTTCAACGAACTTGGTAGCCTCGGCTGAGGATATCCATGAAAAATGCAGGCGTCCGGGTTCTATCCCCATATGTTCCAGCAGGCCCTTAAGCAGTGCGAATTTCCTTCTTGCGTAGTAATTACCTTCCAGGTAATGGCAGTCGCCGGGGTGTCACCCGCTGACCCATACCCCGTCGGCGCCGTGGCGGAAAGCCGCAAGTATGAATTTCGGGCTTACCCTGCCGGAACAAGGCACACGGATTATCCTGAAATGAGGAGGATATTGAAACCGGCTGACTCCGGCAAGATCCGCCGCGCCGTAACTGCACCAGTTACAGAGAAAACTCGTGATTTTCGGTTCCCAATCGTTCATCGATGTCTCCTGTCCGGTCCGTCCCGGGTTCCCGCATTCGAAACGGGGTCCCGGCTGAACTCTTATTATCACATCTCGTTGATCATGGCCATGATTTGATCATGGTCGAATCCTTTCAGGTTTATGGCGCCGGAACGGCAGGACGCCACGCATAGACCGCAACCCTTGCACAGGGCCGGGTTTATCTCGGCACGGCCGGCAAACGGCCCTTCCTGCCGGAAAGACGGTGCCGAGTAAGGGCAGATCTCAACGCAGATCCCGCAACTGGAACACACCGCCGGATCCACTCCGGCCACGGCACCGCTCACACGTACAGTGCCTTTTGAAAGTAATGTGACAGCCCGGGACGCCGCTGCCAGGGCCTGCGCCACAGACTCGTCGATCGGTTTCGGATAATGGGCCATTCCACACAGATACACCCCGTCAGTGGCAAATTCACTGGGCCCCAGCTTGGCATGCTTTTCAACAAAAAATCCGTCTTCATTCAACGGCACCTTGAAATACTGCGCAAGCTTCTCATCCCTGTAAGGGGTTATCGCCGTGGCAAGCGCCAGCATATCGGCCTCGATCACAAGCGGTACACCGAGCACAGGATCGACCACCTCTATTTCCAGTGCATGCGCCGCGGATCGGACCACCGGCTTGGTATCCGTTGAAAATTGAATGAACATTATCCCGGACTCCCGGGCCATCTTATACAGATACTCCCTCTCACCGTAAGTCCGTATATCCCGGTTCAGGATGTATATATTCATCTCCGGGTTGAGTTCTTTCAGATGCAGTGCACTTTCAATGGAATGCGTACAGCATACCCGGGAACAGTAGGGCCGATCCGGCTCCCTCGATCCCACGCACTGGATAAACACCACGGATTTCATTTCCCCCAGTGAACCACCTCCAGCCAAAAACCGGGCATCCAGGTCAAGATGAGTCAGCACCCTGGGATCTTCCCCGTACAGATACTCCGTGGGCCTGTACTCGGAGGCGCCGGTCGCCACCACCGCCACGCCGTGCTCGATCACCTTTTCGGTTCCTGAAGAGTGCACGGTGGTCTTGAAGTTTCCAACGAAGCCCTCCACATCCTCGATCGAAGAACCGGTCAGAACTTCGATGTTCGGATCGGACTGAACGGCGTCTACCAGGCCCGTCAAGCCCTCTGCGACATCTTCACCCTTCCAGGTTCGGAACAACCTCAGAGCCTGGCCGCCGAGCTCTTCATCCCGCTCCACCAGCGAGACTCCGTAGCCCTGCGCCGAAAGACTCCTGGAAGCGGTGAGCCCGGCGATGCCGCCGCCGATCACAAGTGCATGCGGGTTGACCTTCAACTCCGCCTCTTCGAGCGGCTCTGTCAGTGCAACCTTGGCAACCGCCATGCGCACAAGGTCCTTGGCCTTTTCGGTGGCTGCGGCCGGATCGTTTCTGTGGACCCAGGAATCCTGGTTCCGGATGTTGGTCATCTCGAAGAGATATTTGTTCAGGCCGGCATTCACCAGGGTTTCCTGGAAGAGCGGTTCGTGGGTCTTGGGAGTGCATGCAGCCACCACGATCCTGTTCAAATTGTTCTCCTTGATCACCTCGGTCATGATTTCCTGGGTGTCCTGGGAGCAGGTATAGAGGTTGTCGGTAACATATTCCACGTAAGGAAGAGAGGCTGCGTAATCCCGCACAGCGGCCACATCAACTACACCGCCGATGTTGATGCCGCACTGGCAGACGAACACCCCTATACGGGGGCGTTCACCCCGGATATTTCTTTCTTCCGGAATTTCCGCTGTTTTTGTCAGGGTATTGCGGGACTCTTTGAGCAGCGCGCCGGCCTCGGCGGCTGCCGAACCGGCCTCCACCACCGACTGGGGAATATCTTTAGGCCCCTGAAACGCTCCACACGCAAAAATACCATCTCTCGAGGTGGAAACAGGGCTGAATGAAGAAGTATCACAAAAGCCCCCTTCGCTGAGTGATATATCCAAGCGTTCTGCGAGCGCCTTTACCTCGGCCGATGTCTCCATTCCAACGGACAGTACGACCATGTCAAAGGTTTCACTACGCATTTCTCCGGCTTCATCCACATAACGGATGTTAAGATCCCCGGAATCCGGAACCGGATCGACCGTATGCACCCGGCTACGAAAGAATCGGACGCCTTGCTTGTCGCGGGCATCTTCGAAATAGCGCTCGAAATCCTTTCCATGGGTGCGCATGTCCATGTAGAAAACGGCGCAGTCCAGACCGCCTCCGGAATGTTCCTTCGCGATCACCGCTTCTTTGACGGCGTACATGCAGCATACCGACGAGCAGTATGAATTGTCGCACCTGTTCAGGTCCCGCGATCCGACACACTGGAGCCAGGCGATCTTGGCCGGCTCCTTATGATCCGACATCCTCGCCAGGTGTCCCATTGTCGGTCCGGACGCGGAAAGTATCCGCTCGAACTCCATGGCCGTGAGAACGTTCGGGTGTTTTGCATAATTATAGGTATCGAACCCGGCGGGATCGAAAGCTTCGAAACCGGGCGCAAGGATCACGGAGCCGACATTCAGGCTCATCGTTTCCGGCTGCTGCCGGTGGGTGTCCAGCGTAACCGCCCCCGCCCCGCAGGCCTCCACACACTGGTAGCACTCGCAGCAGTAACCGCAGTTGAGGCACCTTTCAGCTTCGGCACGCCCCTCCTCGGGATCGAGCCCCAGCTCCACCTCCCTGAAATTCCCGCTGCGTTCCGAAACAGCAAGCTCACGAACCCGCGCACGCTCCCGTCTTTCCACCGCAGCAGGCACGGGCCGGTAAGACCGACTGTCCGGAGTCTTCTTCTCCCGTCCCGCCTTGAGATCCTCACCGTCCAGGTAGCGCCTGATGGATTCCGCCGCTTCCTTACCCGCCGCCACGGCCCCGACAGCAAGCCAGGGACCGCTCACGGCATCCCCCCCGGCGAACACCTCCGGCCGGCTCGTCTGGCAACTCACCTCGTCCGCCTCGATCGTACCCCACCTGGTGAAAGAAAACCCCTCGGCCTCGCTCAAACCCCCAAGATCAGGCTTCTGCCCGATCGCAGGGATCAGTTGATCAATTTGCATTTCATAGGTGTCGTTTTCCACCGGCACCGGTCTCCTGCGGCCGGAGGCGTCAGGTTCCCCGAGTTCCATCCGGATGCACCTGAGACCCCTCACCTTGCCGCCCTCGCTCAGAACCTCAACCGGAGCAGCCAGGTACACAATCTTGACCCCTTCGGCCTCAGCCGCGCAGATCTCCTCCTCCCACGCAGGCATCTCGGCCCGTGTCCGGCGATAGACGATCGTGACCTCCTCCGCACCAAGTCGAACCGCCGAACGCGCCACGTCTATCGCAACATTCCCTCCCCCTATCACCGCAACACGCCTTCCGACAGACACCCGGCCCGCCAGGTTCAGCTCACGAAGAAAATCAACCCCCTGGCGAACCCCCTCGGCTTCCTCCCCCTCGATCGAAAGCTTCATACCAAGATGCGCACCGATCGCAAGATACACGGCACCGTAGCCTTCCTGCAGAAGCGAGTCCACCGTGAAATCCTTACCCAGCCTCTTCCCGAACTCGATCTCCACACCCAAGCCCCGGATCACATCAACCTCGCGATCCAACACCTCAGGCGGAAGACGGTGGTCGGGTATCCCGACCCGCAACATACCACCCGCAACAGAAAGCGCCTCAAAGATGGTCGAACCGATCCCCCTCCTCGCAAGATGATAGGCAGCCGTCAATCCCGCAGGACCCGAACCCACGATCGCAACACGCTCGGCCCGCTTCTCCGGAACCTCAAAGGCCACACCACCCACATCACACAGGTCCGCAGCAAGACGCTTCAAATCCCTGATCGCCACCGCAGAGTCAACTTCAAGACGCCTGCACGCCTCCTCGCAGGGATGAGGACAGATCCGCCCCAGAACCCCCGGAAGCGGAAGATCCTCCATGATGATCCTCAACGCAGCATCATACTTGCCCGCCCCAACCATCTGAACATATCCCTGAACATTCAACCCCGCAGGACACGCATAACGGCACGGAGCCTTCTCCGACTTCTCTATCCCGTAAGCACCCGGAATCGCCTGCGCATACTTCTTGTAAGTAGCCTTGCGATCACTCAAACCCCTGTCGTATTCGTTCGGAAGAACCACAGGGCACGCCTCGGCACAGTCCCCGCACCCCGTGCACCGGGATACATCAACATAACGCGGCTTCCTGTCCAGCGTTACACTGAAATCCCCGCTCTCCCCCTCTATGCTTCGAACCTCAGCGTTCGTGATAAGCTCAATATTCAAATGCCGGCCGACCTCGACCAGTTTGGGCGAGATGATTCACATCGCACAATCGTTGGTCGGAAAAGTCTTGTCCAGCTCACTCATCACACCGCCGATAGCAGACGACTTCTCAACCAGGTGAACATAGTAACCCGAATCAGCAAGATCCAGCGCCGCCTGCATCCCGGCAATCCCACCTCCCACCACCATCACAGAGCCCGTTGGTTTTACTGACATAAATAACTCCTCACTCCGATAAATTTTCTTATTTGCCAGGTACGCTGCACGCACCCTCGTCCCTCCCGTCCCGGAACACATGCCTCGCCCGCCGGCACCCGGCGGAAACACACGTAAAGCCCGGGAGGACAGATCTCGAAAAAATGAACGCGTCATCCGGAAAAACCCTTTTTTCCGGGTATACGCCACACAAGGTAAGACCGCGAGAGTGTAATTCTCAAGTGGTGTTTTTGTCAACGGAATTATCCAATAAATCGCTTTAAAAACAGGAATCGAGGCTCGGGATTCTGCATTCCCGCCGACTCCCGGGCTGCTCTCAGCATGCTTATAACTCCGAGGCATCTCCTTGCCGGTCTCAACGTTTGACGCACAAGGAAAATTGCCAGTCCATCTGACCAAATTCGCCGTCGAGCATATTTACGGCCCTTTCATCGTGCCTTGGGACCCGAATAATCCCCCGGATGAAGGCCGTGTTTTCTGATACGATACTGCAAGGTGGAACGGGGCACACCCAGAAGCCTGGCCGCCCCGTTCCGGCCTCCCACGGCTCCCCGAGTCTCGATCAGCGCCTGCTCTATGTGCTGCCGCTCCATCTCGGCCAGGGATTTGACGCTGGTTGATGAAGAAGATTCCCCGGCCGACGGGATCAACCCTTCGATATCCCTTTCGGTGATCGACATGCCCGGCTTCAAAATAACCATCCGCGTCGCAAGGTTTCGGATCTCTCTGCCGTTTCCGGGCCAGCAATGTCCGCACAACCGCTTCATCACACCCTCGGTATAGAAGGGAACGGGCCGGTTCATCTTTTTGGCCTCCTTGTCTGTCAATGTTCTCAACAGAAGAGGAATGTCTTCGGGCCTCTCCCTCAACGGAGGCAGATGGACCGACACCGTATTGAGTCTGTAAAAAAGGTCCCGCCGGAAACCACCGGCCTCGATTTCTTTTTCAAGGTCCCTGTTTGTCGCCGCGATAACGCGAAAATCGACATAAATAGAACGGCTATCACCCACTTTTTCAAATCTGCGGTCCTGTATCACATGCAGCAGCTTGGCCTGCAGCTCGGCGGGAAGCTCTCCGACTTCGTCCAGAAAAACGGTGCCCCCGTCAGCCATCTCGAACCTGCCTGTCCGGCTCGCTCCGGCTCCTGTAAAAGCTCCTTTTGCATGGCCGAACAATTCGCTTTCGAAAAGAGATGGTGCCAGGGCGGGGCAGTTGATCTTGACGAAAAGATTATCTTTACGTCGACTCATTTCATGAATACGACGGGCTATCAAATCCTTTCCGGTGCCGGTTTCCCCGGTTATCAGAACCGACACATCAGTGTCGCCGACCTGTTCCACCATGTCCATGATCCCGGCCATGCATTTCGAAGCGTATACGAATTCATCCGGGACATCTCCATCTGTGCCGTGGTCCATCAAGTATCGGTTGCGCCGTTTGAGGCTTGCATTCAATTCCTTCAGCCGAGTGTAAGCAAGCATATTGTCAACCGAAATGGCCACCTGCCGGGATATATCGTATAGAACCTCTTTAAGTTCGGCCATATTTTCAAGAGGTCCGGCAAACGACTCCTTATCACCAGTGGAAAAGCCACGGTGGCTTTGAGACCTGCATCGACCATGGACCCGACCGAAGAAAGGCTCCTGTAGCGGGTCAGGTCCTCGATTATAACCGGCTTTCCGGATTCTATAACCATCTTGGTTATAGAACCATTTGAAAGGGGACGCCTCGTCTTGCAGGCGATTCCTTCCGGTGCAATCCCGTCGGCCGTAGCGAAATAACTTAGAGATTTGCTTTCATGCTCATACAGGTTTATACTCAATCTATCGTATGGTATATGCTTCCGCAGTTCCGTGGCAAGAGCCTTGAACAGCTCTTCGCTGGTGGTCCGGGTTACCACGGCGTTCGTTATTTGGAGAAGTATCTGGTAGCGTGTGGTGGAATCAAACTGCATACGGCGTACTCGCCTGGGTGGTTCCAATGGGTTTTTCTCACAGAATAGCAAAAGCGGGCCGAAAATCAAGCTTAAAGACGAATATTGGGCGCATACCGATTCGTCATTCAATTTCGTCGAAATTTTATCATGAAAAATCAATCAGTTATTTAAAGGGATGGCTGGCATTTTCTTTGCATCGATTTATGTCGACCAAACTGCTTCCTGCCGCTCAAGGCGCTCCGGCCCCGCAGTTGGAACGGATCGATGCCCTGTATGCCGGAAGACGGAATGGACCAAGCCATAAACCCAAAAGAAACGGAGGTTCAAAATGACAGATTTTTTGGTTCACGAACACGACGACACGGTCGGGGTCGCAACGGTCGACATCGAGGCCGGCCGTGAAGCCGAGGGGCTCTTCATGGACACCCAGGAAAAAACCACGGTGAAAGC
>Ga0209614_1001466_pt1 | contig 17610 bp, 18 predicted proteins | sample BlaSprsedimmetaG_FD_185484 | JGI IMG/M metagenome (GOLD analysis project Ga0209614, IMG submission 185484) | Hot spring sediment bacterial and archeal communities from California, USA to study Microbial Dark Matter (Phase II) - Blank Spring... ... | reverse complement strand
CTCTTGTCTCGCTTTGTCCCACTTCTTCGAATTATTACACTCAGAGAAAATAATCCCGGAATTATGCCTGGCGCAACTGCGAAATAATCCTGAGATTTGCCGGTGAATTACTGCTGGAAACAACAAATGGCAAACCAACCTTTCTTACAAAGCTATTTCGGTAAACCCAGTCCAATGACCCGTGAAGCTTGGTAAGCCGAACAACGCCTTCCAGGTAACGTGGCTCTCCACGTATGCCAGGTGGGTTGTAGTGCATATCGATGTCCAAGCGCGAAGACCTGAAAATCGGTTCAAGGCAGCCGACAAAGCGATCAAGCAAATGCAGCCCCGCTAGATCTGCACCATATTCGATCAACCGGTCGTAATTGGTCGTGAAGATATGGAGGCGCTCCCTTGTCGCTGTCCGGCTAGAAAAGCTGAGCAAAAAGGAAACGAGCATGACAAGCGGATCGAGCGTCTCCGACGCTTCTTCCCCGGCTTTTTCTTCGGCCGCAGGGTCGGCATCTGCTGGTTCAGCTGCTGCGCATTTTTCGACCGCTGATTTCAGCTCTCGTTCGGTGTTGGATATACCGTTCAGAAACTTTTTGAACAAAGCATCAAGCGCGGTGGTGACCTCGGTATGGCGATCATCTCCCAGAATTTTCAAGCCTTGGGCCAGCGCGTTGGCAGCCCGGATCTGATCCTCAATATTTGCCTCGCCGCGTCCCATGGCGACAGCGGCTTGCTGGGCGGCCTCCTTCAGTTTGTCGTCCAGTGGGAAACCACCATAGTCACAAGCCATGTCGGCTGCGCTCGTTCCGGCCTGATATGCAACTGCCTTTGTGAAACCGCTGCCAAGCAAGAGAGCAAGATGCTCACTCTGAAAAACAGCCGCCAGCCAGGGCTCAATATGCTTTTTCTGGAGCTCGATGCTTTTGCTGTCATCGGGGTCTTGTACGTCAAGGTTTTCCTCGTTCCCGATGCGATAAACGTGAGTTCCCCATATCTTCATTGCCGCCCCTCCTGATCCGTGCTGTTCATAGACGAAACATCTATCTTGTTCCTGAGAGTTCTCATACTCTTGCCCCTCCCATACCGACAATCTCCATCAGCTTTCCATAGCTGGTCACCACGTCGTATTTCACGTGTTCGGGATCAATCTTGCGGTTGATCTCCGCGAAGAACTTGCGGGCACATTCGATTTTCGTATGCTCGATGGCCCGAAGCTCCATGCTTGACATAGAGCCTTTGGTTTCGGCGACGAAATAGATGTGCTTGACCGAGCCTTCCTTAAAGGAAATGGCCCAGTCCGGGTTGTAGTCGCCTACGGGAGTTGGAATCAGGAAGCCTCTGGGGAGCTTTGCATAGACGACCACCTCGGTGCTGGTATCCAGCTCTTTCACAAACTCCCGCTCAACCTTGGAGTCGGTAATCACGTAGTCGTAGATGTGGTTCTTCAGCTTCTCGCTGGCTTTGGTGAAGTCCTGCTTGCTCTGGCCTGCGGTGAAAATATCGATATCGTGGGTTTCGGCGATGTTGTCGTAGCTCAGCCGCTCGATGATGATCGTTGCCTTCTGCTCATTGATAAGCCGTGAGCTCTCGGCAATAAAATGCTCCGGGTTCTGTTTGAATTGTTTGAAAACCGCAGCCTGAACGCCGCTCAATATCTCGGCGACGGTCTTTCTTGTAAGTTGAGTGTTTTCGGCGATTTTCCCGAGCAGGTCATAGGTGACCATGGAATGGATTGACGCATTGTGGGTTTCAACCGACGTATTGGTCAGCGTGAATCCGTCACCGCTTCTGAGTTGGCCATCGGTGATCTGATCGCCCTGGACACCGCTCTGGATGGTGTACTGCAGCGGCGTCACCCGCAGCTCTTTGTCCAGAGCCCGGATGCTGTTTCGGATGAGTTCACTGGAATCGAACTCGACACGGTAGACCGCCTTCTGATTAATCCGGTTCCAGAGCGCCTTGAACTCTTTTTTCTCGAAGTTGGCATTCAGCGGATTGGTCTTCGGCTTGCGATCATCACCCACGTCGGGCAGCTGGGACTCGCTGAAGACGCTGTCGATCAAGCCAAAAATCTGGTCCGCATGAGGGGCAAGCTCGGGCGGAAGCGCCGCCAGGGTCCCGTTGGCTTTTGCCTCGTGGTAGGCTTCGGCAACCTGATCCGCGTCATCGGTATAGTCGTTCTTGAGCAGATATCTGTATATCTGCTTGGCGAGACCTGCGGTAATTTCCACCGTACCGGTTTCCGTGGTGATGACCTTCCCGGTGAAGTAGGCCTCGTCCGCCTTGCGGGGGCGTGCAGAGAGGGAGTCGCTGATCTCACGCTGAAGACTCCCGACGAAGTCCTTGTAGCTCTCGCTTGCGACTACGGTCAGGATATTCACGTCATGGACCGTCGCCGGGTTATCCATACGATCCCCATGCTGGTTGACGCTGATCCGCAACCCCCGGCCAACTTCCTGGCGGCGCGAGATGGTATTGTCGCTGTGCTTGAGCATGCACATGACGAAGACATTAGGGTTGTCCCAGCCTTCCCGCAGGGCGGAATGTGAGAAAATGAACCGGACCGGTTCCGAAAAGGAAAGCAGCCGTTCCTTGTCCTTCAGGATCAGATCATAGGCGTCGACGTCATCGGAAAGCCCGGCTTCCTCTCCACGCGTCTTGAAGCTCGGATCGGTGAGCTTCTTGGTTTTCTTGTCGATGGAGAAGTAACCGTTGTGGGTGCGGCCAACCTGAATGCCCTTCAGGTATTCCTGATACACCCCACCATCCAATGGAAGTAGGCTTAAATATTCGGCTTTGAGCCGCTCGTACTCTTCTTCAAAAATCCTGGCGTACTCTCCCTGCTCATCGGCCCGGCTGTAGTCCCGGTATTTGACCACCTCGTCGATGAAGAAAAGGGACAGGACCTTGATGCCCTGGGCAAATAGTACCTGCTCCTTCTCAAGGTGAGCCCTTATCGCCTCCCGGATCTGAATTCGCCGGATGGCCATTTCCGTAATGTCGCCGGTCGCATCACCCGCAGTCAGAACGAGGCCATTGGTAAATTCGACCGTGTCGTTATTGGCGTCGATCTGGGCGATGACGAAGCCGCGATATTGGTCCAGCTCGTTGGATTCAACGAACAGATCCTTGCCGCGCTCCAGGCGTTTGACGATCCGCTTGATGCCGCCGCCCTGGCGCACTTCCATTTCGATTCGGGCAACCGGTGCCTTCTTGGAAATTTCAATGGATTCCAGGTAGAGGTAGGCATTGGTCCCGGCCAGGCCTTTGACGGCGATGCCGCGCACCGCAATCTTTTTCACCAGCTTTTGGTTGTAGGCGTCCAAGGCGTCGAGGCGGTGGATCTTGTTGTGCGTGGTCCGGTGGGTGGCCGAGTAGCGCAGAATCATCAGCGGTTTGAATTTGGCCAGCGCCTCCAGCGTCTTTTTGCCCTCCATCTTCTGTGGTTCATCCAGAATCAGGATGGGGCGGTTGCTGCTGATCACATCGATAGGCTTGCGCGACTGGAAGTCGTCCAGCTCGTCATAGATGCGGCGGTTATCCTTTCCCGTGGCATTGAACGCCTGGATATTGATGACCATGACATTGATGCCCGCATCGGAAGAGAAGCTTTCCAGATGGTGCAGCTGCCTGGAGTTGTAGGCAAAGAAGCGGATCTTTTTGCCGTAGCTCTCGGTGAAGTGTTCGGCGGTGATTTCCAGCGACTTGAGCACGCCCTCACGGATGGCAATGCTGGGCACCACCACGATGAACTTGGTCCAGCCGTACCGCTTGTTCATTTCGAAGACGGTTTTGACATAGCAGTAGGTCTTGCCAGTCCCGGTTTCCATCTCAATGTCAAGATTGACCTTGCATCCAGCGCTGGACACCAGCTTGTCCGACAAGGGCAGATTCTGCCGCCGTTGCACGGCATGGATATTGGTCAGCAGTTGGGCATCGGTCAGCTGGATATCGGCATTCTTGAAGCCGGTCTGCTCGATATCCATTCCCGGTAAAGTCGGTCCCTGTGCCAGCAGCTTTTTGTTCACGCCCGGGTCAATCCGGTAGGCAATGCCCGAGGTATTCACCTGCCCCGAAAAACAGTCGACCACAGATTCCACCGCGCTGGTCTGGTAGGGCTGGACCTTGAATTTCAGTTTCATGATTCGATACCCTCCAGCAGTGCGGCAATCTCCTTGGGCGAGGGTAACTGGCCTTTCAATGCCTTGGGCAGGGTCTTAGTGATTTCATACGTTGCGACGCCAATGGGCTTGCGGGCGTCGTGCAAAGCGTACTCAACGATGGTACGTCTCTTTTCCTTGCAGAGAATGATACCGATGGTTGGGTTCTCGTCTTCCTGCCGCACCTGGCGATCCAGCGCAGCCAGGTAAAACTGCATCTTGCCGACGAACTCCGGCAGAAACTCGCCAACTTTGAGTTCAATGGCTACCAGGCACCGCAGGCGACGGTGAAACAGCAGCAGGTCGATGAAAAATTCCTTGCCGTCCACCTCCAGTCGATACTGGCTGCCCATGAAAGCGAACATGCCGCCCATGGCCCGCAGAAAGTCTTCGATCCGGGCGATCAGCGCCCGTTCCAGTTCCCGTTCGCTGTGTTCCTCGCCCAGCTCGAGAAAATCGAAGGTATATTCGTCCTTCACCGCCAATTTGGCCTGAGCGCGGAGTTCCGGTGTCAATGCCTGATCGAAATTTGTCTGGCCGAGCAGAGACTTCTCGTAGCTCTGATTTTCGATCTGGTGAACCAGCACATTTTTTGACCAGCCGAACTTGCGGGTCATGCGGATGTAGAATTCTTGTTCCAGCGGATCGGAACAGCGCTCCATGATGACGATATTATGGCTCCAACCGATTTCTCGCACCAGCGGTGCGAGTTTTTCAACCCCTTGATAGGTTTCAAAAAAACCCTTCATTCGCCACAAGTTGGAGGCCGAGAAACCGCCCACGCCGGGAAATTCCGCCCGCAGATCTGCGGCCAGATTTTCCACCACCGCCTTGCCCCAGCCTTCAGCATCCTGCCGCTCCACGATCATCCGCCCGATGTCCCAGTAAAGCCCAACCAGCTCGGTGTTGACCGCCTTCAGTGCGGCATACTGCGCCGACCTCACCCGCTCCTTGACCAAAGCCAGCAGTCCCGCATAGTCTGTGGGAAGGTCCAGATTATCCTTTTTGCGCTTTTCGCGTGTTTCGCGGTTCATATCGAGCGCACCTCCGTATGAGGCGACATCTGTTTGAAGATCTGTTCCACGTTGATCTTGACGGCATCGGAGACAAAACCGGTGTCGCGGAACACAACCCGTAGCGGTTCAAACCGGGCCAGTTCCTTGACCAGGTCCTCATTCACTCCAGTATCGAAGCAGGCGATGAGGGCGTTGTCGTCCACAAAGAAAACCTCAAATTCATTTTTAGAACCGCGAAAAGCGCGAACATCGCTAAAATTTTCTTTGCCCTGATCTTCTTTCGTGTTTTTCGCGTCTTTCGCGGTTAAAACGATTTGTCTTCGGATGGGCAGTGAAAGATCCACGCCCCAGTCCAGCAATACCTGGAAGAGCAGGTCTTCGGGCTTGCGGTCCGACTTAATGTTGTCGGTGAAAATCTTCAGCTGGCCTTGCTCGATGGCATCCGGCGTATAGTAGACGTCGGCCATGTTGGATGAATCGACCTTGAGGACGCGGAAGCCGATATCCAAATCTTTGGAACCGCGAAAAGCGCGAACATCGCGAAAATGTTCATCTTCACCTTCGCTGAATAAAGTGTTTTTTTCCTCTTTAGCGTTTTTCGCGTTTTTCGCGGTTAATTCATCTTTGATCTTCTTGCCAGCCCGGCGGATACGCTCCTTGCTGATTTCGGCAATGGTTTTGTAGCCTGCCTTGAACGCCTCAGACTTTTCATCGCACGGTTCAGGGAGCTGCACCATGATGAATTTGCGGTTACCCCCATCTTCTGCATTGAGCTGCATTACAGCGTGGGCAGTAGTGGCGGAGCCTGCGAAGAAATCGAGTACAATAAAATTTTTATCTTCAGATGCTATTTCCAAAAGGGTTTTCAATAACCTTACTGGTTTTGGACTATCAAAATAACCTTTATCATCGAAAAGACGCTTAACTTCTTGGCGGCCCTCTTGGTTGTGACCAACGTCCTGATGAAACCAAATGGTATTCGGTCTAAGTCCATCCTGAACCTCAGACAGAAAGGTTTTCAGCCTTGGAATACCATCCCCATTTTTTCCAAACCAAATACGATTATCTGCTACCATTTCTTTGAATTTATCAATAGTTACACTCCAATACCTCCCGTCTGGAGGAAAACATTTCCTTCCGCTTGGAGTAGTAATTTCATAGACCAGTTTTTCTGTGCCTGATTTTGCAGACAAAACTACAGAGGTCCATAGCCCCCGGCTATCATTATCAGGGTTTGCGTAGCCGCTTGGGGTTTCATTACCCCTTGGGAGTAATTTTAGTTCCCAACTAACACCATCGCCGTTAAGTTTCGAGTTTTTTGCATAACAGAGAATATGATCATGCATAGTTGAAAAATATGTAGCATCATTAGCCCTTGCAAACTTCTTTTGCCAAATTATATTTGCCACAAAATTCCTCTCTCCGAAAACTTCATCACATGCTTTCTTCAGGTTATGGACCTCACCATCGTCAATACTTATAAAAATAACCCCATCTTCTCGCAGAAGATTCCTCGCCAGTTTCAACCTCGGATAAATCATAGAAAGCCAATCCGAATGAAATCTTCCATTGGCCTCTGTATTCGCTACCAGCCGATTGCCTTCCTCATCCTTCTGATTTGATCGTTTCAGAAACTCATCTGAGTTCTCGGAAAAATCGTCCTCATAGATAAAGTCCTTTCCCGTGTTGTATGGCGGATCGATGTAAATCATCTTGACCTTGCCAAGGTAGGTCTCCTGCAGCAGCTTTAGGGCTTCCAGATTGTCGCCCTCAATAAACAGGTTCTTCGTGGTATCAAAATCCACGCTCTCTTCCCGGCAGGGGCGCAGGGTCTTGGCGATGGGCGCGTTGGCGGTGAGCAGGGCCTCCCGCTTGCCAGGCCAGTTGAGGTGGTAGCGCTCCCGCGGGCCTTCCACGATGGATTCGGATAACTCCTGCCGCAACTGGTCGAAATCGACCGCCAATTTGATTTTTTTCGCGCTGTTCGCGTCTTTCGCGGTTAAATCTTCAACCTCGGTCACGCAGTTCGGGAACAACTCGCGAATACGGGCAATGTTTTCCTGGGTCAGGTTCGGAGAGTGCATTTTCATCTTTTCCATATATCAATCCTCTTTTAACCGCGAAATGCGCGAAAATCGCGAAAGTTTGTATTGGCTAACCGTACAATCTCAGCCTTCGGATACGCGCCGAAGTTCACGAGCAATCCGAGTTCAAGGCCGGTGGCCTTGAGGTAATTCAGAAGCTGGGCTTTATGCTCCGGGGCAATCTCTTTGACCGCCTTCAGTTCAACGATAATTTTGCCGTGGCAAATGAAGTCCGGCTTGTAAGTTTGGGCAAGCTGTTCGCCTTTATATGAAAGAACGAGTTCCTTCTGGGCCTCGAACGGCAACTGCTGGGAGCGAAATTCTTTTTCCAGGCATTCCTGATAGACCGCCTCCAAAAAGCCGCAGCCCATCTCGCGATACACGTCGAAAATTGCCCCCTGAATGGCATAGCATTCATCTTTGAAAAGCAGCTCTTCTTTAGCGCTTTTCGCGTCTTTCGCGGTTAAATCATCGCGGTTCACTGTATCAGTCCTTCAAATTCTTGTTTCAGATCACGAAGCTCGGCGTTGATCGCGACCTTGCGGTTAAATTGCTTTTCTTTACGGAGCCGGGCCTTGCAACGCTCCAGCTCCCGCTGCTTGAGCCGAATGCGCTCCATCCGTTCCACCCGCTTTTGCAGGTCTTCGCCCGGCCGTGCCGGGTACGGCATCAGGGGCATCAGCAAATGGCCGTAAAGCGCCTCGAGGTCGAAAACCATCGGCAGGGGCTTGCGTGGCGTATCGTCAGAAGCCCAGTCGCCATCGAAATATTCGCTGATGACCCACTTGCTGGCATCCGCTTCACTTGGCCGTTTAAAGGCGGCGATGGGCTTTACTTTCCCCTCGCACCGAAGCTCAAAAATGATCGGGAAGGGAATGGCCAGGTCAATGCAACGCAGCACCTCGGGTTTGAGTTCGTCCCCCTTGAGCGTGATGCTGAGGATCTGGATTTCAGGCACGGCCTTTGATGCCTTCAGGTTGACTGTCTCCGGGGCAAGCTTGTGCTGCCAGACGATCTGTTCCACCTGACGGACAAACAACTGTCTGACGGTGCTACTTACGCTTCCGTGCTCATAGATTTTGTTCTTGGGCAGTACGCGTCCGAAGGCGGCGTTCTTTGGATAGTCGAAGAGCACGGCAGTCATCCTTCCTCCTGCACCACGAGAAAGGCGACGAGCTCGAAATCGTCAAGCCCGGCGATGGTGTTCACCAGGGCGGTGGTTCTGCCGCCGGAGAACAAGCTGTCCAGATCCTTTTCCTCCTTGACGTCGATCATCGAACGAATGGCGGTACTCAGCAGGTCGGAACAAGCCTTCATGTTCCGGCCTTCGTCGGTCTGCTGATTGAAGAGGCGGCAGACCGCCTGAATGGGTTCCGGTTGTCCCTTGCAGCTGGATCGCACCAGGTCGAGCAGTGTTTTGACCTCGGTGTGGTTGGCGATGACCTGGCCGTCGCCAGAGATATAGATCAGGTAGTAAGGATGCAGCCGGTTCTGCTGATTGATGTTGACCTCATGATTGCGGTTGCGCAGGGCAAAGATGACCCCGGGGTGCAATCCCATTGCGGGCCTGGCAGGGACAACCGCATGCATGCCATTGGGCACGTTGGCAAGGTCGCCATTGGTTTTGACATAGTTCAGCAGATCCATCCGGAAGTCGTTCAGGCCGAGATCGGTGATGGACACACCCGTCTTCAGATCTTCCAGTTCGATCACTTCTTCCTGCAGCCGCCGGAGTTGCTCTTTCCGATACGATATCTCGCTGCTTTTTGCCGTGAGGACGTTGTCGTCGCCGGTGGCCGTAACATCGGCAATGACCATCCGGTTTTCAACCCGTTCCTTGAGATTGATGTATTCATCCAGAGAAATGTCGGGCCAATAGTTCACCAGCTGGATGGTCTTATTGATGGAGCCGATGCGGTCGATCCGGCCGAATCGCTGAATGATGCGAACAGGATTCCAGTGGATGTCATAGTTGACCAGGTAATCGCAGTCCTGGAGGTTCTGCCCTTCGGAGATACAGTCGGTGCCAATCAGCAGGTCCAATTCAGCTGGTTCATTGGGCAGCACCTGAGCCTTCTCCTTGGCGCGAGGAGAGAAAAGCGTCAACAGCGACTGGAAATCATAATTCTTTCTGAGGGTTGCCCCTTTCAAGGTGGATTGGGGCGCATCCTTGCCGGTTACTTTTCCGGTGTGCAGCCTCTGCGTTGCCAGTAGGGTATTCGCCAGGTTGTTGTAGAGGTAATTCGCTGTATCGGCAAAGGCAGTGAAAACAAGGACTTTTCTGTTGCCGTCATTGATAGGGTTTTCAATCTTGCTGAGAATCAGGGCCTTGAGGTGTTGCAGCTTGGCGTCGTCCTCGGGTGTGACTTTTGCCATGGACTCCAGCAAGGCGTTAATGACTTCCAGATCAGCCTTCAGGTCGTGTTCCCACGAAGGAAGATCCATGTCCGCAAGGTTTATCTTCACCTTGCCGCCGATTTCGGCATCATCCGGAACCGGGATATCGTCCTCTTCGGCTTCGAGGTTTGCCAGACTATCGGTCCAGTCAGAGACACTGCCAGCATCGCCTGCAATCCTGAATGAATCGATTTTGCTCAGGGTGCGGGCGTGGTTTTCGTGCAGGCTTTTCAAGGTAAGCCGGAATGCCTCAACCGAGCTTTCCAGACGTTTGAGCAGATTGGTCGTCATCAATGCCTGCAGGCTACGTTCGCGGTCCGCCTGCTTCAGCTTCCCTTTGCCACCTTCCACCTGCGTGTCGTACAGGTCTTCATATTTTTTGAGCCGACTGGGCAGGATGTAGCTGATCGGGGCGTAAACGGCGAGCTTGAGCAGCGAGAGCTGTTCAAAGATCTCGTTAAAGCTCATGACATCCGTGCGCCCGGTCAGTGGCGAATGGAATGACAGCGGTTTGCGGCGCTCGGGAAACTGGCCTATGTCACTGGTATCGTAGAAGGTCTGGATATGTTTGCGCGAACGGGCAATGGTGACGCTGTCAAGCAGTTCAAAGAAGTCAAAATCAAGGGAATCCAGAATAGCCCGCGCCGTGCGATCCTCGGGTGCCAGTTTTGACCACTGGTTGAAGACCGTCTGGGCATTGCGGAAGATTTCTTCCACTGATCTGCCTGTGCGTAGCTTCTTGCTGAGATTTTCAGAGTCGCCTTCGTAAGCCAGCGCGAGTTGGTTGCGCAGATCATTGAAGCGGTTATTGACTGGAGTAGCGGACAGCATCAGAACCTTGGTTTTAACGCCCTGGCGGACGACCTGGTTCATCAGTTTCTGATAGCGGGTTTCCCGGTCTTTAACGGCATCGTTGTTGCGGAAGTTATGGGATTCATCGATGACGACAAGATCATAGTTGCCCCAATTGATTCGATTCAGAGGAATGCCAAACGACTCACCCGAGGTGCGGGAAAGGTCGGTGTGGCACAGAACGTCATAATTGAAGCGATCTCGGGAGAATATGTTGGTCGTCAGGTTGCTGTTGTAATTCAGCCAGTTGTCCGCGAGCTTTTTGGGGCACAGCACCAGCACTGAGCGGTTGCGCAATTCGTAATATTTCACAACGGCGAGAGCCGTGAATGTTTTACCAAGTCCCACGCTGTCGGCCAGGATGCAGCCGTTGTAGGTTTCCAGCTTGTTGATAATGCCTATTGCGGCATCACGCTGAAAATTGAAAAGCTTGTTCCAGACCAGCGTATCCTGATAACCCGTGCGGTCGTTGGGAAGGACGTCTTCGTCGATATCATCTAGGAAATCACTGAAGATGTTGTAGAGCATCAGGAAATAGATGCGCTCGGGTGAATTTTCCTGATAGACCGACTCGATATGATCACAGATTGCGGTGGTTACATCTTCAAGTTTTGTCGGGTCACTCCAGATCTGGTCAAAAAGCTGAAGGTATGTCGATGTGAAAGCCGTCTCGTCTACCCGATTGACGATGTTCGAAACGGCATCACCCTGCTGATATCCCAGATCAACAGCGGTGAAACCATGCAAAGGCATATATGCCGCTTCCAGCGAAGGCCCCTGAATGCAGGCAAACTGCTGCATCGGGGATTTGGTCTTGTTTGAGCGGAATTTGGCTTTGCGGCGCATCCATTCGGCGCACTCGCGGGCAATAGCACGTTGGGTGAGCTTATTGCGAAGCTGGATTTCAAATTCGGAACCGTAGAGGCTGCGTTCCCGGTTGGCCTTGGGGATAAAAAACTCTCGGCGTTCTTTTCTGAGTTTGTCGGTGACTTCATTGGGGACGAATGTTGGTGCTGTGAAGATGAATTCCAACGACTCAATCTTTGCGAGCTCGGACTTTAAAGCTTCATAGGCATAGATCGAAAAGCACGATGCCGCGATCTTCAATTTGGCCTTGGGGTGGATGGAAGCCTTCAGATCGTCGCCCAGCAAAGAATTGATGTTGTCGATGATCTTCATTCGTCAGAACCCTTCTTGTTGCGGTCTGCCGCGCCGCCAGCCTTCACCCACTCGTCGACTTCATCTTTCTTGAACTTCCAAAGACGGCCCATGCGATGGGCGGGCATCGCATGCTTGTCGATCCAGCGGTAAACGGTGTCACTGCTGACACCGAGGTACTTGCCTATCTCGTCTACTGATAACCAGCGGTCTTCTATCTCGGCCATTTCTCTATCTCCTCAAGGGCGATTGGTTTTCTTGCCACGCCAGAGGCGGTAACGGGGATGCTGGGCGGAGCTTCCCTAAGTTAAAACGTCCTTTAATATATTTAGGCAGGGGCCGATTGTCAAACGTTTTCGTCCGGATAAAGCCGCAAAGGTCTGCTCACGGGCGTAACCACTCGCCGCTGGCGACTCTCTCCGCGTAAGACGGGCATGGCATCCAGTAGGTCCAGGCGGGGATCGAAGTGCGCCCACACAGCACCGCCACCATCACCCGCTGGTACATGCTGTGCCCGCCGGGACGGAAGCCTTCCAGCCGGTCATAGCAATTTCGAATTTGGGATTGTGGATTGCGGATTGAAAATCGATCCCATAGCGCCGCTCCTCCCATAATCCCCAATCCGAAATCCCCAATCAGCAATCGGACGGTTGAGGATTGATTGAAAATGTCATATCTTGCCTCCATGGATGCTGATGAGTTTAAAAACAGAACAAAGACTTTCGCGATCAGGGTGATCCGGTTGGTGGAAGCGTTGCCGACAAACCAGACCGCGAAAGTTATTGGAAACCAGTTGCTCCGCTGTGGCACTTCGGTTGGCGCGAACTATCGGGCCTCCTGCCGCGCCAAATCCCCTGCCGACTTCATCGCTAAAATGGCCATCGTCGAGGAAGAATGCGACGAATCCATCTACTGGATGGAGTTAATAGCCGAAGCCGGTTTAATGAACGAGAAGCGCTTGACCGATCTGAAAAACGAAGCAAACGAAATCCTTTCCATGGTCGTTGCCTCCATAAAAACCGCCCGCTCCCGCAAGTAATCCGCAGTCCCCAATCCGAAATCATCAATCAGCTCGTCCCTTTGCGCTCCTGGGGGATGAAGCGGAATTCGCTGTTTTCGATGGCCCGCACATCCTCGTGACGGATGGTGAGCATGGTCATGGGCGGCACCTCCAGCTCGCGCCAGCCCTTCTCGCTGTCCACGGCAAAGTCGATGAAGGCGTCGTCCGAGGCGTAGAGCACCACCCGGTGCTGGCGGTGGATGCGCAGGCAGAGCGGCTTGTTGCCCTTGAGCACGGTGATGGTGCCGGGGTCGAGCCGCGAGGCCAGCACGGCGCTCATCTGGCCGCGACAGAGGGCGAGCGCCTTCTTCAGACCGTCCTGGTCGATGGGGCCTTCGGGCGCGAAGCGGTGGGCCAGGCGGAAGATCAGCTCGCTGTCCACCTCGGCGTAGCGCGGCAGCCCCAGACGGCGGAACAGATAATCGGCGTTGTAGATGGTGCCGTTGTGGGTGCCGATGACGATTCCGGCCCGGATGGGATGGTTGTTGCGGTTGTTGAACTCGTTGCCCCGGGTGCGCCAGCGAGTGTGGCCCATGAGGATGGTGGTCTCGTTGTCGACCTGCCCGAGCAGCTCCTGACAAATCCGCCGGGAGCGGATTTGAACAGCCGGAGGCTGGCCCCGAAGGGGTGAGCCCCAGGGACGGGGCGAATAAACGGCTTCTCGTAGACCAGCTCGTGCGCCCGCATCGGCCGCTTGAAAATCCGGTGGCTGCCGTCGGTCTTGAGCCAGGCCAGACCGGAGGCGTGCGGGCCGCGTTCCTCGCTGTGCAGCAGCATGCGGATGAAGACCTCGCGCAGGTAATCCCGCTCGTCGGGCCGTCTACGCTTGCGGCCGAAGATGATGCCTACTTGTCCGCACATGGAGCCGGGTCCTCCTTGCCGCCGAAGTTCTTGCCGAGCGGTCTCGTTCCTTCGAGGACGAAGGCAGCGTATTCGCGCCGGTGGTCCGCCAGCCACGCGGCCACCTCCGGGTAGCCCATCTCGGCGGTCAGCCGGGTCACCTCCGGGTGGTCGAGCATGTTGGTGCGCCCGGAGAGCCGCACCGTTTCCATGGCTTCGAGAAAGCGTTCCGGCCATGGATCGCTGGCCTTGTCGTCGGGGAGGAATTCGATCAGGCCGTGCCGCGCCAGACGGGTGAGAAACTCGGCGGCCGCAGCGGCGGCGGCCTCCGGCAGAGGCTGGGTCGGTCCGCCTTCGATGCCGGAGAGCACCTCGGTCATGTAGTCCCGGGGCGCTCGGCTGGCGGTAAACGGTGTCTGGCCGCGCATCAGCTCGACAACTTCGAGGCAGTCGGCGGCCTGCAGGGTTTCCCCGCTGCCGGGGATCGGTTCACCGTCCAGCGTGGTGGAACGGATCAGAATCTTCATGGGGCACCTCCTTAAACAGTGAGGCCGGGAACTTGCCCGGCCTCGTTGGTGAGAGTGGTGGTTTCGTCCGGAAGGACCTCCTCCGGTTTAGGCCGTCCGTTCTTGAAGGCGGCGTCGCCCGGCATGTTGGCCATCAGATGCTTGCGGGCGGTCTTGAACTCGTCGCCGATCAGGCCAAGGTGGAGCAGGAAGACGCGGAAGTCGTACTTGGCACTCTGGGGATCAAAATCCCGCTTGCGGCTGGAGGCGGCCCGGCCGTTGAGCGCCTTGGCGGCAACGGCGAGGCAGAATTGCAGGTAGGCCTTGATTCGCCCCGCGTGGAGGGTCGCCTCGAACCAGCGATTACGGCTTGGCCGCGCAGCGGACAAACGGAACGCGAGCCGCAGGCGAGTCCCGAAGGGATGCCACTGCGAAGCAGGGCACAAACTCCACCGTGCCCCGGTACCAGACGTTGTGCAGGTTGACCCCGTGATAGCGGCTGTTGTCGTAGTGCTGGGGCTGGCGGTTGTGGTAGCCGTACCAGATGCGGTTGAGCTGGTCCCTGGTGCGGGGGCGATGCTGTTCGATGCGCTGGATCAGCTCGTCGCTGACCGGCCGGGTGTAACGGTTGAGACGGTCGCGGCTGATGCCGAGGGCGTGGAGGATCAACGGCTCCTGCTTGTAAATGATCTTGGCCAGGTTACCCAGGTGCCTGCCGTCGAAGGGCGCGGCGTCGATATGGATGTGGATGCCGCACTGGCTGTTGATCTTGCCTCCGGCGCGGCGGATGGCCCGGACCGCCTCCTGCAGTTGGGGGATGTCGTCGTAGCCGAGCACCGGGCTGACCACCTCGGCCCGCAGATGGGCCGGGACGCTGGTCAGGGAGGCGTCCCCCACCACCTTCCAGACGCGGCCGCGCAGGTCCTCGACCCCCCATGGGTCGTAGTTGCTGGGGATGCCGACATGGCGGACCGTGCCGCCCACCACCGAGTGGATGGCCCAGGCGATCTGTTCCCGGGTGCGTTTTACGGTCTCGATCTCGATGCCGTACTGGATCTCATTCAGGTTCATGCGTGCCTCCGTCGTTCATGGCGCTTTTAAGTCGTTGTCTGGCAAGGCTTTTCAGCCTCTGCTTACACCATGAATGACAAATCGGCAGGATGGCCGATTTGCACAGCCCGAAGGGGTGCCCTTGCGGTGAGGGCCATGGATGGCCCGAATGAATGCTTCTTTCCGGACACAAATCAAGTAGAAGAACAGCCGAAGCCGACATTTAACACGTTTATTTTCGATGACTTGCGAACCAAACCGACATACCTGTGGTGAAATTAGAAATTTTCTTAGAAAAACTCTTGACTCCGTAGTATGGTACGGAGCTTATATTTATTTCAGGAGATCGAGACATGAAGAACATGACCATCGGTAAATTGGCAAAGCGGTGCGGTGTCGGGGTGGAAACCATCCGCTTCTACGAACGGAAAGGATTGATTGAGGAACCGCATCGCAGCGAGTCGCGATACCGGCAGTATCCCGAGGAAACCGCTCGAAGGGTTCGCTTCATCAAACGCGCAAAAGAGCTCGGTTTCACCCTTAAGGAGATCAGGGGGCTCCTGGCGCTTCGGATCAGGTCGGAAGCCACTTGCGGGGATGTCCGCAATCAGGCGGAGGAAAAAATTGCTGATATAGAGCAGAGGATCGTGATGCTGCAGAAAATGAAGCAAGCTCTGGCAAGGTTGACAGTGGCGTGCAGTGGGCGCGGCCCGATCAGCCAATGTCCGATCCTTGAGGCGATGGAGGATAATCGAGATGAAAACGGACGAATCGAATAACACAGTAACAAAAGGCAGTGGTAGCGCCTCGAACAGATGGTCAAGCTCCCTTGCCGTGCTGCCGGGGATTGGGGCTTCGTTGCTTCCGGTCGGCATATGTCCGGCCTGCTGGCCAGCCTATGCCGGTCTGTTCAGTTCCCTCGGATTCGGCTACTTGTTCGAAACGGCCTATCTCCTGCCGTTGACCGTGTTTTTTTTCGCAGTGGCGGTAGCTGCTTTGGCCTACAAAGCGAAAATCAGGAGAGGATTCGGTCCCTTTGTACTGGGAATCGTTGCGTCCGCAATCGTATTCATGGCCAAGTTTAGTTATGACTCCGATTTATTTATGTACGTAGGGGCCACGCTGTTGGTCATCGCATCACTCTGGAATGCATGGCCGAGAAAAAAGGCCGGTACCGACCGGAAGACCTGTTCAGCATGCGCCTCCAAGGGGCAGGTTTTGTAATTGGTGGAGGCAGTAAAAACTTCAAATGGAGGTATCGATATGAACACCAAACGCAAGATCGAGGTTTTCAGTGCCGGATGCCCGGCGTGCGAAGAAACCATCCAATTGGTCAATCGCATCTCTTGCCCGTCGTGCGAGGTCAGCGTGCTGGATATGCACGACTCCCAGATCGCCAAGCGCGCGAAAAACTTGGGCATCCATTCCGTACCGGCGGTAGTGATCGACGACAAACCCGCCGACTGCTGCGCGGGACGGGGGCCGGATGAAGCGATGCTTCGCGCCGCCGGGCTGGGGCAGCCAGTCGCATGACCGTACTGCATTCTATCTGCACGCCGGGACCGGAATAACTTTGTTTTTGGTCGGTCCCGGTGTGCCTTTCCCTCTTTCCGTTGCGGACGAACAAGGTCTCGATCTCAAAAACGTGCCACGGGCACTGGCGGCGCGGGACACCCGGGGGTTCATCAAACTGATCCGCCGCAAGGGTTCCGATGAGCTGGTCGGGGCGCGGATTCTGGCACCGGAAGGCGGCGAGCAGATCATGGAAGCCGTGCTGGCGATCCGCCACGGGATCGGCGTTTCCGAGCTCGCCTCGGCCTTCCACCCCTATCTGACCCAGGCGGAGGGGATCAATCTCTGCGCCCAGACCTTCGGCAAGGATGTCGCCAAGCTGTCATGCTGCTCGACGTAAACAACAATAATTGGAGAACCACTCTATGGAAAAATTGGTGTGTTACTGCTTTGGATATTCCACAGCCGACATCGAGGAGGATGTCCGACGCAACGGCCGGTCCACGATATTGGAGAGGATTCTCTCCGAAAAGAAGGCGGGCGCTTGCCAGTGCGCCGTTAAAAATCCCAAGGGCCGTTGATGTATTGGTGATGTCCGCCAGTTGGTGGACAAGATTATGGGCGGTCCCAAACTCATCGGCGGCAATTGACGACATCGGAAAAGAAACCCTGGAACGGGCTGGCCGTATCCGGGGTTTCTGGGTTGACGGTGGCAATGAGCCGGATCAGGCCGTCGCGCATCTCCTGCGGCGAAAAATCTTCATCTTGAAAAATTCTCTGGACCCAGCCTCTCTGCAACATTTTTGCTGCGGTAAACAGTGGATGGCGAAGACAAAAAGGATTGGCTCGGCCGGCCCGGTCGTGCGGATATACCTCTGCCTCATTTTTGTTGCGATATGCATCATCAACAATGCGGGGAAACAACGTGCCGAAGAAGATACGGCACACAAGGCAGGGTCCGGAATAAATTTGCGGCGGGACTGT
>Ga0209614_1001465_pt1 | contig 17615 bp, 15 predicted proteins | sample BlaSprsedimmetaG_FD_185484 | JGI IMG/M metagenome (GOLD analysis project Ga0209614, IMG submission 185484) | Hot spring sediment bacterial and archeal communities from California, USA to study Microbial Dark Matter (Phase II) - Blank Spring... ... | reverse complement strand
TAATGTAATATTGTACTAGTACTCTAGTAGATTAGAATAATGAAAGACACAGCGTCAACAGGTAATACGACATGATCCGCTTCGTGCTCGACCCCAAGAGCGGCGTTCCCTTCTACCGCCAGATCATCGACCAGATCCGTTACGGCATCGCCAGCGGCAGCCTGGAAGCGGGCGAACAACTGCCCACCGCTCGGGCCCTGGCCGTGGAACTGAAAATCAACCTGAACACGGTGATCAAAGCCTACAAGGAACTGGAAATCCAGGACGTATTGCAAACGCAGCAGGGATCGGGCACCTTCGTGGGCGGGATCCGTGTCCAGATTCCGGATAGGGAAAAATCAGCCAGGCTGAAGGATATCTGCACCGAATTTGTCAATATCGCCGCCAGTTACGGTTTTACCCCTGAACAATTGGTCCAGGAACTGCAGCGGTGTCGCGGAGGGAAAAAATGAAAAATTGGATGCAAGATCGAAAGCTCATCAATACCGTGTCCCTTGCCCTGCTCATGATCACGTTCGCGGCATTTGGATTACTTACTTACCTGAAAATCATTACCGGTATTACCGTACCCCTGATCGCAATCGCCGCGGCCCTGGCGATCGCCTCGTCGATCCGCATCGCGGACCAATGGGAGAAGGCGGTGGTGCTGCGCATGGGAAAATTCAGGCGCCTGAGGGGACCCGGACCGTTCCTGGTGATCCCCGTGATCGACCGGGTGTACAAGTACATCGACCAGCGTGTACGGGTCACTGACTTCCAGGCGGAGAAAGCGCTGACCAAGGACACGGTGCCGGTCAACGTGGATGCCGTGGTGTACTGGATGGTCTGGGACGCTGAGAAAGCCGCCCTGGAAGTCTGCCGATACAAGGAAGCGGTGGCCTACCTGGCCCAGACGGGGCTTCGGGACACGATCGGCCGCCACGAACTGGCCGATTTGCTTCAGAACCGGGAAAAAATCGCCGCTTCTCTTCAGGAGAGCCTGGACGAGTACACCAACCCATGGGGCATCACCTGCCAGCACGTGGGCATCAAGGACATCATCATCCCGGTCAACCTGGCCAATGCCATGAGCAAGCGCGCCCAGGCGGAACGGGAGCGCCAGGCCCGGGTGATCCTGGGGACCGCGGAAACAGAGATCGCTGAAAAATTCGCTCAAGCCAGCCGCGAATACATAAACAACCCCGTGGCCCTGCAACTGCGCGGCATGAACATGCTTTACGAGGGTTTGAAAGAGAAGGGATCGCTGGTAATCGTGCCCAGCTCGGCCCTGGAAACCATGAACCTGGGCGCAATCAGCGGCATGACCGCCCTGGCTGATTCCAGGCAGGCGCAGGCGGAGCCGCGAGTATCGAATACGCTTACAGGTTCGGACCCGGAAAAAAAGGAGGCGGTTGAAAAATGATGTTTCGGCCGCTGATCCTCCGCCTGTCGGCCGTTTTCGTATTGGCAGCAGCCATGCTGCCCGGCCGGGGGCTCGACCTCACCTTCCGGGGCCAGTTTAACGCCTGGCTGATCGGAAACATCGAAAGCGCGCTGATTTCGCAGGCCGGATTTCAATACATCCCGGAGTTGACCCTGAACCGGGAATGGGGAGGCGGGCTGACTTTGGACGCGGTATTCTCTTTGGACGCCGGCACAACCGGCGAGCACCGCCCCGATGAAAAAGCGGCTGTGACGGGTGACCTCGAGCCCTACCGGCTGTGGACGCGCCTGGCGGGCAACCGCTTCGAAGTACGCGTCGGGTTGCAGAAAATCAATTTCGGTTCTGCCACCCTGTTCCGTCCCCTGATGTGGTTCGACCACATCGATCCCCGGGATCCACTTAAACGCACCAGGGGCGTCAAAGGGCTGTTGTTTCGCTACTATTTCCCGGGCAACGCCAATATCTGGTTCTGGGGCCTGCTGGGCAGCCGGGTGACCAAGGGCTGGGAAACCCTGCCGACGCCCGGGGGAAAAATCGAGCTCGGGGGACGGCTACAACTGCCGCTACCCTCCGGTGAAGCCGCTTTCACGTACCATCACCGCCACGCGGACCTTTCGGGAACATTGGAAGCGCCGCAGGCCATGCCGCTCGGGGAACACCGCTTCGCCCTGGATTGCAAGCTGGATGTGGCTGTCGGGCTGTGGTTCGAGCTGGCCGCGATCCAACGCGACACGAACCTGCCGCTGCTGCGTCACCAGCGCATGTGGACCGTGGGCACAGACTACACCTTCGCCTGGGGAAACGGTCTGCATGTCCTGGCGGAGTATTCGCAAACGGCGTGGGCGGACCGCCTGTTCGGCAGTGGTGAACACACCCGCATCCTGGGTTTGATGATGAATTACCCCATCGGCCTGCTCGACCAGGTATCCGGTGTCTACTACTGGAATCCCGGGCAACACAACCATTACCTGTGGGTGAACTGGCAGCGGACCAGTGATCACTGGCAATTCCACTTCACATTATTTCTGAATCCCGAAGCGGAAACCAGGAATCCGGCCCGGGATCCGGCCGCGGGGTTCTCCGGCAACGGATTCCGCGTCATGGTCGTATTCAATCACTGAATGGAGAAAAGAAAATGGATGAGCAAAGAACTGATATGAACAACAATTCGAACCCGATCATCATCCGCACGGATCATGTGCGCAAAACCTTCCCCATGGGACCCACCACCCTGGTGGCCCTGGACGATATCAGTCTGGATTTCAAGCGCGGCGGGTTCGCGGGCCTGGTGGGACCCAGCGGATCCGGCAAAACCACGCTGCTCAACATCATCGGTTCTCTGGACGTTCCTACCTCGGGCAACGCGATGGTCCTGGGGCGGCGGGTGGAATCCCTTTCCCATAAGCAGTCCGCCGCCCTGCGCAACCGCCATATCGGGTTTATCTTCCAGACCTTCAACCTGCTGCCCGTGTACACGGTTTTTGAGAACGTGGAGTTCCCCCTGTTGTTGCAGAACCTTGCGGGTTCACGGCGACGCAAACTGGTCATGGACGCCCTGGAATGGGTCGGCCTGGCGGACCGGGCGGATTCCAGGCCCGGACAACTCTCCGGGGGCCAGAGCCAGCGCGTGGCCATCGCCCGGGCGGTGGTTAAAAAGCCGGAGCTGGTGCTGGCGGACGAACCCACGGCCAACCTGGATGCAAAAAACTCCCACCACATCATGCGAACCATGGTGCACTTGAACGAAAATCTGGGTATAACCTTCATCTTCGCCACCCACGACGAAAAAGTCATGGGTTACCTGAAGCGCGAGATCACCCTGAACGACGGCCGGGTTGCCCAGGACCGCGCCATAGCGGGGAGGACGACATGATCATTCCGCGACTCGCTTTCCGCAACGTCTGGGGAGCCGGCCTGCGCACCTGGCTCAACGTCATATCTCTCTCTTTCGCCTTCGTGGCCATCATTTTCCTGCAGGGATTGTACAACGGCATGAGCCGCCAGGTGGAAAAAGCCACCATGGATGCCCAGTATGCCGGTGGTCACTACTGGCAGGAAGACTACGATCCCTACGACCCCCTGACCCTGGACGACGCCCACGCCGTTGTCCCCCCCGCGCTGGCGGATCAGGTGGCCGCCGGTGACGCGGTTCCCATCCTGGTGCGACCGGCCACCATCTATCCCAACGGGCGCTTTCAGAACGCCCTTCTCAAAGGTATTCCCCCGGACCAGTCCGTACTGACCATCCCCACCCACGTACTTTCAGGCGATGAAACCGGCATTCCGGCGTTGATCGGCCATCGCATGGCACGCACCACCGGCCTGGTAAAGGGAGACTACGTCACCGTGCGCTGGCGGGATGCCGGAGGAACTTTCGATGCCGACGAGATCCGCATCGCAGAAGTAATGCAGACTGATGTTTCAGGTATTGACTTCGGGCAGTTGTGGATTCCCCTGGAAAAACTGCGGGCCATGACGACCATGCCCGGGCAGGCCACCTTCATGGTGCTGCGCAGGGGCTCGCCATTCAAGGAGTCCGTGCCGGGCTGGAAACACAGGGACCTGGATTTCCTCCTAAAGGATCTGCGGGCCCTTTTCATGTCCAAGTCCCTGGGAGGAAGTGTATTCTACATTGTGTTGCTGCTGCTGGCCATGCTGGCCATCTTCAACACCCAGGTGTTGTCGGTATTCCGCCGCCGAAAAGAGATGGGGACGCTCATGGCACTGGGCATGACCCGGCAAAAAGTGATCGCCCTGTTTACCCTGGAGGGCGCCATGTACGCCGTGCTGGCGGGACTGGCCGCCGCGGTGTACGGGTTGCCCCTGTTGTTGTATATGGCCACGCATGGCTTCGGCCTGCCGGAAGCCACGGACAACTTCGGTTTCGCCATGGGCAACCGCATCTTCCCGACCTATACCGCCGGCCTGATCCTGGGCACGACCCTGCTGGTCCTTGTTGTGACCACCGTAGTCAGCTACCTGCCCACCCGAAAAATCGCCAAGTTGAATCCCACGGATGCACTAAAGGGGAAACGGCCATGATCCGCTTTTTAATGAAGGGCTTGTTGCGGGACCGTTCGCGTTCCCTGTTTCCGCTACTCACGGTTTTTCTCGGCGTGGTGCTGGCGGTTTTCTTTTACTCCTTCATTCAGGGCGTTATGTCGGACATGCTCACAACCACCGCCCATTTCCAGACCGGCCATGTGCGTGTCATGACCCGGGCCTACGCACAGGAGGCGGACCAGGCCCCCCTGGACCTGTCACTCGTGGGAGTGGACAGGTTGATGGGTGATTTGCGGGAGACATACCCCGACACGATCTGGGTGCCACGCATCCATTTCGGGGGCCTGATCGACGTGCCCGACGAACAGGGTGAAACCAGGGCCCAGGGCCCGGTGACGGGAATGGCCGTCAACCTGCGGGCGAAATCCAGCCCGGAACACAAGTTGCTCAACATCCGCGACTCTCTGGTTCGCGGAGCCATGCCCGCGAAACGCAATGAAATCCTTTTGGGTGATGCATTCGCACGCAAACTGGAAGTGGATCCCGGAGACACGGTCACCCTGATCAGCTCCACCATGTTCGGCAGCATGGCCATGGCAAACTTCACCATCTCCGGAACCGTCCATTTCGGTATCGCCCCCATGGACAGGGGCGCCATGATCGCCGACATCTTTGACATCCGCTATGCCCTGGACATGGAGGACGCGGCGGGGGAGATCCTGGGATTCCTGCCGGACGACATCTATGACGATGAGCGGGCCACGGCCATGGTCGCGGGCTTCAACCGCGAGTACGGCAAATCGGAAGATCCGTTCTCTCCGCGCATGGGCACGTTACCCGAGGAAAGCGGTCTGGAGATGTATTTCCACATGATGAAAGCCATGGGCTTCATTATTGTCCTTATTTTCCTGGTGGCCATGTCCCTCGTATTGTGGAACGCCGGCCTGATGGGCAGCCTGCGGCGGTACGGAGAAATCGGCGTGCGCCTGGCCATCGGGGAAGACAAAGGGCACGTGTACCTCACCCTGGTCATGGAGTCACTGATGATCGGCGTGGCCGGATCCATACTGGGCACCCTGTGCGGGGTCGGATTGGCCTACCTGATGCAGATTCACGGCATCGATTTCGGTTCCATCACCCGCAACTCGTCCCTGATGATATCCAACGTCTACCGGGCGCGTGTCACCACCGGCAGTTTCCTCGTGGGCCTGGCACCGGGGATCCTGTCCACCCTGCTGGGCACGGCCATCGCCGGAATCGGTATTTTCAAGCGCCAGACCTCGCAACTGTTCAAGGAGCTGGAAACATGAAAACTCTCCATGCCATCGCATTGGTCATTATGCCCATCGGGCTTCTCGCCCAAACGCCGTCCGCCGCAGAGATCCTGCGCCGCGTCGACGCCAATATCCTGGCGGACAGCAAAATCGTGGAATCGAAAATGATCATCCACGGCCGCCGCGGCACGCGCACCGTAGTGGCCAAATCCTGGCAACGCGGGGGCACCGACTCCTTTACCGAGTACCTTTCCCCGCCGCGGGAAAAAGGCACCAAGATGCTCAAACTGGGCGACCGGCTCTGGACCTACTCACCGGCCACGGACCGCACCATCCTCATCAGCGGCCACATGCTGCGCCAGTCCGTCATGGGCTCGGACCTCTCCTACGAAGACATGATGGAGGATCCCTCCCTGGAAAACACCTACGACGCAAGTATCGCCGGCAGCGAAGAAATCGCGGGCCGCCCGGCCTGGATCCTGGACCTGAAGGCGAAGTCTGGCGATGTGGCTTACGACAAGCGGCGCATCTGGGTGGACAGGGAACGGTTCATCATCCTCAGGGAGAACCTCTACGCCAAGAGCGGTAAACTGCTCAAACAGGTGACCATCGAGGAAGTGGAACGGGTCGATGACCGCTGGGTGGCCCGTTCCCTGACATTCAAGGACATGCTCAAGCACGGAGACGGCACGCGCATGCTGGTTGAGTCAATCCACTTCAACCCGGATATCCCGGACCACATCTTTTCCAAGGCCGCCCTGCGCAGATAGTCCACCAGGTGTGAAAACCGGCGGCTCCAATGTTGCGTATCAAGTCCCTGGAGGGTTTGCCATGAAAAATCTGATTGGAGCTTTGTGTGTTGTTTTGTGCCTGTTGGCCGTGGCGGTTTCAGCCCCGGCACAGAAAGCGGTTGCCACAAACGCCGCCAAAGAAAAGACCGAGGTCGAAGACCCCTACCTGTGGCTGGAAGAAGTTCTTGGCGGGCCGGCATTGACCTGGGTGCGCGCCTGCAACGCGGCATCCAGCCTGGAACTGGCATCGGGAAAAGATTTTCAACAATTGAAAGAGGAATTGCGGAAAATCATGGATTCCAACGCCCGTATCCCATTCGTTTCCAAGCGCGGCGAATACTACTACAACTTCTGGAGAGACGCAAAGCATCCCCGCGGCATCTGGCGCCGCAGCACGCCTGAGGAGTATCGCAAGGCCGACCCCGAGTGGGAGGTGATACTGGATGTGGATGCCCTCAATAAGGCGGAAAACATGAACTGGGTGTGGAAAGGCGCTGATATCCTGAAAGCCGGCGGTTACCGGCACATGTTGGTCAATCTCTCCCGCGGAGGCGCGGACGCCACCGAAGTGCGCGAATTCGATATAGAAACAAAGGCATTCGTAGAAGACGGCTTCCGTTTGCCCGAAGCCAAGGGCGGCATGAGCTGGATTGACAAGGATTCCGTGTACGTAGCCACGGATTTCGGGCCGGACACGCTCACCACCTCGGGCTACCCCCGCATCGTAAAGTTGTGGAAACGGGGTACCCCGCTTGCCGAAGCAGAAATCGTATTCCAGGGCGAAAAAACCGACATGAGCGTGGGCGCTTACTACGACGACACCAAAGGTTACGAACGTCATTTCGTTTACCAGACACCGGCCTTCTATAAGAACCGGGTTTTTTTGAGGCAGGATGACGGCAAACTGGTCCGCATCGAAGTGCCGGAAGACGCCAATGCCGGAGTTCATCGGCAATGGTTGATGGTGACCCTGCGCAGCGCCTGGCAAACGGGAGGCAGCACTTACCCCTCGGGCAGCCTGATCACCATCAAGTTCAGTGATTTCATGCAGGGCAAACGGAATTTTTCGCTGCTCTATGAACCGGCGGAAAACAATTCGCTCTCCGGCACCAGTTGGACAAAAAACCACCTGATTCTCAACATCATGGAAGATGTAAAAAGCAAGCTGGTGGTTTTGACCCCCACAGACGGGAAATGGAAACAGGCGGTCTTCACGGGCGCACCGGAAAATGTTGAAGCGCGAGCATGGGGCATCGACAGCGATGAGAGCGACGATTACTTCATGACCGTTACGGGGTTTCTTACCCCCAGCAGCTTGTATTGGGGAACCATTGGCGAAACACCCGTTCAGATCAAATCTACCCCGGCTTTTTTTGACGCATCTGATATGGAAGTGAGCCAGCATTTCACCGTCAGCCAAGATGGTACCCGAATTCCCTATTTCCAGGTGAACCGCAAAGACCTGAAAGCGGACGGGAAAAACCCGACCCTGCTGTATGGATACGGCGGTTTTGAAATCCCCATGACGCCGGGCTACGGAGCTACCACGGGACGCGCCTGGCTGGAACCGGGCGGCGTGTACGTTTTGGCCAACATCCGCGGCGGCGGGGAGTACGGGCCGCGCTGGCACCAGGCGGCTTTAAAGGAAAAGCGGCACAAGGCTTTTGAAGATTTTGCGGCGGTCGCCAAAGACCTGTTCAAGCGCGGCATTACCTCTCCTGACCACCTGGGCGCAATGGGCGGCAGCAACGGCGGCCTGCTCGTGGGCAACATGATCACCCTTTACCCCGAGTTGTTCAAGGCCATTGTCTGCCAGGTGCCGCTGCTCGACATGAAACGCTACAACAAGCTGCTGGCCGGCGCCAGTTGGATGGCCGAGTACGGTAACCCGGACAAGCCCGAAGAATGGGCGTTCCTGAAAAACTATTCTCCTTACCACAACCTGAAAGAAGGGGTGAAATATCCCGGCACGCTGTTTACCACTTCCACCCGCGATGACCGGGTCCACCCGGGGCATGCGCGCAAGATGATGGCCAGAATGCAGGCCATGGGCCAGGACGTGCGCTATTACGAGAACACCGAAGGCGGACACGGCGGCGCCGCGGACAACAGCCAGCGAGCGTACATGTGGGCCATCTCCTACAACTTCCTGTGGCGGCAACTGCGCTGAACCCGGATTATCCGGATTATAAGGAATAAAGAATGGTTCTCTTCCATTTTGTGTGGGTAAATCCGCATAGATGATGAGCGAGAAATTGTTGTGATGAGTACCCAGAGGGCATACATACCCGCAGGGCATAAAGCATAAGCGAACGCAAACGGCAGGTTCCGGGGACCCATGGTCTGAGGCAGGACGGCCGAAGGTAAAATGATGCCCCGGATTACATCCCAAATAACCACCGGGGTCATTTTAGTCCGCCGAAGACCGCATGGGTCTGAACCGAAGTGGTGAGCGATGATTTGTGCCCGAAAGGGTACTCTCGCAGCCTTATCATTTTTTCAAATATGTATAACCCCCAAACCCACACAAAATGGAAGAGAACCTAAAGAATTAGGAAGAATGAATAAAAAAGTGGAAGGTGGAATACCCGGGGAGTTCTGTAGGTAGATCTCGGGAGCGTCGGCAGGAGGTCTTGGAGATCTTGCAGGGCATTTACTTTCAACTTTTCACTTTTCACTTTAACCTGGTTTTACTGTCAGCAGATCGTTGTGAGAAATGTGGCTCAGCTTGCATTTCGAGCAGGGATTGTCGCGCAGAATGCGGGTCAGTACAACCGGACGCGGCCGCAGGCGTGTTCCAGGTAGAGGAATCCGGAGTCCGGCCCCAGGAAAAATGGGCCGAACACTTCGCTTCCCCACGTCCGTGCCAGGTCATCCTCCACAAAACAGGCCCGCCGCACATCCAGCAAACGCCAGCGGGTTTCCACCCGTCCCGGAGGCGCAGCGGCGGACAATTGCATGATGACGGCCCAGTAACCGTTTGCTGACACCTCCCCCAACTGGAAAACCACGTCCGCCTGCTTCAGTGCCTCCACAGCGGATTTATCCGGAGTGTTCAGAAGAATCGCACCGGGACGCGTATCATCGACGTAAACCCGGGAAACGCGGGGAAACAATAGATCGCCATTGGGAACAAAACGGTCGTGGGCGAATACCTCGCTGATGCAGGTGTCGTTCCAGCGGGTACCGCGATAAACCCCGCGGATTTCCAATTGTGCAATCAGCACCACCTGTTTCACCGGCCTGTCAAAACCCTGGCTGAATTCCCGCCGCGCCCGGGCCAGGAACTCCGCAAGTTCAGTAGATGTGACGGGAACAGGAAAAGTCTGGCGCCGGAATTCGTCTTTCAGCTCCAACGGGAATCCGCGTGCAAACCTGCGGGTGTGAAACATCAGGCCTGTTTCCGCCACTTCCCCCTCACAATGGATTCCCGCTAGAAAAGTGACCTCCAGGCGGGCCGGCCGGTTGTTTTTCAAAAAAAGCTCCCGGCTGCGCCCATGGCCGGGAAACACACTCAGGGTGCGGCAATTGTCGGGGACAACCACGAAAACCGACTCCCCGATGCCTTCATCGGGCCGGCCCTCCACCCAGGTCGTGGTAAAGTCTCCGTCCAACAGGTTTGCAGGGCCGTAGCGGCTACGCCCAGCCACGATATTTCCACCGCTGTCGGGCAACTCGGAGGTAGCAAAAAACAGTCCGCAACAAGACAAATCGGTAAGGAGCATCTTTCCCCACCTCGGAGCGGGCTTGTCAGCCCCACCGCACAGCAGCATCAATCCGATCATTCCGATACGAAAAATCATCCGGTCTCCTGATTGTTTAGGCGGCGCTCCACACGCACATCCCATTGCTTCAGCCATCGTTTCAAAGTGGTCAGTCCGATGCCCAGGACCCGGGCGGTTTGGGCCTTGTTGTAGTCCAGACGCGCCAGAACCTCTATCACATAATTGCGGGTATGTTCCTCCAGGGAGGTGAGCCCTTCAAGGGGTTCTTTCAAAATACGTCCTTCACTGCCCGCATCAACGTCTAGTTCCGCTGGCCGCCCCATGCGCAGGTACAAGAGTTGTCGCTCCAGAAAATTGCGCAATTCCCGCACATTTCCCGTCCATGGCTGGTTGAAAAGGACTTCGGGAGGCACGGGCAGAGCGGATTCCTTCATGCCCATGCGCTGGGTCAATCCGGACCAGAGATGAGCGGCAAGCAGGGGGATATCTTCTTTTCGTTCCCGCAAGGGAGGGACATGAATTGTAAAAACCGCGATGCGGTAAAACAGGTCCCGGCGGAACCGTCCCCGCTCAACCTCCTGTTCCAGATCCTTGTTGGTGGAAGCGATCAATCTTACGTCCACCCGGGACTCATCTTCACCTCCGAGCTTTATAAAAGTGCCCCCTTCCAGGACTCTCAGCAGCTTTGCCTGGAACTCCAGGGGCATCTCGCCGATCTCGTCCAGGTGAAGTGTACCCGAAGCCGCCATTTCAAAATACCCGGTTTTGTCCCGGGTCGCGCCGGTGAAAGCACCGCGCCTGTAGCCGAAAAACTCTGATTCAAAAAGGGTTTCCGGAATCGAAGCGCAGTTGACACTGATGAACTGCTGTTGGCTGCGGTGGCTGTCAAGGTGGATGTTGCGCGCGATCAACTCCTTACCCGTCCCGGTCTCGCCCGCAACCAGCACCGTGGTATCCGTGGGCGCTACATGATGAATGACATGGCGGATTCGTTCAATTTCCGGACTTTTCCCGACCATACGGTAAGCCGATTTCAAAAAACCATGTTGAACCTGTGAAGAGAATTCAAGCCGGTAAAGCCGACCGGCATTGCATACCCGTTTAAGCAACGTTTCCAGGTCAAAGGGCTTCTGCAGGAAATCAAAAGCGCCTTTCTTCAGCGATTCGCTTAGGTGTTGATCCATGCCGTAAGCGGTCACCAGGATCATTTTTGTCTTAAATCCCCGGGCACTGATATAGTCCGCCACCAGGGTACCTTCACCGTCGGGCAGCTTGCGATCCACCATGGCGACATGGACGGATTTGTGATCCAGGATTTCCCGGGCGCGGGCGCAGGTTCCCGCCTTGTGGACCAGGAACCCTTTGTCCTGAAGAAAATCCGCCACGGCCGCGGCTAGATTGACGTCATCTTCGACCAGCAGGATCGGAAAAGTCGTTTCCGCCTCTTTAACGCGACTCAAGGGCAATCCCCCCGGGGGATATGAATCACGAAACGAGCTCCATTTTGTCCTTCCAGTGGCGGCGTGGCCGACATCAGCCCGCCCATACGAGTGATCAGCTTCAGCGAAATGGTCAGGCCGATACCTTCGCCCGTTTCACGGGTCGTGAAAAAAGGTAAAAAGATCCGATCCAAGTCCTCTTCCGGAATGGAAGGGCCGTTGTTGCTGAAGACAAGGCTGATAAAACTCTGATCCACACTTTCCAGGTAAACGTTGACTTCCTGCCCGGCTTTCAAAAAATTAAGTGAATTGTTCACCAGGTTGAGCAGGATTCTGTACAAGGCCCCCTCATCGACACGCACACAGATATCACTGTCCACCCGGCAATGGAAAGCCACCTTTCGAATCTCGAAACGAACACGATTGCGCTCATAGACACTCATCAGGAGGTCCCGCAAAACCACCGGTTGAATGTCCAGCGCAGCTTCTCCGGAGATATCCCGAATCCGGTTGAGGAATGCATTGAGCCGGTCAATCTCACTGATGCACCGATGCAGGTAATCATCGATCTTTTCTCGTGGCCAGCCGGCGATGTTCAGTCTCAACACCTGCAGGATCGTGGTGATTCCGGTCAGGGGATTGCCGATTTCATGGGCCACCTCCGCCACCATCTCGGAAAAGCGATCAAAAAACAGGTTATCCTGACGACTCTGCATCAGAATGGACTTGGATGCAATATCCGAAACGAATACAACGATCATATCTTTACGAACCGGATAAATGGTAAACCCGAATATGTTGCGATGATCGTTCTCCCTGATCTCAATCTCTTCATTCAAAGGCATGGCGGGTTCCGTGGCCGATTCATGGTGGAGGCGCCTGAGAACGTGACCGACAATCTGCTTTTGCTGAGCAGAAGAAAACGTCAGGAAATGACGGTTGGCGAATGTAGGCAATGTCGTTCCCGGATCAATGGCAATGATTCCGATCGGAATGGAATCGCAGATCTCACGCAAAACAATGGGGTCGGTTTCATTGAAAGACACGGCCGGGAAAAAATCCTTGACTGCAGGTGGATCCAGGGACGAACCAGTCATGAATACTGTATACACAAACAGTAAACGGAAAGCAACCACCGGGCCGGAACGAACCGGACCGCATTGGACTGATGGGTCCCTTTCGGTTCAGCTGAATCAACCCCTTCCCGGGGAAAGGCTCTCTCAGCAAGGGGCTCATGTTTCGGCAATGATCTTGCTTTAATCTTGACAGATAAACAATGGCAAAGAAACTCTTACTGGTCGATGATGAAAAAGTGTTCCTGGAAGGGCTTCAGGAGGGCCTGGCCAAACAAGAGGGGATATTTGAGACCGATATCGCTTTCTCCGTGGACGAGGCCATCCGCAAGTGCAAAAAGAACCGCTACAATCTGGTTGTCTCCGACATCCGTATGCCCGGCAAAAGCGGACTGGATTTGTTCGTCCACCTGCGTAAAAAGAAGTTCAAGGGCGATTTCATCGCCATGACCGCTTACGGAACGGTGGAAGTACTCAATCGCATCCGCCAACTGGGTGGACTGGACATCATCATCAAGCCCTTCAACCTGGAGTGGTTTACCCAGAAAATCCTGGATTTCTTTGTCGAGAAACAGGGATTGTCCGGAAATATAGACTCGATCGACATCACCTCGCTGTTGCAGATGATCAACCTGGAGCGAAAGACCCTTGCCGTCAGGATCGACATTAATGACCATACCGGCCATATCTTTTTTAAAAAAGGCGAAATCATCAATGCCGAATTCGGTGAACTGACCGGACTGAAGGCCGCCCAGAAACTGCTGAAACTGAACCAGGGGCGCTTTTCCCTGGAGCCGGCGGCGGCGGATGTTGAACACAGTATCGACATGCCCTTCATGGTGTTGCTGATGAACGCCATGAAGGAAATCGATGAAAATCCCATACAACTGTCCCTTGATGAGATCATGGGGGACGAAAAGGAGAAAACCATGAATGTAAGACTATTGGAAAAAGCGGTCGATGTTTTGAAAGAAGACATGGGTGAAGGCCTGCTGGCAACCGACATCTTTGGGGCTCATGACGGACAGAGCCTGGCCGGCTGGAATTCCAATCCCAAAGCTTGCGCCCTGATGGGCGAGATCACCCTTTCCAACAACAAGGCCCTTAAAGGAGCCGGATTCCCCCCTTTGGGCCGTTATTTTATCTTGGACCTGGTCGATGACAAGATGGTAGTCGTTATTACCATGGGCGATTTCCTTTGGGGAATGCTGGTAGACACAAATAAAGCCAAACTGGGGCTGCTGTTGAACATCGCCATCCCCAAGGCCATCGACACGTTTGAAGAAGCCATCGCCGGCTGAGGAGGAGATCATGGGTGCGACACTGGAAAAGATTTACACAATTGTTACGGAAAAGGGCGGGTATGACGCGCGCATGAACCTGGCGCAGAAAACCGGGATTCCCCGAACCAAGGCCAGCGAAATGGAAGACACCCCGGAAGTGATCAACCGTTTCAAGACTGCGGCCGACGAGATTCTCGGCATGGACATCGATCAGTTCATGTAACCTGTACCAGTCCGGTTCTGGAAGGACCGTAAGCTAAGACCACAACGGGCGGGCCGCGGAAACGGCCATGAGCACCAGCAGACATTCCATGCCCAGACGCAGGTGGTGGACCGGCACCCGGCCGCCCAGGTAAAGGCCCGCTCGCGTGCCCAGGACCACCAGCGGCGACATGAGAACGCCCCACGCCAGGGCGACCAGGGCGCTGTGCCCGAAAACCAGCGAGATCACCACCACCTGGAACGGAACAAATACCAGGGATTGGGCGAGGGTGGTTACCCGCAACCGCGGGTTGGACCATTGATGGGCCAGGCTCCACAACACCACGGGCGGACCGCCGATATTGGCCAGACCGTTGAGCACGCCCGATATCGCACCGGCCGCAATCCCCCATGCCGGGTGAACGGATCCCCTACCCGTGGGCGCGGCCGCCCTGCGAAACAACAGCAATCCCAGTATCAGTACCGCCACCACCACTCCCGCGGCATCACGCCCGGCCATGGTAAGACGATGCATCAGCCAGAAGCCGATGGGAAGGGTTGTCAGCCCGGAAACAATCAGCGGCCGCAAACTCCGCCAGGGAACGTGACGACGCAACGCATACACGGCCACTATCTTTTGTAACGCCGAACCAACCACGCACAGCATCACCGCCTGGGGCAACGTGAACCCCGTTACCAGCAATGCGGGTACGGCGAACAGGCCGAATCCGAATCCCGCCGCGCTCTGTACCAGTGCCCCGGCAAACAGAATCGCCGCGCCCGCGCCAAGGGTTACGGCCGTCAAAAGGCCTCGCGCATAAAAGCCTCGATACCGGCGGCCCGCAAACGCCTGCAAAGAATTTCCGCATCCCCCCGCTTTAGAAGGGGTGAAAAGACACGGTGAATGCCGTTTTCGGATTCAACGGCGAACTCGACACCGAACGCTGCCGACAGCTTCCTTACCAAAACCAATGCGTTGTCGCAAATTGAAAAAGCGCCCGCCTGTACGCGCACCCCCGCGGCCGGCGGCGGCGGCAACGGGAGATCAGCTGACACCGCTTCCAACCGCACCACAGCCGTGCCATCTTCCGTCATGCCCAGGCGCCGGGCCGCGGCGAAAGACAAGTCGACAATGCGCCCCGCCACAAACGGCCCGCGGTCATTGATGCGCACCATCACGGTGCGGCCGCTATCCAGACGGGTCACGCGCACGAGAGTATGAAACGGCAGTGTTTTGTGGGCCGCGGTCAGCAGGTGCATATCGTAAATTTCACCGTTCGCGGTCCTGCGGCCATGGAACTTTTCGCCGTACCAGGAAGCGGTGCCTTCCATGGTGTGACCGCCGGCAACCGGGGCGACCGGCTCCCGCACCATATGCCTTTGAGGGGCGCAGGCAGTCACCAGGAGCAGAACCGTGGCAAACAGGATGATCAGGCGATGCATTTGCTTATTTTACCACGGCGATGCCGCTCTTTCATTTCCCTGACATATTCAGTCGACTGCGGGCGTTTGCAGGGGCATTCCAGGTTCCATTGAAATGCAGTCCCACATCAACCTCAGAAGATTTAACTATCTATTGAATCGGGTCGCTTGATCCCCAGGCGTTTCATCTTTTTGTGCAACCCCTGGTAGGTCATACCCAGGTCCCTGGCGGTGCGTGATTTATTCCAGTTATTGTGTTCAAGCAATCGCACCAAACGCTGGTGCTCGGACTCTCCACGCACAATGGGAACCGTTTCTTTTGCCTGCACGGTGAAAATGTCCGCACATATCTCTTCAGAAATCAATTCAGCCCCCACCAGTCCGCCTTCGTCGGAGAGATTCACCAAGCGATTGATCTCATTCTCAAGTTGCCGCACATTACCGGGCCAGCTGCAGCGCTGAAGAATCTCGAACGCCTGTACACTGAATCCGCGGATGTTCTTGCGGCTGCGACGGCAGTATTTGCGGGTAAAAAAGTTGATCAGTCCCGGAATATCCACACGACGCTCCCGCAGAGGAGGAATGGAGAAACGGTGATGGGCCAGGCGATAATAAAGGTCACTGCGGAAACGACCTGCACGGATGGCTTCCATGAGGTCCATATTGGTAAGAGAAATGATGCGCAGGTCAACGCGAATAGGTTCATTGCCGCCCACTCGATAGAAAGCGTGTTCCTGCAGGACCCGTAACAATTTGACCTGCAGACCCATGGGCATCTCACCGATTTCGTCAAGGATCAGGGAACCTCCGGAAGCCAGTTCCAGCCTTCCCTGGCGGCGGGCGTGGGCGCCGGTGAACGCGCCTTTCTCATGACCGAAGAGTTCCGATTCGAGCAGGCTTTCGGGAATGGCTGCGCAGTTGATGGCGACGTACCGCCCCTTGGCGCGATTGGATCGGTCATGCAGCAGACGAGCGAACAACTCCTTGCCGGTTCCACTCTCCCCCTGGATGGTGACAAAGAGATCGGAACGGGCGATGCGTTCAGCTTGCTGCACCAACTGGCGCATACGGGGATCCATGGCGACGAAAGGAATGTCCGGTGTTGTCTCAGGAATTTCACTGGTCACAATGATCTTTCGGCCGGCTTCTTCGATCACCAGAAAAAGCAATTCCAGTTCCCGGGACAGGGTCGTCAGAAATTCCAGCAGGCGTTCATCAGTCGAATGCTTATCTCCCGGATGAAGGTAAACCAGGGCGGCGGGGCGTTTTCCCAATTTCATGGGTTGAGAAAAGAGCCTTACTTTTTCCTTTGCCTCCAGGGGGATGTCAAACAAGCATTCGGCGAACACGTCATGACCCGGCACAACCTGATGCTCCGCCAATTCCGCCAGGGAGGGGAGGCGATTGACGGCCAGTAAGATCCCCACTCCGTTTTTTCCCCCCTCCATCAGGAACAGCCCTCCGGGAATGGGCAGTTGCGCCAACTCCACGGAAATCTCCCGCAGAAATTCGGAAAAATCACTGCGTCCCATCCCGGCCCGGAGAAAAAGCTTGAGGAATTCAGTGTACACGTCGCGCACGTAACGGGTTTCATCGAAACTGTTGCGACTGCGGTTCTCACGCTGGATATGCTCGAATACCGGATCCAGTTCTCTGGTCAACTGGAATTCCTCGAGTGATCCTTCACGCAGGTAAAAAGAGAACCCGTTGAGACTGAAACTCTCTCCCATGCGCAGGACCGCCACGGATATACGCCGGCCCCGAACAAAAACACCATTCGTGGATTTCAGGTCCCGCAACACGATATGATCGGTTTTCACTTCAATCTGCAGGTGACGCCGAGAGATGTCATCTTCTTCCAGGATCAGGTCGTTGGCGGAACTGCGTCCCACGGTGATTTCCGCCTTATCCAGGGGAAATTTCTTCAGAAACCCGTCCCGGTAGTAAAGCAGGTATTTCATGGTGAGAGTATACGAAACAC
>Ga0209614_1001464_pt1 | contig 17618 bp, 14 predicted proteins | sample BlaSprsedimmetaG_FD_185484 | JGI IMG/M metagenome (GOLD analysis project Ga0209614, IMG submission 185484) | Hot spring sediment bacterial and archeal communities from California, USA to study Microbial Dark Matter (Phase II) - Blank Spring... ... | reverse complement strand
GTGGAAAGTGGGGATGGGGAGGCGTGGACGCGATATCGAGTCATGTCCGCCTTGACCAGCCAGAACTCGGCCAGGGAGGCGACCTGTTCTCTATCTGGAGCGGGTACTTTTTCCGCCGCGATCTGGAAGGCACGCGCGGCCTGCTCGTATAGATTGGCCGCATCCTCAAATTGACCGACCATCTCTAGCGAGGAGGCCTCTTGTTTTGCCAGATCAGAGATTTCGTCGGCCAGACCGAGGGCTTGCTCAACCGGCAGCGGTCCGCTGTGGGCCAGAGCGGCTAACCTTTCCGTCACGGGATTCATGCTTTGATTCTCCATCCTATGCAAGATCGAGTTGTGTCAGTTGCGCGTACAACTCTTTTTTGACCAGTTCGTTGATAATGAGAAACAGTTGGCGTTCCATGGTGTCTGTACTGTCGAACATGGCCCTGATCTGTTTTTCCAATTCCACGATGTCTTGATCGGGTTGTTCACTCTGCCGGCGGCGGAGCCGGGCAGTCAACTGCTGAAAACAGGCTTGAGCGGCGGTATACTGGTCAACCAACTGCCAGATTCCGTACTCTCTTTTGCTAAACAAGGCCCTGACTTCTGCAGTGATGTCGGAAGGTTCTGTTTGGGGACGGCGGGCTTCTCTCCACATCTCCATCCCAAAGGCCAGGCTGGGCAGTTCGTCGTAAGTCTGTTCGATATTTTTCCAGTAAATCCCCCATATAGGTTCGGCCGGTGCCAGTGTTCTCAACTGTTCCGGCAACTCTCGCAGGCTGGCACTGAGCCGCCGGGCCCTGATGGCGCGGTCATATTGATCTATGTACGCATCTAGCTCGCTGACGATTTTGCTCATTTTCGCGACGATCGCACGTCGGTCCGCCAGGATTTGTCTGGGAGGTGTGCTGGCCTGGTCGGCGGTCTGAGGGGCTATTTTCTGTTTGTGCGTGCTGTGAAAGTCTTCCGATGCTGGCGTTTGATCTTCCAGTGATGTGTCAGGGTCACCCCAACAGAGATCGGGCCGTAGTTGCTGGCCGATGGCGACGAGGTCCGAGATGCGATCCATTCTTTCCAGGTGTTCCATCAGTTCCCTGGCTTTGTCCGAATGTCCCTCTCCAGGCAGGCTTTTGTAATCCACCCCCAAATCGTGGCAAATGTCCTTTAACTGGCTGTTAGTGACCTTGTGGGCCAGAATCTTGCGCAGTCCACTCTGGTATTTTCTGCGCTCTAACTCCTTTCTGGCTGCCAGTAGATAGGTGGCCTGCACGTTTGTTGGACCGGAATTTGTCTCGTTCAACGTTTTCCTCACTAGCGTTGGCATTGGAGACGATTTACAATATCTCCAGGAAGGCCGCCACTCGCTCGCGCGTCGCGCCCTCGTTGTGGAGCCGGGAATCCGCCATGTCGGTCTCCAGGATGAGCACGGGCAAACCCAGCACGTCACGCAGTTCGTCCCGCACGTCGCTCTGGGTGATGGAGAAGGGCTTGCAGGAGCGATTGGCGTGCATCACCATGCCGTCTACCTGGAAGCGCCGGGCCAGATCGGTGATGGTCTGCAAGCGAGTGGGTAGGTTCAGGTTGATGAACACGCCCGTGTAGGCTTGCGCCATGCCGACGAAGGGGTCTTCTGCGTCCAGTTGGACGGTCCAGGCATGGGTATAGGTGTCGGCGACGAAGCAGGCCCCGGCATCCATAAAGGGGCGAAAGAAGCGGTATAGACGGTGCCAGACGGCGATGTTGTCCCACAGGAGGCGGTGTCGTTCTCCGGGCACCGCGCCGACCCCTTGCGCGATCCGCTGCTCCAGTTCCGACTTGAGGCTTTGGTAGCAGTCCACCGCCCGTTGGGTGCCGCGCAGAGCGACGACAGGGGCCATGGCGACGAACAGGTCTGGCCCGTTGACGGGAGAGGGGCGGTGTTGGCCCAGTTCCAGAATCTCTTCCCACAGGGCGATCGCCTGACGGGAGAGGGCGATGACCGATGCGAGTTGCTCCGGTCTCAGGCGGCGGCTGGTGTGGGCCTCCAGCCAGTCTACGAACTCGTGCATTTGTGCGACGACGTAGGTGATGATGTGGGGTTCGGCCGGGGTGGTGCGCTGAAAGGGCACGTCCAGGATAAAGAGGGGGATGTCGTAGAGGGCGGCCAGCGCCTGGTACCATTTGAGGACGGTGCCGCAGATGTTGGTGCAGCAGACCAACAGGTCGGGACGGGGCATGCCCCGCAAGGGCGCATCCTGGGGGCGCAGCACCGCGCCGACGTGGGCGCGAGCGTAGGAGCAGAGATCGGCCGGGTAGCCGGCGGCCTCGGCTACCTCGCACAGACCGACGGCCGCCTTGCGCGCGCCGCACAGGGCGCCGTAATTCTCCGGGTAGAGGGTGGCGATCCCCAGTGCCTCCAGGATCTCGACCGGCGCGCCGCTGGTGATGTAAGCCAGCGGTTTGAAGCGGGCCGTCAGTTTGTGCTGCAGGTAGTAGCGTGTCATCACGCGGTTGATCTCTCGGAGCGATTGGAGACGGGGATAGGTGGACATCTGGATCAGCCTCCCACCTGGGTGATCATTTCCACAAACGCCTCTACGCGGGTGCACAGTTGGCCGGCCTGAGACGCCTGTTCCAGTTCCAGGGTCAGGTAAGGTACCTGGGCCTGCGCCAGGGTCTGAGTGAGCTGTACGTGGTCAAAGCCGTGGGGGTCGCAGAACTTTTGACGAGCGAGGATGACACCATCGGCGTCTCGCTCTCGGACCAGCGCGAGCAGGTGAGCCGAGCGGGAACGCTGTGGGTGGTGTTGGGTCGGGGTGGGGAGCAGGGCCAGCAGACGGTCGGCCAGGGCGGCGAGAGGATCGCCGTCCATCACGCTGTCCACCGCGACGTATCGTTCCCCCAGGTCCAGCAGGTCGCCCACCACCCGCACGCCAACGTGGGCGAGCACGTCAAACAGGATGGGATCGCCCAGCTCTGAGCCGACCAGTAGGATGGAGACGGAATGGTCGGGCGTTTTTTGATCCGGAGGGAGAAAGGGCTGGCTCAGGAGTCGAGTCAGGTTGTCGTTGTAGAGTCTCTTGGGGGTCTGGAAGGCGGCTCGCACCAGCTCGTATAGGTCGGGGGGAGCCAGGTCGGCGGCATGGGCGTAGACCTGGCGGACCAGCGTCCGGGTCTGATTGTAGAGGGCGATGCTCTCCCATAGATCGTCGTCCGAGATGGCGCGCCCGCCCTGGGCCTGGATACGCTGGCGCAGGTCGTCCAGTTCGGTCAAGAGATAGGCGCGGGCGGTGGGGCTGTCCAGGCGGACCGGCATCCCAACGTGGAAGCAGGGCATGGACGGCACGTTTCGCTGCCAGAGGTCAACGAGGCCTTGCACCGTGTCGCACGTCTTGGCCAGCGCTATGCCGGTCAGCCGGTCCAGGCAGCCGGACAGGGCTTGATCGAGCACTGAACCGGCGGCCCAGCAGGTGAAACCGGGCAGGTGAGAGCGGGCCTGGCCGTGGTCGCTGGAGGTGTGAAAGATGAACACGGGCGTGAAACCGGCGGCGTGAAAAAGCTCCTCGGGCACATAGGCGGTGACGAAACCGAGGGGCGATTGGGGATCACGGATGACCGAGTGGGGATTCGGGGTCTGGAATCGAGGGTTGGAAAATAGAGCTGGCATGGCTTTGGTCCCTACCCGCGCGCGATGAGAGCCGCACCAATGGCGCCGGCCAGTTGGGCCTGCTCCGGTACCAGAATCCGATGCCCCAACTTTTCCTCCAACATGTGGGCCACGCCGGTGTTGCGAGCGACGCCTCCGGTCATCACGACGATGTCTTTGATGGGGATGCGTCCCACCATCGTCGCAACGCGGGCCGCGATAGCCTCGTGAATACCGGCGATGATCTCGGCCTTGGGCACGCCGGCCGCCAGGTGGGTGATCACCTCCGACTCGGCAAAGACGGTGCAGGTGCTGGAAATCTGGACCCGCCGGGAGGCCGAGAGAGCGATGGGGCCCAGAGCGGTCAAATCCTCCTCCAGTGCGTGAGCCATGACCTCCAGAAAGCGGCCGGTGCCGGCGGCGCACTTGTCGTTCATCACAAAGTCGGTCACCCGGCCGCTCTGGTTCACAGAGATCCCCTTACTGTCCTGACCGCCGATGTCGATCACGGTGCGGGTCTGGGGGCACAGGTAGTGGGCGCCCCGGGCGTGGCAGGTGATCTCGGTGACGGTGCGGTCGGCGCCGGGCACCTGCACGCGGCCATATCCGGTGCCGATCAGGCCGGCGATCTTTTCACGCGCGATTCCTGCCTGGCTCATGGCTTGCTCCAACACCTGGGTGGCGGCGGCGGCCCGGTCGTATCCGGCCAGGATGATGGCCGTGGCGACCAGTTCATCATTCTCCAGGACGGCCGCCTTGGCCGTGATGGCGCCCACATCTACCCCTACCGTGTGCATATCAGTAATGGTATGCGAAATAGACCAAGATGTCAAGCGGATGATCGGCGAAACAGCAGGAATGACGGCCTGGTAAGCGCACAACGAGATTTACCCTGCCAATCCGCCCCCGAGACGGGCAGAGAGCGATTCAGGGATCGTCGTGTTGGTGTGATATTCTCGGGTAGGTCCAGAGATTTACCCTGATGGACCTGCCATGTCGGACGCCGCGCGGGCGGCCATTTGCGCTCGCAGCGTCGTGATATCGCCGTCAATAAAGAACAGCGCGCCCAGGTAGATGAGAAAGCACACGATCCAGGCGGTGATGCTGACCCATAGGATCGCCGTGCCCATGTTGTAGGCGTCGGCAATGATCCCGGCCAGGACCGGCGCAAAGGCCGCGCCGCTGTTCTCGATAAAGTATTCGACCGCCTGGGCCGTCGAGCGGACCTCGGGAACGACGACGTCGTAGACCGTCGAGATCACGTTGGGCGATGAAAAGGGCATAAAAATGGCTGTCAGTGCCATCAGGACGAAAAAGAGGCCCCGCGCTTCGATGGGCGTGTTCAGCGCCAGGAAGAGAAAGATCGCGCCCAACAGCACCCCCGCACTCGAGACCAGGATGCGTCCCTTCCGAGTGCGCTTGAAAGCCCAGTCCCCCAGGGCGCCGCCGACAAAGTACCCGGAGGCCAGGATCAGCACGACCGGGGCCATCGTCATCAACACGCTCTGCTCGTCGTACCCCCGCTCCTTGGCCAGGTAATCGAAAAAGAAATAGGTGATCACGTTCCAGGGAAAGACGCCGGCAAAGCCCTGCAAGAACACGAACCACATCGTCCGCTTCTTGAGTACTTCTTTCGCCTGCGCCCAGGAGAACTTGAATTGGGTGAACTCTTCCAGGCCGGCGAATTCGGGTTCGGACCTGCCGCGCGGCACTTCTTTGACGCCGAAAAAGATCAAGATCGAGAGCAGCAGTCCCAACCCGCCGGTGATGAAAAAGACGTTCCGCCAGCCCAGGCCGGGAGCCACCATCAGCGCCAGCACCATGCCGAGCAGATAGCCGATCGGCTGGCTGAGCTGCAGCAGGCCGTAGACCTTGCTGCGCTTCTCTGGCTCAAAGTAATCGGCCACCAGCGTGTACAGGCCGGGATAGGAGGAATCATCCACGCCAGTCGAAGCGCGGGTCGCCACGAACCCGCCGTAACTGCGCACGATGGCGCTCAGCCAGGTCGTGGACCCCCAGATGAAGGATGCCAGCGCCAGGAGCTTGGCCCGGGCGAACCGGTCGTACAGGTAGCCCCAGATCGGGTACAGGATCGTCCCGACGATCAGGGCGCCCGAGATCACCAGCCCGAATTGGGTGTTGGTGATGCCAAAGTCCTCGCTGATCGGACCCTTGAGTGGGCCGATCAGCAGCTTGTCGGTCTGGTGGAGCAGCATAAAGAAGAAAAAGATGGCCACCACATTCCAACGGTAGAGCGAACGTTTTTGTGTCATAGTCAACCTCGTCAAGTGGGATGGGTAATAGTCTACAACATTTGTGTAAATGGCGCAAATAGCGGGGACATCCCTCCCGACTATCTTGCCGTTCCAAGTCGTGTGCCACCAGGTCTCTGGTTCTTCCGGTTCAGGGCAGATCTTGTGTCGGGGGTATTATGCTCGCTTGGGGGGTAGGGGCAAGAGTTGTGAAAGCGCCGTCCTTGGGCTATAATCTCGGCTGGAGAGGATAGGTTCGAGTATGGGAGGGAGTGATGGATGATCTGGTGCAGCAAGGGGTAGCCGCCGTCAAGGCGGGAAACATGGTCGCAGCGCGTCAATTGCTGGGGCGGGCCGTGCGCATAGATTCGCAGAACGAGCAGGCCTGGCTGTGGCTTTCGGCCGCGGTCGAAACTGACCAGGATCGCTTGTTTTGTCTGGAAAACGTGCTCATGATCAATCCGGAGAACGAGCACGCGCGACGCGGCCGAGACGCTCTGCGCGAGAAACTGGGAGACGCGGTCAAGCCACCTACTGTGACCGAGATGGATCACTCGCGGGGGATGGACGCGCTGCCGCCTAGTGACTTGGAGGCCCTGCAGAGCTTTTCTCGACTCGTGGAGTACGAGTTGACCGAGAACAAGCGGCGTCCGGAGGTGGTGATTGAACAGTTGACCCACCAGGGATTTCCACACAAGGCGGTGGAAGAGTTCGTCACCGAAATCGTCCATCGGGTAACGCCGCCGGATAACAAGCGGTTTAGCATCAAAAAACTATTGGGAGTCTGAGCAACGGTGAAGAAACAACCGAACTCGCGGATGTGTTTTCTGTGCGGCCGGCAGAATCCGGTCGGATTAAAGTTGGACTTTTACGAGGATCACGAGGCAGGACAGGTGCGGGTCGAGTTCGTCGTCCCGGACGAGTACCAGGGGTATCCCGGAGTGGTGCATGGCGGGATCGTCGCCGCCGTGCTGGACGAGGTTGCCGGGCGAGCAGTGATGATCGCCGGCTCTGAAGAGGACCTGATGGCGACGCTCCGTCTGACCATCCGGTACCGCCGTCCAACGCCCACTGAGACGCCGCTGCTGGCCGTCGGCTGGGTGGAGCGGCGGAGCGGAGTGGGGGCGCGGGTGGCGGGCGAAATTCGCCTGCTCGATGGCACGGTGACCGCCGAGGCCGAGGCCACCGTGGGGGCAGTGCCGGACGAGTTCCGCGTCAACTGGGAGTCGGAAAAGCTGTACTGGAAGGTGTACGACGAGTCCACAGCGGAGGAATGATGCTGACGGCGAATGAATCTCTGTATCGTCATCCCTTGGATCAGGATTTGATATTGCGGACCGCCGCTAACGAGGAAGACGTGGAGCGAGTGGCCGAGTTCAACGGCGCCATCCACGGCGGGAGCGTTGCCGCATTGACGCGCGGCCTGTTTCTGCACCATCCCGCCCCACGAGGTCAAGACCTGGTCTTTGTCGAGGATGAGGCCAGCGGGCGTGTCGTCTCGTCGCTGTGCTTGATCCCCTGGACATTGGAGTGGGGTGACGTCCTGATGCCTGCTGGTGAGATGGGGATCGTGGGGACGCAGGAATAGTACCGGCGGCGCGGGCTGATCGGCGCGCAGGTGGCATATTTCAAGCGCCGGCTGGGCGAGCGGGGCTGTCTGCTCTCCCACATTCAGGGCATCCCCTACTATTACCGCCAGTTCGGGTACGAATACGCCCTGCCGCTGGAGGGAGGACTGCGGCTGGAACTGCGCCACGTGCCCCCTGCGTCCGCTTCGCCCGACGAGACGTTCACGTTTCGCCTTGCCACGTCGGATGACGTGCCGGCGCTGATGCGCTGGTACGAGGAGGCCGCCCAGGACCTCGTCATCCGTGCTGTGCGGGAAGAGGCGATCTGGCGTTATCTGTTGACCGACGCTCAGGGGACCGAGACCGCAGGCCAATACTGGATCGTGCAGCGGGACGGGGGGAGCGAGGTGGGGTATGTCGCGCTTCCCCAGCAGCATTTTGGGGAGGAATTGGCCGTGAGCGAGGTCTCCCGCCTGGGATTCGAGGCTGCGCTGGCGACGCTGCGTCAGCTCGAGCGGTGGGCTGTCGAGCGGGACAAGCCGGGCATCCGCCTCAATCTGCCCGCCGGTTGTGCGCTGATGCGAGTGGCCCGTTCGCTGGGCGCCCACGACCTGGGGACCTACGCCTGGCAGATCCACGTGCCCGACATGGTCGCTCTCTTGCGCGCCCTGACGCCTGTGTTGGAGCGCCGGATCGCCGAGTCCCCCTTCGCCGGGCTGACCCGCGACGTGCGCATCAGCCTCTATCGGGAGGCGATCTGGCTGCGCTTCGAGGCCGGCCGACTGACGAACGTGACCAACCTTGGGTTCACCGCCGGCGAGCCGATCCGTTTCCCGCCGCTGCAATTCATCCCCCTGGTGCTGGGCTACCGGACCAGGGAGGAACTGCAAGCGGCCTACCCCGACGTGGGGGTGGCGCCGACGTGGCGGCTGTTGGTGGATACGCTGTTCCCCCAGGTGCCGTCGTTCATCCATACCATCTATTGAGCGGGGGGCGCAGCAAAAGAGCGGTTCAATGCCGGGAGGGCAGGGCTTGCCGATGCGAGCTGTCAAAAGGGAAGCGGTGGAGTGCATTGGGCAATTTGCGCATCAGAATGATTCCAGAGTATAATACGAGCAGCACATCAATCAATGAGAGAGGAGGCGGGGATATGACCGAAACGAGGACGCTGCAGGTCAATTGGCCGGATGGCCTCAAGCTGCGGGCCAAGCCGGAGCCGATGGACACCAGTTACACGGGTATCAAGGTGCCTCATCGCACCGAGGTGGAGGCTATCGGAGACCCTCACCAATACGACGCACGATTTTGGTTTCAAAAAGTGTGCACCCCAGAGGGAGATGAGGGCTGGCTCACCTATCGAGATGGCGACACCATCTTGTTGACACCGCTCGACATCTTGTCGTTTGCGGGTCCCTCCGTGGAAGCAGGCGGGAGGCTGCAAGTCGCCTGGGAGCAGGGGCTGCGGATGCGGGCGCAGCCGGAACCGAGTATGGCCAGCTTTACCGGCGTGCTGGTGCCCGATGGCGCGCTGGTGACCCCCCTGGGTGAGCCGTCCTATCATCCGGAGGGATATGTCTTTCAGCGTGTCCGCACCTCGGACGACCGGGTCGGCTGGCTGACGCGCAGTTACAACGACACAGTCTACCTGGTGGAGGAGGACCGGGTGGAAGACCAGCCAGGGGCGGAGACGGAGAGCGGCACGCTGTGGGTGCAGTGGCTGGACGGCCTCAAGCTGCGCGAACGGCCGGAGCCGAGTATGGCCAGCTTTACCGGTGTGGTGGTCCCTTATGGAGCCAAGGTCATCGCGCTGGGCGCGCCGCAGGAGTATGATGGGTACACGTTTCAGCAGGTGCGCTTGACCGATGGGATGGTGGGCTGGCTCACGCTGAAGGCCGACGGCGCCGTTTACCTGGGCGAGAAGCAGCCGGACCTCACGACCAAACCGGTCAAGCTGGCGCAGGTCAGCCCGGCGGCAGGTCCGTGGGCTGAGATGCGCGGTGTGCCCGGTGGGGCGGTCGAGTGGTGGATCGGCGGCGGTGTGCCGCTGCGCGTGGTCAATCCGAACGAAGCTGGGGCCAAGATCGGTCATGCTGGTCAGTGGATCGAGGTCGAGACGCCGGCCTTTAAGCGCGGGTTCGTGGGCGCTCAATATCTCAAGCCCTTTACGTCGGCGGGGCCAAGGCCGCCGCTGCGGCGAGGCGAGAGCCCCTACATCTATGGCGTCCACGACCGGTACGACCGCAAGGTGCTTACGTCGGTCGGGACGACCGGGTGGGTGCTCTTTACCCACGGCATCGGCACCGATTTCCAGGGAGCCGGCGGGGACCGCAGCACGTATTACGAGTGGGAGCGGGACGGCTTTGGCGTCATCGCCCGGCTCAATCACGGCTATGGCTCCAGCGGCACCATTCCCGAACCACACCAGTACGACGCATTTGCTCGCACGTGTGCGGTTTTCGTCGAGCGCTCTATTGACCCGGCGGACCCTCAGGGGGGATGTCACATCTGGATCATTGGCAACGAGATGAACAACCCGCGCGAATACCCCGGCAACGACGAGGGGCGGGGGGGCCATCCGATCACGCCCGAAAACTATGCCGACTGCTTCAACCGGGTCTACCGGGCCATCAAGCAGGTCTACCAGAACGCGCCCGGCCTGAGCCCGGCCGACGCGACGGTCGTGCTGGGGGCGGTTGACCCCTACAACGCCGTCGCCGGTTGCAACGGCGATTGGTTCACCCGGTCGCTGCGCCACATCGAGGCGCTGGACGGCATCGCACTGCATGCCTATACCCACGGCACCGACCCCCAACTCGTCGCCAGCAAAAAGCTGTTCGGTGACGAGCACAAGCCGCCCAAACGTTTTCCCGACAAGGGTTTGAGCTGGCAGTACTATAACTTTTACGCCTATCGCACCTTTATGGACCTGATCCCGGCTCAGTGGCGGCATGTGCCCGTCTTTATCACCGAGACCGACCAGGTGCAAAAGGATTGGGCGAACGCGAATACCGGTTGGGTCCAAGAGATGTACGCCGAGGTGGACCGCTGGAACCGGGACCCCCATCACCAGCCGATCTACTGCTCCCTGCTGTTCCGCTGGGAGGCGTTCGACGGTTGGCAGATCAAGGATAAAGGCGGCGTTTTGGACGATCTGAAGGCGGCAGCACAGAAAAAGTACAAGTGGACATCCTGACGCCCTGGCAAGATGAGCCAGACAGATAACGACCTCCCACGGGCTGCAGAGCCTGTGGGAGGTCGCTGTATCAACATGGATTCCCGGCCCGCTGTACGGGATTTGAATGGGTCAAAAGTCCTATTGCCTTTCATAGAACGGCCATGGTAGAATGGTAGAATGATGCTAAACTCGTTCCCGCTCGACGCGGCAAGGTATAGCTTTTATGGAGGAAGATGGGATAGATGACCACAGTGGCCCGCTTGGTATCGCTGCGTTCACTTCAGGGGCTTTGGAAGGATTGGCAGACGTTCTGGTATAGCCGTTTGACCGAGGTTTTCGAGTCAGCTCAGCGAGTTTGGTTTGACGATTCCTCCCGGATCGTTTTTTTCAGTGATTGTCACCGGGGGGACAAGAGCCGGATAGATGCGTTTGCCGAGAACGCCAAACTGTTCCTGGATGCTTTGACCCATTACTATCGCGAGGGGTTTACCTACATCGAGGTGGGGGATGGGGATGATCTGTGGCAGCACGGGCTGGAAGAGATCAAGCGAGCCTACTGGCACGTCTTTGACCTGCTGCACCGCTTTCAACAGGAAGATCGTCTACACCTCGTGATAGGCAATCACGATATATCCTGGGGCAGCCGGCGCAACCGGGTGGAGAAGGACGGCATCACCGCCCAAGAGGGATTGGTCCTGGAACACGCCCAAACCGGGCAGGAGATCTTTGTCGTGCACGGCCATCAGGTCGATTTCATGGGCGACCGGCTCTATCTTCTCGGCCGGTTCGTGGTGCGTCACGTGTGGAAACGATTGCAGCGCTTGGGATTCCGGGACAAGGCGAGTCGAGTGAAGGATACCCGCAAACAGCGCAAGCTGCGGGAGCGGATCGTCGAGTGGCTGCAGGATCATCAGCAGGTCATCATCTGCGGACATACCCATCGCCCCAAGTCCGCCGAACAGGGCGCGCCTCCCTACTTTAACACCGGCAGTTGTGTGACCCCCGGTCTGATCACGGGCCTCGAAATCAGGGACGGAGAGATCTCGTTGGTCCGTTGGTCCGTTCCGCGAGAGGGAGGAGGAGCGCAGCGGGAACTCTTGGCGTCGCCCGTGAGTCTGAGCCTGTTCAACTGGTACTGACGCGAGCGAACAGGCACTTGAGGTACGCCCCCTCTTTGAATCCCACCGGGTGATCCAGGGGGTGACCGGTGCGCTCGATCTCTTGTAGTGGCCGCCCCGCTTCCCGCGCCGCCCGGTGGACCGCCGCGAAGAACTCGTCCGCCCCGACGCGGCTCGAGCAGGAGGCCTGCACGAGAACGCCCCCGGTACGCAGTACTCCCACCGCCAGACGGGTGAGCCGTTCGTAGGCCGCCAGCGCGCCAGAGACCTGTGCTCGGTTCCGGGCAAAGGCGGGCGGGTCCACGATCACCAGGTCGAAGCGCCGACCAGCCCGGCCCATACGCTCCAGAGCCTGGAACGCATCCTCTGCCACCAGTTCGTGCCGGGCGGCCGCCACCGCCGGGATGGCGCGGTTGAGGGCGAAATTGCGACGCGCGGCTTCCAGCGCCGGTCGGCTCCCGTCGAGGCTGACGACAGACCGCGCCGCGCCTCGGGCGGCATAGAGGGAGAACGGGCCGCTGTAGGCGAACACGTCCAACACCGCCTTCCCCGCCGCCAGAGGTGTGACTCTGGCTCGATTTTCCCGCTGATCGAGAAAAAAGCCGGTCTTTTGCCCGTGGATGGGATCGGCCTCGAAGCGCAGACCGTTCTCCTGGAACAGCACCGGCCCGTCGAGGGGTGGACCGTGCAGGATTGCTCCATCCCGCAGGCCGTGCAGATGCTGGGGTTGGTCCTGGGCAGCCCGCCCGAACCGGAGAATCAGCCGCTCGGCCGGCGCGCTCTCCAGGAGCGCCGTCTGCACATCCCGGAGGTGCGGCAGCCAGGCGGGGGTGTAGAGTTTGACGACCAGGGTGCGCTCGTACCGGTCGGCGACCAGGCCCGGTAGACCATCGTTCCCCCCGTGGACGAGCCGGTAGCCGGTGGTCTCCTCGGCCTGGCGCAGCGGCTCCCGGCGCTGGACCGAGGCTGCGATCCGCTCCTGGAACCAGGCCTGGCCGATGGTGGCCGGTTCGTGATGCTGCAAGAGGCGTATCCGAATGGCCGAGGTGGGGTCGTACAGGCCGACGGCCAGGAAGCGATTGCGACGGTCGAATACGACGGCCAGGTCGCCGGGGCGGCCCGCGCGGCTCTGCTGGCGGATGGAGCGCTCGAACAGCCAGGGGTGTCCCTCGCGCAGCGCCCGTTCCGCGGCCGGCGTGACCCGCACGGCGATGGGGCGCGGGTCTGGAGTGGGAATGTGGGGCAGGACGTGGGCAGTCGAGTTCGCTGGCGGCATCTGTCTAGGCCATCAAGATCATGCCTGCTCCCACGAGAGCGACGACGGTCCCGGCCACGGCGCGGGGGCTGACCGATTTGCGCAGCACCCAGTGCTCCAAGGGGATGACCAAAATGGGGCTGAGGGCCATCAGCGTCGAGGCGATTCCCACCGGGGCGTGCTGAACGGCTACCATAGACAGCCACACGCCGATGAACGGCCCTGCCAGGGAGCCGCCGACGATGGAGAGCAGTGCTTTGACGTCTACCAGCGCGCGCCAGGTCGCCCTGCCCTGCCCGCGTGCCAGGGTCAGCAGCCAGAGCACGCCGGCAGCGATCACCATCCGGATCAGCGTGGCGGATAGCGCCGGGAAATCGCCGCTCAGTCCGTGCTTGGCGATGACCAGCCCCAGGGCCTGACCCAACGCGCCGCCCAATCCCAGGAGCACACCCAACAGCGTGCGTCGCCGGTCCTCGCCTTCCCAGGAGGCCGGGCGCGATTCCGACGGTGGTGGTTTTTCTGCGATCACCCAGGCGATTCCCCCGATTGTCAGGAGCACGGCCCCGATTTCGACCGGTTGGAGCGTCTCGCCGAACCAACCCCAGGCCAGCAGAGTGCTGATGACCGGGACCAGCGTCATCAGCAGCATGGCGCGTCGTGGCCCGATCAGCAGGAAGGATTGGAACAGGCTGCTATCTCCCAGGATCAATCCGATTATCCCGGAGAGGCCCAACCAGCCCCAGCGGAACGGCTCGGCCTGGAGCGGCCACACCTGGCCGTACATCAACCAGTGGGTCAGGGATAGGAACAGCACCGCCAGGAGCAGGCGGCTCCGGTTGACGACCTGTGACCCTACCCGCTGGCCAGCCAGGGTAAATTGAATCGAGTTGAGCGACCAGCAGAGCGCGGTCGTCAGGGCGGCAAGTTCTCCCATCAGTCTGGTGCAAAGAACCGTTTCACGTCGCCGATTCGCAGGGTCCGCCGGGCGCGAGGCAGGCTGGCGATGACCTGGGCGCCGTACCGTTTGGTGTTGACGCGCGAGTCCAGGATTGCCATCACCCCCCGGTCCGTCTCGGTGCGGATCAGCCGTCCCACGCCCTGCTTGAGCGTCAGGATGGCCTCGGGCAGGAGCAGTTCGTAGAATGGGTTGCCGCCGCCGTCGCGGATCAACTGTTGGCGATGTTGGACCACCGGGTCGCGGTACGGGGCAAAGGGCAGCTTGTCAATGATGACCAGCGAGAGGGCCTCACCGGGGACGTCCACCCCTTCCCAGAAACTGCGGGTAGCAAAGAGGACGGCCCCGTCGGCATCGTTCTGGAACAGATCGAGCAGTTCCGCGCGGGAGAGGCCCTCTCCCTGGCAGTAACAGGGATATTCCAGATGGGGGCTGATCAGTTCGTATAACTGTCTCATTCGCCGGACGCTGGTGCACAGGACAAAGGCCCGGCCGCGGCTGGCCTGGATCAGCCGCCAGATTTCCCGCCCCAGACTGAGGGCATATTCCTCCTCGCCGGGGCCGTACTGCGGTTCCAGGCCGCGAGGGGTGTAGAGGAGGGCCTGGTTGGGATAGTCGAAGGGGCTGTCTATCACCCGCTGGATGACCTCCGGGCCGGGGAGGCCGGTCTGGTGCAGGAAGTAGTCGAACCGCCCGTCCACAGAGAGGGTGGCGCCGGTGCAGATCACCCGCCGGATGGTGGCGAACAGGGCCTCGCGCAGAAAATCCGCCACCTGGATCGGCTCCTGGCACAGGATGACGCTGTCGGCGCCTGTTTTGCCCGGCTGTTCCTCACAGTAGCGGATCTGGTCGGGCGATACGTCTTTAGACAGGGCTCGCACCTGCGCCGTCAGTTCGTTCGCCCATTCGATGGTCATCTGGTGGCGGGCGTTGACCTCGTTCCCCTCGCCGCCCCCCGGTTCCGGGGGGTAGGCCTTGAGCAGACGTTTGCCGATGGCGTTGATGCGGTCGGCCAGCGCCAACCCCTCGGGCAGCGTCCCGGGGATGGTCCAGCGCCGCTCGTTGTCGGTCGGTTTTTGCGAGAGGCTCTCGAACAGGCCGTGGCTGATCCCGATCGTCTCGGCTCGCAGCGTGTCCGGGGCGTGGCGCATGACCACCGCATCGTTGACGAATTGGGGCACCGTCTCGTGTTCCAGCTCCAGGCGCAGGGCGTTGATGACGTATCGTTCCAGTTCGTGGGCCTCGTCTACGACGACTACTGGGCGGGGGGAGAGGATGGGACGCAGCAGGCTAAGGGCGAGCAGGGCGTGGTTGACGATGACGAGGTCGGCTTCCTCGGCCTGCATTCTGGCCCGCTCGTAGTAACAGTTGGAAAAGTGGGGACAGTCCTTGCCCAGGCACTCGTGTGCGCGGGCGGTGACGGCGTCGCACAGGGGGCCAAAGAGACGCATCTCTTCCACGTCGCCGGAGGGGGTGTCGGCCAGCCGCTCGATGACGCGGCGGAGGCCGTCCTCCATACTGGGCAGAGCGATCTGTTGGCGCGCCTCGCGCAGTTTGAGGAAGCAGACGTAATTGGAGCGGCCCTTGAGCAAGGCGGCGGTAAAGCGGCGGGGAGAGACCTGGCGCAGGGTAGGCACGTCCTTCTCCCACAACTGGGTCTGGAGCGTCTTGTTGGCCGTGCTCACCAGCGCGCGCGCGCCCGACCAGATGAGGGGGATCAGGTAGGCGAAGGACTTGCCGCAGCCGGTGCCAGCCTCGATCACGGCTGGCCGGCCCTCCACGAGGGCCTGGCGGACCAGTTGAGCCATTTCTACCTGGCCCTCGCGGTAGCGGTACCGCTCCCCCAGCACCCGCGAGACTGCCCCTTGAGGGGCAAAGGCGGGCGCGACGTCGGGCATGGCGATGCGCTCTGGTTCAATCTCCCCTTCAATTTCGACGAGGTCTATGTCTGCAAAGGCGAGATGTTCTTTGTCCAGTTCGGTCCACGGTGATTGGTCCATATCAAGGCTGGATTCTACCTTGCTCCTCCCCATTGCGCAAGTCGGCGTCGAGGAAGCAGTCCGGGGAAAGAAAACTCGAGCTGGGCTGTACCTCTCGGTGTTTAGTGGGGCTCCCACTCCACCTTGCTGCCGGGAACGAGGTCTGTGGCGGGTGTTGGCATAGGGAGCAGCGGCCTGAACTATGTTCTATTCCTCTCCCCAATGATGACGTTGCGCGCGCGCCCCCCTGCCTCCGGCGGACCGATGACGCCCAGTTCTTCCATCACCGCCATCAGGCGGGCGGCCCGGGGGTGGCCGATGCGTAATTTCCGCTGCAGGAGCGAGGCGGATGCGTTGCCGGACTCTTGTACCAACTCGATGGCCTGCTGCAAGAGGTCCGGATCCACGTCGTATTCATCTTCGATCTGCTCCTGCTGGGTCCGAATGACCCGTTCCCAGGGGGCGGCCACTTCTTCGCCCCGGTCCACCTGTTCGCACCAAAAGCTGACCAGGCGCGCCTCTTCCTCTTCCGAGACAAAGCAGCCCTGCACGCGTACCGGATACCCGGCATCGGCGGCCAGGTAGAGCATATCCCCCTGCCCCATCAACGTCTCCGCTCCCGGCATGTCCAGGATGACTCGCGAGTCGACCTGGCTGACGGTGGCAAACGAGATGCGGGCCGGAAAGTTGGCCTTGATCAGCCCTGTGACCACGTCGGTGCTCGGCCGCTGGGTCGCCACGACCAGGTGAATGCCGGTCGCCCGGGCCATCTGCGCGATGCGGCAGATGATGCGCTCAACCTCGTCGGGGGCCAGCATCATCAAGTCGGCCAGCTCGTCAACCAGCACCACGATGCGGGGGAGGGGCTCCCCTTTACGCTGCATCGCGCGGTTGTAATCGTCAATGTTGCGGGCGGCGACAGCGGCGAATTTCTTGTACCGGTCATCCATCTCCCACGCCACCCAGCGCAGGACCTGGACCACCCGCTCCAGGTCAACCTCTACGTGTCCGTACAGATGGGGCAGTTCGCTAAAGCGCACCAGTTCGACCATCTTGGGGTCAATCATCACCATCCGCAGATGACTCGGCGTATTGTTAAAGGCCAAACAGGTGATGACCGATTTGATGCAGATCGACTTGCCAGAGCCGGTGGTGCCGGCGATCAACAGGTGTGGCATGCGGGACAGGTCGGCGACGACCGGCTCGCCCGCCACGTCGTGTCCCAGGCAGATGGCCAGACGGGAGTCGAGCTTGCGAAATTCGCGCGCTTCCATCACCTCGCGTAGGCCCACCAATTGAACCTCATTGTTGGGCACTTCGATGCCGACGACGGGCCGGCCGGGCACGGGGGCCTCGATGCGGATGCGGGGGGCAGCCAGCGCCAGCGCCAAATCGTCCGCCAAGTTGCTGATCTGGCTCACCCGCACCTTGCGTCCTTCCCGCTCCCCCGGTGTGACGCCGAACTGGGTCACGGCCGGGCCGATCCGCACCTCGGTCACCTGAACCGGCAGGCCGAACTGGGCCAGTGTTTTCTTGATGGTGTTCGACTTTTCCCGGATCTCTTCATCGGTCAAGGGCGGAGCTTTTGGCTCATTCAGCAAACTGATTGGCGGCAGGGTGACGGGACGAGGACGGGTGGGAGTGGAAACCGTAATGGACTGTGTGCGTGCTGCCGGATCGGAAATCGGCGGCGGGGTGGGACGGGGT
>Ga0209614_1001463_pt1 | contig 17619 bp, 17 predicted proteins | sample BlaSprsedimmetaG_FD_185484 | JGI IMG/M metagenome (GOLD analysis project Ga0209614, IMG submission 185484) | Hot spring sediment bacterial and archeal communities from California, USA to study Microbial Dark Matter (Phase II) - Blank Spring... ... | reverse complement strand
TTTAATGCAATGCGGAGTCGTTTCATGCCAATTTAGCCCAATTACCAGCCTCTTGTGCGTTGGCAACTGAAGAGGTGGGCTGAAAAAGCCTCGAAAACATCACAACGGTGTCCAGCCAAAGAAAAAATTACGGATTCAGGTTTGACTCTTTGCCGGGTCACTTAGTACATTGATCCGGGGACGCAGAAAGGCCTCGTTGGGCATGCACATGCGGCCATGGCAACAAAACACTTCAGTGCCGGGGCTGGACCAATCCGTTTGTTGGCAGGCAAAGAACATTGATCATGGGAAACACCTTTCAAACCGCGCTGGGCGTCAGCATGCTGGCGGCGCTGGTGACGTCGCTGGGCATTTATACGATTCATCGGTTTGCCGATTGGGGACAGCGAAACACCACCTACTTCATGTGTTTTGCCGCAGGAGTGCTGATCTCGGCGTCATTTCTCCACATCATTCCCAAATCCTTGGATATGAATGCGCAGGCCCCGGTCTGGCTTCTAGCAGGTTTTTTCGGGCTGCATCTGTTCAATCGTTTTTTGACCGCATTTGTCTGCGAGAGGGATCCGAACAAGAAGGAGTATGCCATCGGGATCGTGCCCATGCTGGCCATAGGCTTTCACTCCTTTATCGACGGGTTCATCTACTCCATCACGTTCAGCGTGAGCATCCTGACCGGGTATCTTGCCACCACAGGCATGGTTTTGCACGAATTTCCGGAAGGCATCATCACCTACCTGCTGCTCGTGCGCGGAGGGTTCACGGAACGCAAAGCCATGATTCTGGCCTTCATCGCGGCCGCCGCGACAACGCCGCTGGGCATGCTGGTTTCCTATCCGCTGATCAATGAAATTGAACAATACGCCCTTGGCGCGCTGCTCGCGCTTTCGGCCGGGGCCTTGGTTTATGTCGGCGCCACCCACCTTCTGCCGCGCGCGGAGCAGGAGCAGAAGAGATTCAGCCTGGTGGCGTTAGCCGGGGGGATGATGGTTGCCTTGATTATCGTCCTCTCCAAGGCATGATGTCTGCCCCTTGAGCATCAATTGGACGGGAGATGTTTTTTTCTGCCTTGTCCGGCGCTGTTTATCCCGACGGTTGGCAGGGACGAAGGCAAAGGGCGGCCTGGTTCGGGCGGGTCCGGATCAATTTTCGGAGCGAAGATTGACATCCGCAATATGCTTCAACAGGGAGCCGAGAAATGGGACCGGCAAAAAAAATCAACAACGCCGCCATTGAGGTGCGAGGACTGGCCAAGCGGTTTGGCGAGGTGCAGGCCGTGGCCGGGGTTGATTTCAAGGTGTTGCCCGGAGAATTGTTCGGTTTCCTCGGCCCGAACGGTTCCGGCAAGACAACGACCATCAACATGCTCACCGGCTTGGCTCGACCAGACGCGGGCGCCATCCGTATCGAGGGCATAGACTGCATAAAAACTCCCCGAGCCACGCAGCATCTCATTGGCGTTGTCCCGGATGAAAGCAATTTGTATCCGGAGTTGACCGGCTTTGACAATCTGTGCTTCTGCGCCGCGCTGTACGGGATGGGCAAGACGGAACGCCGGGCGCGGGCGCGTGAGCTGCTGGAGGCTTTTGACTTGGCCGAGGCCGCGGATCGCAGGTTCGCGGGTTATTCCAAAGGGATGAAACGCAAGTTGACCATTGCCGCCGGAATCATCCACAGTCCCAAAATCCTGTTTTTGGACGAGCCCACCACGGGCATCGACGTGGCCAGCGCACGGCAGTCGCGGCAACGTGTCGCAAAACTGCACGAAAACGGGACGACCATTTTCCTGACCACCCACTATATTGAAGAGGCCGAGCGGCTTTGTGACCGCATCGCCTTTATCGTCTCCGGACGCATTGTCCAGATCGACACGATTGCAAATCTTGTCCAGCCGGTCCGGGAAAAACATGTCGTCCACATCTCGTGCTCCAATGGTTTCCGCGACATGCTCGGCGGACTCACCGAAGCATTTCCTCGGTTGACGTTCGTGACCCCTGAGCAGGGGGTGGTCCGCGTGGAGGCCGATGGGCCGATCCACGTGGGACCGTTGGTGCGTTTTTTGGAGGATCAGGGCATCGAGGTGTTCGAAGCCCGAAAAATCAAGCCCAGCCTGGAGGATGTTTTTATCAAGATCACCGGGCTGGCAGCGGAGGTGATGCGCAAAGAGAAAGAAAAAAGGGGAGGGGGCCGATGAAGTTGTGGATCGCCTTTTGGAACATTCTTCTCAAGGACATGCGCACCTATTACTTGAAGCCGCCGAACATCAGCTGGGGGCTGGTTTTCCCGCTGGCCTGGACTGGCATGTTTTTCATCAAGTCCGGCAGCGGACTGGGAAGCATCCCGGCCGTTCTTCCCGGGGTGGTGGCCGTGTCCATCCTGTTCGGCACCACATCGATGCTTGCGGTGACCGTCACCTTTGAAAAGAAAAACCGTTCGTTCGAGCGACTGCTCCTGGCTCCCTTGCCCCTTGAAGTATTGATGCTGGCCAAGACCAGCGGGGCGATTCTGTTCGGCGCGGCCAACGCCTTCGTGCCCGTGGCCATGGCGGCGTTTCTCGTTGATCTTTCACAAGTGGCTTGGGGCGTGTTTGTTCCTGCTGTTTTCCTGATCGCCGTGGTGTCGACGTTTCTGGGTTTAACCATCGCGGTGGCGGTCAGCGAGGTCTTCGAAGCCCAGACCTTTTCCAATTTTTTCCGTTTTCCCATGATTTTTTTGTGCGGCCTGTTTTTTCCCATTGACAAACTTCCGGTGTTTCTCAAACCGCTCTCGTATGCGCTTCCCTTGACCTACGGCGCGGATGTGCTGCACGGCGCGGTCCATGGCGGACACGTGCTGCCCTTTTCCACTGATCTGGCCGTTTTGGGAGCATTCTGCATCGGTCTGTTCATGCTCAGCCTCTGGAATATCAAGAAGCGCTGGATTCTTTGATGCCGAGGGCCGTGACGCATTGATGGCGTGCAAGACGCCCGTGAAAGCGATGCCTTCCCGCTGGTATGGTTTCAGCAGGTCGCGCTGTTATCCTCAGCGGATTTTGTCCGCGTGCCGCTGACGGTCGGCCTGATTTTTTTATTGCCCGGCCTTTTTCCCGCCTGTTGGTTAAAAGTGTTTCAATTTGTTCGGATTGCCCATAAACCCGGCGGCGCTGGCCGGATCACAATTCCGAAGTGCAGTGCGGGCAGCGTGTGGCCTTGAGCGGAATTGCGGAAAGGCATTTCGGGCATTCCTTGGTGGTCGCTTCCTCGGGCTGCGGTTCTTCTTTGCGTCTGAACCGGTTCATCTGCTTGATGACCAAAAAGATGGCAAAGGCCACAAGCACGAAATCCAGGACCGAATTGATGAACGCTCCATAGCGGATGGTCACTGCCTCGGCCTGCGCTGTTTCCTGCGCAAGGGTAATGGCCAGTTCCGAAAAATCCGCGTTGCCCAGGAGCAGGCCGATGGGCGGCATGATCACGTCGTTGACCAGTGAAGTAATTATTTTCCCGAACGCCCCGCCGATGATGATGCCCACGGCCATGTCCACGACATTGCCCCGCATGGCGAATTCCTTGAACTCCTTCAACATGCCCATGATTGAGCCTCCTTTGGTTGACTGCGCGCAATGGGTCACAAGCATGCGCATCAAGAAAAATTTCCAAAACAAATCCTGCTGTATAGGTCCGAATCAGGTTGTGCTCGGATCAGTTTCAGCCTGGTTCAGGTCTTTGGCGACGTTCCGCTGGAAATCTGCGGTCAAGTAATCCATGGTCACGGGGAGGTCCATGCGCAGGCTGCGCAGAATCTGGACGCCGATGCGCGCCCGGACGGCCCGGCACTGCAACAGATGCCCGCCGGACTGCCGGTCTTCGGAGAGAAAATGCAGATGCACGCCGGGCACGACCAGGGAAGCCATGAATTCGGGAGTGTAGAATCCGGCCAAGGTTCCGGGAAGGTTGGTCATGGCAAAAGTGGGCTGATCCCTGGTCACTTCCACGAGGGGCCGGTAATGCTCTTGCTTGGGCACGGAGCGGGTGCGCACGAATTCGAAGTCCCCGTCGATGCGCAGGGCGTACATCATGTTCGGGGACGGAAAGACCGTTTCCAAGAGCGCCAGCAATGCCTGGAGATCGCTGAACCCGGTGGAAACGTCCTCAAAGGTCAGCTCTCGGAAAAAGGTCACGCAGGCAAAGGGAGTGCGCACTTCATCGCCTACCCTGCGCACCTGGCCGGTTCCCGTGATCTGATAGGCATTCCCGCCCAAAAGGACCAACTCCCCGTCCAGGTCGTTGAAGGTCCCCAGGCCGAAATTTCCGTGTTTTTGAAGTTCACCCAGGGTGGTATCCTGGCGGTAAATGCCTTCCACCAGGGCATTTACCGGAGCTGACAAATAGAGGGTGTCGCGCTGGTTTGAGGCAACTTGCTCCATGGTTCCCGTCTCTTTTATAAATCCAAGTTTTTCATGCCGTTGTGCGGGCAGGGTCGTGTTTCTTCAACAGCCATTGAAAATACTCGATGGTTTTGTCCAGTCCGTTCTTCAGCTTGACCCGGGGCTCCCAGTCCAGATGCTTTTTGGCCAGGGAGATGTCCGGGCGGCGGCGTTCAGGATCATCTTTCGGCAAAGGCTTGTATACGATTTCCGAAGATGATCCGGTCATGGCTACGATTTGTTCCGCCAATTCCTTGATGGTGAATTCATCGGGGTTGCCCAGGTTCACCGGTCCGGTGAATTCGTCCGGAGAATTCATGAGCTTCAAAAAGCCTTCGATCAGGTCGTCCACATAACAGAATGAACGGGTCTGCGAGCCGTCGCCGTAGATGGTCACGGGCTCATTGCGCAGAGCCTGGACGATGAAATTGGAAATCACCCTGCCGTCGTTGGGATGCATGCGCGGGCCGTATGTGTTGAAAATCCTGGCCACCTTGATGCGCAGCCGATGCTGGCGGTGATAGTCGAAAAACAGGGTTTCGGCGCAGCGCTTTCCTTCATCGTAGCAGGAGCGAAGGCCTATGGGATTGACATTGCCCCAATAGGTTTCCGGCTGGGGGTGAACCGAGGGGTTGCCGTATATCTCGGAAGTGGAGGCCTGGAAAATTTTGGCTTTGGTGCGCTTGGCCAGGCCGAGCATGTTGATGGCTCCGTGCACCGACGTTTTGGTGGTCTGGACCGGGTCGTGCTGATAGTGGATGGGCGAAGCCGGGCAGGCCAGGTTGTAGATTTCATCAACTTCCACGAACAGCGGGAAGGTGACGTCGTGGCGCATCATCTCAAAATGCTTGTTGCTCAGCAAATGTTCCACGTTCATGCGCGTACCGGTGAAATAATTGTCCACGCAGAGGACCATGCAGTTCTGCTCCAAGAGCCGCTCGCAAAGCCAGGAGCCGAGGAAGCCGGCTCCGCCGGTGACCAAAATCCTTTTTTGTATGTGCATGACATTCCCCATCAAGGTGTTTCGTGTTGAGGTGATCCGATTGTTTTTCCGGAAAGCGAAAGCCGTGGCGGGCGCAGAGGACGGTTCTCTCTTCCCGGAAGCGGAATTTTTCTGTGGAGTAGCCCTTTGACCCGTGACCGGTCAATGGGTATCGTGGATTCCGGTATTTCGAAAGACAGGCTTTAAGAGCTCCATGCCCAGGAAACCCGTCACCCTTCTTGCGGCAGACATCGGCGGAACCTCCAGCCGTTTTGCCGTATTCTCCGATGATGCAGGGCAATTGCGCCTGGACCAGTCCGTGCGTATTCCCACCATCCAGGCAGCTTCCTTTGCCGAACTCCTTGTTTTGCTCAAGCAGGGTCCCCTGGGAAGGTTGTTGCCGCGCTGTTGCGCCGCCGCCCTGGCCGTGGCCGGCGCGGTGCAGGGAGGAGTGTTTGCCAAGCCGCCGAACATCCCCTGGGAGATCGACCTGCGCACCACGGATCTTGCCGGCCTGCCAAAACAGGTGACGCTGCTCAATGATTTCGCAGCCCAGGCCTATGCCTGCGGAACCGGTATTGCGGCCCAGGCCGTGGTGATCAACCCAAGCGTTGTCCGGGGCGAGGGGGTTGTCGCGGTCATCGGGGCGGGCACAGGCCTGGGGCACGGCCTGTTGATCCGCGGCAAAAACAGCCTGCAGGCTTTGCCTTCCGAGGCCGGGCACATGGCTTTTGCCTTTTCGGGCAAGGCTGAACGGGACTATGAGCGTTTTTTGCTGGAGCGCACCGGTCTGGAATACATCCATGCAGACGTGGTGGTCTCGGGGCGTGGCCTGACCTTGCTGCATGCCTATCATTTCCAGGAAGAGCTTGAGCCGGCCCGGGTTGCATCGGCCTTGACCCCGGATTCGCCTGTACAAGACTGGTTTGCCAGGTTTTACGGCCGTGCCAGTCGCCAGTTCGCCCTGGCAGTGCTGGCCATGGGCGGCATTTTTGTGACCGGCGGGGTAGCTGCGAAAAACCCCAACCTTGTACTGGATCCGGCGTTCATGGCTGAATTCGTCAACAGCCCTGCGTACGGCCGCCTTTTGCAATCCATCCCCGTGTCCCTGAACACAAACGAGGACAGCGGACTTTGGGGCGCGGCCCTGTCGGCTCAGCTCAGTCTTCGGCGTTGACCTCGCCGCTTTGCACACGCCACAGGCCTGCGTACACCCCACCGAGGGAAAGCAGGCTTTCGTGTGTGCCCCTTTCAGTGATGGCCCCGTCCATGAGCACCAATATTTCGTCGCAGTGGCGGACTGTGGATAGACGATGGGCCACGGCCACGGTCATCCGCCCTTGTTTGAAGCGCAACAGGTTGGCCTGGATCAGTTCTTCGGTACGGGTGTCCACCGCGGAAGTGGCTTCGTCCAAAAGCATCAAGGGTGGGTCGCGCAACACGGCCCGGGCCAGGGAGATGCGCTGGCGCTGCCCGCCGGAAAGCTTCATGCCCCGCTCGCCGATCAGGGTGTCGTAGCCTTGGGGCAGGTCGCTGATAAATTCGTCCGCCCCGGCCACATGAGCGGCGTTACGCACCTCTTGCATGTCCGCCTCGGGGGAACCGAGGCGGATGTTTTCGGTCACAGTGCCGAAAAACAGAAAGGCGTCCTGGGATACGTAGCCCACGTGGCGCCGGAAGCTTTTTATCTGCATGGCGGGCAGGGAGCGGCCGTTGATCAGGATTTCTCCGGATGACGGGTCGTAATAGCGCAGCACCAGCTTGATCAGGGTGCTCTTGCCCGCCCCGGTGGGGCCGACGATCCCGAGCACCCGGCCACGGGTCAGGGAAAAATTGATTTTGCGTAACACCGTCTTGCCCGGCAGGTATTCGAAATCAACGTTTTCAAAGACAAGGCTTGTTGGCTCGGCGTTTAGGGTCCTGGCGGCGGGGCTGTCCTTGACCCTGGGTTGCGTGGACAAAAGCTTGGATATCCTCCTGGCCGAGGCTTCTGAACGCTGGATGTGGTTGATGAGCATCCCGAATACGAACAGGGGCAGGACCAGGCGGACCGCGAACAAGATGAAGGTGGTGAAGCTTCCAAGGCTCGGGCCGTGCTCCGCGGCGGTCATGCCGGCCCCCACGGTGATCAGCAGGGCAAAGGCGACTCCGGCTACGAGATAGATCAGGGGGATGAACTTGGCCCGCTCCCAAGCGGCGGCAACGGCCGCGTTCGCATACTCCAGGGAACGCTGCGCGACCAACCGGAGCTGCTCCTGCTCCGCGGTGAAGGCCTGGATCACTCCGATGCCCCGGATGTTGTTCTCCAAGGCGCTGTTGATTTCCCCCACGGCCTGACGAGCCTTGCGGTATTGGGGCTGAACCTTGGTGGCAAAGAAGCGGACGGCGAACACGGCAAAGGGCAGAGGCGCCAGAAGCAGCAGGGCCAGCCGCCAGTCAAGCCAGAACAGGAACCCGTAGACCCCGGTAAAAGTGATCACAAGCCGGACCATGCTTGTGGTCACGTCCGAGAAAAAGTGCTCCAAATTGTCCACGTCATTGGAGGCCACGGCCAAAAGGTCGCCGGTTTGGCGTTCTTCGAAGAATCCGGCGTCCAGACCCTGCATGTGGTCGTAGATGGCCAACCGCAGGTCGTGTCGCACCCTTTGGGCCATGGAGTCCAGGCAATAATCGCTGAGGCTCTGGAACACGGCCAAGGCCAGATACGTCCCCATCACGGCCGCCCCGAACCAGATCAGCAAATGCGGTTCCGCTCCCGGAGCGTCCCTGTTGGTGATTGCATCCACGACTTGGCCGATGATCACCAAAGGGAGCAGATCAAAGAGGCGGGCCATGGTGTTCAGAGCCAGTCCGGTTGCTATGCGCGCCTTGTAGGGGGCGACAAAAGGGAAGATTTTCCAGAGATACGTGCCCAGCGGCGAGGATAGATCCCGGCTCTGATCGGGATTGCCTTGCTGGATCACGGATTTGTTCGGCTTGGATGAGATGACGGCATGCGCAGCTTATAGCTTATGGCGGATACATGGCAGGCGGGTCAGGGGTCATACCTGCAGCCCGAGACGTCGCCAGCGGTCCAGAATTTCGGCTTTGGACATGTAGCCCTCGAAGCGAAACAACTCCCGGCCGGCTTGATCCATGAAGACCAGTGTCGGCAGGGTGCGGATCACGCCAAAGGCCGTGCCCGCACGCTGGTTGCGCTGCACATCAAAGGTATAGATGGTGAATTTGTCGGTGAATTGCCGCTGGAGTTCCTCAAGCACCGGGATCATGCGTTTGCAATGAATGCAGGCTTCGGTCTTCAGGTTCACCAGGCGGGGCAGCTCAGAGGGCACGTCGGGCAGGGCAGGGCCTGGATCGGATTCTGGACCGTATTCCATGGAGTGCATGGAAATGTGCTGCTGGATGAGTCCCACGGCGGCAAAGAGGACCACAATGACCACTACAATGCCGGTTTTGCTGTATGAAGTCATGACTCGTCCTTATGTTGGGGTGGATGATTCAGGTGTCGCAAGGTTATTCGGTGGTCAGAATTCCATGCCCCTTCAGTTTTCTGTATAAATAGCTGCGCTCCATGCCGATGGTTTCGGCCAAACGGCTGATATTGCCCGCGCATTCCTCCAGTTTTTCTTGCAAAAACCGAGCTTCGAACCGCGCTCTGGCTGTTTTGAAGTCCGCCGGCCATTGGTTGTCGTCCCCGAATGGTTGCGCGGACATGTTGCCCCGTCCGATGTCCGCCGGGAGCATCTCCGGGGTGATGCATTGCCCCGGGTACATGATGCAAAGACGTTCCAGGAAATTCTTCAGCTCCCGGACATTGCCCGGCCATGGGTACTCCTGCAGCAGGAGCATGGTTTCCGGGCTGAAATGCAACGGCTTGAACCCCTGGGTTTTGGTCAGTCCGTCCATGAATTCGTCCAGCAACAGCGGGATGTCCCCGGTTCGCTGACGCAGGGGCGGGACATGCAGGGGGAAAACCTTCAGCCGGTAGTAGAGGTCCTCCCTGAAACGGCCGGTCTTGATTTCCTCGGCCAGGTTCTTGTTCGTGGCCGCGATGACCCGCACATCCACCTGGATGGTTTTGCGGCCGCCCACCCGTTCAAATCGTTGTTCCTGGAGGATGCGCAAAATTTTTGCTTGGGTCTTCAGGCTCATGTCCCCGATTTCATCCAGGAACAGGGTCCCGGTATGGGCCAGTTCGAATTTTCCGGTCTGAGCCTTGTCCGCATTGGTGAATGCACCCTTTTCGTGGCCGAACAGTTCGCTTTCAATCAATTCCTCCGGAATGGCCGCGCAGTTCATCTCCACCATGGGTTTGGCGCTCCGGTGGCTGAGCTCGTGCAGGGACCGAGCCACGATTTCCTTGCCTGTCCCGTTTTCTCCGGTGATCAGCACCCAGGCTTCCGTGGGCGCCACGCGTTTGATCTGTTCTTCCAGTTCCTGAATGAGCGGTGATCGACCCGTGAGTTTTTGAACCCGGGCATTGCGGATCTGGCTGCGCAGAACGATGTTTTCCCGGCGCAACTCCTTGAACTCCACGGCCTTGGCCGTGGTGACCAGGACCTTTTCCAGGGACAGGGGCTTTTCAATGAAGTCAAAGGCCCCTTTTTTAATAGCCGTGACAGCGGTTTCAATGTTTCCGTGACCGGAAATCATGATCAAGGGCAAATGCGGATGGGCTTCCCGGATGTGATCCAGAACCTGCAAGCCGTCCATGCCGGGCAGCCAGATATCCAGGAAACAGAGATCCGGGTCAGTCTGGCCGAGCAGTTCCAGACCGGCCTCGCCGCTGTCCGCTTCCTGGATTTGGTGGCCTTCGTCTTCGAGAATGCCACGCAAGGTTGTCCGGATGTCGTCCTCGTCGTCAACGATGAGTATCTGCGCCATGCTTGTCTTGTTCTCCAAAACAAAAAAAGTTCATGGACAATAGCCTTCCTTGCGCGCAAAATCCAATGTGGCGCATTGGCCCAGATCACATGCCTTGAGCAGGTCGGCGCAGCCCAGGGCCAACTGGCCGGTCTGCAAATAGACCATTCCCCGGTTGTTCAACGCGCCGGAGTTTTTTTCGTCCAGATGAATTGCCCGGGTGTAGTCTTCAATGGCCCTGTCAAAGCGTTCCTGTCGTTGGTGCACCAGCCCTCTGCCCAGCAATGCCTGGACATTGTCCGGGTCATGAAGCAGCAGGCGGTCGAAGTCGGCCAAGGCTTTTTGATGTTCACCGGCCAGGAAGTAGGTCGTGGCCCTGTGAAAATAAATGTTTGCGGCCTTGGGCGAGAGTTGGAGCGCGGCGTTGAAGTCGTCCAGAGCATGCCGTAGCTCCCCGCTTCGGCCGAATGCGACGCCTCTTTCCACGAACGCCTTGGCGTTGGGCTGCAAACGAACGGCCTGGTTCAAGTCCCGGATCGCTTCGGGATGCAATTCCATTTCCCGCAGGGCCACGCCCCTGCCCACATAGGCGTCGGCAAGCTGTCCGTCCTGGGCCAGAACCATGTCAAATTCCCCGCGGGCTTGTTGATACTCTTTTTGCTCCAGGAAAATATTTCCACGCATGAGCCGGGCTTGCATGTGGCGCGGGGATATGTCCAGGAGACGATTGATGTGCGCCAGGGCCTGATGGGTGTCCTTGAGTTGCAGTCTGGCTTGGGCTGCGCCGAACAGGGCCTGTTCGTCTCCGGGTTCCCTGTCAAGGAGAGTGGTATAGTCCTGCAAAGCCCGCGACCAGTTGCCCAATTCGCCGTAGGCCTGTCCCCGCAGGGCCAGAGCATCCAAGAATTCGGCGTCTAGGCGCAGGGCTTGGTCCAAATCCAGGATAGCTCTGGGAAACGCTTGACCTGCCATGTGAGTCTGGCCCCGTTCAAAAAAAAGTTGGGCGTTGTCGGGCTGTTGGGCAATGGCTTGATCCAGCTCCTCGATGGATCTGGGCGAGGGATGGGCTGAAACCGCTTCCAAAAACAGGCAGACAGAAATTATTGTCAATAAAAATAAGTTGTTTTTTGCCAATGTTGGACGCATCCAATTCATCTGCCTATCCTTTCTTACCTATTGTCATGAACCATAACCCCATCGGGCACAGTAAACGTGAACAGGGAAGGGTCCAGATCCAGGTTGATGCGCAAATCCTGCAAGGTGATCTGGTTGGTGTTGCCGTAGAAATCCAGGGCCAGCACCCGGTGCAGGACAAAGGTTTGCGGATCGACCCAGATTGTGGCCTCCACCAAATTGGGCTCAGGATGGCGCGGAACCAGGCGGATTGACTTCCAATCGGCGTTAGCGCTCAAATCCTCTTCGGTCAAAAAATCTTCATCCAGGCGAGCTTCCCCGGAGAGGATCCGCAAGACCATGGCCGATCCCAGCACATCGCCGGAGGAATAGCGATAGGCGGTTTCTTCCTGCTCGAAGTAGTTCCATACGTGTTCAGGTCCGACAACGAGCAATTCCTTTTCTGGACTCAAGGTTTCCCAGCGGATCAGTCCAGGATTTTGATAGTACAGAACGCCTCGACGTTCTTCGGATTCGCGGCTGGCGGCCACGCGCAGTTCCTGGACAAAATCGGCTTGAAACGAGGTGATGGTTTCGTATTGGCGCTGGATCCGCACCACGGTCGTCTCTTCGGCCGACGCGGATGCGCCGCAGAAAAATATCAGCAGAGCCGACAGAGCAGCGTATGTCTTCCAAGGCATGGAGGTTCCTCCTGATGGAATGTCCACTTGAAAATTAGCCTTTCAGGCCAAGGATGACAAGTTTGACCTGTCCTGTGCGATATTCAGGCATTTTTTGGATCGCATGCGTCATGGTCGAAACCGCTGCACCAGCCGACCCAGTTTTTTGATGGACCCGGTTTCCGGTTTCGCCCCGTACTTTTGCCGCATATAGACCTGGCTGACGGCCATGATCGTGTCGGCCAGGTCGGCCCGCAGGGCCGAGGCCCGCAAGGCAAAGTCCAGGGGCCCTTCATTGGCTCGGCGCACAATGCCCACCCGGGCCAGTCGCTTGCAGAAGCGGGCATAGAGCGTGTCCAGGGCATCCGGCCGCGGTCTGGCCCGCAGCAGAAGCACCCCGTAGATCAGGCCGGCGGCAAGACAGCTTCCGGCCAAGCCGAGAAGCAGATACCCAAACCGCTCCAGCCGGGATGCCCCGCTCAGACCCAAACGTTGGAAAAAACGCTTCTGACGTTCGGATCCGAAGTCCAAAACCCATTGATTCCATAGCGCATTGGCCGCGTCCCAACCAAGGGTGAGATTGCGCCATAAAGTGATCGCCCAGGCAATCTCACGGTCGGACAGCACGCCGGGTACGCCGATGTCCGGGACCAAGGCGCCGGCCCCGATCTGGATACGTTCAGGAGCCAGGATGGAAGTCAGGTCCACCCGGACCCAACCTTGCCCCGAGAGCCAGACCTCGCTCCAGGCGTGGGCATGGTACTGGCGGATCATGTAGTATTCCCCCAGCGGGTTGCGCTCTCCCCCTTGATATCCCAAAACGACCCTGGCCGGAATGCCGGCCGCGCGCATCAGAAACGTGAAGGCAGAGGCATAGTGTTCGCAATAGCCGTCGCGGGTTTTGAAGAGAAAGTCGTCCACAGCGTTCGGGCCGAGCAGTGGCGGAGTCAGGCTGTAGGCAAAGGAGCCGTCGCGGAACATGTCCAGGGCCGCGTTGAAAATGGCTTGATCCCCGGACAGTTGGGAGCGCCAGGTTTCAGCCTTGGAACGCGACAAGGCATTGCCGGTTTCAGGAAGCGCAAGGGCGCGGCGCCTCTGCTTCGCAAGCAAGCCGTCAACGTTGTATCCCAGGGCGGAAGCCATGGAGAACCGGGTTCGCTGTTGCATGGGGGCTTTCAAGCGCAAACGCATGTCCGTCGCGGGTTCGGCGTTGTCGGGTATTTCCAGCGGCATTTCCAGGGCCGGCAGCCAGTTTTGGCCATGGGGTTCCAGGGTCAGCACGTAGCGGATCGGTTCCTGGGACGCGGTAATGTTCCACAGCCCATGCCCAGGATCGGACTTGCCGACACGCCATGTTCTGCCGTCCGTCTCCCAAAGCACCAGGACCCGCCAATACATCAGACTCGCTGGCGGGGACTGGCCTTCAAAAGCAACCCTGAAGGCCATTTCCGGGGATTGCGTAAGCCTGCTTACATCCCCGGGATTCATGGTCTCGCTCAACCCGGTCAATGCCGTTTGCGGTTTCTGGAAAAGTCCCCAAAGCGAGCCGGGAAAACGCGGGAAAAGGACAAACAAAAGCAGCATCACGGGAAGGGCCTGAATCAACAGGATAGCCGCCTGGCGCAGGCGAAATCCGGGGTTGCCTTGGCTTTGGCCATGGACCAGGCCGAACATGGTTGCGGTATTCAAAAAAATCACCAGGGCCATGTATCCTGCTGCAAGCAAACTCTGGCTGGCGAGAAAATGCAGTAAAATGAGCAGATAGGTCAGCAGGACGATGACCAGTTGGTCCCGATAACCCTTTGTTTCCAGAGGTTTCAGGGCTAAAAGCAACAGCAACAGGGCCGTGCCGGGTTCCGGCCCAAGCAGGTAACCGTAGGAGGCGTATACCCCGGAGATGCATGCAGCGGCCAACAGCAGGCGCAAGGGTCTTGTCGGGACAAGGCGCGGTCTGTCAACGGCGGCAAGGCGCAGCAGCCATAGTCCCATGCATGCCAAGCCCAGCCAGAAAGGCGTTCGAAGAAAATGGGGCAAGGCCGCCAGGAACAACGGTGTGAGCACCCACAGCCAGGGGCCTGTTGATCGCAAAAGTACACGATTCAGCGCGGTTTTCACGGATTCTCCGGATGGTCCTGGAACACAGCCAGACTTGTCAGACACAAATCCAGGTGTGCTGGTCCCGTGGTGGGGGAGATTTCCTGATTCGGCAATATCAGGCCATAAGGATGCCCGGTTTTATCCGCCTCCAGAATCCAACGGCACAGCCGGGACAGGGTGGCCTCAATCTCCGCCTGGTTTGCATCTTTCCACTGCAACCAGATGACCGTGTCCTCGCCTTGAGATGAAAATTCTTTGGAATACAAGGTGTTGCTTTTGGCCATGGCTTTCCAGGCCACCTGCCGGGGAGGATCTCCAAGGCGATACTTTCGCAATCCGCTGAAGTCGTCACCGTCCTGTTCCGCAGGGTACGATTCCAAAAGGATTTTGGACAAGTCGGCCGAGACCTTTGCGGACGGCGACCATTTGGGTCCGTTCTTTTCTGGTTGGGGGTACACGATGCAGGACATGGCCAGTTGCACCGATGCCCATGCCTTGCAGAGGCCCAACGGGTGGACGCTGCTCACCACGATCGGCCCGGCCGTAAGTTTCCCCCGTGCGACGGCGAGCTTGGGCAGGGAGAAACGGGCCTCGGATTTGCTTGCGATGTCCTGGATCGGTCCCTGGTCCAGGCCGGACCAGGTTATCCGAATCCCATGCCTGAATAAGGGGTCAGGATTGCGGATCACCACTTGGAAGTGCGCGGTCTTGCCGGCAAACACCGACCGGGTTGGCGCACGGCTGACAAGCAGGCCGAACAATGCTCGATGGGTGTGAAAGATGCTTGCCAGTCCCACGCCCGTCAACAGGAAGGTCAGCAGATAGCCGGGTGGATTGGTGTAGTTGATGGAAATAAGCAGCATGGTCAGCAACAGGGCGAAAAACAGCAAACCTGCCTTGGTGGGCAGGATATAAATCCTGTTGAAACCCAGGCGAACCTGTTTCCGTGCTTTTTTCGGGGGTGACGCAAGATGCTTGAAGAAACGGTAGACGGCAGGCATTCCCAACAAAAACAAAAAAGGCGAACCTCCGCAAGGAGGTTCGCCTGAATGCGTCGTGGTGCGCGGGCGGAATCAGCGTTTTGAGTACTGGAAGCGGGCGCGGGCGGAACGCAGACCGTACTTCTTGCGTTCCTTGATGCGGGCGTCGCGGGTCAAAAAACCCGCTTTTTTCAGGGTTGGGCGCAATTCCACGTCAAAGGACAACAGCGCACGGGAAATGCCGTGCCGCAAGGCCTCGGCCTGGCCAGCCACGCCGCCGCCGTCCACTGTGGCCTTGATGTCGAACTTGCCGAGGGTCTTGGTCAGATTCAGAGGCTGACGCACGATCATTTGCAACGTTGCCCGGGGGAAGTATTCCTCAAAGGGGCGGTTGTTCACCAGGATCTGTCCGCTGCCGGGATATATCCTGGTCCTGGCCACCGCGGATTTCCGTCTTCCGGTTCCGTAAAAAAAATCACTGCTCATGCATAAACCTCTTTTAGATGTCCAAGGTTTGGGGCTGTTGGGCCGCGTGGGGATGCTCGGCTCCGGGATAGACCCTCAACTTTTTCAACAGGGCGCGTCCCAGACGATTTTTGGGCAGCATGCCCTTGACCGCATGTTGCAACACGTGTTCGGGCTTGGTTTGGAGCATGGTGCGTAACTTGGTTTGCTTCAGTCCGCCCATGTATCCGGAATGGCGATTGTAAATTTTTTGGTCCAGCTTGTTCCCGGTCACCTTGACCTTGGCGGCATTGACCACCACGATGAAATCGCCGTTATCCATGTGCGGAACAAATTCAGGCTTGTGCTTGCCGCGCAGTCGGGTGGCAATGGTGGTCGCCAGCCGGCCCAGGACCTTGTTTTCGGCGTTGACCACGAACCAAGCGCGATCAATGTCTTGCGGCGTGGGTGTGAACGTTTTCATGCTAATCTCCTCGTGCAGAACTGAAAGAGCACTCAATTACGCGAGGTTTCGAAAATTTGTCAAGTGTGATTTTGATCCTGGTACTTTTTCATTTTGCAAAACAAAAGCGTCCGAGGGTTGCAACCGGGTGCTCCATTATTCCTTTGCGCAACCAGGTGGCCGCGTTTTTGAAAAACGGCACAATGGGGCGGTTATGGAGAACAAAGCGTTCAACAAGGTGATATTATTCCGGGACGCGGGCGATGATTTCCCGGGCGACCTTGCTCCCGAATTCCATGCATTCCTCAAGATCCAGGACCGTGGGGACATTCTTGACGCGCAGGCCGTCAACCACGATTTCCACCTTGGCTGATTGCAAAATTTCTGTGATCTGCTTCACCGCCTCGCCGCTCCAACCATAGGAGCCGAACACCGCGCCGATCTTGCCCTGAGGCTTGAGTCCCTTCATGTAGGTCAGCATGTCCGCCACCAGCGGCAGCATGCCGTTGTTGTGAGTGGAAGAGCCGAAAAGCACTGCCTGGGCATGCATGATTTCAGGCATGACGTCACTGTGATGGGCGTTTTTCAGATGCATTATCCGCGTGCTGATCCCTGTTTTGATCAGTCCTTCGGCAATGGCCTTGGCCATGGTTTCCGTGCTTTTCCACATGGTGTCGTAGACGATGACCGCTTTGCGGCCGGGGATTTGACGGCTCCACTGGTCGTACTTGGCTACGATCTCTGCCGCGTGGCTGCGCCAGATGAATCCGTGGTCAGGTGCGATCATTTCGATTTCCCAGCCCAGTTCCTTGATTTTGGCGAGCAGTTTTTGGACCAGGGGAGAAAAAGGCAGGATGATGTTGGCATAGTAGTTGGCGGACAAATCCAGAAGGGCGCCCAGGTCGACTTGGTCGTCGAAGCGTTCGCTGGCGGCCCAGTTCTGGCCAAAGGCGTCGCTGGAAATAAGCAGCTTGTCCTCGGGCAAAAAGGAAAACATGCTGTCCGGCCAGTGCAGCATCCGGGTTTCCAGAAAATGCACGGTCCGTTGGCCAAGGTTTAGAGTCTGGCCGCTGGGGACGACCTCATAGGGCCAGTCCTCGCGGTGATAATGGCTGAGCAGGGTTTGCTTGCCCACCGGGGAACAGAAGATTTTTTCCGGCTTGACCAGCTCCACCAGTTTGGGCAACGCTCCTGAATGATCGGGTTCCACGTGGTTCACCACCAAGTAATCAATGGCGGCGGGGTCGATGATGCTGCGCAGGGTGTGCAAGAACTCCTCAGTGTGCGTGGCCGGAACCGAATCGAAGAGGGCCGTCTTTTCGTCCTTGACCAGGTAGGCGTTGTAGGTGGTTCCTTGCCGGGCAAGGGAATACCCGTGGAAATTGCGGAGATTCCAGTCCACAGCGCCGACCCAGTATATATTTTTCTTGATTTCTACAGGTTGCATGCTCGACTCCCAAATAAAAAGGGTTCATCCGGTTGAAGCGTACTTTTGACAAAAAATGTGGACATGGAGACTTTCCGATGAACGCACCAACGAACATCGGGAGGGTCGGCCATGTCCACGAGTTTCATATACCATGCGTTTGGGCTGC
>Ga0209614_1001462_pt1 | contig 17643 bp, 16 predicted proteins | sample BlaSprsedimmetaG_FD_185484 | JGI IMG/M metagenome (GOLD analysis project Ga0209614, IMG submission 185484) | Hot spring sediment bacterial and archeal communities from California, USA to study Microbial Dark Matter (Phase II) - Blank Spring... ... | reverse complement strand
CCAGACCCTGCTCCCGCCCAGCTGGTCTCCGAACGGGAACTACGTGGCCTACCGCAACAGCGCGGGGCAGGCAGGGCTGCTTATGCGCCACGATCTATCCACCTACGAGCTGCCGACCGGCGGGGCGCCCGTCACCGGGATGCGCTGGTCGCCGGATGGGAGGCGCCTGGCCGTGAGCACCGCTGAGCGCCTGTGGCTCTTCGTCGCGCCCTGTGGGGGAGAGTGAGGGGGTTTGCGTATTTTTTCACGGCACCGCGCTGGAACACCCCCTCGCCGTGCAGCAGGACCTCAATGGGTGGTACACACAGATAGGGGAAACGCTGGATTTTTGATTTCCAGATCGGGATTAGGACGCAGATTTTCGCAGATTCACGCAGATAATTCTTAAAAATCAGCGTGAATCAGCGTCCAATACCTGCTCAAGGCTAATTCGTGGAATTCGTGGCAAACAAAGAAACCTCAAATTGACGCCACCGGCTTTTTCGTGTACAATGTAGTTACAAAAGTGACCACATAAGGAGCGAACCATGACCGAAGTCGGCGTGCGGGAGTTGAAGAGCAAAGCGTCGGAGATCATCCGCGCCGTGCGCGAGGAGGGGGCGGAGTACATCATCACCTATCGCGGTACGGCGGTGGGCGTGCTCAGCCCGCTCCCCGAAAACCAGCCCCAGGGCGACTTACCCGACCTGGCGGAGATCCTCGAGCCGTTGATCCAACGTGTAGTGCAGGAAGAATTGGATGCGCGGGCTGCCAGCAAACTTCAACTCGCACCTGATGCCGCCGCATGGGATGAACTGGTGCGACTAGGAGAAGCCATCGGCGCAGGCTGGCAAGTCCCACAATCCAGTGCGGAACTGCTCTCGGAAATGCGGCGCTAACGGGGGGGGCCGGGCATCATGTATACCATTGACGCCAGCGTGTTCATCAACGCCTTCAACCCTTACGAAGCTGGTCACGAGGCCAGCCGGGACTTTCTAGCTGCCGCGCAAAAACAAGGCACGCCCATCCTTGTTCCCACCCTATTATTGCCCGAACTGGCGGCTACCATTGGGCGTGGGCGCGGCGACGCGCAACTCGCGCGGGATTTTGCCACGCAGATAGCCCGCTTGCCGCATCTGCTATTGATTGATCTGGACGCAACTTTAGCCTATCAAGCCCTGGTTATTGCGGCTGATCACAAACTGCGCGGCAGCGATGCCGTTTACGCGGCGGTGGCCTTACGATTCGGCTGCACACTGGTATCGCTAGATCGAGAACAATGCGCGCGCGTAGCCAGCCTCGTGAAAACCCAATCTCCGATTGAGGCCTTGAGGGGAAACCCTTAGACGCAGCACACTTCAATTTTGGAGAGAGAGTCGTCAGATCTTTGCGGAATTTTCCCCAAGCTATGTTACAATAAGCATAGACAGCTACGCAAACACTATAGGAGCTATGATTGTGGAAGCTATAAAGATAAAGGCGCGTATTGATGACCAACAACAGCTAGTCCTGCTAGAACCGACGACATTGCGAGCGGGTGAAGTTGAAATCATCGTGCTATATATAAACATCGAAGCCGGTCCCCAAACCCCAAAAGCGTGGCCGGTGTTACAGGGAGGACGCTATTTAGGGGGAACCTTGCGCCGCGAGGAAATCTACAATGACGCGCGATGAATGGTGCTTCATTGATACCAACGTATTGGTCTACAGCACGGTATCTCAAAACCCCTGGCACACAGAAGCGCGAGAATGGCTTGTAGCACTCCATGATGCCGGGTTGACACTTTGTGTAACACCACAGATTCTGCGCGAATATCTGGTCGTGTTGACCCGTGGCACGCTACTTCAGACTTTGACTGTATTGGACGAAACTGGCGCTGTTGCCTCTGCTTTAATTGAGCTCTTGCAACGATACCCGCTACGAGGCAAACGCATCCATGATGCCAACATTGTTGCAGCTATGCTTACACACGGCATCACACGACTCGCAACCTACAATCTCGATGATTTCACCGTATTTCAAGAGATAACATTACAATCCCGCCCCTGATGCAGATCACCAACAAAACCACGCACTCGCCCTGAGCAACACAAAGGGGCTACCGCACCTCCACAGCCCCCGTTAAAACACCATGATCGAAGTCCACAACCTCACCAAGGCATTCGGCCCGCACACGGCATTGAGCGGCGTAACCCTGCACGTGGCGGCGGGCGAGTGGGTCACGCTCGCCGGGCCGAACGGCGCGGGCAAGACCACGCTCCTGCGCCTCCTGGCGACGCTCAGCCGCCCCACCTCCGGCGACCTGCGGCTCTTCGGCCTCGATCCGCACACACAGGGCAACGCCATCCGCCAGCAGCTCGGCTTCCTCTCGCACCGCACCCTGCTCTACGACGACCTCACCGCCGCGCAAAACCTCACCTTCTACGCCCGCGCCTATGGCCTGCCCGACGGCCCTGCCCGCATTGCCGAGCTGCTCGAGCAGTTCCAACTCACCGCGCGGCAGCACACGCCGGTCGCCACCACCTCGCGGGGGATGCAACAACGGCTGGCGCTGGCCCGCGCCCTCCTCCATCGCCCCCGGCTGCTGCTGCTGGATGAACCCTACACCGGCCTCGATCCCCTCGCCGCCGACGCGCTGACGCAGCTGCTGACCGAGCTCCACGCCAGCGGGTGTACGCTCCTGCTCACCACCCACACCCTGGAAAGCCACGCCCTCGGCCAGCGCGCCGTGATCCTGCGCAAAGGGCGGATCATCCACGATGCGCCGCTCGCAGATCGCACCGCCTTCCCCGCCCTCTACCGCCAGCGGCTCGAACAAAAAAGCGCCCCGCCCCACCTGCCGCCTGCCGCTTGCGACCTACCGCCTGCTGCTCACGACTTGCCCCCTGCCGCTTGTAGCTTGCCGCTTGCTATCTGGGCCATCGTCGCCAAAGACCTCGCCGCCGAGTGGCGCACCCGCGAAATTTTCAGCGCGATGTTCGTCTTCGCGGCGCTGGCGTTGCTGATTTTCAGCTTCGCGCTCGATTTGCGCGGCGCGGTGGCGCGCGCGGCTGCGCCGGGTGTGCTGTGGAGCGCCATCGCCTTCGCCGGGACGCTGGGCCTCAGCCGCTCACTGGCCCGCGAGCAAAAAACCGGCGGCATCGAAGGGCTGCTGCTCGCCCCGCTTGACCGGGTCGCCCTCTACTTTGGCAAGGCCCTGGGCAACCTGCTGCTCATGCTCGCGCTGGAGGCGGCGCTGCTCCCGTTAACAACGGTGCTCTTCGATGTCAACCTGCTACAGTGGACGCTGCTGCCCATCTTCTTCGCGGGGACGCTCGGCTACGCCGCCGTGGGGACGCTCATGGCGGCCATCGCGGTCAACACACGCGCGCGGGAGGTGCTGCTGCCCATCCTGCTGCTGCCGCTGGTCGCGCCGCTGCTCATCGCCGCCGTGCGCGCCACGAGCGGCCTGCTGGAAGGGCTGGCCTGGGCCGAGATCGCCGCCTGGTGGCAGCTCCTGGTGGTCTACGATCTGATCATCGCGGCGGTGGCCGTGCTGACCTTTGGATTTGTGGTGGAGGAATGATGCAACAATGTGGTACAACATATTTGCATCTTTACTCCTTACTCCCATTACTTCCTACTTCCATTACTCCCTACTCCCATTACTCCCTTGAGGTGACGCCATGATCTCTAAAAAACTTACTGACCCACTGCTAACAGCGCTCAGCGTAACCGTCTTTCTGGCAGCATTGGCGATGGTCTTTTTCTACGCGCCGCGCGAGGCGGTGATGGGCGAGGTGCAGCGCATCTTCTATTTCCATGTGGCCTCGGCGTGGGTGGGCTTCTTCGGCTTCTTTATCACCTTCCTGGGCAGCGCGCTTTACCTGATACGGAACGAGCGGCGCTGGGACATCCTCGCGCTCGCCTCGGCAGAGGTAGGGCTGACCTTCATCACGCTGACGCTGCTCACTGGGATGCTATGGGCCAAACCCGCCTGGGGCGTCTACTGGACGTGGGAGCCGCGCCTCACGATTTCCGCCGTGCAATGGTTGCTCTACCTGGCCTACATCATGTTGCGCGGCTCGGTCAGCAGCCCGGAGCGTGAGGCGCGCTTCGCGGCGGTCTACGGGATCGCGGCCTTCACCACCGTGCCGCTCTCGTGGTTCGCCATCCGCTGGTGGCGCACCATCCACCCGCAGGTCTTCTCCGCCGGCGGGATGGCAATCACGCCCAAGATGCTCACCACGCTGCTGGTGTCGCTCGCCGCGTTCACCGTGCTCTACGGCGCGCTGCTGCGGGCGCGGATGCAGCTGGAGCAGGAGCAAGATCGCCTCGCGGCCCTGCGCCGCGAGCAGGAATGGGAGGTCTAACATGCCAAGCTACCTACTGCTGGCGTATGCCATCTTTTGCGCCGGGCCGCTGGGGCTGACGCTCTCCATCGCTATCCGCCGCCGCCGCGTCCGCCAAGAACTGCGCACCTTGACCCAACCCAATCGCTGACTCGCCCCAGCTTCCCCCTATCCTCAATTGTGGTATGATGCGCCTCAATAGCATACTTAAAAACTGCACAAGGAGCATAAGAAAATGAAAAATATCACCGTGATCGGCGTCGGTTACGTCGGATTGGTCAGTGGGACCTGCTTCGCCGAACTGGGCAACCGCGTCACCTGCCTCGATATCAACGTCGAGCGCATCGCCAACCTCAAAAAGGGCATCCTCCCCATCTACGAGCCGGGGCTGGAAGAGCTCGTCGAGCGCAACATCAAAGCCGGGCGCTTGATCTTCACCACCTCCTACGAGGAAGCCCTGCGCGACGCCGAATTCGCCTTCATCGCCGTGGGGACGCCCTCCGCTGTGGATGGGGCCGCCGACCTGCGCTACGTGCGCATGGCCGCCGAGTCCGTCGCCGACGTGATAGACCACCCGCTTATCATCGTCAACAAGTCCACCGTGCCGGTGGGGACGGGCGACTGGGTCGCGGAGATCATCCGCAACCGCCGCCCCGACGCCCCCGATTTCGCCGTCGTCTCCTGCCCGGAGTTCCTCAAAGAAGGCTCCGCCATCAGCGACTTCATGAATCCCGACCGCACCGTGTTGGGTTCGACCAACAAAGAGGCCGCCGAGAAGGTCGCGCAATTGCATCTGCCGCTGCGCTCCACGATCATGATCACCGACCTGCGCACGGCGGAGATGATCAAGTACGCCTCCAACGCCTTCCTGGCGACCAAAATCTCCTTCATCAACGAGATCGCCAATGTCTGCGAGGCGCTCGGCGCGGACGTGAAAGAGGTTGCCGCCGGGATGGGGCTGGATAAGCGCATCGGCCCGCACTTCCTCAACGCCGGGCTGGGCTGGGGCGGCTCCTGCTTCCCCAAGGATGTCAAGGCGCTCGCGCACATGGCCGAGACCGAGGGTCGCCACCCGCACCTGCTCCACGCCGTGATGGACATCAACACCGACCAGCGCCGGGCCGCCATCCGCAAGGTCAAGGAGCTGCTGGGCGAAGACCTGCGGGGCAAGACCATCGGCCTGTTGGGATTGGCCTTCAAACCGAACACCGACGACATGCGCGACGCCCCCTCCATTGACATCGCCAACTACCTGCGCCAGGCCGGGGTCAAGATCCGCGCCTACGATCCCGTCGCCATGGACAACGCCGCCGCGCTCCTCCCCGATGTCGAGATGAAGGGCAACGCCTACGAGGTCGCCGAAGGCGCCGATGCGCTCATTCTCGTCACCGAGTGGAATGAGTTCACCAACCTCGATCTCATCAAGATCAAGTCCCTGATGAACGCGCCGGTGCTCGTGGACGGGCGCAACCTCTACGATCCGGCCACACTGCACGACCTGGGCTTCAAATATCGCGCGATTGGGCGCGGCTACGATGGCGAAGGCATCGAAGCATGATACAATAGTCGTCGTGGGTGGGCCAGCGATGGATTTGCTGGCCCGCGTCCAAGCCTTCCCCGCCCCCGATGGCAACGCTGCCGTGAGCGAACTGCTCCGGCTGCCGGGCGGGATGGCCGCCAACGTCGCTGTGGCGCTGGCACGCCTGGGACATCACGTCGCCTTGCACGGACTCACCGGCGACGACGCCATCGGCGACGAGTTGCGCGCTCTGCTCATGGCCTCCGGCGTGGATATATCACGCTTGTTGCGGCGCGCGCAGACCGCCTCCCACAGCTGCTTCATCGCTGTGAACCCCGCCGGGGAGCGGATGATCTTCGGCTTGCCGGGCGTGCTGGCGTTAGAAGACCCGGCAGAGCTCGATACAGTGCTTCTCCGGCAGGCGCGCGCCGTCCATATCGGCCCTGGGCCTACCGCCGTGGCGGAGGCGACCATCGCCGCCGCCCGTGAAGGTGACGCCGCGTGGATCACCTATGCGCCCGGCGATATTTTGATGTACCAGCAGCCGGCGGGCGTGATGCGCATCGCGCCGCTGGTGGATGTGCTGATCTTGAATCGGGTAGAGGCGTGCATCCTCACCGGGCAAGCGACGCCGCGAACAGCGGCGCAGGCGCTCTTGGGTGTGCCGCGCCACGCGCTGCTCGTCACGCTGGGGGCGGAGGGCGTATGGGTGGGCGCGGAGGGCGCGCTGGAGAGATTACCGGCATTCCCCGCCGCCGTCGCCGATACCACCGGCGCGGGCGATGCGTTTGCCGCTGGCGTGCTGGCCGGCCTGCTGCGAGGCGAACCCGTCCGCGAGGCGGCCCGGTTGGGCGCAGCCGTCGCCGCGCTCAAAATCCGGGAGGCGGGCGCGCAAGCCAGCCTGCCCGACCTGGAAAGCGCACTCGCATTGCGGGATGCGCAATCATGAAATTTTAGCCGTAACTACTCATCCTGGCTCCGAGGGGATTGTCAGATCCCCGTCAAGTCAGATTTATTCAGGACCACATGGTTATAGCAGCCTGGAATCTGCTTGTGCATCCATGCCGGATCTGGTGATCCGGCTAGAGCCTGAGTAGATACTTTTAGCCACAAATTAACACCCAAAAAGGGAGAGGTACTGTGAACCTGCTCAAATCAAAATTGGACAACGGCCTTAGCGTGCTCATCCGCGAAAGCCGCACCGCGCCGGTGGCGAGTTTCTGGATCTGGTATCGCGTGGGCAATCTCAACGAACACCCCGGCATCACCGGCATCTCTCACTGGGTCGAGCACATGCTCTTCAAGGGCACCGAACGCTGGCCCCAGGGGACGCGGGATCAGGCCATCTCCCGCGAGGGAGGCTACTTCAACGGCATGACCTGGTACGACTTCACCACCTACTTCGCCACCCTGCCCGCGGACAAAATCTCGCTGGCGATGGACATCGAGGCCGACCGCATGGCGAACGCGCGCTTCGATCCCGACGAGTTCGAGTCCGAGCGCACCGTCATCATCAGCGAGCGGCAGGGCGCCGAGAACAGCCCGCTCTTCCTGCTGGAAGAGGAGGTCTCATCGGCGGCCTTCCGCGTCCACCCCTACGGCCACGAGACGGTGGGCCACATGTGCGACCTGGAAGCGATGACGCGCGACGATCTCTACAACTACTATCGCGCCTACTACACGCCCAACAATGCCGTCGTCGGCATCGCGGGCGACTTCAACGCGGGCGAGATCGAGCGCATCGTGGGGCGCTACTTCGGACAGATCCCTGAGGGCGCGCCCATCCCCCCCGTGCGCGCCGTCGAGCCGCCCCAGCGGGGCGAACGCCGCGTCCAGGTGGTGGGCGGCGGCGGCACCGACTATCTCCAGATCGCCTATCACGTCCCGGAAGCCAAACACAAGGACTTCTACGCGCTCACCATCCTCAACGCCGTCCTCGCGGGCGGCTCCGGCTTCCTCATGGGACGAGGCCAGCTGAGCAACCACACCAGCCGGCTCTACGAGGCGCTCATTGACGGCGAGCTGGCCGTGGATGTGAGCGGGACCCTCATCCCCACCGTCGCGCCGAACCTCTACCGCTTCACCGCCACCGCGCGCCCCGACCGCACGCTGGCCGAGGTCGAGGCGGCCTTGTTGGAGCAAATCGCGCGCGTGCAGGAGCATCCCATCACGCCGGAAGAGCTGGAAAAGGCCCACACGCAGGCCCGCGCGCTCTTCGCCTACTCCAGCGAAAGCATCACCAACCAGGCATTCTGGCTCGGCTACAGCGAAATTTTCGCCGATTACGGCTGGTTCATGCGCTACCTGAACAATCTCGAGCAAGTCACCGCCGCCGACGTGCAGCGGGTGGCCCAGACCTATCTGCAACCGACCAACCGCACCGTCGGCTGGTACATCGCCGAAGAAGGAGGCTCCCATGGCTAGACGCAACAGCCACTCACTCCCCGGCCCCGATGATGTGCTGCGGGAGACCCTGCCCAACGGCATCACCCTGCTGGCCCGCGAGAACTTCGCCAGCCCCGCCGTCGTCGTCAACGGCTATCTCGAAGCCGGTTCGGAGGACGAGAGCGCGGCGCAGGCTGGCTTAGCCAGCTTCACCGGCGACGTGATGGAGCGCGGCACCCACACCCGCAGCTTCCGCCAGCTCTACGAAGAGGTCGAATCCATTGGCGCGACCTTCGGGCTGAACGCGGGCACGCACACCACCGGCTTCGGCGGCAAGGGGCTGGCCGAACACCTGCCCGTGCTGCTCGATGTGCTGCACGACATCATCCGCAACCCGGCCTTCGAGCCGCAGCAGGTGGAGAAGGCCCGTGCCGAGATCCTCACCGACTTCCGCGAGCGCGCGCACGATACCGGGCGCATGGCGAGCCTCGCCTTCCACGAGCTGCTCTATCCCCAGGCGCACCCCTATCATCGCAGCGACAGCGGCTATCCCGACACCGTCGCTCCGCTCACCCGCGAGGATTTGCAGCAGTTCCACGCCCGTCACTTCGCGCCGCAGGGGATGGTCATCGTGATCGTGGGCGGCATCAAGGCGTCCGAGGCGCTCAAGGCCGCGCGCGATATCTTTGGCGGCTGGGAGGCAACCCGCCCGGCCCGCGCGCCGCTGCCGGACATCCCCGCGCTGACGGGTCGCCGCGAGGCACACATCGCCATCGCCGACAAGACCCAGAGCGACATCCGCCTCGGTTGGGTCGGCCCCGCCCGGCGCGATCCCGACTTCCTCGCCTGCTACCTCGCCAACACCGTGCTGGGCGTCTTCGGCATGATGGGCCGCTTGGGCGTCAGCGTGCGCGAGGCCAACGGTCTGGCCTACTACGTCTACAGCAGCCTGGATGGGGGAATTGGCCCCGGCCCCTGGCGCGTCATCGCCGGGGTGAACCCCGCCAACGTGGCCCGCGCCATTGACCTCTCGCTAGATGAGATCCGCCGCCTCCGCGAGGAGCCAGTGCCGGAAGAAGAGCTCAACGACAGCAAAGCCTACCTCACCGGCAGCCTCCCGCTCCGCCTGGAGACCAACGAGGGCGTCGCCCGCGCGCTCATCAACATCGAGCGACACGGGCTGGGCCTGGATTATCTGCAACGCTACCGGGAGCAGATCTCCAGCATCACCGCCGCAGAAGTACAGGCGGCGGTACAACGCTGGCTCGACCCCGAAAACTTCGCGGTCGCCACCGCCGGGCCGGAGGGGTAATGCTCGCCACCGGCGTTGATCTGGTCGAAATCCCCCGCATCGAGCGGGCGCTGGCCCGGTTCGGGACGCGATTCCTGAACCGGGTCTACACGCCCGCCGAGCAGCACTTCGCGCGCGAGCGACCGGCGGAGCTGGCGGCGCGCTTCGCGGCCAAAGAGGCCGTCGCCAAGACGTTGGGCGTGGGGATGCGGATGATGTCGCCGTTGGGCATCGGCTGGCTGGATGTGGAGGTGCTCAACCAGCGCAGCGGCAAGCCCTACATCGTGCTCTACCATCGCGCCCTGGCCCTCTCCGAGGCGCAAGGACTGCAAGAATGGGCCATCAGCCTCAGCCACGATGGGGGCCTGGCGATTGCCTTCGTCGTCGCGCTGGGGCTTTCAGCCCAGCACGGAGGCTAAAGAGATGCGCGCCATCGTCCAACGTGTCACCCAGGCCAGCGTCGCCGTCGCGGGCGAGATTGTGGGCAAAATCGGCCCTGGGCTGCTCGTCCTCATCGGCGCGCGGGAGGGCGACACCACCCAGGAGGCGGAGTGGCTCGCGCACAAGATCGCCAATCTGCGCATCTTCAGCGACGCCGAGGGCAAGATGAACCTCTCGGTGCTGGCGACCGAGGGCAGCGTGCTGGTCGTCTCGCAGTTCACGCTCTACGGCGACATCCGCCGGGGCTTCCGGCCCTCCTTCGGTCACGCAGCGCCGCCGGAAGTGGCCGAACCGCTCATCGAACACTTCAGCGCCGCGCTGCGCGAGAAGGGCCTCTCCGTCGCCACCGGCGTCTTCCAGGCGCACATGGAGGTCGCGCTGGTGAACGACGGCCCCGTGACCATCCTCCTCGAAAAAGAGGCGGCCCAAGAGGCTTGACAGGAGTCTATCCGATGCGACGTCCCCTCATTGTAATCAACTGGAAGATGGCGATGACCCTGCAGGAGACGCGCGATTACGTCGTGCGCTTCAAGGCGCTGGATCGCGGGCGGGCGCTGGGGCTTGACCTGGTGATCTGCCCCCCGGCAACGGCGCTCACCACGCTCAGCGAGATTGCGCCCCAAGCGGCGATCCAGGTAGGCGCGCAAAATTTGAGCGCGGAGGACGATCCCGCCCACACTGGGCAACTCTCCGGGCGGCTGCTGTACGACGCCGGAGCGCGCTGGGTCATCATCGCCCACTGGGAGCTGCGCCGCGATCACTGTGAGACGTGGGAGGCGCTCAACCAGAAGGTGCATCAGGCGCTCACCGCCGGCCTGCGCCCGATTCTGCTCATCGGCGAGGATCATCCCAACGCCGCCGTTGCGCCCCAGATCAAAACGCGCCTTGCTGAAATCCTCAAAGGGTGCGCTCCTCAGGATGTGCGCCACATGGCCTTCATCTACGAGCCGACCTGGGCCATCGGACAGGCGCGGCCCGCGCCTGCAGAATGGGTGGAGAGCGGCGCGCTGATGCTCCGCATGGCGCTGACGGATCAGTTCGGCGAGAGCGCCAGGGATGTGCAGGTTATCTACGGCGGCAGTGTGTCGCCTGACTACGCGAAGACGTTGCTCTCGCTGCAAATGCTGGATGGGCTAGGGATGGGCCGCAAGGGCCGCGATCCCCAAGCCACGGCGGAGCTGGTCAAGCTGGTGCTGCAATACCGGAGCTGAGACGATGACAAATCACGACCCAACGGCGCTCTGGCACTGGTTTCTTTTCCAAAGCGGGCTACCCACCCAGCGGGCTAAAGCGCTGCTGGACACCTGGCAGGCCCAGGCGTTGCCCCTGGCAGAGGCACTGGCCGCGCCCGCTCAAGCTCCCGGACTTACCTCAGCCGAACGCCAGCAGTTACAACCGCCAGCGACGCTTCCATCGGTGCAAGCCCTGCGCTGGGACGAATACCTCTATCCCGCGCAGCTCCGCGCCCTGCCCCTGGCGCTGCGTCCGGCGTTGCTCTTCTATCAAGGCGACGTGACGCTCTTGCGTCATCCGCTGCTCTATCTGCCGCCGGGGATGTTCACCGAGGCGGAGCGCCAACGCGCGCGCGAAGTCTGTGCGCTGATCGTGGGAGAAGGCGACCTACCCTGGGCCATCCACGGCTCGGAGAGTGCGCAGTTGCTCATCGCGACGCTGCAAGAAAGCGAGGGCCAGCTGGCCCTGTTGTCGCCGTGCGGTCTAGAGCTACTGCAACTCAACGCGGCGGAACGTCAGCTGTTAGCCGATGACCGGCTGCTCCTGCTCACGCCGTTGCCGCCCACGTTCGCCGCCAACCCCGCCCTCGACAAGGTGCTGGAACAGATCGCGGGCGCGGCAGCCACGCGCTGCCTCCTCATCGGTGACGAACAACGTGTGCTGATCGAGGGAAAGCCCACGCTACACCTCACCACCGAGGCGCACGATCCGGCAGAGGCGTTGGTCTGGTTGGCGGAAGGGATCGCCGCCGCAGCCACACCACCCTCGTCACCACCGCCTGCCCCCACAACCACATCCGCCGAGTTAGGGGACCCGCCTACGGAACCACCGCCCACCCCACAGGAAACGCTGCAGCTCCTCCAACAGGGCGGGCGCGTCCCACCCGCGCTGCGCCGGCGCTTGCTGGGATCGGACTCAAGGGAGACCGATTAGCTCCACCGCGTCAATCTGATTCCAGAAGCCCGTGCGCGATTCATCCAATTCCACCCGGACGCGATGCACCCGAAAGACTGTGCGCGAGAACGATACAGCGAGGACGCCGGGACAAATACCATTGTCCGTCCCCTCCCAAACCAGCTGCGCCACGCCCGCATCGTCAATCAACAGCACGCGCGCCACAGCGCCGCGCCCCAGCGTTTGATAGATGCGCACCTCGGTAGCATAAACGGGACGCGCGTAGCCCAATTCCAACCAGGCCAGGCCATCCCCGCGCGCAGAGGCCCAGGCGCGGGGATCATCCACGCAAGCGTTGACCTCAGGCGCTCCCGTGGCCCGCGTCGCGCTCCAATCGGGAAACCCAAACGAAGAGCTGGCCTCCGCCGTCGCCGCCCACTGCGAAAGCACCACCGGCGTCGGGAGAGACGCGGGCGTCGGTTCACCTACACGGTTGCAGCCCAGCAGCAACAACATCCCCACAATGCACCCTAACCCGCTAACTAATCTCCGCATCCCGATCACCCCCTCAACAAGTTAAGTTCACGCTGGCATTCTAGCCGGTTCTTGCCAGCTGACAAATACAAACCCGGAAATACTTCAGTAGGATAAGAAAACCAAAAATTCAGCAAGATTTCCTCCAAACTCATCGCCTAAGAGCTTGCGTTACCCTGTGAATAAAGTATAATAAGCATATTCAAAAAGTGTAGCACGTGACTGGTATTTACCAGTGTTACACTTATTCAAATCAACATAAGGAGAAAAAGATGTTCCAGGAACGCATTCGCGAAAACTATGACCAACTTACTCCCGGCTTCCGCAAACTGGGTGACTTCATCACCACCCATACACTCGATGCCGCCTTCTTAACCGCCACGGAGCTCTCGCGCCGTGTAGGCGTTGATCCCGCAACGGTGGTACGTTTTGCACAGGAGCTCGGGTATTCAGGCTATCGCGAGCTCTCACGTGAGATCAAGCGCTACGTGCGCGATCAAGTCACCGCAACCTACCGCATGGCAGCTGAATCCGGCACATTGGCGGAACTGCTCCACGCGCTGGTAGATAACAGCAACCAGAACATGCAACACTTCGTCAGCACCGGCCTGAGCCTGGTCGCGGAAGCTGTCAATATGCTCAGCGAGGCTTCCAAGATCTGGATCGTCGGCGAGTACAGCGATTATGCCATCGCCGAGTTCCTGGCGAAGAGCTTGAACAACCTCGGCCTGAACACGGAAACCATCCACCCCAGCATGAGGGAAACCGCCGGCGCTGTTGCCAAGATGCAAGAAGGCGAGCTGCTCTTCGCATTGGCGAATAGCGGCCCCAGCGTGGACACCGGCTATGCGGTCAAATTGGCGAAGGAAAAGAATATTCGCACCATCTGCCTCACCGGCGCAGGTGTTGTGCTCGCCGCCCGCGAGGCCGACTTGACCATCACCGCCCCCGTCAGCACGCCCGCCAATGTGCCCAGCTTCGGCACCATCATGCAGGTCATCACCCTGATTTGGGAGGCGCTGGCTAAGCAGCTGGCCGATCAGGCCGACCCAGTCATGCAAGCGACGCAGGAAAACATGGGGAAGATCCTCAATCTTCGCGCCGAAACGCCCGAATACGAGGTCGCGCCCCAGGAAACCTGGACGGGCTACACTAAATAACCAACCCATTACCCCTACAAAGCGACACTCTTCACAGAGTGTCGCTTTGTAGCAGTAAGCGAAAGGAAGATAGAGATGATGTTTGAACAAAAAATACAGGAGCATTACGATCACTTGACCCCTGGATTTCGCAAACTGGCCGATTTCATTACCACCAACACCCTCGATGCCGCCTTTCTCACCGCGACCGAGCTCGCGCGCCGCGTCAAGGTAGACCCTGCCACGGTGATTCGCTTTGCCCAGGAGCTGGGCTACAACGGCTACCGCGAACTTTCCAAAGAGATCAAAGATTACGTGCGGGCGCAGGTCACGGCTAATTATCGCAACGCTGCCGCCGCCAACACCGAGGAGGAATTGCTGCGCGCGCTCTTCCAAGCCAGCCAAGAAAATCAACAAAAACTGCTCGCCACCGAGTTACCCAAACTGGCAGAGGCGCTGCGCTTGCTTGTCCATGCCCCTCGTGTTTGGATAACCGGCACATTTCTCATGCATGAGTACGTGCAATTCCTCGCCAAAGCATTCAACGTCGCCGGGAAACCCGCGCAAGCTTTCCATCCCGGCATGACGGAAACAGCTGGCGCGCTCGTCCAGATGCAGCCAGGCGAGGTGCTGCTCATCGTATCGGTTGGCGTCGCCGGCTTGGATGCCGGCTACGCAGCTCACTTGGCTCGCGAGAAGGGCCTCCACACCATCTGCGTCACCGATTCCAGCATCATACTGCCCGCGCGCGAATCGGAGCTCACCATCACCATCCCCACCGACGTGCATACCGGCATCCCTGGCTACAACGTCGGCCCACTGCTCATGCAGATTTTTTGGGAGGCGATGGTCAACCAACGCGCCGAAGAATCCGCCGCTATCTTCGAACAGCTACACGCCTACCAGGGGGAAATAATCCACCTGCGCGCCCACACCGCCGAGTACGACGTGGCTGCACCGCACGACTTCCTGCACCACCACCTGCCCAAATTACCGGAAGATTGATCTACCAGGTGCGCCCCACTCTAACTATCCCGATCATCTTTGACCTGACGACGTAGCCGCGCTGCCAGCGTCTCTGAGCTGCGCTCGATAGGTGGTGCGTCCCCCTCCTTCGGCGGTGATGCAAGCGGCGGCTCCGACAGCGACGACGGAAGCAAAGGCTTTGCTTCCTCGCGCGGCTGCCGGGCGCGGACCTTATCCGCCAGCGTCCCCACGGTTGTGACCGGAGGGGCAACCGGCGGGTGAGGCGCATGACTCTGCGCGAAGGGCAACCGCGCCCGTATCGCACCCCACAAACGCAACCAATCCCCTCGCCCCAGGGCCAACCGCCGCCAGGCGATGTCCACGGGCCAGAGCAGGGCCGCCAGCAACACCAGCAGCGGCGTCAAGGGCTGCCCCACGGTACGCCCGCGCAGATCGCGGACGAAGACGGCCTCCACATCGAGCACCAGCCGCCCCGCCCCCTGCACGGCGAGGCGCGTCAGCGCCGCCGCGACATCGCCGGGGATGTACTCCGCTGGCGCGGGAGGCGCCCAGCCCGTCGTGTAGAAGCGCTCGCCGGAAATGCTCAACAGCCACGCTCCGCGCCCCGTCAAATCGAATGTTCCCTCGTAACGCCCTGGCGCTATCTGCTGCAGGGGGAGATCCTGCGGCGCGGCCCCCGTACCCGGCTGAATGGCGCGCAGCTCCAGCTGCAACCCATCCACATAGCTCCCTGCATCGTCGGTGACGTCCACCACCACTTGCGCCACCTCGCCCTCCAGCGCCACCCGCAAGGCAATCCCCACATCCGCGGGCGGCATCAGCGACCAGCGGGCAACGCTCCCCCAGAAGCGTGCGAAATCCTCCCAGGCGACCCACCCGGCGGCCCAGCGCCCCGTCGCATCCGATGTCCACGCCGCCGCGCGCCCCAGCCCGTACTGCCACACCGCCAGCAGCGGATCGCCCTGTGTCGCCTCCCAGACGACCTGCGCCGTCGGCTTCGGCGTCGTGGCGACGTAGCCCTGCAACACGGGCGTCGCCGTCACCCCCGCCAGCGGCATCCACCGCGACACCGGCTGCGGATAGAACGGCTCCTCGACAATATAGGAACGTTTAGCTCGCAGCGCCTCCTCGGCGAAGATCGCCGGCAAATCCATCGCGTTTTCCGTGAGATAGAAGCGCCCGCCGCCCACCTCCGCCGCCATCGTCAAAAAAGGCACGTCCTGCCCGGAGCCAATCGCCACCACGCTCACCGTCGTCCCCTGTTGCCGCAGCAACTCGATGTGCGCCAGCGCCCCCTCCTGCCGCTCCGCATCCGCCCCATCCGCCAACAACAGGATATGCCGCTGCATCCCCGGCCCTATCTCCACCCCGGATAACAGATCCGTCATGTAGATCAGACTATCGTAGACGTAAATCCCGCCCCCGCCGGTCTGGATGCGCAATATGTCGGCGATCAGCGCCTCACGCTCGGTCAGCTGCACCGGCCCCAAGGTATCCGCCGGGCGTGTATCGTAGGCCACCACCGCCAGCACATCGCTATCATTCAGGGCCTCCGCCACCCGCGCCGCCGCCTCCACCGCCAGCTGCATCTTGGTCATGCTCCCCTCGCGCATCCCCATACTGCCCGATTTGTCAATGATGATCCCCATCGCCAGCGGCGGGAAACGGCGCGGGTCCTGCACCTGCATCTCCACCGGCAACGTCTCCTCCAGCGGCGTCCCCAACCACCCGCCGACGCCATAGCTCTCCGGCCCCCCAATGGCGATCAGGCCGCCGCCCATATCGCGCACAAAGGACTGGAGCGCCCGTTGCGCAACGGGCTGCAACGCCCGACCAGGGGTATTGACCAGCACAACCGTCGCGTAGGTGGCGAGCTGTTCCACCGTCAGCGGGAGCTCCGTCGGCGCGATGGGGACGACCGCCAGCCCGGCCTGGCGCAGGGCGGCGACCACTGCCGCTCGCTCATCGGGATGGCCGACGACGAGCACCTGCGGCGGCCCCTCGACCTGCACCCAGCCGGAGAGGCAGTTGTTCTGCAGGAAGGTATCGGCGCTGGCATCCACACAAATCTGCACCGGCGTGAAGCCCGGCTCGCCCGCCGTAAAGGTGAAGGCGAAGCTGTTCTCCCCCGGCGTCATCTCCAACGCGCGCTGCCCCACCTCGCCGCCGATGGCCCAGGTCAGCGCGGCACGCGCCACGCCCTCGGCCCCCACCGTCACCGCCACCGGGACGCGGTCGCCCGGATAGACGCGCGTGGGCAGCTGCACATCGGCCAGCCACACCTCGGCATCGAAGGCCGGGGCCGCCAAATCCACCACCAGCAGATCCACGCCGCGCACCTGCGCCTCGCTGAGCGCCTGCCGGGCCTGCCCCACCGTCTCCAGCCCATCGGTGAGGAGCACCAACCGCGCCGGCGCGCCCGCCGGGATGAGCGCCAGCCCCAATCGCACCGCCGCCTCGATGTCGGTCGCTTCGGCGCGGGGAAAAGTGGCGATGGGCGCAAGTTCGGCGGCAGGCGAGAAGGCCCGATCCACCCAAGCCTCCGCGCCAAAGATGACCACAGCCGCGCGATCCTCCGGCGCTTTGGTCGCCAGCGCCGCGTTGACGAAGGCCACCTCGCGCTCCCACAGCGCCTGCGCGCTCGCCGAACGATCGAGCAGGAAGACGACGTGCAGCTCGCGCGTGGGACGGGACCAGCGCACCCCCAACAGCGCCAGCAACAGCAAAATCACCAGCGCCAACCGCCACGCCAACGCCCCATCGGGCCGGAACTGCCGCGGCCGGCCCCTCACCTGCGACCATCCCGCCCAGAGTTGCCACGGACGCCACCAGAGCAGCGCCTCGCAGAACAGCAGCGCCAGCGCCACGCCCAACAGCCACGGGCTGATCTCCCGCCACCCCACCTCCCC
>Ga0209614_1001461_pt1 | contig 17644 bp, 15 predicted proteins | sample BlaSprsedimmetaG_FD_185484 | JGI IMG/M metagenome (GOLD analysis project Ga0209614, IMG submission 185484) | Hot spring sediment bacterial and archeal communities from California, USA to study Microbial Dark Matter (Phase II) - Blank Spring... ... | reverse complement strand
GCGGAACATCATGACGGTTTTTCGATGTGGGATAGTGATGTAACGCCCTGGAATGCCAAAGATAAAGGGCCATTAAAAGATATAACAGGTGAATTGGAGAAGTCCGTTAAATCGCGTGGAATGAAATTTATAACAACATTCCATCACGCAAAAAATCTGCAACGTCATGACTCCATTCCCTCCGGGCCAAGAAATTTGCCCTATCGAAACAGTCATTATCCCTTTTTTAAAGACATGCCTCCCTCAAAAGACGATCCGGAACTGAGTTACCTTTACGGGAATATTCCGGAAGACCAATGGTTTGAAGAGGTTTGGTTCGGAAAACTTAAGGAGGTAATTGATAAATACCAGCCTGACATCATGTGGTTTGACTCCTGGCTGGACCAGATTCCGGAATCGTATCGTCAAAAATATTGTGCTTATTATCTGAATGAAGCGCAAAAATGGAACAAAGAGGTGGTGATTGTCAGGAAACAGGATGACCTGCCACTGGATGTCAGTGTGGATGACCTGGAAAAATCGCGAAAAAATGAATTGGGTGAGAAAGTATGGATGACCGATGAAACAGTGAGTACCGGAAGTTGGTGCTACACCGAAAATCTTCAGATTAAACCGACAAAAGATGTACTGCATGTGTTAATTGACATAGTCAGTAAAAATGGAGTATTGTTGCTCAATATTTCACCAATGGCAAATGGTACCATTCCCGAAGACCAAAAAAATGTACTGCTGACCATGGGTGACTGGCTGGCTGAATATGGAGAATCAATTTATGAAACCCGTCCATGGTACACTTATGGTGAAGGACCTACAAAAGAACCCGAAGGGCATTTCAGAAACCGGGAAGAATTTCTGAAAATAAAATATTCTGCCGCCGATATCAGGTACACCACCAAAGGAGATGTGATTTATGCAACTCTTTTGGGATGGCCAGGAAATAATACCGATGTTATTTTAAGCTCGTTTTCGAAAAAAGAATGGGAAAATTCGCGTGAAATAAAAAATGTGTCCATACTGGGTTCTGGTCAGCAAATTAAATACACAGTTGATGACGGTGGTTTAAAAATAACTACTCCTGATGCACCGGTCAATGAAATGGCAGTGGTGTTTAAAATTGAAATGGAATAATCCAGCCAGAAGTATATCTTATTGCCGGGTCATTTCTTGACAATATTTCCCAAAGTGTGAAAGTTAAAAATACCGAGGGTTTAGCTATTTATTGCCGGGCCAATTATTCGAGAAGTAAATTTCGAAATACTTCAAGATTTTGTAAAATTAAGGCAGAGGATTCTTTAATATCTTCAAGTTTTAGTTGAAGACTGATATTACTTTTTTTCGTTTATCGATGTCCTTTAAACATTCAAAAATCTCATAAAACCACTCTTTTGTTTTCTTCAATGTTTATTGTTTTTTCTGAATTCTACTTGCTCGCAAAAACTTTGGATAGGTCATCCATCTCTTTTGCCACCTTCGTATCAATAACCTTGCTGTAAATTTGGGTTGTTTTTAAAGAAGTATGCCCAAGCATTTTGGAAACTGTTTCAATAGGAACCCCGTTTGTTAAAGTAACAGTGGTTGCAAAAGTGTGCCGCCCAATATGCATCGTTAATTTCTTATTGATTTCACACAGTTCAGCAATTTCAGCCAGATACGAATTGAGCTTCTGATTACTTTTTACAGGCAGGATTTTATTGTCAGCGTTACATTCGGGATCATTTTCGTATTTATCAATGAGAGCCTGAGCCATTGGTAATAACGGAATTCTTGCCTGAATACTTGTTTTATTACGATCATAAATTATCCATGTTTTTCCGTCAATTCCTTTAGAGAGATTATTTTTGGTTAGTGTCTTTAAATCAGAATAAGCCAAACCGGTATAACAAACAAAGAGGAATACATCTTTGACCTGTTCCAGACGTTTGATGCGGAATGTATGCGTTTCAATCCGGCTTAGCTCATCCGCTGTAAGAAATTCCCTTGAAACATTTTTATAAGCAGTTTTATGACTTAAAAACGGATCACGGTCCAAATACCCCATCTCCATGGCAAAGTGAATAACCTTTTTCACCTGTTTTAGATGTTTCATGATGGTGTTGTGATGAATATTGTACTCCGTTTTTAAAAAGATTTCAAACCTTCTGATGAATGTTAATTCCAGTTTTGTCAGAAGCATGTCGTTGCAGTTGCATTCCTTTTTCAGGAAAGCTTTCAGCCGGTTTAAGGTTGTTGTGTACTGGTCGATTGTGCTGCGGGAATATTTACTCCCTTCCTCTTGTTTTACCAGTTTGTTATTGGCTTCGAAAATTGTTATCAGGGTGTGTTCTTTAACAAACTTTCCGGTTTGCATATCGCGAAGGATACCAGCGGAAATATCCATCTGCTTGTCAAGCAATTCGTTAAAGTTCTTTTTAACCTGAACTTCCACACTATCCAGATAATCATTTAGCGCCCGTGCTGACTCCGACCTTCCGACTGCTCTTTGCAACCGGGCATCCCACTTAGTGGGAGCAATTTTTCTATTCACAGACAATTCTGAACGTTCTCCGTTCACTGTAATTCTTAAATAAATAGGAGCAAATCCTTTTTTATCCGATTGCGCCTTTCTCAAAACAAACAAAACATTCAAATCGTACTTCATAAAAACAAATTTTAATAGTTAATAAATTACCATTTTTTTATGGTTTTCAGAAGTGCAAATTGATGCAATAAGGTGCAATCTGTCAGTATTTTATGTTCCCTCTGGTGAGTTATTTTGAAATTTCAAAAAATACTCCCGAATTACACACCTTGATATCGGGAAATACGGTAAATTTCGCGGTTGGCCTAAACCAAAAAATGCCTGAAATTCATTGATTTCAAGCATTTTCGTAAATAATAGTTGTCAATCTGGCTCCCCAGGTAGGACTTGAACCTACGACCTACGGATTAACAGTCCGCCGCTCTAACCAACTGAGCTACTAGGGAATATTTTGTTTTTTAGAACGTATTGCTTTTTAAAAGCGTTGCAAAAATAACAGCTTTTCGGAAAAGAAAAAATTTTTTTGAAAGTTTTGTCGATTTCCTTGCTTCTCTGTTAAAATAACCTTTTCCTTTTAACCAGATAAGCCAACAGTACTTCTTTGAAATCCTTGTTGATATCAGCTTCTGCCAGGTCAATCTGGTACTGTCCACATTTCACCTTCAAATCATCAAAATAACTTTTCACCGTAGTAACATAGTGGTTTTTTACCTCCCATGGATTAAATTTCACTGCCTGGCCGGTTTCCAAATCAACAAATTTGTGAGGACGGTTGCTGAACTGAAATTCCCGCTCCTGCTTATGGTCGGTGACATGAAAAAGAAGCACCTCATGCTTGTTGTAGCGCAGGTGTTGCAGCGCCGAAAAAAGTTCTTCGGTTTTCTGGTTGTCAATCATGTCGCTAAAGATGATTACCAGTGAACGTTTGTGAATGTTTTCGGCAATTTGATGCAGTACATCGGTGGTGTTGGTATTTTTGCGCAAATGGGCATTTTCAGGTTTAATCAGTTCCGACATTTTTCCATACATTAGTTCGGCATTGACCGACGATATGCGTGGGGAGGTGTGAAATTCAATTTCGTCGGAAAAAAGGGTCAGGCCCACGGCATCGCGCTGTTTTCGCAATAAATAAATGAGTGCGGCGGCTGTATAAACCGAAAAGGCCAGTTTGTTCTCCAGGTGTTTTTTTCCTTTAAAATAGGGAAATAGCATAGATGACGATGTGTCGATAACCAACTGGCAGCGCAGGTTGGTTTCTTCTTCGTATTGTTTCACAAAAAGCTTGTCGGTGCGGGCAAACAGTTTCCAGTCGATGTGTTTGGTCGATTCGCCCTGGTTGTATTGCCGGTGCTCGGCAAATTCAACCGAAAAGCCGTGAAACGGGCTTCGGTGCAACCCGGTAATAAATCCTTCCACTACTTCTTTGGCAATCAATCCCAGGTTGTCGAACTGGTGAAACTGTTCAATGTCGAAAATGTTTTTCAAAACGAATGTTTTTAAAATATGAAAGGCGATTCCCGATAAAACGGGTCCGCCTGAAATTCACACACTATTTTTTTTGAAAGATTTACAATAGCGCATCGAGTTTTGATGTGAAAGTCTGTTTGGGACCGGCACCCACCTGTTTGTCGGCCACTTCCCCGTTTTTCAGGAAAAGTACCGTTGGAATATTGCGGATACCAAACTTCATAGCCACATTGGGGTTGGAGTCCACGTCCACCTTCCCGATTAGGGCTTTGCCCTCGTATTCCTGTGACATTTCTTCAACAATGGGTGCAATCATTCGGCACGGGCCGCACCATACTGCCCAAAAATCAATCATTACTGGTTTATCTGAATTTGCTACCAATTCGTCGAAATTGGCATCGGTAATTTCTACTGCCATAACTCTGTTTTTAATGTTAATATTTCAATTTTTACAAAATTAGCTAATTAATTCTATATCCAATATCAGGTTTTTCCTGAAAATAATTGAGGAACCGGCTGGTTAGTTCAATTCGTATATTCCGGGAAAACAAGTGTATAAACATGTTACTTCCGGGGTCGTAAACATTAAATTTTAACAATGCTTTCCCTTTATTGTTTTTGGCCAGCTTTTCAATTTCTTCAATAATCGATTCGTTTACTTTATCGAGGGGGAGATTGATGGTTATGCTTTTCACCATGTTTTTCCGGGCTTCGGAGAGTAGTTCAATGTGGGTAGCTTTAAATTCAAAAGAATCGCTGTTGTTGAACCTGGTTTTTACCGTGCCTTTTACAAGAATAAACAACCCGGTTTTACAGTATTTGTGGAAGTTTACGTAATCCTGCCCAAAAAAGAAAAACTCGTAGGAATCGGTGTAGTCCGACAGGGTGAGTGTGCTAAACGGATTTCCGTTTTTCGAGGTTCCCTCCCTTGCTGCGGTTACCATTCCTCCAAAAGTAAAATCGCGTTCTTTGTATTTTTCAATGTCGTTTTTTAAATCTTTCAGTGAAACATCGCGGCTGCAAAAATTTTCTATTTCCACTTTGTAGTCGTCGAGGGGATGTGCGGTAAGATATATGCCAATCAAATTTTTTTCTTTTTCAAGAAGTATAATTTTGGGCCATTCCTCCACTTCCGGAATGGTTGGTTTTTTCACGTCGGCACTGCTGCCGAGGTCGCCAAACAGGCTTTGCTGCATGCTTTGGCTTTCGGTTTGAATTTTATTTCCGTAGCGAATGAGTTTTTCAATGAAAGTAGTGCTGTCGTTTTCATGTTCGCCGGCAAAAAAACTGCTCCGTTTCAGCCCTTCCAGGCTATCGAAAGCCCCGGCCATGGCCAGTGCCTCCAGGTTTTTTTTATTTACGGTTTGAAGATTGACATTCTCAACAAAGTCGTAAATGGTTTTAAAAGGTCCGCTCTTTTTGCGGGCCTCGATAATGTCTCTTGCTGCTCCGGCTCCAACCCCTTTAATGGCAGCCATTCCAAACCGGATATTGCCATTTTTGTTGGCGGTGAATTTGGAAAAACTTTCATTTACATCCGGCCCCATCACATTCAGTTTCATGCGGCTGCACTCATTCATCAGCTTGGTAATATCGGTAATGTTGCTGAGGTTTCGGCTAAGGTTGGCTGCCATAAACTCTCCGGGGTAATGCGCCTTGAGGTACCCGGTTTGGTAGGCAATGTAGGCGTAGCAAACCGAGTGCGATTTGTTGAATGCATACGAAGCGAAAGCTTCCCAGTCTTTCCATATTTTTTCAATCACATCGTCGGGCTTTTTACCAACCAATTTACATTCGTCCATAAATTTAAAGTTGGCCTTGCAACCATTTACAAATTTCACCTTCAGCTTATCCATCAGCGAGGTAATTTTTTTACCCATCGCTTTTCGCAGCGTATCGCTGTCGCCACGGGTAAAATTGGCAAGCAGTCGTGAAAGCAGCATCACCTGCTCCTGAAAAACGGTAATTCCGTAGGTTTCGCTCAGGTATTGTTCCATCATGGGCAAATCGTATTCTACCTTTTGGCGTCCGTGTTTCCGGGCAATGTAGGCCGGTATGTATTCCATCGGGCCAGGCCGGTAAAGCGCGTTCATGGCTACCAGGTCTTCAAACCGGTTGGGTTTGAGGTCGCGCAGGTGTTTTTTCATTCCCTCCGATTCAAACTGAAAAATAGCGGTGGTTTCGCCGTGGCTAAAAAGCTCGAAAGTTTTTTCATCGTCCCACGGAATGTTGTCAATATCAATTTCAATTCCCTTTGAAAGTTTGATGTTTTCCAGTGATTCTTTTATAATGGAAAGGGTTTTCAGCCCCAGAAAATCCATTTTCAGCAGGCCAATGTCTTCCACAAACCGGCCGTCGTATTGCGTAGTAAGCAGTGTTTCACCGTCTTTGGTTGGCATCAGCGGAATGTGGTCGGTGAGCGGGTCGCGGCTGATGAGTATCCCGCAAGCATGCACGCCGGTTTGCCGTACCGAACCCTCGAGGGTTTCTGCGAATTTAATGGTTTTTGCAATGAGCGGATTATCCGATTTCCTTTCTCTTTTCAGGTCCGGGCTTTCTTTGAAGGCTTTTTCAAAAGTCATTTTCGGAGCATCGGGAACCAGTTTTGCCAGCCGGTCGGCCTCGGGTAGCGGCAGCTTCAGCACGCGTGCCACATCGCGAATGGCCATTTTGGTAGCCATGGTTCCAAAGGTGCAAATGTGTGCTACCTTATCTTGACCGTATTTTTTTGTCACATAATCGAGTACCAGTTGCCGTCCGTCATCGTCAAAGTCGATGTCCACATCGGGCAGCGAAATACGGTCGGGATTCAGAAAACGCTCGAAAAGCAGGTCGTACTTAATGGGATCGATGTTGGTAATTCCGGTGCAATAGGAAACAGCTGCCCCTGCTGCCGATCCCCTTCCCGGCCCCACCAAAACGCCCATTCTGCGCGCCTCGTTAATAAAATCCTGTACAATGAGAAAATAGCCGGGAAACCCCATGGATTTAATGGTATCGAGCTCAAATTCGAGCCGCTTTGTAATTTCTTCAGGAACAGGATTTCCATATCTTTCTTCGGCTCCTTTAAAGGTAAGGTGTTTCAGGTATTCCGTTTCCTGTTTTACGCGCAAAACTCTTTCATATCCTCCCAGCCTGTTAAATGTTTCTTCTCCAAATTCTTCAAAAAGTTTGGTTTCGGTGTATTCTTTGCGGAAATCGTCCATGGTGCCAAATTCCTGGGGTATAGGAAAAACCGGCATGATTGGCGCCGAGTCGAGTTCAAAGTTTTCCACTTTTTCTGCAACCTCAAGCGTGTTTGCCAGCGCCTCCGGAATATCGGAAAAAAGTTCGTTCATTTCCTGCTGTGTTTTAAACCATTCCTGCTTGGTGTAACGCATTCGGGTGGGGTCGTCCACATCTTTTCCGGTGTTCAGGCAAATGAGCAAATCATGTGCATCGGCATCTTCTGCATTGGTAAAGTGCACATCGTTGGTAGCAATGAGTTTAATTTGGTGTTTTTTTGCCATTTCAACGAGTACTTCGTTTACCCATACCTGGTTGTCGTAAACGTTTTCCCGTTGCTGGGCCTCCTCAGCAGGGTGCCTCATCAATTCGAGATAAAAATCGTCGCCAAAAATTTTTTTATACCACAAAATCACTTCTCCGGCTTCTTTCATCTGGTTTTTCATAATTAACCGGGGAATTTCACCCCCAAGACATGCCGAAGAAGCAATTAAACCTTCCCTGTGTTTTTCCAGCAGATTTTTGTCGATGCGTGGTTTGTAGTAAAATCCTTCGTTGCTCGCCACCGAAATGAGTTTCACCAGGTTTCGGTAGCCGGTTTTGTTTTTAGCAAGCAAAATCAGGTGGTCGCCATAGCGGTCAATCACATCGGTTTTATCCTGTAAACTCCGGGCAGCCACATAAGTTTCGCAGCCGAGTATAGGTTTTATTTCCGCTTTTTTGCAGGCCGTATGGAATTCTTTGATGCCGAACATGGTGCCATGGTCGGTTAATGCAAGGGCTTTCATCCTGTCTTTTTTAGCCTTTCCAACCAGGTCGGAAACGCTGGCAGCTCCATCGAGTATGGAGTATTGCGAGTGAACGTGTAAATGTGTAAACGGAATCATTATCGTACCTTCCTTTTTTTATGAAACAACTTTTAAAAAGTTGCATAAAGTTACCAATTTTAAGGGGGAGGATCAGTGGTTGTTGATAAATTCTGGAATAAAAAAACCCGGCTTTTTAACCGGGTTCCTCGTACTGAGCAGTTTGCTTTCTGCTACATATTTTCTGAAATTTTTTTTCTGATTTTTTCAAACTCCTCCTTGTTTAGCTGTATTTTTTTTGAAAAATTCAGCAAATCGGCTTCGGTTTTCATGGGAACAAGGTGGATATGTGCATGATGTACCTCGAGGCCCAAAACCATTACGCCCACTTTTTTACAAGCGATGGTTTTTTTTAGCCCGGCAGCCACTTTTTTTGCAAAAAGGTGCAATCCGGTGTACAATTCATCGTCCAAATCGAAAAGATAATCCACCTCTTTTTTGGGGATTACCAGTGTGTGGCCTTCGGCAACCGGTGAAATGTCAAGAAAGGCAAGGAAGTTTTCGTCCTCTGCAACTTTGTATGCGGGAATTTCTCCGTTTACTATTTTTGAAAAAATACTTGCCATAGCAGCTAAATTGAAATTTCAATAATTTCAAAAGGAATAAGCCCCGAGGGCACTTTTATTTCAACCACATCGCCTACTTTTTTGCCCATAAGCCCTTTGGCAATAGGTGTGGTAGCCGAGATTTTTCCCTGCTTCACATTGGCTTCTCCTTCGGGCACAATGGTGTACTGCATGGTGGTGTTGTTCTTTTTGTTTTTAATCTTCACCTTGTTCAGTATCTGTACCTGAGAAGTATCAATTTTCGACTCATCGAGTATGCGCGCATTGGCAATTTTCGACTGCAATTCGGCAATTTTTGCCTCCAGCATTCCCTGGGCATCTTTGGCGGCATCGTATTCGGCATTTTCCGAAATGTCACCTTTTTCAATGGCTTCGCCAATCTGTTTTGAAATGGCCGGACGTTCCACATTTGTTAAACGATCCAACTCATTTTTCAATTTTTTTAATCCTTCCTTTGTTAAGTATGTAACTCGCGACATTATAAAGTCCTCCTGGTTTTACTTTAAGCTATAAAAAAACAGAAAGAATTCCGGGTTTCCGGAACTCTTCCTTTGGCAAATGTATATAATTTCCCCGATAATAAAAACAACTTTTATTAAAAATATTCAAAATGAACCGCTTATAAAGACTAAATGTATTTGCGGTGAAGTATTTCACTGTAAATAACCGCTTCTTTTAACGGAAATTTTCTTTTTTTGGTTGTTCCCGGTTCTTTTTTTAGTTCGTCTCTTTTGGGTATATTTCGTTTTGTTACCCGGGCACCTTCATTTTCGGGTTTAAATTCGTATTTGTTTTCCGGAGAAAACTTTTTCTCCATTCGGGTATTGGAGGGTACAGGTTCCTTGGTTGCTGGCCGCATTTCAGTCGGGTCATCATCCAGCATATCCCAAAAGTCATCTTCGGCATGCTGAGGTTCCATTTGTGGTTGCGGAACCGGCGGCTTTTTTTTCATTTGCCCGAAAATTCCGGCTACGATAAAAATTAATGTCAGTATAATTACAATAATGTCATCCATTTTATTTGCACTTTTGCAATAAATTGCGTTAATATAAAGTTTGAAGTAAAAATAAGAAAAATGCAGCAGTTGATTCTGAAATGGGGGAAGTATTTCATTCTTTATTTTATTTTGTCCCTGACTTGGTTGTCGTGCGATAAGGTTGTTGATTCGCCCATTCCCGAAATTTATGTGTCGTACACCATTAACCTGAATATAGTAAATGAACTGAATGTGCCCGGTAATTCTGTTTTTTTCCCGAATGCAGGTTATGGAGGCCTCATTGTTTATTGCGAACTTCCGGGCAGTTGGTATGCGTTTGATGCTGCATGTACTTATGAAGCCAGCCGTACCTGCATCGTTAAAAGTGACGGAGTGCTGGCCGATTGTCCCTGCTGCGGGTCGCAGTTTGTTTTAATCAGCGGAGCTTATCCTACAAAACCACCGGCCACTTTGCCGTTAAAACAATACAATGTTTCTGTAATGAACAGCTTTACCCTCAGGGTTTACAATTAAAAAACGGAACCCGTTTCAGAGTTCCGCTTTCCCCGTTTTTTAATAAATCCGGTTAATATCTGTAATGTTCCGGCTTATAAGGCCCGTCCTTCGGAACTCCCAGGTACCTGGACTGTTCGTCGGTAAGTCTGGTGAGTTTTACACCTAATTGTTCCAGGTGAAGCCGTGCCACTTCCTCGTCGAGTTTTTTCGGAAGCCGGTACACATCAATGTCATAATCGTTTTGCCAGAGGTCGATTTGAGCCAGCGACTGGTTGGTAAACGAGTTGCTCATAACAAACGATGGGTGGCCTGTGGCGCATCCCAGATTTACCAAACGTCCTTCTGCCAGCAGATAAATGCTGTGCCCGTCTTCAAAGGTGAATTTATCAACCTGCGGCTTAATGTTCAGTTTTTTAATTCCAGACCACTTGTGCAGTTTAGCTACCTGTATTTCGTTGTCGAAGTGGCCGATGTTGCAAACAATGGCCTGGTCTTTCATTTCTGCCATGTGTTGGGCAGTAATTACATCTTTGTTTCCGGTGGTGGTAACAAATATGTTCCCTTCCTCAAGTGCATCTTCCATGGTTTTTACCTCAAAACCTTCCATTGCAGCCTGAAGAGCGCAAATCGGGTCGATTTCGGTAACAATTACCCTTGCGCCATAACCCCGCATGGAATGGGCACAACCTTTGCCAACATCTCCATAACCGGCTACAACAACCACTTTCCCTGCAATCATTACGTCGGTTGCGCGCTTAATTCCGTCGGCCAGCGATTCGCGACAGCCGTAAAGGTTATCGAATTTCGACTTGGTTACCGAGTCGTTCACATTAATGGCAGGAAACAGCAGTTTGCCCTCCTCTTTCATCTGATATAACCGGTGAACGCCGGTGGTTGTTTCTTCCGATACACCTTTTAGTTCTTTGGCTGCATCGTGCCAGCGGGTGGGCGATTCATTTAAAATTCGTTTCAGCGCCTTGTTCAATTCTTCTTCATCTTCGCCTTCGGCAGGAATATCGAGAATGGCTGCATCGTTTTCTGCTTCATATCCGCGATGAACCATTAGCGTGGCATCGCCACCGTCATCCACAATCAGGTGTGGGCCTTTTCCATCGCCAAAGTTCAGCGCCTGGTCGGTGCACCACCAGTATTCTTCAAGGGTTTCCCCTTTCCATGCAAAAACAGGAATGCCTGCTTTTGCAATGGCAGCCGCAGCATGGTCCTGGGTGGAGAAAATGTTGCAACTGGCCCAACGGACTTCCGCTCCCAGCTCTGCCAGGGTTTCAATCAATACTGCAGTTTGAACGGTCATGTGAAGACTGCCCATTACGCGGGCGCCTTTAAGTGGTTTCGATGGTCCGAATTTTTCTCTGATTGACATCAGTCCCGGCATCTCTTTTTCGGCAATATCGATTTCTTTACGGCCAAACTCAGCCAAGTCAATATCAGCTACTTTATATGCCGGTTTTTCTTTTACAACTATATTCATTTGTACGAATTAAATTTACGATTTTTAAAACGGTGCAAAGTTAACAATTTCCGGGTATTTGTATGAGAAAGTCAGAGGCGTGGCTTCACGCTAAAAACTGTTTCAGATAATTCCGGCTGGTCAGAATAGCAGCTTCAACATCTTTTTGCGACCCTTCATAAGCTTTGTCTTCCACTTCGATGCACACCGGTCCGCGGTATTTTACCGAAGTGAGCGCCGAGAAAAATCCGCGCCAGTTTACATCGCCCAGTCCGGGTATTTTTGGCGAGTGGTAGTCCAGCGGATAAGCCATAATGCCCACCTCGTTCAGTTTTTCAGGATAAACCTTTACGTCTTTCGCATGAACATGGAAAAGCTTGTCTTTGAAATCGTAAATGGGTTTCACTTCATCCATTTGCATCCACACCAGGTGCGAGGGGTCGTAATTCAGACCAAACGCGTCACTGGGAATAATTTCGAACATTTTCTTCCAGATAGCGGGTGTGGTTGCCAGGTTTTTTCCACCGGGCCATTCATCGCGGGTAAACAGCATGGGACAGTTTTCGATGCCGATTTTTACATTGTTTTCTTCAGCCACTTTAATAATTCCCGGCCATACATCGGCAAATTTTTTCAGGTTGTCTTCCACACTTTTTGCCGGGTCGCGGCCAATGAAGGTATTCACCACACCAATGCCAAGTCTGGATGCCGTGCGGATAACCTTTTTAATGTGTTCAATGTAAACTTCGGCCTGTTTTTCATCGGGGTCGAGCGGATTGGGGTAATATCCCAGCCCTGAGATGTACACGTTGTTTAATGCCAGAGTATTTTGAATCCGGGCTACGCCATCTTCACCGGTCTCATCTACATTAATATGGGTAACCCCGGCATACCGGCGTTCGGCCTTTCCAACCGGCCAGCACATAATTTCCACACACTTGAACTGGTTTTTTGAGGCAAATTCAATCACCTCTTCAAAATTTTTCTCAGCCAGAATGGCGCTTACAAATCCTAAATCTAACATGACTGTTTATTTTATTGATTGATGTAATCCTTTTAAGATTTTACTCTTTTTTAGCAATTTTTGTTCCCGGCCAGTAACCACCTGTTTTTTTACTTCCCCGGTGTGCAATGAGTTCCTTCTTTTTTAATGTTTTAATTTGTCGTTCCACGGTTTTTGCCGGTCGGTTTAAAATTTCAGAAATACGCTTTGCCTGAATTCCGGGATTCTCAATGATAATTGACAACACAGATTTTAATCCCTCATTTAATCCCTCATTTAATCCCTCATTTAATCCCTCAGTGAGTGAACTTTTCTCCGAACTTTTCTCAACTTTTTTCACCCGGGTAAATTCAACAGCAAAGAAATAGTTGTAATGGAAAACAGGTTTGGGAAGTCCTGCTTTTTCAATTTCCTGTTTTATTCGGGTAATCCCTGTGCCAAGTTTTTCAATAAAGCCGGCACGTTGCATTATATTGGCGAGAATGGCATTGCGGGCAAAATGGTTAAATTCGGTGTAGTACCCTTCGCCCTGAGCAATTTTATTTTTCAAATTTTTCGAAACCATTTAACCGATGAACTAAAACCGCAAATTTTTCAAATATTCTGCACTCGACTGCAAACAACCAATTCCATCAGGTTCATTGTCGCGTTCCACAAAGTAGTGTTTGATGCCTTGTTTTTTTGCTTCCTTAAAAATTGATCCAAAGTCGATGATCCCACGACCCGGACAGATAAAATCACCATCGGGTGCCATGTCTTTCACGTGCAAAACAGGAATTCTTCCGGCGTATTTTTTCAGCACTTCCAGTGGGTCGCCACCGCCCTTTTTCACCCAGTAAATATCCATTTCGCACTGAACAAGTTTCGGATCGGTATGAGCCATCAAATAATCGAACGGTAACCCTTCTTCCATTTCATGAAATTCCAAATCGTGATTATGCCACAGCAATTGCAGGCCGTTTGCTTTGGCTTTGGCTCCCAGTTCATTTAATACCGGGACTGATTTTTTGCAATCTTCCAGCATCACCGGTGCGCCGCCAAACCACGGCCAGTAAACCACGGCATATTTCATTTTCAGCTCGTTTAACCGGTCAAATGATTTCTGGAGTTCGTCTCCTGAAGCTTTAAAATCAATGCCCCCTGCAACAGGTTTAATTCCGATTGTTTTGCAATAATCGAGAAATTCTTTCGGAGAACCGGCATAATTGCTTCCACCTTCATATTCTGTAAAACCAAATTCTACCGCTTTTTTAAGCGTGCCTTTCCAGTCGGCTTTCATAGCTTCACCTGCAATTCCTGAAATGAAACCAAAATTTTTGAGTTTGTTTTTTCCTTCGGCAGCCATTGTCAAAAGCGGATTGGCACAAAATAATCCGGCTGTGGCAGCCACGCTTGTTCGTATAAAATTTCTCCTGTTATTCATGATTTGTAATTTGTTTTTTGATATTTTCAATTATACATTCGGTAATTTCCAGGGTTTCCGGTATTCCGGCGTAATGAATGCATTGGCCTTCTCGCAGTTGGTAAACCGGTTGTTGGCATCGTCCCATTCCAAAACAGTTTCACCCACACGGGCGGCAATATTTGCAATGTGCACATGAACAGCTGCCGCTCTTCCAATCTCGGGCGGGCAGGCCGGAGTTTCCCTGGTTTTCAAACATTCCAGGAAATTATCCACATGCTCGCGGTGCGATTCTTTTCCCTGGTCGTAATGAACTTCTTCTGTTTTGGGTGCCTTTTTTTGCCCGTCCCATTCCGGATAAAGGTGATATTTACTGCGGTCGGCAATCAGCATCCCTTTTTCGCCAATAAATTGAATGCCATAAGCCGAATCGAAAGGTCCCTGCTGAATTCCGGCGGTTAAATCGTAGTTGATTACGAAATCTTTTTGGGGGTAAATCACATTCATGGTGTCGAAGGTTTCGCGGGCCATAACCTGTTTCGAAAGATTACCGGCATAAGTAACTACTTTTTCAGGCCCTTTTACCACATCTTTTGCCCACAGGCCCATATCTATGAGGTGAACTCCCCAGTCAGACATCAGTCCGCCTCCGTAATCCCAGAAATGGCGCCAACTGCCGTGAAAACGAGCCTTGTTAAACGGACGTTCGGGTGCCGGTCCCAGCCACATGTTGTAGTCCACTCCTTCAGGAACCGTTGAATCTTCAACCAGGGTTGTACCCAATCCATAGTTGAAATTGGCCCAAATGTTTACTTTTCGCAGTGTCCCGATTTCACCCGATTTGATTAAGTTCATCGAATCGATAAAAACTTTGCCGTTGCGTTGCTGCTGACCAACCTGAACAATGCGGTTATATCGTTTGGCTGCTTTCACCATTATATTACATTCGCCAATGGTGTTGGCCATGGGTTTTTCCACATAAACATCCTTGCCGGCGCTACAGGCATCAACCATCATCAGGCAGTGCCAGTGGTCGGGCGTGCCGATAATTACAGCCTCAATATCCTTTCTTTCCAGAACCTTACGGTAGTCGCTGTAAAGTTCGGGCGATTGGTTGAAATCATTTTTAACCGATTCTGCCTTTTCTTTAAGCACATTCTGATCGACATCGCAAAGTGCAACGCAGTTTACCAATCCGGTATCTAGGTGATGCCTGAGAATTCCGAAACCCATATTGCGGCAACCAATCAGGGCTACATTTACTTTGTCGGAGGGTGCAAAATTAGCCGACCAAACTTTTGACGGAATAACTGATGCAGCGCTAATCGCTGTTGCTGCCAGCGCTGAATTTTTAATAAATTTTCTTCTTGATGAATTCATAAAAATACAGATTTAGGTTTTGATACTATCTTTTTTATTCAGGGATGAACACCCAAACACCGGAGTCGGGGTATTTATCCAAAAAGTTATATTGAGCACCGTAGGCTTCAATTTCATTGTCGTGAATTTCAAGTCCGACAAGAAAAAAGCTGCCCTGTTTTCCCAAATGGAAGGGGTTAAAGCCCTGGTTTTTCATACGCTGAAAATATTTCTCTGCATTTTCGGCATCGATAAAACTGCCGCCAATCAGATAAAATTTAGCCGGTTCCGGTTGAATAATGGCTGAAGTATCCAAATGTTCAGCGTATTCCGGTTCGCCGGGTTCCTCTGCAACAACAGCTGCTGTATCTTTCGCCAATGAATCGGTTGCAGCAATTGGAATTTCTTCCGGTTTGGGCGGCTCAACAGTAATTTTTACCGGCGCAGGAGGTTCCTTTTTTTCTTTTCTGAACAAAAACAACCCGGCAACGAGCAAAGGAATAATAAGAAGCAGAAACCACAACCAGCTTCGCCTCTTTTTTTTCGGTTTTTCTTCTGGTTGCTCTGCTGGCGGAATTTCTTCCACAACTGTTTTCTCTTCCATTTTCGGCTCTGTTTTCTCGGTTGTTTCTTCGGGATTGACCACTGGAACAACAGCTTCTTTTTCTTCAGGAATTTTTTCCGACACCTCCTTTAAGGATATTTTTTCAAGTCCAAATGCCTCGGGTGCAGACAACTCTTTTTCGGAAGAAAGAAACCGGATGTTCCGGCTTTCATCATAATACAACCCGCCAATACCCTTTATTTTCAATTTCTCTCCCTTGTCAAGCTGGTAAAGCATTTCTTCTCGTTCTTTTTCAATTTTCTGAAGTGCCTCCTGTGTGGAAATGTGTTCGCTATGCGCAATAAATTCCATCAGCAATCCATCATTGCTTCTGATTTTTGCATTGAAGGTGATTTCCCTGGAGGGCGGTGTAAGGTCACCAGATGCTTCATCCATCTGCGATGGTTTGTATTCGGTAATAAATGCCCCCAATCCGGGAATGATTACGGTTTCGTTTTCGGATAACAGTTGCCGGATATATTTGCTTAAATTCATGATGATTTTTTTTGTAGTGTAAAATTAGCAAAACATCTGTTGAGGCAAAGTTTAAGTTTCAGGAAAAATGGATGGTACAAAGAAAATTTGGTATCTACCTGCCCATAAATTTTTAATTTTACCGGATAAACAACAAAAATGAAGAAAAGAATTTTGGTTACAGGCGGAACAGGATATATTGGTTCGCATACCGTCGTGGAGTTGCAGGAATCAGGTTATGAGGTGGTTATTGTTGATGATCTTTCTAACTCGAACATCGGTGTACTTAAAAGTATTGAGAAAATAACCGGCATTGAACCGGAGTTTGAGAAATTCGATTTGGCCAATCAGGAAAAAACCAACGATTTTTTTCAACGGCATTCAGACATTGAAGCCATCATCCATTTTGCGGCTTCAAAAGCAGTGGGCGAGTCGGTGGAAAAACCACTGCTTTATTACCGGAACAATCTGGTTTCCATGATGAATTTGCTGGAGTGCCAGGTGAAATACGGCGTTCAGCACATGGTGTTCTCTTCGTCGTGTACGGTTTACGGCCAACCCGACAAGCTGCCGGTAACCGAAGATACTCCGCGCAAAGATGCCGAATCGCCTTATGGAAATACGAAACGTGTTAACGAAGATATTTTACGGGACACCATTGTCGCCAATCCGCAATTGCGGGGAATTGCCCTGCGCTATTTCAATCCCATTGGCGCACATCCTTCGGCGCTGATTGGCGAATTGCCGCTTGGCGTTCCTCAAAATCTTGTGCCGTTTATCACCCAAACCGCTGCCGGAATTCGTGAAGAGCTGAAAGTTTTTGGCGATGATTACGATACACCTGACGGCTCGGCCATTCGCGACTACATTCATGTGGTGGATCTGGCCAAAGCACATGTGGTGGCCATCGGGCGGCTTCTTAGCGGAAAGAACAAACAAAACTACGAAGTTTTTAACCTGGGAACCGGAACCGGAGTTTCTGTTCTGGAAATGGTAAAAGGTTTTGAAAAAGCCACCGGCGTAAAACTCAATTACAAAATTGATGACCGCCGCGCCGGCGACATAGAAAAAATATGGGCTGATACCACTTTTGCCAACGAAGAGCTGGGTTGGAAAGCAGAAAAAGGGTTGGAAGAAACATTGCTTTCGGCCTGGGAGTGGGAAAAACGGGTGCGGGGGATAGGGTGAACAGTTTGCAGT
>Ga0209614_1001460_pt1 | contig 17656 bp, 13 predicted proteins | sample BlaSprsedimmetaG_FD_185484 | JGI IMG/M metagenome (GOLD analysis project Ga0209614, IMG submission 185484) | Hot spring sediment bacterial and archeal communities from California, USA to study Microbial Dark Matter (Phase II) - Blank Spring... ... | reverse complement strand
ATTTCAGCTGTGCTGGCAATACTAACCATGGGAGCCTGTGCAACCATACTTAACACACCAAAGCAAAAGGTAAACTTAACGTCAAATCCAATTGGTGCCGAAGTTTACATTAATGGTAAAAGCACCAATAAAACTACACCATGTACGGTTTGGGTTAAGCGCAAGGTAAAGAAAGGAACTGCAAATGGGCGAAACCAGTATATCTACGAGTTCCGTAAGGATGGCTTTGTTCCTTACACCTATACCGATAATGCAGAGGTTAGTAGTAAAATATGGTTAAACCTGTTTCTAAACGTTGCCGCCCTACCTGCTTTTGGTCTAGATTTTATCTCAGGTGGTGCATACTACTACAATAACGATGTTCTGGCAACCCTCCAAAAGGAATCAACCGGTTATGTGGTAATTCGCGACACAGTAGTTAAGCAGGTTTACGTTACTGCACCCGAGGCCAAAGGCTACATGTTTGAGAAACTATCGGATGTTGATGTTGACATCCCAAACAATAACCTGGAGTATCCCTTGCGCTTTGCGCTGATTATTGGTAACGAGGACTACAGCAGCAAGCAGGTTGACCTGAATAAAGAGGTTAACGTTGATTTTGCTAGGAACGATGCTAGCGCGTTTAAGGAATACGCCATAAAGGTATTAGGGATTCCCGAAAGCAATATAATCTTCCTGCTCGATGCCACTGCTGGGCAAATGAATCAGGCCATTGCAAAAACAAATCTGATAATAAAAAATGCCAAGGGCAAAGCCGAGGTGTTTGTTTTCTATGCAGGGCATGGCTTACCCGATGAGGTTACCCGTGAGCCATACCTCATTCCGGTTGACATTAGCGGACAAAATGCCCGCGATGGCATTAAGCTAGCCGATTTATATGCCAAGTTAACAGAATACCCCGCAAAAAGGGTGATTGTATTTCTTGATGCATGCTTCTCAGGCGGTGCCCGTAATAAGGAACTGGTTGCTGCTCGCGGTGTTAAAGTTCGCCCCACTGAAAGCGTGCTTCAGGGCAATATTGCTACACTATCGGCCGTATCCGGCGAACAAAGTGCTCTGCCCCTCAAAGATAAGCACCATGGTTTCTTTACCTATTATCTGCTCAAAAAACTAAAAGAGACTAAGGGCAACATTACCTTTAAGGAGCTTAGCACCTACCTCGATGAGATGGTTCCCCTCCAGTCAGTGCTCCTGAACAGTAAGGAGCAAACTCCCGTGCTTAGAATGGGTGTAAACCCCACCGAGGAATTAGAGAATTGGGTACTTACAAAATCGAACTAGTATGGCATTATACTTGTTAAAGCTAGGTGCCAAGCCTAGCTTTTTTTATACCATGATTAAAAAGATTTTAAGCACAGCAGTCATTCTTTCAATCTCACTTCTTGAGCTGTGGGGACAGGCAAAGTTTAACGTAAGCGGCTACATAAAGGACGCACAAACAGGTGAGGTTCTCATTGGTGCAACAACTATTGCCAAAGGAATAAACATTGGAACAGCCACAAACAACTATGGATATTTCACCTTATCTCTTCCCAATGGTGAACATATAATATCATTTGGTTACATTGGCTATAAAACCGAAGAAAAGGTAATTCAGATAAACAAAGATATAAGGCTAGATATTGAACTCTCGCCAAATACACAAGAAATTCAGGAAGTGATTGTTAGCCGGGAAAAAGGGAATAGCAATGTTCGGCAAGCCGAAATGAGCCTTGTAAAGCTTGACATGAAAAACGTAAAACAAATACCTGCCTTAATGGGAGAGGTTGATGTAATTAAAGCTATTCAATTACTGCCTGGGGTTCAAAGCACTGCCGAAGGGGGGTCAGGATTTAGCGTTCGGGGCGGAGCTTCGGATCAAAACCTGATAATACTCGATGAGGCAAACGTTTACAACGCTTCGCACCTAATGTGATTTTTCTCCGTTTTCAATAACGATGCAATTAAGGATATCAAGCTCTATAAGGGCGATATGCCAGCCTCGTTTGGAGGCAGGTTATCGTCAGTGCTCGATATAAAGATGAAGGAGGGCAACAGCAAGGACTTTAACGTAACCGGTGGAATAGGAAGTATATCGAGCCGGCTGACGGTGGAAGGTCCAATACTAAGGGAAAGAAGCTCATTCATGGTGTCGGGACGCAGAACGTATGTTGATGTGTTTTTCCCACTATTTAATAATGACGATTTGAAACAAAGCACGCTCTACTTTTACGACCTGAACGCAAAACTTAACTTAACTCTAAACCCCAATAACCGCATATTTGTTTCTGGATACTTTGGTCGCGATATGTTTGGTAGAGACATCAACGAATTCGGTTTTGGTAACCAAACGCTTACAGCAAGATGGAACCATATTTTCAAGCATAACCTTTTCATGAATACCACCTTAATATCAAGTAACTACACATACTTTTTGTAATCGAATACCAACGATGCCAATGCCATCAGATGGGAATCGAACATGGAAGAGGTTAGCGCAAAAATTGATTTTAACTACGCCATTTACCCAAAATATCAGTTAAGGTTTGGAATGTCCAGCGCATACCTAACATTTATGCCGGGTTTAATAAAAGGTACTAATCCTCAATCGTTTATACAACGCTGGGAAATCCCCAAACAGCATACGCTGGAGCATGGCATATACTTATCGAATGAGTTTGACCTAGGAAGAATTTCCTTTAAAGCAGGATTCCGTATATAGACCTTCCAGAACATTGGGAAAGGCCAAAGCCTTGTAATTTCTCCCGATTATAGGGTTACGGATAGAATTTATCATTCCAAAGGTGAGATTTACAATACATACATAAGCCCTGAACCTCGACTTGGAATGGTTTACCGATTAAGTGATAGCAGTTCCATAAAAGTTAACTACTCACATACCACCCAGTATATTCAGCTGGGATCTAACTCTCAAGGCGGTAATCCACTTGATGTTTGGTTTCCAGCTTCGCTTAATATTAAACCCCAGCAAGCCGATCAGTGGGCTCTTGGTTACTTCAGGAACTTATTGAACAACCAAATAGAGGCATCGGCGGAAGTTTACTATAAAAAAGTTAAAAATTTTGTGGATTTCAAGGATTTTGCCGATGTTTAACTCAACGATGAACATGAAGCCGATATTAGGCAAGGAAAAGCATACTCTTACGGTTTGGAACTATTCACCCGTATCGATTTAGGGAAGTGGGAGGGATGGGTTAGCTATACTTACGGCAGAACCTTCCGCAAAACTCAGGGAGTTAACATGGAAATACATACAGCGCAACTTACGATAAACCCCATAATGCAACCGTTGTGCTTAGCTATCGACTAAATAAACAGATCACCCTTTCGGCAAACTGGATATACTCCACGGGTCAAACCTACACCCAGCCAACCGGACGATACGAAATTGATAACATTACCATACACATATACTCTGAAAGGAATGCCAAACGCTATCCGGATTACCACAGGCTCGACCTTGCCGTTAACATTAAAACTAAGAAAAGCCTTAGCCGGCGATGAAAAAGCGAATGGAATATCTCTATTTACAACCTTTACAACAGGCATAATGCATGGACCACAAATTTTGTTCAGGACGAAAAGAATCCGAACATAACCTATGCCGAAAAAACATACTTATTCCCAATTATACCATCAGTAACCTATAACTTCAAGTTTTAGCTATGAGAAAAATATCGACCATTATTGGGATTCTGGCCTTAGCGCTAACCGCATGCACAGAGCGAATAGACATTGAGTTAGATTCATCGGATTCAAAACTTATAGTTTACGGCAGTATAACCACCGATACCATGAGCCACTGCGTAAGGTTGATTAAATCGGTACCATTCTATAGTCCTACTCCACCCCCACCCGTTTCCAATGCCACGGTTTACATCATGGAAGGCAATACCCGCTATAACCTTACCGAGGATGCCGATAACCCCGGCTACTACTACACTGCGCCAGATGTTTTTGGGAAATCGGGGACAACTTACATCCTTCACATCGAAGATGTGAACATTGGAGGTGTTTCGTCGTTTCAAACTCAAGCACAAATGCCAACACTGCTCGAGGGCTACCAAACCAAATACCTGGATTCAATAAACGTAAGCTACAACAGGAACTGGGATGGATGGGTAGTTAATGGTTATGATAAAGAGCCCCAGAATATGCGAAACTACTACATGTTTCGGGTAAAAATAAACGATATACTATACAGCGACAGCCTTAGCAATCTGATTCTGGTTGATGATAAGTTTTTTAACGGGAACAACACTGAGGATGCAGCCTTTTACTTTATTCCTGAGAAAGATACTCTTAAAGCAGGCGATAAAGTAACCTTAGAACTTTGTGCTATTACCCGCGATTACTACCAGTACCTTAATGAAGCACTAAAGGCCTCAAGTCCACAATTCCCACTATTTAGTCCTCCTCCAGCCAATCCGATTACTAATATAAACAACGGTGCATTGGGATATTTTAGCGCTTATGCAATTATTCGGGCATCGTATACCATGAAACAAGAGGATTTTGATAGACAATGAAGATTTACAGATAAAATATGCTCCTAATATTTTAGACCACTTCAAGGTACCGCTCAAAACTCAATTGAATACCAGCATTACGAATAACAATGTTAGGTTGGCAAATACCTTGCTATACGAGCCGTTAGCTTGCGGAAGCGGAAGCGCTCAACAAAACGGTTAATCAAGCGTAACAAGTCGCTAAGCAATGTTAGGTAGAATATTACTGACATTAGCCATATAACCACAAGGTTGAACCAGAATGTTGGGATTTGCATATTGCCAATTATTTTGTAGTAGGAATAAAAGTGCGCCCTTCCATTGCGAGCCGTGGGATATGCATAGATTGGTTCGTACCTACGAACAAGATTATTGTTTACTTCAACAATCTTGGTAAAATCGTTTCGGTTGGTAACCAATGCCTCCAGGGCATTGTTGTGATGCATGCGGCTTAGCTCAAAAAGTGTAGCTTTACCAACCAAATCCCTTTCAAGCGATTTTACCACAGCATCTCGCCGTTCAACACAAACCCTGTACTTTGAATTGAAGTGATATTTTAGGGTATCAAGTTTAGCAAGTGTTATATCGATATAGCTAGGCGTAACTCTACTAATGCCTAAGAGTACCGTATCGGGGTAGGTGAAATTAATAATCGGGAAGTTCAGCTTTAACCTTTCAATCTCATTCTGCACAATGCTTAACCTCTGTCTAGTACGTGGCGTTTGTTTGCCAACAGCCAAATCGCTTTGCGCCTCATTCAACAATAACATTAGTTTGGGTATCAGTAAAGTTGCATTGTAGTTGTTATTGCTGATATCTTTATTGATAAAAAAGAAATGCTTATTATACTCATTACAACTAAACTGCTGCACGCAAAGAGCCTCATAGGGCCAACGGCTCAGTGTTAAATCTCCAATAATTGGAACATACTCTGCGTGGGTAAGGCTCTTATGTAACTTGCTATAGTTGATAACCACTCCACTGAACATCAGCTGGGGAACAATGATTAAGGGAATCATTACATAAATTGCTACAACCGAGTTTAATGCAGCTGAAAGGTTAAGCCCTATCATGCTTGCACAAAAAGATGTGGAGAACAGTATGGCCCAGTAGTACCAGAACATTCCTTGAATTTCAAGCACATGGGTTGATATTAAAACAAATACTAGCGATTGAAAGGATGAAAAAAATGAAAGCACTACAAGTTTTGAATTGATATAACTGAAATAGCTGAGGTTAAGAAACTTTTCACGGAAAAGAACTTTACGGTCGCTAATTATTTCCTCAGCACTTATGGTAAGGCCTAAAAAAATCATGGCCACCACGCTCATGAAGATAAAGCTGGGAATATTATCGTTTTCGCTAAAAATGTAGGCATTACGATTGGATTGCGTGCCATGTATATACTTTGAGAAGAAACTGATAATAAGCGCTAGCACAGGTGAAGCCAGAATGCTAATATTCATGAACTGGGTGTTTGCAAACTTGCTCCGTAAATTTCTCCTGAAATAAATCCATATCTGCCGTAGTCTCGATGGGATTTTAAAGTTATTAGGAGGTAGTGGCGAGGTGCAGGTTGGTTCAGCAACAATAATCTTACTTTGAATATTTTGCAGGTAAAGCTCATACCATTCCTTAGCTGAACGCTTTCGCTTTCGGGTTAATCGACCATACTCATTAACAACACGAGCTTCAACAATTCTTAAAATCACATCGGTATTAACGTTACCGCAAGTAATACACTCGCTCTCATCGGGCTTCAGAAAATTAGCCATGCGCTTAAAGTAAACCACTGCATCCATGGGATTGCCCTGGAATACAGGCCTACCACCTTGGTCAAGCACTATTATCTTATCAAATATTTTAAAGACATCCGATGAGGGCTGATGGATATTGGTAATTACAAGTTTACCCTTAAAGGTTTGCTTGCGCAAAATGAGCATAATTCGCTCGGCATCGAGCGATGAGAGCCCCGAAGTTGGCTCATCGACAAACAGAACTGATGGCTCACGCATAAGCTCCATGGCAATGTTAAGGCGCTTGCGCTGCCCTCCGCTTATGTACTTGTTGAGCGGGTTGCCAACCTTTAGGTCGCGTGCCTCAACCAAGTCAAAATCCACGAGGGTTTTATCAACCAGTTCAACAACTTCATTTTTACTGAGATGACTGAAACAGAAAAGAGCGTTATAGTAAAGATTTTGGAAAACCGTAAGCTCTTCAACCAGCAAATCTTCCTGGGGAACATAACCAATTACCCCTTCAAGTTCGGTTTTGCTATTATGAACATCGTACCCATTGATGTAAACCACTCCCGAAGCGGGCTTTAAATTACCATTGAGCAGGTTGATCAGGGTTGATTTACCCACGCCGCTTCCGCCCATAATTCCAACCAGCTGTCCGGAGTATGCTGAGAATGAGAAGGGGAAAACTCCATTCTTACTTCCCTTGTGCCTGTACTCTATATCCTTAGCAACAATGGAAACAAAAGGTTTACCGGGTGTTTGAATAAAAACCGATACAACCTTGCTGTAGTAAACAGGCGACATGCGTGGCCCGCGAATTACGGCTCCAGGGCCAAAGAGGTATGTTCTCCCTGGCTTAAGCATTCGGCTATTCATGAAAAGTTCCAGGTCGCCAAAGTACTTCACCAGCAAGGTATTTGTGCTGGCAATTCTAAGTACGTAAAGTTGCCCCTGAAGTCGCTCGTTTACCAGGTGCTTGATCTCTGGGATTGGGTTATTGCGTTCCGGGCTTATGAGAAGCACCTGTTGGTTCCAAGGTATTTGACCAGGTGACTCACTAAATATAAAATTACTGCCGTTGGCAAACTCAAAATCACTGATATTGAACTGATTGGCTACCCTTTGGGCAAACTCAAGCCTATCGGGTGTGGTAAGTCTGCTATCGGCCAAAAATTCCAGTAATTGTAAAACAAGCCAAACCTTTTGATGCTGCTCAAACTCTTGGTTAATAGAATCGATTATGACATGAACCATGAGTGATTCAGTGTAGCGGTCGAGGCTAACATCCTCTAACTCCTTACGGTAACTTACCCCAAAATTGGTAAACCTATCGATAAATACCTTAGCCTGCTCATCGCTAAAGTCGTGGTGCAGATAATCTTCCAATACATCGAGGGCAAAGCCTCTATCGGCTTTACTCTCGATATTGACCAGAATGGCAAAAAGTTTTATAAGTGCATCGAGCAGCGACTCGCTCATGGTTTAAGGTTTGGATAAGCAAAGATAGAATTTTTCAGCTGCATTAAACCAAACCTATAAAGGTTAAACTGGATTCAAAATTCTGACTCCCTATTTCTACATTAAACCGAGATTAGTCAATAGAAACACACAAAATATATACACACCTTGTTTCTATTGACATAACGGAGGTAACCCCGACTTATCAAAATCTTTCATTCCGAACTTTCGGAATGAATAGATTTTGTTTCTCGACTCGTCAATTTTTTTTTCAATTGACGAATTTGGGTTCAAATAATCCTTTTACCTCAGTACTTTATAGTTTGTATTGCATGGGGTGGTATTTGAATTTGAGTCATAGCATCGTTACAAATCAAATAGTAAGCTATTGGTAAATCGCTGGTGTTTAGTACAACCGTAATAATGCTTCCGTCGGCATTGACGAAGGAAGCTGAAAGGAGGTTGCTGCGCGAAGGAGAGGTGCTTACCCGCCGTGCGCCAGGCCTGATAAACTTGGAGAAATGACCAATGTAGTAGTATGCAGGAGTAATGAAAAGCTCGCCTGTTCGTGTATCGCCATGCATGGGAGCAAAACAAAAATTTTCTACATGGTTAGGGCCACCCTGCTCATCGAGCAGGATATTCCAATCAATCCATCCGGATGTACCACTGTTAAAATCGTAAATCATAGATGTAGCATACTTTTCGGCGTTTGGCCAGTAATTGTAGTGGTTAGGTACAAAACTTTCGACCGTTCCCTCGGTGAAAATGATGTGCTTATCGGGGTAACTTTCATGAACATTCCTTACATTATCATACATCTTTTTACCACCCCACCAATCCTCATACCAGTGGTAGCCAATACCCCAAGCATATTTCGATGCTTCAGGGTCAGAAAATATAACATCGGCACGATAAGGCATTAAATCGCGGTTGTGGTCCCAAACAATCATCTTTTTATCCTTTAGCCCATTCTTCCAAAAGGTGGGGCCAAGGTAGTACTTCAGGAAATCGCGCTCCTCTTCGGCAGTAAATATGCACGACTCCCATGTTTGACGAGCCATGGGCTCATTCTGAACAGTAACACCCCAAACCGGGATTCCAGCTTTCTCATATTCCTGTATGAACCGAACAAAATAATTAGCCCACGACTGGTAGTAACGACTCATAAGTTTACCTCCGTAAAGCATGTTATTATTGTCCTTCATGAAAGCTGGCGGGCTCCAGGGACTTGCAAGAAGTTTAGAAGCACTACCTGATATTTCCATCGCTTTTTTAATGAGTGGTACCCGGTACTGCATATCGGTGGCTATGCTAAAGGTAGTCAATGCGCTATCGCCATCGGCAATGTAAGTGTAACTGCCGCTGCTGAAATCGCAGCTATGAATACTGGTGCGAATAAATGAATATCCTATTCCCTTTACCGGATGAAAGTAAGCATCGAGTAACGTTTGCTGGTTCTCAGGTGTTAAACGGGCAAAGGTTTGGGCAGCAGCATCGGTAATAGCTCCACCTATACCAATAATCTCCTGAAACTGTTTATTTGGGTTTACAAAAATTGCTACTTCGGTTTCAAAAGGTTGACGGGCCGAATCGAATTCCCCTTTTGAAGTTAGTGCTAATCGAGTAACCGAATCGTTTGCTGTTGTGAAAACCTCATAGGTCTTTCCGGCAAACGATTTGCCTGCATTGCTATCACCCCCACTCGTTCCTACCTTTTGGCAAGATGATAATACAACAAAAGTAAACGCGGTAAGGGCAATCAATTGTATCGCTTTCATTCTAATTCCATTTTTGAGTTCGTTTAACAAAGATAAATACATAGAGTGAAGAGCAATGGGAATAATTGATAATAATCTTTAATGAGCAAGCATTGAGAAGCTAATAGATAGCTAAAAACTGCTACATCATCCTCTGGTAAAAAAAACGCGCATCTAACAATGCGCGCCCTTTTCTACATACCAAATAATTCTTGCAAATGCAAAATATCAATAAGCAAACCTATTCAACTCAATATAAGTTTTTAGGCACTCATGTTGTACTTCAAGCAATCGCTCCTTAATACTGTTGTAGCTGTTTAGCTCAGTATAGTAATCAACAATTGATATTTCACCCTTTTGAAGCGCCAGGAATAACTTTCCTGCAATATCTAAATTACTAATGTTTTGGTTAAGTTGATTTGCAAGTTCTTGCAACGTTTTAGCCTTACTGAAAAGTTGTTGTGTTCGCTGTCTAAAGGAGAATAGGTAATCATCAGCAAGCAATTGCATGTACCTCTCATTAGCCCTTGCATACCTCACAGTATTCGATTTTTCCCATAAAGGGATGGAAATGCCGACAACAATACCCTGAAAGCGTTCACCTACAACCTTTTCTCTGGCATAACCAGCGTTAAAAGTTGGTAGTACTTCAGCCTTGGAAAGTTTAAGTTTTAAACGACTATTTTCGGTTTCACTTTTCAGGTAAGCCAGCTCAGGGTTTTGCGATTCGGCAAGTCCGATCCACGATTCAAAACTATCGGGCAATTCAGGTACAAGCATTACGGAATCAGCTATAGCCAAAGCAACTGAACCATTCAAAGCGCCCAGCTCATCGGCTAGGCTTTTCTGCTCTAGCTTTACTTGAGTGATTCTAGAGTTTAACTCATGGTAAACAAGCTCAGCCTGTGTGTATGGAATTATACCTATTTCACCAGCATCAAACTTTTGCTTAAGCGATTGGGCAATAACCATGGCATTTTTCAGCTGCCTATTTAGCTCAACTAGAAGGGCGTTGTGGTAAACCAAGTCGGCATAAAGCAAGCCAGCTTTATGTAGTACCTCAGAGCGCTTTGACCTATACTCGTTTTCCAAAGCATTTGCCATGCCTTTGGCTAATTTAGCCCTATAAATATATGCGGTTGGAAAATCAAATTGCTGGGTAATGCTAATTGTAGTTTTATTGCCTATAGCAACCGGACTACCCCACTGGTAAATAACCTCGGCTTGTGGATTGCTGGGCGATAACCCTATCCGGGCAGCAATCCTTTCGGCTTCAAGTTTTTGCCTTAATGCTTTTAGCATAAGGTTGTTAGAATCAACCTGCTGTAAAACATTTTCAAATGACATTTGGGCATTTGCAATACCAGCAAAAGCAAGCGCAACTATAGTTAGGGCTATTTTATTCCTGGTTATCATGACTATTTAAAATTTCGTTCTTATCAAGCATGAAATAAACAATGGGAATAATGTAGATGTTCAAAAAAGTTGATGTTAAAAGCCCACCCAGAATAACCTTGGCCATCGGGCTTTGAATCTCGTTTCCGGAAAGGAGTCCCTTAAAGGCTAGCGGAATAAGAGCAAGGGCAGCGGTAAGGGCAGTCATCAGAATAGCATTCAAACGGTCTGACGAACCCCTAACTATCACCTCCTGTGCATTTAATCCCATTTTTCTAAAACGAATGTAGTTCGATATTAACAGTATTCCATTGCGTGTAGCAATACCAAAAAGCGAAATAAACCCGATTATTGCCGGAATACTAATAACTCCCGAAGTAAACCATATGGCAAAAACACCACCAATAAGCGCTAAGGGAAGGTTCAATAATATTATTCCAGCCAAGCTGAAAATACGAAATTCTAGGAAAAGAAGCATAAAAATTATCAAAATTGAAATGAGAGAGGCAATTAAGATCGTAAGCGATGCTCGGGCCTCGCTCTCGAACTGTCCACCATACTCTATCCTATAGCCCTCAGGGAAAGCAATGCTCTTATCAACCTTGCTTTGAATATCGTTAACAACACCACGCAGGTCTCGCCCTGCAACGTTGGCTGAAATAACCAACTTACGTTGAACATTTTCACGACTAATCGTATTCGGTCCGGCAGTTGAAATCACATCGGCAACCTGGTAAAGAGGAACCTTACCATGCGTGGGCGAGTCAATAAGTATCGATTTAATCCCCTCAATGGAAGAAGTGTAGGTTGAATCCAGCTTAACCACCAAGTCGAAACGTTGCTGCCCCACGAAGATATCGGCAAGTTTTTCACCTCCCAGAACAATATCAATAAACTCATTGAACTCCTCGAGACTAATGCCGTATTCTGCTAACAGTGCACGGTTGGCTCTAATCTGTATTTGAGGCACCTCAACCTGCTGCTCAACGTTTACATCAACCAAACCATTAATTCCTGCAATTTCAGTTTTTATTTGGTTAGCCAGGGAGTAAAGTTTAGTCAGGTCGTCGCCAAATAGTTTAATAGCAATGCTTGCCCGCGTGCCAGTAAGCATATGGTCGATACGGTGGCCCAAAGGCTGCCCAACAGTAACCGCTATACCCGGAATGCGGGCAAGCGATGCTCTAATATCGGCAAGGAACTCATCGTTGCTGCGTTCATTTAGCTGGTAGTTAACATCAATCTCGGAACTGTTGGTAGCCTGAGAGTGCTCATCAAGTTCCCCCCTACCCGTTCGGCGGGCTGTTGATGTTACCTCGGGTATTGCCAGAAGCACTTTTTCGATGTAGTTTCCTACCCTATTGGTTTCATCAAGCGAAGTGCCCGGCGGAGTAACCACCGATAGTGTTAAAGAGCCCTCATTGAACTCTGGTAGGAAACTCCGCCCCATACCGAATAAGAGCATAACCGACAAAACAAGTAGCAACAGGGTACTACCTAACACTAACCTTTTTTTTCCGAGAACCCATTGCAACGACTTTTCATACCCTTTCCTGAGCTTAGCAGCCAACCATTTCTCATTCTCGTTTTGCTTGAGGTAGCTTTCACCAGATAGTAACATCTGTGCAAGCACAGGGGTAAGAGTCATAGCAACAAGCAACGACATAAATAGCGACACAATGAATGAAATACCAAGCGGCTTAAGCATTCGCCCCTCCATGCCACTCAAGAAAAATAATGGAACAAAGGCCACAATAATAATCAAAGTTGCATTCAGGATTGAAGCCCTAATCTCACGTGAAGCTTCATAAACAACCGTAAAACTCGATTGCCTTTCGTGCTCAGGTTTGTGCCTGTTTTGCCTTAATCGCTTATAAACATTTTCAACATCAATTATGGCATCGTCAACCAGTGAACCAATGGCAATAGCCATACCGCCAAGGCTCATAGTATTGATGTTGATACCAAGCAGCTTCATTACCACAAATGTAGCTAGTAGTGAAATGGGTATGGCGAGCAGCGATATGATTGTAGTCCGAAAGCTACCCATGAAAAGAAGAAGGATAATGGTTACAAAGATTGCACCCTCTACCAAAGCTTGCTGAACGTTACCAACTGAGTGCTCAATAAAATCGGCCTGACGGAATATCTTGGTATTAAGCCTAACGTCGGAAGGTAACGACCTTTTTAAATTTTCAAGGTTTTCTTCAATCTTTCGGGTTACCTCAATGGTGTTGATGTTGGGCTGCTTTGAAATTGCCAGTATTACTGCTGGTGTAGCGTTACTCGATGCGTATCCCATTTTAGGTGCAGCACCAATGCGGATTTCGGCCACATCGCTAAGTTTTACTGGCAATCCATTTCGAGTAGCAACAAGCGTTTGGCCAAGCTGCTCAATATCGGAAGTACGCGCTATTCCTCGGACAACATACTCGTTGCCATATTCCCTGATATTAACCCCATTGGAATTCATGCTTATAAACCGGCATGCATTGGCCAGCTCATGCATACTAACGCCCAAATGAAGCATGTGCGCGGGGTTTGCCACCACCTGGTACTGCTTATAATCGCCACCAATAATGGTAACCTGCGATACCCCTCCCGTGGCAAGGATAAGCGGCTTAACCGCCCATTCTGCCATAGTGCGAAGCTCCATCATGCTTGTGCTATCGGCTTGGAGGCCAATAAAGAAAATCTCCCCCATAACGCTACTCTGTGGGGCAAGCATTGGCTGGCTAACGCCCAAAGGCATTTGTTGGGCAATAGTGATTAGCTTTTCGCTAACAACCTGACGTGCCCTAAAAACATCAACCCCCCAATCGAACTCAACCCAAACAAATGAGAAGCCCTGTGCCGACACCGACCTTACACGCCGAACGTCGGTGGCACCATTCACGGCGGTCTCAATTGGGAATGTAACCAACCTCTCAACCTCCTCGGCTGCCATGCCGTGCGCATCGGTCATCACCACAACTGTGGGTGCTGTAAGGTCGGGGAACACATCAATATCCATATTGGATACCGTACGTAATCCTACTACAAGAAGCACGAGAGTGCTAATAAGTATGAGGTATTTGTTTCGTAGCGAGAAACTTATAATACTATCGAGCATAACCAATCTGTTTTAGTGAACATGACCCGAGTGGGCATCGAGGACACCTGAACTCTGCGCCATCTTTACATACACGGCACCCCGGGAAACAACCCGGTCGCCCGGCTGCAATCCAGAAATTACCTCAACCCTTTCGCCATCGGATACTCCAAGTTTTACCTCACGTTTCATAAAAGTCTCGGGCGTAACCTGTAACATCACAAAATGGTTACCCTGCTCCTCCAGGACTGATGAAAGCGGAACAGTAAGCGAGTTGTCCTTGGGTTTGCAAAGCAGGTAAACATCAACCACTCCCCCTACAGGCAATACCTCATCATTGGGTAATTCCAGAACAACCGGAATTAAATGATTTTCCGGAGATATTGTTCTGCCCACTGCTGTTATCCTGCCACCTGATGATTTAAGGCCAACAACCTTCCCGGAAGAGCTAGCCCTGATATTTGCATCGGTAATTGAGCTCAATAAATTCAGGAAACGTGATTGAACGTAGCACTGAATCGTTGAAACAGATAGTTTACTCAGCTTTACTAAAGGCTGACCGGCGTTTACATAATCGCCATTTGATATGTAAACCTTCAGAACTTCAGCATTAGCGGGGCTAATGATTTGTTGACCATCGGTATTGTAACCATTCTCCAATACCCTATAGGCAGTGTAGGCAACCTCGTATTCACTTTTTGCCCGTTCGAGCTCAGCAGCCGAGATTACCTGCAGGGCAGCCAAAGCATTTTGACGCTCGAAAGCAGACTTGGCTAGCTCATATCTACTTTTTGCCTCAGCATACCGCATGGCAAAATTATCGTCGGCCATACCCCTGGAAGATATGCTAAATAGAACCTCTGACTTGCCAACCTGCATTCCTGGCAAAATTGACTTTCCGGCAAGGTTTACCACACCCGAAATACCCGCTACCAAAACCAGCTCATCGGATTGCGCGGGAAATATTTGGCCCGTAGTACGTATAACCTGCCCAATGGGCTGCGGAATAACACTTATCGTAGCAAAATCGACTGCCCACGACTGCTCCTTTGTAAACTTTATGGTATTAGCCATATGGGAATGCTCCTGCGCATCCTCCCAATCGTGCTCGCAATGGTATATTGTGAACTGACCTAAGGGGTATGATCTTTTTACACCATCCAAAACCAAGCTGAGCCAGGCTTGGGCTTTCCCATTTACATCAAAGAGCAAATCAAACCTGTAAAAACCAGTAGTTCCTGTCTCGGTTGCGGTAAAAGAATAAAACTTGCCTCCGGCATTTACGCTTAGCGTTAAGGTGTCAACCTTAAAAGGCTTGAAGTTTTTTAAACTGGTTATGTGTGCAGCAAGTTCAACCTCCTTACCACTAATAATTGGACTGCCAACAATGTAAAACTCTAAACTATCGGTGTAAAGAGTAAAATGTGCAACCTCCTCGGTTGCATGCTTGGCCAGTGCATGCGAATGCCCTTCGTGTTCATGGCCATCGTGCTTTTGAGCACCCCCGCATGATAAAAGAAGCAAAGCAGTAAGTGCTATCAGAAAAAAATGTTTATTATCCATTCCAAATCGAATTATTTTATGAAACAAATGGTTTAAGAAAAGCAGGTTAGTAAGCTAACCGCCATCCAGCAAAAAACTAAATCGATTTAGAATGGTGGTGCCCTGAGCGAATGGCTACTGATAATTGGCGTTTGCCAGTGTATATATGTATCGTATAAGAATATACTCTGCGATAACTCCAGCCTAACAGCTATATCTATCCACCTGCTCAGGTTTGTATAAAAATCCTTTACAAAATTGAAGTTTGAAATTACTTGCAAAACATTGATAAGCCTGAACTTTTCAGCTTGGGCAAGGTCGTTCAGCAGGTTACACGACGGATTGTGCGGATGGCTCTGCAATGAACTACTATGCTGATGCTGACTACTAATGCCATGCTGGCAGCACTCCTCAACTTGTCCAACAAAGCATATCTCTCCGTTGTGGTGATGATGTGGTACAAGCGAGTGAACAACCATCATCGCAACGCCAAGTGCAAAAAGTAATATTGATATGCCTCGTCTCATGCAGTGCCAATTCTGTGCAAAGTTATTATTTTCGATTTAAATGCACACTAAAGGTTTAATTATTGGTTTAGCCAAAAAGCATATATTTGCATCAAACAAACGTGCACCATGTTCATATCATCCACTCCACAATTAACCCTGCTCATCATTCACTCCATGGTGTTTGCCATTGCTGTTATCTATCTAGTTATCAGCAAAAAAAAATTAAAGAAACGTATTTTGCAGTATGAGCAGCAGGTTTTGCTCTCGCAAATGAATCCGCATTTTGTTTTCAACTCGCTTACTGCCATTCAAAGCTACATTTTCCGCAACGAGCCCCACACCGCCAGCAAGTATCTTGCTAGTTTTGCAAAACTTACCCGGCTTATTCTTGAAAACTCGCATTGTGAGTTGTGTAGCTTAGCGAGGGAGATTACCACCCTCAAACTTTACCTGGACTTACAGAAGTTAAGGTTTGAAGGAAGGTTCGATTATTCCATAACCATTGCAGAGCAAATTGACCCCGATGCAATCCAAATACCGCCTATGCTTGAGCAACCTCTCATTGAAAATGCCATTGAGCATGGCTTTTCTGGTATTAGCTGGGCAGGTAAAATAGAGATTCGCTACTCCCTAGCTAAGCCAAAGCAACTGGTAATTGAAGTGGAAGACAACGGTATAGGAATTGAAAAATCGCGCGAAGTTCAAGAGAGTAAAGGGAAACAGTACAGGTCGTTAGCTACCGAAATAACCAAGGAGCGTATTAAAAACTTCAAAAAACTAGGGAATTCGGGAATCAAGCTAAATATTACCGATAAATCGACCTTAAGCGGGAATACCTCGGGAACTATAGCCCAAATTGTAATACCCCTAAAGTAATGGTAAAAGCAGTTATAGTTGACGACGAGATACATGCGCGGGAATCGATATCCCGAATGCTTAATGTATATTACCCATCTATAACCGTTATAGGTAAAGCTGAAAGCATAAAAAGCGCCTACGATTTAATAAAAACCCAATGCCCCGATATTGTATTCCTCGACATGCAGCTAACCGATGGGCATGGGTTTGACCTTCTGAAGATGTTTGAGGATATACCTTTTAAGGTGATAATTGTGTCGGCACATCAGGAGTATGCAGTCAAAGCCTTTAAATTCAGCGCTGTAGACTACCTACTCAAACCTGTTGACCCCGAAGACCTTGTTAAAGCGGTGGATATTGCACTGGCTCAAGCATTTAGCGATAAGCAACAGGAGCGGCTCAACGCATTAATTGAAAATACCAAGAATATAGGCAAAAAGGAAAAACTACTTGCGCTCAGGAATTCCGATGGCACTTACATTGTTAACACTTCAGAAATTGTGCGATGCGAACCCGATAATAATGCTACCATATTCTATCTTGTTGATGGAAATAAGATTAAGGTGAGCCGAACCCTTAAAGAGTTTGACGAAATGCTTAACGAGTGCGGATTTTTGCGTTGTCATCAATCGCATCTGATAAATCAACGACATATCGAAAAGATTTCGCGCTTCCCTAAGTCGCGAATTACCATGAGCAATGGTGATGTTGTTCCTGTATCGTTTAGAAAAATAAAATCAATTTGATTTACTGTGCTCTATAAATTTCTTAACATTAACTTAACATTGGGTTA
>Ga0209614_1001459_pt1 | contig 17659 bp, 13 predicted proteins | sample BlaSprsedimmetaG_FD_185484 | JGI IMG/M metagenome (GOLD analysis project Ga0209614, IMG submission 185484) | Hot spring sediment bacterial and archeal communities from California, USA to study Microbial Dark Matter (Phase II) - Blank Spring... ... | reverse complement strand
GCCGAGATTGAAATTATGCGTGACGAGGTCAAGGCATGGGAGTCGACAAGAAACGGAATGAAGGCCGGGGTTAACTGGCAGTTCACTGCTGAAGATGCCCGGATCAAACTGAACCGTCTTTATCCAACATTAGAGATGTGACAGGACACTAGTGCTGAACTGAGGGACCACGACCCGTTCTTCCTGATGTCCTGGAATCCTACCCGCACAAGAACACCCTGGTGATCAATCCCATGGCCAGGGAACTTTACCGGGAAAAGAAACGCAAGGTCAGCTTCCGGATCGCTCCGCGCACCTTCGCCTCTCTTGTTTCCGCCTCCTCCACCGTCAACGATCTGATTCAGCAGCTGCTGGACAGACAGGGCCACGTGTTCATTCATGTCTTCGAGTCCGTGCCGGAGTTGACCCTGGCCCTGATTCCGGGGGTGCGCATTCTGGGTCCCAGCGGCCACATCGCGAACATCTGGAACAACAAGCTCTATCAACTCCAGATGCTCAAGAACGTCGCCCCGTTGATCAGCTATCGCGTCTGCCCGGATGCGTCGCAAATGCTGGAAATCGCAAGAGACCTCTGGGAAGAGTGGGCGGATGGAATTTTCGTCAGCCAGCCCTATTCCGCCGCCGGGGTGAACAGTTTCGTGGCCAAGTCGCAGGAGGAAATCGAAACCAAGGCAGGTCACCTCAAGGGCAAGTTTTTTCTCAGCCGCTACGTGCCCCATGTCCAGGACCCCACGGTGCTGGGGGTGGTGGCCAATCCCCAGGATGTTTTCATCGCGGCCATCGCGGATCAGGAAATCCAGGACGGGAACAAGTTTCGCGGTTCCACGTTTCCTTCGGCGCTGCCCGTATCCATCCAGCGGGAATTGCGCGAAATCACACGAAAAATCGGCCAGATCATGGGCCGCAGCGGATATCGCGGCATTTTCGGATGCGACTATATTGTCGATGAACAGGGACGGATCTTTTTCGTGGAGATCAATGCCCGCAAGCAGGGCACGACCATGGAAATGTGCTGCACCCTGGAAAACGCCCTTCCTCCGGAAACACCGGGCCTTCTGGAACTGGAGTATCATGCCGTGATGCACAACCGGTTCCCGGAGAACATGGTGGAGGTCACGGAGGCCCTGGGCAATGTCTGCTGGCGGACCTACAATTACAAGCTGGACCAGGAGGCCTTCACCAACCAGTTCGTTCCGGTGGATGAGGATGAACGGATTCTCTTCCGGCAAGTCGTGGCCAATGAACAGGACCACGGCGTGATAGTCGTCGAGCATGTCGGAGGCCGGCTGGACGTCCGGCCCGGCACGTTTCTGGGACGGGTCGTGGCCGTGGCGCACAGTCGGGAGCAACTGGAAGAGGATATTCGCCAGGGGATTGAGCAGCTTAAAGAATCGGTTTTTGACAAGCTTCAGGCAACGACAACCATAAAGGACAACCACGAATGAACATCACGGCTTCCCACGATGTTGATGCGATGACCAAGGATTTGCTGGAGAAACTTTGCACGCCAAAGCAGGAAAAACCTGCTTCACAGGAACAACGCCGGACAGCGGCGGCACTCAGGGAGCGCGCCCAGCAGGAACAACTCACCGGACCGATCGTGGATTTTTTTGTGGCTCTGGAACGGCTGCACGAACAGGAGGGCATGACGCCGCAGCAGCTGGGGATATCCAGGGAGGAATTGCTGTCCTTGGCTCGCAAGCATGAACAAATGGACGAACATGGCGTGAGCATCGGCGGCCGGGTGGGCCGGGCCTTGCCCATTGTGCGCGCAGCCGGACTCAGGGTTGCCGAGTATTTGGAGCGCCATGCGCTGGAGGCGCCCAGCGGGATCGAGGCCTGGGATCTGATTTTGGAGAATCAGGCGAGGATCAGGAAGCTGCTTGGGATCCCCGAGGGGGACTGGGACACCTTTTCCGGACAACTGCGGCATGCTGTTGAATCCGTGGAAACGCTGGCCAAAATTGTCGGGCTGACGGACAAGGCGGCAGCTGATGTGCGCCGGGTGACAAAAAATTACCGGATGCGTCTGACGCCGTATTACGCCAGCCTGATATTTCCCGGCCTAACCAATGACCCGGTGCTGCTGCAGTCCGTGCCCACCGGGGAAATGGTGGACAACGCCGGAATCGAAATTCCGCCCGTGGCCGCTGATCATTCCCCGGCCCGGCTGATTGATCAGTTCTATCCCCGGGTGGTGACCATCAAGGCCACGAACATGTGCGCCATGTACTGCACCCACTGCCTGCGCATCGCGCATATCGGAGCCAAGGACCGAATCTATTCCAAAGATGCCTACACCGAGGCCCTGGACTATATTCGCGCCAATGCGGCCATTCGCGACGTGCTCATCACCGGCGGGGACAGTCTGGTCCTGCCCAACTCCATGCTTCAATGGCTGCTGGCGGAACTGGACAATATCGACCATGTGCGTCTGAAACGCCTGGGCACCAGGATTCCCGTGACCACGCCCCAGAGGATCGACGCCGAACTTCTGGACATCCTGGAGGCCAGCAATGACCGCAAGCCCCTGCGCGTGGTCACCCAGATCAACACGGCCCAGGAGATCACCCCGGTGTCCAAGGCGGCGTTTCACGCAATCTCCAAGCGGGTATCCGCGGTCATGAACCAGGCCGTGCTGCTCAAGGGCATCAACGACACGCGGGTGAAGATGTGGAAGCTTTGCGAGACCATCCAGGAGGCCTACGTCCGCCCCTACTATGTGTTCAATTGCAGCTACCGCAATCCGCAGTTCAAGCATTTGCGCGTTCCCGTGGACGTGGGCCAGGACATTGTGGAAAGCATGTACGGGAACATTTCCGGGGACGCCATTCCCCGCTACATAGCCACGGCCGGGGGGAAGATTCCGCTGCACCGGACCAATATTCTGGGGCGCGGAGACAACAACGTCCGGATGCAAAAGCCGTGGAGCGGCGAGCAGGTCATGTATCCGGACGCCGACCCGCAAGTGTACGCCAAGGAGGATTTTGCCTTTGCGGCCTATTGAGCCGGAAGACAGATGACGGGCCATGAGCAACGGAAGCCGAGAGTGTGTGGCAGGAGCAGCGGGATAATGAATGTAGACGGCATGCATCAACAGGTACTCTCCTTTCTGAGGCCTCTGCAAGGCGAGGCCCTGGAACTGCTCAAGCGTTTGGTGGAAATACAGTCCGGCAGCCGAAACAAGCCTGGTCTGGATCGCATGGCCGGGACCATGGCCGAGGTTTTGGGCACTATTCTCCCGCAGGTACTCATAGTTCCCTTTGATGACCACGGAAACATGGTTCAGGCCGCAACAAGCGCGGCAACAGCCGGGCGCAAAGGGTTCCTGCTGGCGGGCCACATGGATACGGTGTTTCCCGAAGACACCACGTTGACCACGTACCGGGAAGATGATCAGCATTGCTACGGCCCCGGGGTGTACGACATGAAGGGCGGACTGGTGGTGGGCGTGTATGCGCTCAAGGCGCTGAAGCATCTGGGCATGCTGGAAGACATGCCGGTGACCTTTCTGTGCAATTCCGACGAGGAGATCGGCTCTCCCGCTTCCAGGCCGTGGATCGAGGAACACTCCGGGGGCTGTCTCGCGGCTTTGGTTCTGGAGGGCGGAGGGTTGAACCGGGAGGTGGTCACCGGACGCAAGGGGCGGATGGGTTTGCGGCTGGTGGTGCGAGGCCGCGCCGGCCATGCGGCCAAGGGCGGGCCCAAGGCCAGCGCCGTCTTGGAGTTGGCGCACAAGATTATTGCCCTGGAACGTCTGAATGACGACGCGGAAATCACCCTCAACGTCGGCCGGGTGGAGGGCGGCATCGGACCGAATACCGTGTCCGAGCGGGCTGAAGCGCTGATCGATGTGCGCTTTCTGACGCCCACGGGACAGGACCTGGCAAGACAGCAGATCGAGGCCATCGTGCAGACCGCCAATGTTTCGGGAACGAGCTGCGAGAGCCTTGTTGTCGCGGGCAGGCCGGCCATGCCCCAGTCCCGGGCCAACCGCGGCGTCTTTTTCGAGGCACGCAGGCAAGCCCGTCTGTTGGGTTACGAACTGCCGGAAGAACTGCGTTTTGGCGTTTCGGACGCCAATTTCATTGCCGGGCAGGGGGTTCCGGTGCTGGACGGGCTCGGGCCCATTGGCGATCAGGACCACAGCGACCGGGAGTATATTCTCAAACAGAGCGTTGTGGAGAGGGCGGCGCTGGTGGCCGCGACCCTGATTGGACTCCGGCGTGATCAAGCAAAGGTTTTGTTTGACAAAACCGGTTCTTTTCTGCATAAAGGCACGGCTAAATCGATGTTGGTGTGTTTTGGTCTAATGTGTAACCCATTTTATTGATGGAGGTGGATTATGGTAGGTGGCAAGTGGGTATTGGCTTTGGCTATCGCCCTGGGTCTGATGTTTTCAGCGCCCCAGGCCATGGCCAAGCAGGACGTCCTTTTCGGCGGGGCGGCGATTACCGGCGTGTATTATCAGGTGGCCCTGCAGATCAGCAACATCATGAACAAGCACATGGGCGACAAGTACAACTACATCGGCCGGCCCACGGGCGGGTCCGTGTTCAACATCAACGCCCTGGATCGCGTGGCGTTCGATTTTGCCGTGGCCCAGTCCGACCGCAATTGGCAGGGATACAACGGCGCCGCGGACTGGGATGGCAAGCCGATTACGGGGCTTCGCAGCGTGTTCAGCATGCATCCGGAGACCGTGATGCTGGTTACCCGCAAGGATGCCGGGATCAACAGCCTTGAGGACCTGAAGGGCAAGCGGGTGAACATCGGCAATCCCGGCTCCGGCCAACGCGGCAATGCCGAAGATGTGCTTCGGTTGTACGGTTTGGACTATACCAAGGACTTCAGTGCCGAGCAGCTGCAGCAGAATGAGGCTTCCCGTGCCCTGGTGGACCAGAAGATCGACGCTTTTTTCTACACTGTGGGCAATCCTTCCGCAACCATTGAAGAGCCCGCCCAGTCCGTGGATCTGATGATGATCCCGATTAATTCCGATGCCATCAAGGCCTTTGTTGCCGAGCACCCTTACTACATCATGACCACGATACCCGCAGGCACCTATCACGGTATTGACCAGGATATCGAAACCTATGCGGTCACGGCGACAGTTGTGACCAACGAGGCCGTTGCAGAAGAGGTGGTCTACGACATGGTCAAGACCGTTTTTGACAACCTTGAGGAACTGAAAGCATCCCATGCGGCTTTCCGCAACCTGAATCCCGAGGAAATGCTCCAGGGCCTCTCCGCCCCCTTTCACCCGGGCGCTGTAAAATACTACAAGGAAAAGGGCTGGATGTAAGCTCATTTTTGTATTGAAAAGGGGCCTGCTTGGCCCCTTTCTTTTTTGCGGCAGGTTTGCCGGTTGTTTTTCTGCTCATAAGCATATCCCGGAGTGGAGATGGAAATATGACGAACCAGGGAATCATTGAGGAACAGTCTGAAACGAAAAAATTAAAAAAGGATCCCAGGCTTCGACAATCCGCCGAGGACATGGTGGCCATGGTCGAGGCTGGAGCCAGGGAGCCCAAAAACCCTGTCTCCGCCTGGATTATTACGCTTCTGTGCCTTGGCTGGTCCGGGTACCAGCTGTATATTGCCTATACGCCGCTGAATTCGCATATTGCCCGGGCCTGGCACCTGGGCTTCGCCATCTGTCTCGCATTCTTGGCCTACCCCGCTTACAAGCAATACAGTCCGCCCATGTGGGTCACCTGGACCCAGAAAATGATTCCCAGTTTCGCCCGCCGTTCCATCCGCACCCATATCCCCGTCTACGATATAATTTTCGCGGTTCTTGCCACTGCCGCGGCCCTGTACATCTGGTGGGATTACAACAACGTGATCACCCGAATGGGACGGCCCTCGCAGCTGGACATCTGGATGGGCATTGTCTTGATCATACTCTTGGTGGAAGCGGCCCGCCGAGCTTTGGGGCCTGCCCTGGCCATCCTGGCCTGCCTGTTTCTTCTTTATACAGTCGCCGGTCCCTATCTTCCGGAAGTGCTCAGGCATCGCGGCGTGCCCCTGGATTTCATTATCAGCGACATGTACCTCACCACTACGGGGATATTCGGTGTGCCCCTGGGCGTTTCCACGGATTTCGTCTTTCTGTTCGTGCTCTTCGGCGCGCTTCTGGATCGAGCAGGCGGGGGAAAATATTTCATTGACGTGGCTTTTTCCGCCCTGGGCACCTTTCGCGGCGGGCCGGCCAAGGCCGCGGTCATGGCCTCAGGATTGACCGGTCTGGTTTCCGGGTCTTCTATCGCCAACACTGTGACCACGGGTACCTTCACCATCCCGCTGATGAAAAAGGTCGGGTTCCCGGCGTACAAGGCCGCGGCCGTGGAAGTGGCCGCATCCACCAACGGCCAGCTCATGCCCCCGATCATGGGCGCGGCCGCCTTCATCATGGCCGAGATCATCGGAATTCCCTATCTGGACGTGGTCCGGGCCGCCCTGGTCCCGGCGCTGATTTCTTATTTGGCCCTGTTTTACGTGGTGCACATCGAATCCCTGAAAATGGGCATCAAGGCTATTCCCCGCAAGGAACTGCCGCCGTTCGGCAGAACCCTGCTCCGAGGCTGCCACTTTATCATCCCTTTGGCTGTACTCATGTACTATCTTGTGGTTCTGCGGCGTTCCCCGGTGACCTCGGCTCTTTTGGCCGTAGAATCCATCATCGTGATCATGCTTGTGCAGCGCCCGATCATCGCCTTTCTGTCCCTGGGAGCGCACCGCAGGGCCGGCACGCTGAACATGGACGTGGACCTGAAGGCCTTCCTGCTCAAGGCCGCCTGGGACGGGGTCAAGGATGTTTTCAACGGCTTGGTCATGGGCGCCCGGAACATGATTTCCGTGGGCGTGGCTACGGCCACGGCCGGAATCATTGTCGGCGTGGTGACCATCACCGGCCTGGTTAGTCGGTTCATCACCCTGATCGACACCATTTCCATGGGCAATATCGTGCTCATGCTGGTGTTCACGGCCATGACCTGCCTGATTCTGGGCATGGGCATGCCCACCACGGCCAACTATATCATCATGGCCACCCTGACCGCACCGGTCATCGTACATCTGGGCGCGGATGCGGGCCTTGTTTTCCCGCTCATCGCCGCCCATTTATTCGTGTTCTATTTCGGCATCCTGGCCGATGATACGCCGCCGGTGGGATTGGCTGCCTATGCCGGAGCGGCAATTGCCCGTTCCGATCCGATCAAGACCGGCTTGCAGGGCTTTTCCTATGATTTGCGCACGGCCATTTTGCCGTTTATTTTCATCTTCAATACCGACCTGCTGATGATCAAAGGATTGACCGAGAGCGGCGCAATTATCTGGATGACCGATCCTTTCCGGATCGCGTGGCTCTTTTTTTCATCATTGATCGCCATGTTCGCTTTTGCATCCGCGCTTCAAGGATGGCTGGTCACACGCTGCAACTGGCTGGAGCGCCTTTTTCTGCTGGCAGTTTGCGCCACCACGTTCAGGCCCGGGGTGTTCGAAGTTTACTTTCCCTTCGGCCGCTTCGGCATGCAGGTTCTTGGGGTGGCCATGTTTTTCGTTTTATGCGCCTTCCAGGTGGTCATGGCCAGGACTGGAAAAAGCGGCGGCGCTTCATTGATAAGGGGTTAGTCGGGAGAATGGTCCGCGTTCCCGGTCATGTTTTTTGGGAATTTTTCAAGATGAAACGGCACCGTGCATAACGTGTTTTGGAGCTTGAAAAATATGTACAAACGCATTCTCGTACCCATTGATTTGCAGGAGGACGACCGGGCCAGGCTTCTGGGCTTGAACCGGGGAGTGGAGCTGTGCAGGTTCTACAAGGCCGAACTGTTTGTGCTCACCGTGGTGCCGGACATGGGCATGCCCATTGTGGCCCATTATTTCCCTCCGGATGCCGGGGACAAGATCGTGGCCGAGGCCGAGCACATGCTCCATGAGATGGTGGGAGCGTATATTCCCGAGGACATTGACGTGCACCACGTAGTGGCCCAGGGAACCATTCACAGGCGCATCCTGCGCATGGCCGAAAAAATCAACGCGGATCTGATCGTCATGCCCGCCCACAGAATGAAGCTGCAGGATTATCTGCTGGGCACGAACACGGCCCGGGTGGTCCGCCACGCCCAGTGTTCCGTGCTTGTGGTGCGGTGTGAAAATGAAGAATGCTACGAGCTGTACGAGCCTGAACAAGGGTGATCGACCGTACTGGGCTGAGCTATCCGCATCGGTCACGCGTTCCGGTTTTGCTGACAGCGCGGGCAAAAGCAAGAGGTCCGGCCGGCGATTTTCGCGGTTTGGATGGCGCGGCCGCAGCGAGGGCATGGGAGTCCCGTGCGGCCGTAGGCTTGAAATCCATCCTGGAATGATCCCACAAGCCCTTCCGCGGTGCGGTAATCCCTGATGGAGCTGCCTCCCGCCGCTATGGCCCGGGTCAGGACATCCTGAATGGCCCCATGCAGTCTGCGCATCTGATGGGAAGTCAATCGATGCGCCGGCGTGGCCGGATGGATGCGGGCCAGGAACAGGCTTTCGTCGGCGTAGATATTGCCGATTCCAACAATGAATTTTTGATCCAGAAGCACGGCCTTGATCCGGCCTTTTTTCCCTCTCAGCCTGGCGGCGAAGTCCGCTGCGGATATTTGCAGCGGCTCCGGCCCAAGGCCTGCGTAGTACGGCCAGGCCTCGATTTCCCCCTCGGCAAAATACGCGCATGTCCCGAATTTGCGCTGGTCCTGGAAAAACAGCGTGGATGCGTTGTCCAGGGCCAGAAGCAGGTGGATATGGCGGACATTTTCCAGAGCTGAAGGCCACAGACCAAGCCTGCCGGTCATGCGCAGGTGAAAAACCAGCCGGCCTTGGCCATTCAGATCCATGATCAGCAGTTTTCCACGTCTGCCCACATCCAGGATCCGCCTGCCGATCAACTCTTCCAATCGGTTTTGATTGCCGCGAACCAGGTGGGCTCCCGGGATGGAAACATCCGTGATCACGCGTCCGTTAACCAGGTGACGCAGGCCCCCGGCAATGGTTTCCACCTCGGGCAGCTCGGGCATGCTCTATTCCGGGGCGAACGTCACTTCGACCGTCATGGCGGCGTCCCCGCGGAGGATTTCCAGGATCAAAGGCGTCTGTTGCGTGGCGGCGGTCATGGCCGGCCCGGTGCAGGACTTCCAGGTTGTCCACGGGCACATCCCCGGCCTTGAGCAGGACGTCCCCGGCCATGAGCCCGGCTTTTTCGGCCCGGGATTCCGGGAGAACCGCCGAGAGCACGGCCTGGTTTTCTTTCCATGCGATGACCAGTCCCAGGCGGGGTGGCGGGACTTCCGGACAATAGTACCGCATGTCCGCCATGGCGGGGTCAAAGGACTGGCCTTTCCGCCAGGGCGTGATGCTGAGGATGCGCGGGTTGTCGTCCAGAAGTGTCAGGCGGCGGGCGATTCCATGGCCATATTCCACATGGCCCGACCCGGCCAGGATGACCATGGGCCGGCCGGCGGCCCTGCGCCATGTGGCCGCGGCATAGGCCATCTGGGTATCCCACAGGGATTGAATGAGCAGAAACCGCTGCAGGTTGAAGGTTTCAGCCTGGTCGTGGCTGCGTGGCATCTGGACATGACGGAGGTATTCCTTTTCCAGGCGTTTTGTCTGTTCCGGGTCAGGGGGGATGATTTCAGGCGGCAGCAACCCGGCTTGATCAACAAAGAGGCCTTCCATGCCCATGGATCTGATCTCGTTTTGCAGGTCCTTGGGCACGTTCAAGGCGACCAAGGGGACCCCCAAAGTTTTTGCCCGCTCCAGGACCGGTTGATAGAGAGTAAAGGAATAGCCCCAATAATCGGCCCACTGGAGGTTTTCTTCCAAACGGTCCAAAGGGAGTTCTCCCCGGTTGTAGGCATCCAGGACATCCTGTTTGCTCCAGGGAACCATTTCCAGGCCCAGACCCGGTGCGATTCCCGCTTGAACCAGGGCGGACAGGGCGTCTTCCTGGAACCGGTGGTCGCAGGGGTTGGTATGGCTTTCCCCAATCAGGACATAGTCCGCCGGAAGAGCTTTATCAGCCATTTCCGCCAGACTGATCCGGCGGAGGTCGGCGTCAAAAAGCGATCCCGGCGGGGTTTCCGGATCAGGGATTGCAACGGGGGGGACGTCAGGCACGGGAGAGAGGCGGGCGCAGCCGACAGTCAAAAACAGGGCGATGGCGAGGTGCACCAGGAGCGACAGGGCCCGACCAGGAATTAGTCCCACTTCCGTTTGTCCTCGATGGGCCTGATCTGGGCCGGAAGCGTTCCCGGCGCCAGGACCTTGAGAACCGGGCGAAGACCGATTTTTTCCCGGAAATGGTGAAAAAGTTCGTCCTCGCGCTTGAATTGCGTGACCTCGATATGCAGGGTCAATTCGTCAATGCCGCCGGGGTTGGTGACTTCGATCTGCCAGCGCTTGATTTCCTCGAACGAGGCCATGACCTGTTCGACCTGGTGCGGGTAGACGAACATGCCCTTGATTCTGGCGGTGGTGTCCACCCGGCCGACGATGTTGCCCAGCCTGGGGGATGTCCGCCCGCAGGGACACGGCGCACGGTCGATGTACGACAGATCTCCGGTGGACAGTCTGATCAAAGGGTAGGTTTTATTGAACGCGGTGACCACGATTTCTCCAACCTCCCCGTCCTTGAGGGGAATTCCGGTGTCCGGGTGGCATATTTCCACGAAGACGCGGTTGGAGACGTGCAGGCCGTTTTTGTGGAAGCATTCATAGCCGATGGAGCCGACATCCGCCGTGCCGTAGCCCTGGCGCATGATAATATCGAATTTTTTCTCCAGGGAAGTGCGCAGTTTTTCCGGAAATTTTTCACCGGTGACAAAGGCAACCTCCAAAAACAGATCCTTGCGCAGGTTCAGGCTCATCTCCTCACCCTTCTGGGCCAGATGCATCAAATAACTGGGCGTGCCGACATATCCGGTCACCCGCAGCTTCTGCATGATGTCCAGTTGCGTATTGCTGTTGCCGGGGCCGGCCGGGATCACGGTGCAGCCGAGATTGCGCAAGGGTTCCTCGAACATCAGGCCCGCCGGGGTCAAGTGGTAGTTGAAGGTGATCATGTTCACGTCGCCGGGTCGAAAGCCGGTGGCGTAAAAACCCTCGGTCCAGCCCCAGTAGTCATCCATCCGGTCCTCGGGATCAAAGATCGGCCCCGGGGAGAGAAATATCCGGCGCAACTCTCCCAAGTCCTTGGTCAAGAGCCCGCCCAGGCGCGGCCCCATGGTTTGCAGAAAAATGAGCTCCTTTTTCTTGATGATCGGAATGTGTTTGAGATCATTGAGAACCCTGAATTTTTCCGGGCTGAATTGGGCCCGGTCAAACCGTTTTTTGACGTCTTCGGAATAGCGGTAGGCATAGGTCAGCAGATCCTTGAGATGAATCTGGTAATACTGCCTGCGTTCACTTTCATCCAATACCTCCCGGCGACTGTAAATGCCTTCGGTTCTGTCTTTTCGGGTCATGGGGGTAATACTCCTCGAAATTGGGGATTATCCAATAGAAATCGTTAAACATAGTTTTTTAAGCATTTCATAATAAAAAAGCAAGAGCAGGGCGTAAAAAATAAAATCAACCCCATGGAATTGCAGAAAAAAAATGTCGGAGAATGGAAAATGATCAGCGGCGGGCAAAAGCAATTATTGCGGATCAAGCATTTCCTGTTCATGAAAAATGATGCCTTTGGCGGCCAAAAGACCGGTGGCCGCGGCGGAAACAATATTGCCCGCCACGCCCGGACCGTCCCCGGCCACGAACATGCCGGCAATCGAGGTATGCAAGTGGTTGTCCGTTTCCACCTGGGTGGCGAAAAACTTGATCTCCGGAGCATAGAGCAGGGTTTCATCGTTGGCCACTCCGGGCACCACGCAATTGAGTTTCTCCAATCCCTCGATGAGATTGGTCATGATCCGTTCGGGCAGGGCCATGGCAATGTCTCCGCAAGTCACATCAGAGAGGGTCGGGCGGACAAATCCTTTGGACACCCTGTTCCAGGTGCTGCGCCGGCCGCGTTTCAGGTCCCCGAAGCGCTGCAGCAGGGGCTTGCCGCCGCCGATCAGGCTGGCCAGCTTGCCGATGGATTCGCCGTACGCCTGATTGTCCGTGACCGGTTCCGTGAGAACCACCTTGGACAGAAAGGCGAAATTTGTATTCTCGGATTTTTTGTCCAGCAGGGCATGACCGTTGACACAGACGAAATCCTGGTAGTTCTCCAGGGAAACGAACCCGCCCCGGTTGGTGCAGAAGGTGCGGGTCTGGTCGTCGTATTTTCTGGTTTGAATGAAGAAAGTCGGGTCATAAATGATATCGGTGATGTCGTTGAGGATGTCGTTGTGCACTTCCACCCGCACCCCCACTTCAATGCCGCGTTGGGTCAGATTGATGCCGTGGGTCTGGGCCAGGCGACTGACCCAGTCGGCGCCCACCCTGCCGGGGGCAAGGAGGACGTTTTTGCACCGGTATTCACCGCGGTTGGTGAGCACGCCCCGGACATGACCCCGCTCAACCAGGATGTCCCGGACTTCTTCCTTGGTGTGAATGGTGACGCCTTTTTTCCGGATGTGTTCGGCCAATGCGGTGATATAGCCCGGAAGACGGTCGCTGCCCAAGTGTTTTTGACGGATCAAAAGCAGGTCAATGCCCGCTTTTTTGGCCTGCTTGCGGATATCGCGGGCCTTGTCCATGTCCGTGGGGTAGACCGGTCCGTCCATGCCGAACAGGTTGAAGACGTCCTCGGTTTCCTGGATCAGCTGGCGAGCCTCGTTCAAAGGCAGGAATTGGGTGAGGTCTGTCTTGCCCAGAATGTGAATGAAATTGAGCTTGCCGTCGGAAAAAAGACCCGCTCCTCCGATGCCTGAGAGAATGTTGCACGGCCGGCACTGGTGACAGGCAGGGCTCTGCTGCTGTCCAATGGGACAGGTGCGGCGGCGGGGGGTTTTCCCCTTGTCCAGGAGCAGGACGCGCAAATTTGTGTGCGTGCTCAGATAATACGCGGCAAAAAGCCCGGCCGGCCCCCCGCCCACGATGATCACATCGGCTGGAGGAAAAGTGGTGGAAAATTTCATGGAACAGTCATCCGGAGCGATTACTTTTCTCCATAGCGGCCAAGAACAATGGATTCCAGGTCCCGTTTGGGCACATGGTGCGTGCCCTTGTTGTCCCGCCAATAACGGACGTCGCCGTCCTGCTTCATCTGTTCCAGGACGACTTTTTCCTTGGGCTTGCCAAGGGCGATGGACAGGAGAATTTCGAAGCCTTCAGGCACCTGCAACAATTCGGCCAGTTCCGTTTTTTGCACCGAACCGATCATGCAGCCGCCGATGCCCGTTTCCATGGCGCTGAGAAGGATGGTTTGCGCGGCTATGCCCATGTCCCAGACAGCGGTTTTGAGATGCTTCACGTCCCCCATGAGAATAATGTACCCGGCCGGTCGTTCGCCTGCGTCCGGCCCGGACCAGTCTTTCAGGTATGCGGCCCAGGACAGCAGGGGGAAAATCCGGGCGTTCATGGACGGATCAACGCTGAGGATGTAGCGCAACGGCTGGAGATTGGCCGCCGAGGCGGTCAGACGCGCCGTGTCCACCAATTCCTCCAGGGCGCCCAGGGACAGGGCGTGATTTTCATAGAAGCGGCGGTAGCTGCGGGTCCTGGAGACAAGCTCGCGCAGGGTCATGGGGTGCTCTCCTTTCCACTCAAAAGGTAAAGATGCAGTCCGTGAAAACGGTTGTCATGCTTACCATGTCTTTAATTGCAGGAAAAGGGGCGAAGTCCCGGGCACCCAGGCAAGTCCGCTCTCTGCGAAGGCGTTTCACTCGCAAGTGGGTGCATTGGGAGGTTGTCCCGAACGGCTGCACGTTGCTTTTCAGTGTTGGCGCACTGTCTCACCGAGCCGGGATTCGTCAGTCCAGACGATTGCCCTGCGCATCCACGGCAATGTTTGGTCGATATCACGAACTCGCAAGGTCAAAGGCTGCGGCCATCAGCTTTCTGGTATAGGGATGCTTGGGCCTGCGGGTGATCTCTTCGGCCGGACCGTGCTCGACCACCCGGCCTTTGTGCATCACCAGGATGTCATGACTCACGGCGCGGACGACCTTCAAATCGTGGCTGATGAACAGATACGCCATGGCGTGGCGTTGCTGCAGGCGGCGCAGCAGATCGACCATCTGGGCCTGCACGGACATGTCCAGGGCCGAGGTGGGTTCGTCCAGGATCAAGAGGGCGGGATGCAGAACCAAGGCCCGGGCCAGGGAGATGCGCTGGCGCTGGCCGCCGGAAAACTCGTGGGCATAGCGGTGGCGGCTGTCCGGCTCCATTTCCACGTCCTGCAGTGATTGAATGATGCGCTCCTCGCGTTGGGACGGATTCGAGAGCCCGTGCACCTGCAGGCCCTCGCCGATGATCTGAGTCACGGACATGCGCGGGTTCAGGCTGCCGAAGGGGTCCTGGAATACGATCTGCATCTGGCGGCGCAGGGGGCGCAGCTCGCGCCACGCCACCCGGTCCAGGCGACGGCCTTGAAAAACAATGGTCCCGGTGGAGGGGATCAGCCGCAGCAGGGCCAGCCCCAAAGTGGTCTTGCCGGAGCCGGATTCGCCGACCACGCCCAGGGTGCGACCCGGGAACAGGCGCACGCTGATGCCGTCCACGGCCCGGAAATGGTCCACGGTGCGTTTGAGAATGCCCCGTTTAACCGGGAACCAGACCTTGACGTCCTCGGCCGTCAGCAGGGGGTCTGTGGACGGCGCAAAAGGTTCGGGCCCTCCCCTGGGCTCGGCGTCCAGCAGCCGGCGCGTGTAGACGTGTGCCGGCTGCTGGAAAACACTGGCCACGGGACCGGATTCGACCATTTTCCCTTGGTGCAGCACGCAGACATGGTCCGCGATCTTGCGCACGATGTTCAGGTCGTGGGTGATCAAGAGCATGGCCATGCCCAGACGGCGCTGCAGGTCCTTGAGCAGCGCCAGGACCTGGGCCTGGATGGTCACGTCCAAGGCCGTGGTGGGTTCGTCGGCGATGAGCAGGTCCGGTTCATTGGCCAAAGCCATGGCGATCATCACCCGCTGGCATTGACCTCCGGAAAGCTGATGGGGCCGCTTGTGCAGGGTGTTGGCCGGATCATCCAGCCCGACCAGGTCCAGAAGTTCCAGAGTTCTTTGCCTGGCAGCGTTTTTGGCGAGTTTTTTATGCAGCAGCAAGGTTTCGTTGATCTGCTGTTCCACGGTATGCAGGGGATTGAGGGAACTCAACGGTTCCTGGAAAATCATCCCGATGCGTCCGCCCCGAATGGATCGCAGGACGGATTCGGGCGATCCAAGCAGTTCCCGGCCCTCCAGGAGGATGGTGCCGCTGGGATGGAACGCCTGGGGATAAGGCAAAAGCTGGACAATGGACAGGGCCGTGACGGATTTGCCTGACCCGGATTCGCCCACCAGGGCCAGGGTGCGCTCCTTTTCCAGGGTGAAGTCGATGTGTTGCACGGCCTGGATCACCTTGCCGGAAACCCGGAATGAGACCGACAGGTCCCTAACCTGGAGCAGGGGGGAGGGACGCCGGGGAGGGGAATCAGGAGGGGAGGGCATGGGCTATTGCTTTTTCCTCGGATCAAAAGCGTCCCGGGCCGCCTCGCCGATGAAAATCAGCAGGCTGAGCATCACGGCCAGGACCATAAACGCGGTGATGCCCAGCCACGGGGCCTGCAGGTTGGCCTTGCCCTGGGCCAGAAGCTCGCCCAGGGAGGGGGAGCCGGGCGGCAGGCCGAAGCCGAGAAAATCCAGCGAGGTCAGGGTGGTGATGGAGCCGTTGAGGATAAAGGGCAAGAAGGTCATGGTGGCGACCATGGCGTTGGGCAGGATGTGCCGGAACATGATGGTCACGTCGCCCACGCCCAGGGCCCTGGCGGCCCGGACATAGTCGAAGTTGCGGGTGCGCAGGAACTCGGCCCGGACCACTCCGACCAGGGCCATCCATGAAAAGAGAAGCATGATCAAAAGCAGCCACCAGAACGTGGGCTCGATCAGGGCCGAGAGAATGATGATCAGGTAGAGCAGGGGCAGGCCGGACCAGATCTCCACGAAACGCTGGAACAAGAGATCGGTCCAGCCGCCGAAATAGCCTTGCACCGCGCCGGCGGCAATGCCGATGAGCGAGCTGGTCAGGGTCAGGGTCAGGCCGAAGAGCACGGAAATGCGAAACCCGTAGATCACCCGGGCCAGCACGTCGCGGCCCTGGTCGTCCGTGCCCAGCAGATTCTCCCGCGAGGGCGGGGCCGGAGTGGGCACGGTCAGGTCGTAGTTCACGGTCTGGTGGCTGAAGCGGATGGGCGGCCAGAGCATCCAGCCTTTTTTGTTGATCATTTCCTCCACATACGGGTCGCGATAGTAAGCCTCGGTGGGAAAGTCGCCGCCGAATGCGGTTTCCGGGTACACGGCAAAGACGGGCACGTACCAAGTGCCGTCGTAGCGGATGAGCAAGGGCTTTTCATTGGCGATGAATTCCGCTCCCAAAGAAAGAATGAACAGGGCCAGAAAAACCCATAGCGACCAGTAGCCGCGGCGGTTGGCCCGGAAGCCGTCCCAGCGGCGTTGATTGAGGGGATTGAGGCGCATCGAGGAGCATTATTATGGAATACCGAGGCGGAGATCAATAAAGCAGGTGTTCACAACCAGGAAAGGGCGTCATTTTGTTGTCGCTCCAGGGGAAAATTTTGGCGGGAGCACATGGCCGGCCTGGTCTGTCGTATCTTGTTTCACGGCATATGTGTTTTCGCATTCCGGTACGAGCCGCTCACGGGGCCGGCCAGTTCACAAGATGCGTCATGAACCGTCCATGATCAAAACATCAGCGACTGGTCCCTGACTCGGAAGTCGCGGGATTGGGCCGGGCAGGTGATCCAAGACTTTCTTCGCCGGCCGAAATTCTTGCATTGAAACGTCGTTGCGCACAGGAACGCGACATCCCAAGACGCTTTACACCCGGCATGTTTTTCTCTAAGAAAACAAGGAAATTGGCCGGAATCACGATTAAAATGCATTCTCTGCGGTTCGGCTGGGTCCATGCCCCGTGAATGGCCCGGGCACCTAGTCTGCACATCCTTTGATCCCGGGATGACCGCGCGCAATACCGCGCGCGTTCATCCCGTGGACAGACATCAACATGATCAAAAAATACTGGATTATCGCGTTGATCACCGCTTTGCTCCTAGTGTCATGTCACGCTTGAAATGTTAGAAAAAATCAGGTATGGTCAGAAAAAACGGAGGAGACCATGCCTAAGATCAAGTATCGATTTTCACTGAGCCAAGAGGAACGTGATGAATTAAAGGCCATTGTTGCCAAAGGAAAGCATAATTCCCAGAAAGTGCTCAATGCATTAATTCTTCTCAATTACGACGAGGATGCTTCGGAACCGAGAACGTTGGGGGAACAGGAGATCGCCACCGTATTGAAGGTCAGCGCAATGAAGATTCATCGGGTCAAGCAACGATTTGTGGAGGAAGGTCTCAAGATTGCACTCAACGGCCATAAGGGGAAACGGATATACAAGCGCAAGGCCGATGGTGATTTCGAGGCCCATCTTGTTGCACTCAGTTGCAGTGAGCCGCCGGAGGGACAAGCGC
>Ga0209614_1001457_pt1 | contig 17679 bp, 16 predicted proteins | sample BlaSprsedimmetaG_FD_185484 | JGI IMG/M metagenome (GOLD analysis project Ga0209614, IMG submission 185484) | Hot spring sediment bacterial and archeal communities from California, USA to study Microbial Dark Matter (Phase II) - Blank Spring... ... | reverse complement strand
GTCCGACAGCTCCGCAACCAGATGCGCAATGAAATTGCACAGCTTGAGGAGGAAGAAACTGACCCACAAAATTCAGGGCCGCATGGGGATTTTGATCTGCATGCAAGTCCTTAACCGGAAATTACTGAATAAAATCAGCAAAAACAGCTTCATATAATTTTTTTTCTGGCGTATACTATACCGTAATTGGACAATAATCCGCATTTTTCCCTATAATAGTACGTAGTTATCAAGCCCGTCAAAGAGGTAAAATCATGAATTACGGTGTCGTCAGTCAAGAACAGCTTGAAAGAATGGATGAGATCCTGACGAATAAACTCATCAAGATTGGTGTTGACTGTGTCATTATCATCGATATGGCCGGCAATATCATCACGGCCAAAGACAACGGCAAAAACAAATACGACGTTTATTCGTTCGCCGCCCTCGCGGCAGGCAACTTCGCCACCGTGGACGCCATGGCCAAGCTGGTGGGGGAGCAGGAGTTTTCCCTCCTGTTCCACAAGGGGACCGACTGCAACATCCATTTCAGCAAAATAGATGACGAATTGCTGCTGATAAGCATGTTCGGCAAGGAGATTTCTCTCGGCTTTCTGCGGCTTAACGTGGTCGAAGCCATTGAGGATATCAAGAAGCTTTGGGGATAAAACGACTCATATTCCGGTCTGCGGCAAACTTGATTCCATACTGTGACACCGTCAGCAGGAGAATATCTTGAGCTTCATCAACCTTAAAGATAAAATCGTCCAAATAAAAATCGTCTATTACGGCCCCGGCCGCGGCGGCAAAACCACCAATCTCGAATACATCAACCGCCGTTTCAAGAAGCAGATTCAATCGGAAATGGTCAGCCTGAAAACCCATGGAGACCGGACCCTGTTCTTTGATTTCCTTCCTTTCGACATGGGTCAGATCAAGGGTTTTGACATGAAAATCCAGCTCTACACCGTTCCCGGCCAGGTCAAATACAATGCCACCCGGAAACTTGTTCTCAAGAGAGTCGACGGCATCGTCTTCGTCGCCGACTCCCAGAAGCAGATGCGGGAAAAGAACATCAGCTCCCTCAATCAGCTCCATGAAAATCTCCTCGGCCAGAAGGAATCCATCTTCCGCATCCCCCTGGTCATGCAGTACAACAAGGTTGACCTTCGCAACCAGGGAGTTCCCATACTGCCCACCGAAATCATGGAGAAGGACCTCAACAGCAAGCTGAAAGTGCCTTCTTTTGAAGCCAGTGCCCTGACTGGATATAATGTTCCGGAAACCTTGAAGAAGATAATTTCTCTGACCGTTGTTTCCATTCAGAAGAAACTGTCGTAAGGACGCCAATATTGAATTGAACCGGGTAGCGCTGAACACATGAATAACTCGCAGAACAATCCAAAGGGAAAACCAGTCATGGACGAGGTGGATGACCTGACCCGCTTTCTTGATGAGGACTTCACCACCGATGAAGTAGACTTGTTCGAATTCACCAGCGAGGAAGACTCTCCCCTTACCCGCCTCAAATCCATTATCCTTTCCCTGGACTGGGAAATAACCGACGAGATACTGGAGAAACTGAACGAGGAAATAAATTATCTCAAGTACCTGGACCAGTTCGCCCATGACAAGGTTTCACAGGTTTACCTGCAGGGACTCGACAAAATCGGGAAATATATTCAAAGTGAAGGCGCCTCCGCCCATCCCAATTCCATCAAACTGCTGCTGACCCTCTACTACGATTTCGAAAAGATCCTCTCGTCGGAACATATTACAGGGGCGGAAATCACCGCCCTGCTGAAAGCGGATGTCAGAAAGTTCAAAATTCTCCAGCACCAGATCGCCCAGCGGCACGGGACGACAGCCGTGGCCACCGAAGAAGTCTCCACGCCTCTTCCCCTGACCGAGCACAAGGACCTGCAGGGAATACAGGCCGCCATCCTGGAGCTTGACTGGGAGGTAACGGACCAGGGCCTGAACAACCTGACGGAACAGTTGAACATATTGAAGGCCGCCTACCCCGGCGATCGCTACCTGCAGGTTGTCATCCAGGGATTGCACGCCCTCAATGCGTATATCATGGAGGAAAAAGGCAGAGCCCACCCGGAAACATTTTCCCTGCTCCACAATTTTTATGATGCCCTGGAAGTTCTGGTCGAACAGCAGGGCCTTGCCGAAGAGAAGCGCCAGGAAATCCTCATCGACTGCGTCAACCGGCTCAACAACCTGAAGAATCTCATCGCCCGGACCTATCCCACCGAAGAGCTTGCTCCCGAAGCAATCACTCCCGTCATGGAAACGGAGGAATTACCGGAAGAACAACCCGGCAGTGAAACCGAAGCACCGACCGGAGCCGGGGCCGAAGGGCCGGAACCGGGTTTATCCCTGGAGGAAGGAGCGTTTCCGGAGTTTTCACCCCAGGCGGAGGAAACCGTTGCGCCTGCGGAGGCCGGCATGACGGACCTGCAGGAGTTTGACGAACCCCTTGCCGTAGAAGGGGAGCGGGAAATCGCACCGGCATTGGCGGATTCTCCCGAAGAATTCGGCTTCGGCGGCGCCGGCGAGCTGGAGGAGCCCCCCGAGGAATTGGAGGAAAAGCTCGAGTTCTTCTTCGGTGTTGAAAAAGAGGAATTCACCCCGGAGGCGATTGAAGAAGCGGCAGCGGCCAGGAAACTCGAGGAAAAGCATGATGACCGGCCTGATGCCGGCGAGCCCGCCGAGGAGGAAATTGCTCCGGCCCTGGCCGGTTCAGTGGAAGAGAAAGGGTTCGGAGCGGGAGAAGCCGACCTGGAGCGCCCGTCCGATGAACTTGAGGAAAAACTTGCCTCGTTCTTCGGAGAGGAAGAGGAGCCGGAGGCTGAATCGCCTGCTCCTGCCGGAACCGCTCCCGAAGAGGAACACGCTGTTCCGGCCGCCGGGGAAGAGGACATAGTTCCCGCCCTGGCCGACCAGGACGAGGAAGCCGGGTTCGGCACCCCCGGCTCGGAAGTCGAGCCGCCGCCGGAGGAGCTGACGGAACGGCTTGCTTCGTTCTTCGGCGAGGCGGAAGCCCCGATCGAGGTAGCGGAAGAGCCTGAACCCGCCCTGGCTTTTGCGGCTGAGAAAGAGGAGGATCAGGAGGGCCCCGTCTTCGACGAAGGGGCCGCCGAAGAAATCACCCCCGCCCTTGCCGGCATGGACGAGGAAACTGAATTTGCCGCCGATTCCGAAATGGAGGTTTCGTCGGAGGAATTTGAGAAAAAACTCGATTTCTTCTTTGGCGATGAGGAAGAAGGAGCAGAGGCCGGAGTAGTCCCCGAAGACGAGGAAATACTGCTGACCGAGGCCATTGAGGAAGCAGGCAAGGAAGAAATCGCCCTGTTCGAAGAACAACCCGGGACCGCCCCCGCGGAACCGGAAATGATGTCGGCCGAGGAATATCAGGCCGCCATTGCGCGGATGCAGTCCGAATTCAGGGAAGTGGAAAATTCGTTGCGCATGGAAATCATCTCCCTCAAGCAGGAGGTTGAATCATTGCGCGCCCGGCTGAACGCCTGAGAACAAGCGCTTCCCCCAGACCGCAGCGGCTGCCCTCCCCTCCAGTTATCAGTACCGCCGCGGGTCGAAGGCTTCCCGCAGTGCCTCCCCGATAAATATCAGCAGCACAAGGGTCCCGACCAGGACCACGAAGGTCGAGATGGACAGCCACCAGGCATCGATGTTCGCCTTCCCCTGCGCCAGGAGCTCCCCGAGACTCGGTGTCGCGGGAGGGACTCCGAGCCCGAGGAAATCGAGGCTGGTCAGGGCAAGAATGGAGCCGGACATGCGAAACGGCAGAAAAGTGATGACCGGCGTCATGCCGTTGGGCAGCAGATGGCGGTACATGATGGTCAGGTTCCCCACCCCCAGCGCCTTGGCCGCCTTGACATACTCCATGTTCCGCCCCTTGAGGAACTCGGCCCGCACGTAATCAGACAGCCCCATCCAGCCGAACATCGACAGCAGAATGAGCAGCAGCAGCACGCTCGGCTTGAATATCGAGGCAAAGATGATCAGCAGGTACAGTTCCGGCATGGCCCCCCAGATTTCGATGAACCGCTGAAAGAAAATATCGATTTTTCCACCGAAGTAGCCCTGGACTGCGCCGGCGATGATGCCCAGCAGGGTGCCGATTATCGTCAGGGCGAAACCGAAGAGCACCGACAGCCGGAAGCCGTATATCAGCCTGGCAAGGACATCCCGTCCCCTGTCGTCCGTCCCCATCAGGTTGTCCCTGGTCGGCTGCGAGGGGACCGGCTGATCGAGGCTGAGGTTGATTGAATTGTAGGAGTGGGGATTGACGGGAAAAATGACCGCGTTGTCCCCGGCGCGCAGGCGGCTGAGGATATACTCGTCGCGGTAATCGGTTTCCGAGTCGAAGTCCCCGTCGAACACGGTTTCCGGGTACGCCTTGAAAATGGGGAAATAGTACTTCCCTTCATAACGGACCAGGAAAGGTTTATCGTTGCTGATCAATTCCGCGAACATGCTGAGCACAAACAGTATGGAAAAAAGAATCAGGCTGTAAAATCCCCTCCGGTTGCGGCGAAAGCTCTTCCACCGCCTTGCGGCCAAGGTGCTGCCGCCCCGCATTTTGCCCTTGTCCGTCATCACTGCAGCCGTTCAAAAGTAATGCGGGGGTCGACCACCACATAGCAGAGATCGGAAAGCAGTCTCGAAACAAGACCGATGATGGTAAAAAAATACAAGGTGCCGAGGACCACCGGATAATCGCGATTCATGACCGAAGTGTAGGCCAGCAGCCCCATGCCGTCGAGGGAAAATATGGTCTCGATGAGGAGGCTGCCGGTGAAAAAAGAGGTAATAAAGGTCCCGGGAAAACCGGTGATTATCGGAATGATGGCATTGCGGAACACATGCTTGTACAACACCTCCTTTTCGGGCAGTCCCTTGGCCCGGGCGGTCATGACATACTGCTTGCGGATCTCTTCGAGAAAGCTGTTTTTCGTCAGCAGGGTCATGACCGCGAGGCTGCCCACCGTGCTGGAGATAACGGGCAGGACCATGTGCCAGAGGTAATCGAGTATCTTGCCGATCAGAGTCAGCTCGCTCCAGTTGTCCGAAACCAGTCCCCGCAACGGGAAGATGCTCCAGAAGCTCCCGCCGCCGAACAGCACGATCAGAAGAATGCCGAGGACAAAACCGGGGATGGCGTAACCGATCAGGATGACCGTACTGGTGAAGACGTCGAACCTGCTGCCGTCCCTGACCGCCTTGGCAATGCCCAGGGGGATGCAGGTCAGGTAGACGATGAAAAATGTCCAGAGGCCGAGGGACATGGACACCGGCAGCTTGGAAATGACCAGGTCGGCGACACTGCGGTGGTGATAGTAGCTCTCGCCGAAATCGAAGACAAGATAATTGCCCATCATTGTAAGGAAACGTTCCAGCGGCGGCCGGTCAAAACCATACAGGGCCCGGAGCTGTTCAATGCGGTCCTGGTCGAGGCCCCGGTCTCCCTGGTACAGGGCGCCGGCACCGCCTGACACCGCTTCGCCCGCGGCGCCGAGACCCTCGATCTCGGCCATCATCTTTTCCACCGGACCCCCGGGAACGAACTGGGTCACCACGAAGGTGATCAGCATGACCCCGAACAGGGTCGGAATCATCAGCAGGATGCGTTGCAATATATACCTGCTCATACCTCCACCTCGGCCACCGCCCCGCCACGCCTGGGATCGGCAACCCCACTGATGCCCGGAGCGATCGTATGCACCCCGCCGAAATACATGTTTCGCTCCCGCCAGACATTGACGGGAAATTTCTCCGCCAGGGGTTCGAGATCGGCCCCGGCAAACCCCGGTTCAACCTGCAGCGTCTCGCCGTCCCAGTACAGTCTCGGCGCGTTGACGGCCGCATGGATATCACGGCCGAAATCGATGACCTGGGTGAGGACCTGGGTGATGGCCGCTCGAATGCGCTTGGAGCCTCCGCTGCCCAGCACCAGCCGGACGACATTGTCCTTGAGCACCACCGACGGCGCCATCATCGACCCCACCCTTTCCCCCGGAAGGCTGGAGTGGAAACCCCCGGGATGCAGGTCGTCCTCCCCCATCATATTATTGAGCATGATGCCTGTTCCCGGTACAAAATACCCTGATCCCTCCCCGTTGGAACAGGTCATGGACGCCACGTTGCCCTCCTTGTCGGCAATGCTGACATGGGTCGTGCCCCGGCTGAATTCCCTGATCCGCGCACTCGACCCTTCGACATCCCCGGTTTCCAGAAACGCCCAAATTTCCTCCGGCGAGGAGACTCCCATGGTGCGCAGACGTTCGACCTCGCGCATCAATCCGGCCGTGCGGAGCAGGTAGGCGGCCGATCCCCAGCGCCGGACCGGTTCCATTTTTTCCAGGAGGGCAAGGGAAAGGGTGATGAGCGAGCCGCCCAGCGAGGGCGGCGGGCCGGTCAGCAGGGTGTATCCCCGGTAGGCGGCGGCAAGAGGCCTGCGTTCGATCACCCGGTAGGCGGCCAGATCCTCAGCGGTCAGCAGGCCCTGACCGTCCCTCATATCCTGGTCAATTCTCCGGGCGATGTCCCCGCTGTACAGGTCCCTGCCCCGATTCTCGGCCAGGCAGGCAAGGAAGTCCGCCAGCTCGCCGTTGACCAGGAGATCGCCGGCCTGCAGATACCTGCCGCCCGGTTCGTACAGGTCCCGTCCGGTCAGGGTCAGGGTCATGATGGGCCGCAGGATCCGGAGAAAGGAAGCCTGGAAGCCGTTGAGCCGATGACCGCGGGCAAGGGCAATCGCCGGCTGCAGGACCTCGGCCAGAGGCATCCTGCCCAGGCGTTGGTGGACATGCAGCAATCCCTTGAGGGTCCCCGGCACCGCGACCGATCCGAGGCCGACGTTGAATTCCTGGCGCGAGCCACCGAAATCGACGGTTATCGGGAAAAAATGGGGTTCCGGAAGGGAGACGCGTCCCCGGCCCGGAGTGTCGACAAAGAAATCGAAAAAAATCTCCCGTGCCGGACCGGCCGACCCGCTTGTTCTGGCCAGGAGGAAGCCTCCGCCTCCAAGGCTGGTCAGGGTCTGCTCGGCCACCGCCCCGGCAAACCCGGCGGCCACCGCCCCGTCAAAGGCGTTTCCCCCGGCGCCGAGGATTTCGGCTGCGGCCCGGCTGACCAGTTCGTGGCCGGCTGCGACAATGGACTTTGCCCGTCCGCTCATGTCCAGAACTCTTCGTGCATCTTCTGCATCATGCCGGGCAGGGAACTTCCCCCGGCGGTCAACCGCCGCTGCCGGTCCGTACTGGTCCCCTGCTCAAGGATGCCGTGAATCCTTTCACACCATCCGGCCGAGCCCAATCCGTCGATCACCGGCTTCAGGATATCGAGCATCCGTCGCACCGACCATTTCAGCGGACGCCGGGAGTCGGCAAGGAGCCCGAAGGGATCGCAGAACTCCCCGGCCAGCCCATGCCGGCAGGCCTGCCATTTATTGTAGCGGAGCAGCGGAACATTGATCCTGGTGCTCCCTGCCTCCAAGTGATCCCCGATAAATACAGCCAGAGCCTGAATGAGCGCGGTCAGAGCCAGGACGTCGTCAAAACGGGACGGCATGTCGCAGATCCGTATTTCGACGGTGCCGAAATAGGGGCTGGGCCGGACATCCCACCAGAGGTCACGGATTTCCCGGATTACGCCGGCTCGATGCAGCATCAGGATCCCTTCCTCATAGGCCTTCCAACTGCCATGGAAATCGGCAAGGCCGGCCAGAGGCAAGGCCTCAAACAGCTTTGTCCGGTACGAGCAGAATCCCGTATCCTCGCCGCCAAAATACGGAGAGGAAGCGCTCAGGCCGAGCAGCAGCGGCAGGTAGGCCTGCATGACGTCCGCCACCCTGATGGCCGTTTCCCGGTCGGCCATGCCGACATGCACGTGCAGACCCTGGACGATAAACTGCCTGCCGACCAGTTGAAGTTCATCCATGATCCGCACGTATCGGCCGCTGTCGGTCACTTTCTGTGTCGCCGGCCTGGCAAAGGGATGGATGCCGGAGGCGAACAGGAGGCAGCCGCATTGCGCCGCCGCTTTCTCGGCCTTGCCGACGGTGCGGCGCAAGTCCTTATCCACCTCGCCGACATTTCTGCAAACGCCGGTCTGCACCTCGACCATGCACTGAAGAAATTCACGGGCAACCCTTGATTCCGACTGCCCGGACAACAGGGCCATAAGCTGCTCGGACCGGGGAACAAGCTCGAGGGTTACCCGGTCGAAGATCTGGAATTCCAGCTCCACCCCGAGGGTGAACGGCCTGCTGGGGGCAAACGGTACCTGTTTCACCGGTGACCCGACAGCTCCCCGGCCGCCAGCCGTTCCAGACCGCACACCGCCACCCGGGCCAGCCAGGAGGCCCCGATAAAAAGCGCCTCCTCGTTGAAATCAAAACGGCTGGAATGCGCCGGTCCGGGATGATTTTCCTCGCGGCGGGCGCCGAATCGCACCATGCAGCCGGGTATCTCCTGCAGGTAGAAGGCAAAATCCTCGCCGCCGAGACTTGGTCGTCCCTGGGAAACGACCTGTTCCTCGCCGACGATCTCCACGGCCGCCCGCCGGGCGATGGCCGTCGCCCCTTCTTCGTTGATCAGAGCGGGAAGGCCGTCATGCAGCTGCAGGGAAATGTCCGCCCCGCTCATGGCCGCGGTCCCCTGGATAATACGCTGCAGGCCTCTCATTATCTTCTGCCGGGTCTCGGGATGGGCGCTGCGGATCGTTCCGTCAATCACCGCCTTGTCGGCAATGACGTTGTGCACGGTTCCGGCCTGCACCCTGCCCACAGTCACCACGGCCGGATATACCGGATCGACCTCCCTGGAGACAAGGGTCTGGAGGGTCATGATCAGATTGGCGGCCACGACGACGCTGTCGATGGCCTCATGGGGCCAGGCCGCATGCCCTCCCCGTCCGCGGACGGTAATGGTGAAGGGATCGGTATAGGAACAGATCAGGCCACTGTCCACGGTAATCGCCCCGGCGGGAAAGTGGATGTCGATATGACCGGCGAAGATCATCCCCACTCCTTCCAGCGCCCCATCGCGGATCATTTTGTGTGCCCCTCCGCCCGCCTCCTCGGCAGGCTGAAACAATAGCTTCACTTTTCCCGGCGGCCTCACGCGCTGCAGGAGTGCTGCAGCCCCCAGCAGCATGGCCATGTGGCCGTCATGGCCGCAGGCATGCATGACCCCCGGATTGGTCGAAGCAAAGGCGAGCCCGGTTTCCTCCTGCAGGGGAATGCCGTCCATGTCCGCCCGCAGGGCGACACAGGCGTCCATCCCAGCGTTTGCCGGCCGGCCGTCGATCAATCCCACAATTCCTGTACCGGCTACTCCGGAGACATGGGGAACACCCAACCGTGACAGCTGCTCGCCAATCAGACCGGCGGTCTTCTTTTCCTCATAGGCAAGCTCGGGGACACGATGCAGGGCATGACGGAGCTCCCGCAGCCAGACGGCGATTTTCGGGTCGGATCGAACCATGGATTGACCGGCCGCCGTCAGGAGATCCTGATCCGACCGATGACGTCGGTTTTCTTTGCCGGCGGACGGATCTCCGGCTCCTTCTCCGTCCGCTCCGGTTCTTTGCTCCGTTCAACCTGCCGCCCGGGGGACGGCTGGGACGGTGGAGCGGCCTGGCGGACCGGCTCAACCGCCGCCGGGACGGCCTGCCGTTTTCCGGCCGGCAGCAGGACCTGTTTAAAAAACGCCAGAAGGCCTTCCTGCACCGAAGTAACGCTGACCAACTCCCATCCCAGTTCACCCTGCTCGTTCAGGACTTTTTCCATCTCTTCGTCATCGATGTACTTGTCCCCCAGGAGACCGTCCTTCTGGTATTCAAAAAGTATGGTGCGATACTGCCAATTCACGTTTTCCTCCACCTTATTGCTGTTCCACCAGCAGATCGTCCCGGAACTCACCCTCATAAACCCGGCCGTCCGGATAGGTCAGCCTGCCCCTGCCGTTTCGCCTCCCGGCCGTGAAGCCGCCTTCATACACCGACCCATCTGGCGACAGCAGGGTTCCGTAGCCGTCCGGCAGATCGTTTCTGAAGGAGCCGACAAATTTTTTGCCGTCCTTGTAGTGCAGTTTGCCGAGGCCGGCAAACAACCCCTGCCTGAATTCACCTTCGTACGTGCTGCCGTCGGGAAATACATACCTCCCTTCTCCGTCGAACAGGCCGTTCTTGAACTCGCCGGTATACTTGGCCCCGTCGGGATACGTGTACTCGCCCAGGCCGGAACGGAGTCCGTTGGCAAAACCGCCCTTATATCGGCGGCCGTCCGGAAAAATCTGGGTTCCCGAGCCGTCTATCACTCCGTCCCTGACCTCCCCTTCATAGACGCTGTCGTCAGGGAGGACAAACCTGGTGGTGCCGGAAAACTTTTTCTGCCTCGACCCGTCGGTGAACAAAAAACCGTCGGCAAAAACAGGGCCTTTGGCAACCGGTTCCTCGGCCAGCGGAGCTTCGACCTTTACCCTCTGTTCCTCTGCCGGCTGAACTTCGACATTTGCCCCCTGTTCCTCCGCCGGTGGACGAACGGACGGCAGGGACACGGGCGGTTCTTCCCGTTGTTCCGGAACGGCGGCGGCAACCTCCGGAGCCGGTTCGGGGGGTTGAACCGGTTCTCCGGCGACAAACCTGCCGGACACCTTTTCTCCATCCGGCCGGATAAGCGTTCCTTCTCCTTCGGGCACATCATTGTTGAAACCGCCCTCGTACCGGCTCCCGCCTGCGGTGAGCAGGATTCCCCGGCCATGGCGGGTCCCCTGCCGCCAGTCGCCTTCATAACGGGCGCCGTCGGGATATTCCATCACTCCGAAACCCTCGATTAAACCGTCAAGAAAATCACCGGTGTACACCGCACCGTCCGGCCTGGACAGCACCCCTCTGCCGTTGAATTTCCCCCGGCTGAACGTGCCCGAGTACGTCGTCCCGTCCGGGAATTCGATCATGCCCTGACCTTCGTACCGGTCGTCCAGGAACGATCCTTCGTAACGGGTGGAATCCGGCAAAACCAGGACACCTTGTCCCTGCCGCATGTCGCCATGGTACTCACCTTCGTACAAGGCACCGTCCGCATAGCGGCGAATCCCCTTGCCCGCCGGTTTCCCATCGCGGAAGATACCCTCGAAGCTCGACCCGTCGGCATACTCAAGCCTGCCCTGCCCTTCGATGAGGTTGTTGCGGAACCCGCCGGTATATTTTCTGCCGTCGGGAGCAGTCAGTGTTCCTTTGCCGTTGAACCGCCCGAGGTTGAACTCACCCGTGTACTGATAGCCGTCGGGCCTGACCAGGGTCCCGTTTCCGTCAATGACGCCGTTGCGGAACTGTCCCGTATAGACCTTGCCGTCAGGACTGGTCAATTTCCCTTCACCTTCGAATTTCCCCCTGACAAACCGGCCGGTGTAGGTCAGCCCGTCAGGATAGACAAGGGTCCCCTCGCCCCAGAGATACCCGTCGCGGAATTCCCCCTCATACATCCTGCCGTCCGGGCTTTCCAGTTTCCCCAGACCGTTTCGGCAGTCTCCCTCCAGGCAGACGGCATGGAGGAGTGCGGGAACCAGCATCATCATGGTGAGGAAGCTCATTGCCTTTTTCACGTTCCAACCCTTTGTCTGTCGCTCATATTCGTTCCTGTCCGGCAGCTCGTGAGCGCCGGAACGAGTTTCTCCGCTGATTCACGGCGGCACGACTTCCGCCGCCGACACAGTTCTCCAACTGAGCAATGATGCCAGTCAAGCGGAAGATTGTCAATCCTGATAACCTCGAAAACGCAAAACCGGCAGCCGGGGGGATTCAGCCATGCCGGCGTCGCGATCTCCGGCCACCCGGGCAACCACGCTGGAGACCTCCGGTACGTCAACAACCCCTCGGTCTTCCCCGTTATTGTGCTTTTCCTTGATTTTATTCCCGGGAATGTGCTTGTATGAAGTGTATCCTGCGGAACCGGCAACCGGCCAACTGTACAAAAGGAATTCCCATGGTACCCAAACGGATGATTGTCCTCGTCTCGATCGCGGCTGTACTGACGATTTGCGCCCCAATCCTTGCCGCCGCCTACAACCTGATGGACCCGGAAGATCTCAAGGTTCGCCTGGACAGCGGCCAGCCCTTGATCCTGGTCGATATCCAGCCGGTCAACGCCTACAGGGAGCATCATTTGTACGGATCGCTCGCCACCTATGCCTATCCGGTGAAAACCGAACTTGAGGGCCGCAGCCTCGAGCAGGCCGTCAGTGTGTACGAAGCATACCGCCACGATGTTGTCATCATCAGCCCCAGAGGCGGCAGGGCGGCGCAGAGGGCCCACGATTTTCTCGTCGGCAAAGGCATCCCCGAAGAACAGGTGTTCATACTCAGGGGCGGGATCAGTCAATGGCCGTACCGGGAGATGCTCCTCAATATACGGGGCGGCTGCGGATAGCCCCGGTGCCCGCGACCGGGGCCCCTTCCGTCACGGTTGGGCGTCCACCGGCGTAGCCGGGCCGCCGCGTTTACCCGGGATTGCCCCAAGGGGCGGACGGGAAGGATTTGCCGAGTTCCCGCAGTATGTCGTCCAGCAGCATGGCGGCCGTGGTGGCAACCAGGGAGCTGTTGGCCTGGGGATCACAGACAACAATCAGCACCGCACCCCTGTCCAGGGGAAAACAGACGATGGTATACCTGTCAAAACGGAAAACAGTCGATTTGATGTTCAGCTTGTTCATGCCCGCCATCTGAACCAGCCGGAAAAAGTGCAGGGCGGCCTGACCGGTCCGGTCTTCAGGAAAGCCGGCACCTGCCTCCGCACAGACCAGTCCGCCCTCTCTGGCGAAAATACAGGCGGCCAGGACTCCGGGAATAACGGATATCTCTTTCAGCAGACTTTTCATGCTCTATCCGGTCCGGCTTTCCCGGTCAAGGCGGGCCGCAACTGCTCCACTATTTCGTCTACGGCGGTCATCCCGTCAAGCAGCAGCCCTATGATCATGCCTGCTCCCGGAAGGATGAGCAGCGTTTCGCCGTTCTGGAACCCCAGTTGAATGCGGCTGGGCCCCCTGGCGTCGAGCACCTTGCGCATCTGAATGCCGCTGACGATGCAGTAGGTGATAAAATCGCCCAGCTTCAGGGTCCTGGACGACTGGGTGATGACATTTCCCTGACGGTTGAGAAAATAATAATGTCTGATCCCCCTGATGGAGACGATATGCCGGGCCACTCCCCGCACCACCGGGTCGGGATGGTCGGACCCGCAGTCGAACAGGGGGATTGCGCTTTCTTCGGCCGCCGCGGCGCCGGCGCCCCCCTCCTCGTCCCTCATCGTCGCGTAATCAAGGAGAATGTGCGCCAGGGGCTGCCTGATGCGGTGCATCCTGTCTTCCGGCCTGTCGACATGCAGGGAGGGATTTTCCCAGGACAATATCGCAAACGCCGCTTCCCTGCCCAGCGCCCCAAGGGACTGGGCATCGATCAGCACCCCGTCATTGAAATACAGTCTTCCCTCGCGATCCTCGGACCGGACGATCAGCGTGCAGCTTTTCCGTTCCTGCTCCAGCATCTGCAGAAAGGAAGGAAGGGAGACCCCGCCGAATATACCGGCCTGCCGTTCTCCTTCATTCAGCGCCATGGTTTTCCCGTTCCGTTCATCCCCATGTTGACCACGTCCGACCCCTGGGGGGGACCGGCCCGCAATGCGAAAATGCCAAATTATTCATACATGTTACTTTCATTGGATTCTTTTGAAAAGAAAAAATCCATCCTCAGCCGCGCCATGCCCCGAATCCACCTCATGGTTGCGGGAGCGGACGATTCCGGGGTCGGGAACGCCATGCCGGGGCCGTTCCTCTCTTTCAAACCCTCACCGGCGCGGGGAATCGAAGAAAACGAGGGCGCCCCGCGCCTCTTCAATCTCCTCCCAGGAACGGACCCCAAAATCAAGGGCAACGATTCCGCAGGTCGGCACGTTTTCAAGCCGCAGCCGGCCGAGCAGATTGGCGAGGATGGTGGTTTCCGGATTGTGACCGACCATGAGGACCTGGTCATGGCCGGCATCGATGGTGCGGATGATTTCCAGCAGCTTCATGGGATAGGCGTCGTATATGGCCTCGACAACCCGGATCTCCCTCTCGGGCACCCCCAGTTCCTCGGCAAGATAGGCAGCCGTCGCATAGGCCCGCCGGGCCGGGCTGGAAACGATCAGATCGGGCTTTATCCCTCTTGCCAGCAACCGCCGGCCCATTTCCGGCGCGTTCCTCTTGCCCCGCCCGTTCAGGGGCCTGTCGATATCCGCCAGGGAGCTGTCCTTCCAGCTTGATTTGGCATGGCGGCAGAGAACAAGACGCTTCATTGTCGCTCCAGCCGTTTTTTTAATTCCCGCCAGAGGTCCGCATAGGCGCCAGCCGCCACGGAGTTGGGCAGCATGGCATTGACCGGCCGCCGGAAAAGGCCCATCTTCTCTATATCGGCCAGGAAAGGAATGAGGGCCGGCAGACATTCCTTCTCCTTGATCAATTCGCGCATCATATCCCAGTGCATCTTTTTCCGTTTTTCCACCATGGAGAAAAAAACAAGGACCTTGGACCGCTTCTCGCCGATTTCGTCGAGAAAACCATAAAGCTGGCGCAAAGCCAGAAGAGAAAGGGTTGTCGGAATAAGAGGCACCAGGATGCAGTCGGCGGCATGAAAAATATTCTCTGACAGCAGGGTGATATTCGGCGGGCAGTCGAGAAAAACGCGCTTATATTCGCTGCGCAGCGGTTTTATTATTCTGCGGATTCTCTGCCTGGATTTCTTCATGTCGTCGAGGGCGATATCCATGTTCCGGTAGGAAAAATCGGCCGGCAGCAGGTCAAGGTTCGGAAAATCCGTGCCGCGGATACTCCTGTCAATGTGTTTTCCCCCCTTGAGCAGTTTTTCGGCGTTGAATTTTTTATCGGACCTGATTCTGAAATAATAACTTGAGGAGCCCTGGGGATCCATGTCGCAGAGAAGGGTTTTTTCTCCGTCGGCCGCGGCAAGATAGGACAGGTTGACAGCGGTCGCGGTCTTGCCGACGCCGCCTTTGATGTTATACACCGCGATAACGCTCATCCATTTTCCTCCCGCAGTCCGGATCCGGCTGACCGCTTCTGTTTCCCGGCCAGCTTTCCGTACAGTCCGGCATTGGCCGGCCGGGCGAATTCCCTGAACCGCTCGTCGAATTCCTGTCGGACCCGCTGCTGCTCATGATAGAGCCCGGTAAGCAGTCCGCCCAGGGAAGCTGCCGTCTCCTGGTTTTTACGGGAGCCCGGCCGCAGGGTATCCAGGTATTGGCGCAGCATTGCCTGCTGTACGGTCAGGTCATTGAAATCACCGAGGTTATCCTGCAGCCGCTTCAACTGGCGTATGGCCTGGTCACTATCCTCCCGGGCAAACAGTGAGGCGTAGAATTCAAGGAGATAGCGGAGCTTTTTGCACCGGATCCTCAGCCGGTGGAGCTTTTCAGGCGGAGATAAAGGACCGACAGCTTTTCCTTCCCTGATTACTTTGCCGAACCTGCGGTAAATTATCTCCCGGGCCGCATCAATTATCGGCCGCGCGGAATACCCCGTCTCGCTTCCGGACATGCCCGAGTGCAGGTATTCATGCCATGCCGAGATGATTTTCCGGTATCTGTCCGACGCAATCTGCTTGACCAGCCTGTTTTGTTCAATGGTCCTGCGATCCCGCAATTCCGCGAAAAAAGGGAGCAGACCGACCTGCAACCGTTCCGGCAGACGATCTGCATGCCTCTTCTCATGCAGCAGGTACACGTCCAGGTCCCTGGTCGGGCCCGTTATTTCACCAAGCCAGGCAAACCCCCGCCGAAATCTGCCGGTTATCGCCGCCGGCAGGGCATCCTTCATCTGGCCCAATCCGGAGCGGGTCCGACGGATGGCCACCCGGAAATCATGCAGGTGCTCGGTATCAAGATCGTCAAGCACGCCCGGTTCATTCCGGTGCATCGTCTCCAGCAGTTCCCGGTAGATGGCAATCATCGCCTGCCGGACCGACATCTCCGGCCGCAGATCGATACGGAACCTGGAACTGTAGTCAAGAGGAATCCGGCCCCCCGTCCTTGCTCCCTCGCGGAAAACAGCAAGGCCGTCGACCGGATTTCCCATGCCCCGGCCGTCGATGAACCGGGACATTCGGCGAAAAGCCGAGTCATAGCCCCTTACCCCGTGCAGACTCACTGTTCGCAGGCCGGACCCGCTGCCCTGGTAATGATGCTCTTCGAAGAGAAGCCGGGCGACGGTCTTGTTGTCGCTGTTCAGAATGCGATACGCATGCATCGTCGTCTCTTCCGTAAAAAGGGGAAGAAGACGCCGCACAGCCAGGATGGGCTCAAGTACCGACCTGATCCGGCTTGCGGGAAAATGCCGAACAAACTCCACCTCTTCGGGCGATATGCCCTGCAGCCATGCCACCGGGTCGCCAGTGTCCGAGCGCATTAGATGCCAGCCGGAAAGATCGGCATACAGGTGAAGATTGCGGCGATACAACCGCCAGTCAAAGGTATCGTACCACGTGGCGACGGATTTCCCTTTCGATTCGGACTCAAGGGTAAACGTCCGCCCGATGTCGGCGACCAGAGGTTCGATCGCCAGGGATTCCGGCACAATCCACAGGACTTTTTTCCCGCCCTTCACCGCCATGTCGTCAGGAACGGTAGTCGGCATTAATTCTGACATAATCGAGAGATAAGTCGCAGGTATAGACTTCCGCCGTTCCCAGCCCGTCCTGCAGGTCAACGGTCACTGTAAAGCTATCTTTCCGCAGGACGGCGGTACATGCTTCTTCAGCCGCGTCACCAAGGCCTGCGCCATCCTTGACCATCTGAACATCGTCAAAGAAAATGGCGACTTTTTCCGGATCGAGCAGGCAATCCGACCGCCCCAGGGCGGCCATAATGCGTCCCCAGTTGGCATCCTGCCCGAAAAAGGCGGTCTTGACAAGGGCCGAATTGGCAATGGTCTGGGCCGCGGTCATCGCCCCCTCGTCATCCCTCGCGCCGATGACCCTGATGGTTACCAGCTTGGTCGCCCCCTCGCCGTCAGCGACAATCTGAAGTGCCAGATCACGGCAGATATGGAGGACGGCCGCCTCGAATATCTCCCGGCCCCCGGGATTTTCCTCGTCTATCCAGGTGTTGCCGGCTGCGCCGTTGGCCAGCGCCAGAACCATGTCATTGGTGCTGGTATCGCCATCCACCGTAATCCTGTTGAAGGTGAGGTCAACACACCTCCGCAGCACGGCCTGAAGTTCCTGGAACACGATCTGCGCGTCGGTTACAATGAAGCAGAGCATGGTGGCCATATCAGGCATTATCATGCCCGACCCCTTGGCAAGACCGAACAGAGAGACGTCGACTCCGTCAATCTCGATCCGCCTGCCCGAGGTCTTGGGGACCGTATCGGTGGTCATCATCGCCCTGGCCGCATCGTCAAACCCCTCAGCGGACAGGCTCCGGGCCAGTCGCGGGACAGCTTCCTCGAACGGCTTGAGACTCAAAGGCTTTCCGATAACCCCGGTCGATGCCACCTGGACCAGCTTCTCATCGATATCGAGCTCCCTCGCAAGAACGGCGCTTGCGGCCACGGCTGTTTCCATGCCCTGGCTGCCGTTGCAGGCATTGGCATTGCCGCTGTTGATGAGCAC
>Ga0209614_1001455_pt1 | contig 17691 bp, 12 predicted proteins | sample BlaSprsedimmetaG_FD_185484 | JGI IMG/M metagenome (GOLD analysis project Ga0209614, IMG submission 185484) | Hot spring sediment bacterial and archeal communities from California, USA to study Microbial Dark Matter (Phase II) - Blank Spring... ... | reverse complement strand
CCTTCCTCGCAAACCGGTATCCCGCGCTTCGGATGCTCTGAATAAAAACGGGATTCCTGGGGTCATCCTCGATTATTTTCCGCAGCCGGGCGATAAAAGCATCCACGGTACGGGTTTCAATCTCTCCGGAAATCCGCCAGACCTGCTCCAGAAGCTCGTTCCGGGATACGATCCGTCCCTCATGTTCCACGAGATATTTCAGCACCATGGCCTCACGATGAGTCATCGTCACATTTTTATTATCTGATGAAACTGTAAAATCCTCAAAGTTGATCGTATAAGAGCCGATGAAAACTATGGGCTGTTCCTCGATGGATTGCTGGTACCACTGTTTCCGGCGCAGCATGCCTTTCACGCGAAGCAGCAGTTCCTCCAGATGAAAGGGTTTTGTCATGTAATCATCGGCTCCGCTCTCCAGGCCCCTGATTCGATCCTGCAGACCGGACAGCGCCGTGAGCATCAGGATGGGCATTCGGGGATTCATGGCCCGTATGGTGTCGGCCACTTCAAATCCATCCTTGTAGGGCAGCATGATATCCAGAATCACCAGATCAAAGGATTCCGATTGAAAACATCGAACCGCTTCACGTCCATCGGATGCGATATGAACCCGATATCCTTCCTCAGTCAAATTATATTCAAGACCAGTGGCCAGGGATTCTTCGTCTTCAACCAGCAAAATCCGGCAGCCTGAAAACTCAGACCGGTTCATGGTCATGGCTGACCTCCCTCTTTCGGCGTTTCCGGGTTACCTTTAAAAGCCGGTTGGTGTATCGTTTTTTTGAGGCCCCGTACACGGGAAGCCGGATGGTAAAGGTCGTTCCCTGGTCCCGGCCGGGGCTGAATACGGACATCCTGCCGCCATGGGCCCGGATGATTTCCCGGACCCAGTACAGGCCCAGACCCGTACCCTTGACACTGGGTATATCACGCCTGTAGACGCGATGAAATTTTTGAAAGAGCTTTCTTTGATCCTTGTGTGCGATACCAATGCCCTGGTCCCTGACTTCGATCTTAACCTGTCCTGAATCGCTGGAAAGGTTGATGCGGAGCGCGGGCTGCTCTTCTGAGTATTTGACGGCATTGTCCATCAGATTGTTGAAGACGGTTTGTATGGCTTTCCGGTCGATGACGCATGGCAACATCGGATTGCCGTGAATGCTCAAACGCTCTCGTGGTATGTGCAGCTGTCCAGCCGTGTCTTCAATGATTCGTGACAGGGCGGGTCCAGCAGTGACCGTCTCGAAAGTGTACGCGTATTTTTTCTGTTCGAGACCCGAAATATCGAGAATGGTGTCAATCTGGTTCTGCAGCCGGTCGGCGTCTTTCAGCATGATGTGGATGAATTCTTTTTGTTTGGTCCGCGGAACCGGGCGGGAATTCAGTGTCTCCAGGTACAGCTGAATGGATCCCAGGGGCGATTTGAGCTCATGGGTGATATTGGCGATGAATTGATCATACAGTTTGTTGATCTTCAATTGAATGGTCAGGTGGCGAAAGATCAGCGTCATGGCGACCGAGACCGTTACCATGAGAATCAGCCCTTCCACCAGAGCCCATACGTTTGCACTTTCTGAAATCAAGCCTGGCGATATTCTGTCACCGACTTCATTGAAAATCATGTTATTCATCACATAGCGGTAAATCCACAAGCCGATCACCACCACCCAGGCAAGCTGGGCCAGGACAAAGATGATAATCGGATAGAAAAGGGACCGTATTCTTCTCATCGTCGTACTCCGGAACGGTTGAGTTTCAACGGGTGTCGGTATAAAATAAGAGAATTAAACGCTACATGAAAGCCCTTTCGAGGTTTTACATTACTTTTACAGTACTCTTTTGTTTTATTTTGTATACTGATTGCAGGTCCTGAAATTTTGAGGTGAATAATGCGTGTTTTACTCGTTTATCCGGAAACACCCCACACGTTTTGGAGTTTTCGCAGTGCCTTGAAGTTTATCTCTAAAAAATCTTCGGAGCCGCCCCTGGGGCTGTTAACGGTCGCCGCTCTTCTGCCTGGGGAGTGGCAGAAACGGCTGATCGATATGAATGTGACCTCTCTGAAGGACGGGGATCTTCGATGGGCGGATTGGGTTTTTATCTCCGGGATGAACATTCACAAGGAGTCGTTTCAGAATGTGGTGCGCCGCTGCAATAAACTGGGTGTCAAAGCGGTCGGCGGGGGACCTATGTGCACTACTGAACCCGATCACTTTATGGGACTGGATCACATGGTCCTGGGAGAAGCGGAGGAGATCCTGCCGGAACTGATCCGGGATATACAGGAGGGAAGTGCCCGTCGAATCTATGCGGCCCGTGGATTCCCGAATATCAACCGGTCACCCGTGCCTCTCTACGATTTGCTGGAGAGAAAGAAATACGCGTCCATGAGCATTCAGTATTCACGCGGCTGCCCTTTTCACTGTGAGTTCTGCAGTGTCACCCTTCTGAACGGACATAAGCCCCGAACAAAAAGCGCCTCCCGGTTTATCCGGGAGCTTGAATCCCTCTATGATCTGGGCTGGCGGGGAAGTGTTAATATTGTGGATGATAATTTTATCGGAAACAAGCGAAGAATCAAGACCGAACTGCTTCCTGCGCTCATCGACTGGTCCGAAAAGCACGGATACCCCTTTCAGTTTTCCACCGAGGTGTCCATCAATCTGGCCGACGATGAAGCTCTGATAAAAGATCTGGTCAAAGCGGGGATGACCACCGTGTTCGTCGGCATTGAAACCATCAATGAATCGAGTCTGAAGGAGTGCCGCAAGGGACAGAATTTAAACCGCGACCTGGTCAATTCGGTTCGAATGCTACAGAATCACGGACTGATTGTGCATGGAGGGTTCATTATCGGATTTGACCAGGATCCGGATACTATTTTTGAAGATCAAATCCATTTTATTCAGAAAACCGGAATCGCGACGGCCATGGTCGGGCTGCTGACGGCCCTGTCGGGCACGAGCCTCTTCCATCGGTTGAAATCTGAAAAGCGGCTGCTGGAACTGGCCAGCGGCAATAACATGGATGGTTCTCTCAACTTCATTCCGAAAATGAATTATCAGCGCCTGATGGCCGGTTACCATTCGGTGCTCAATACATTGTATTCTCCGGCGGTTTATTGTGAGCGGGTAAAAACGTTCCTTCGGGAATACCGGGTTCCGAAAATACAAATGGCATCCGTTACTTTAACCGATATAAGGGCTTTTTTCCGGTCTCTGTGGAAACTGGGTGTTCTGGAGAAGGGAAGAAGGTCTTTTTGGAATTTGCTGTTTTTTACATTGAGGAGATATCCCCGAAAATTTGCCCTGGCCGTGACCCTGGCGATTTACGGTTTTCATTTCCGTCAGGTCATCAAAACGATTTAACAGCAGGCAGGTTTAATCCCATCGTTTTGAAGGAGAATCAATCATGAATGCCTTTTCAATTCCTGAACTGCATATAGGCCGTCTGACCGCCCGGATTCCCATTGTTCAGGGCGGAATGGGTGTCGGAGTGTCGCTTTCCGGTCTGGCCTCAGCCGTGGCTGAAGCCGGCGGTATCGGGGTCATCGCCGCTGCCGGCATCGGCATGCTGGAGCCGGATTTCGACACTCGGTTTCAGGAAGCCAACGAGCGGGCTTTGCAGCGGGAAATCAGCAGGGCCAGATCCATGACCAGTGGATTGATCGGCGTCAATATCATGATCGCCCTGTCGGATCATGAATCTCTGCTCCACACCGCTCTGGATTCGGGTGCGGATGTCATTTTTATGGGAGCCGGTTTGCCCCTGAAAATACCCGCGATGGTCACACCCGAACGGATACAAAGCGGTGATGCCATGATTGTGCCTATTGTATCTTCCGGCAGGGCGGTTGAGATCATATGCCGCAGCTGGCTGAGATCGGGGTGCCTGCCATACGCGTTTGTCCTGGAAGGACCCCTGGCCGGAGGTCACCTGGGTTTCAGGAAGAATCAAATCGACGACCCGGCCTTTTCTCTGGAAAGGCTGCTCGCGGAAACCCTGGATGCTTTGGAGACTTTCCGTCAGCGGGCCGGCCGGGATATTCCGGTCATTGCCGGAGGGGGCGTATACACCGGTCATGATGTGTATCATCTGATGGAGAGGGGTACTGCCGGCGTGCAGATGGCGACCCGTTTTGTGACCACGAAAGAGTGCGATGCGCATGACCGGTTCAGGGAGGCCTACCTTCGCGCCCGGGAAGAGGACCTGATGATCATCGACAGTCCAGTGGGGCTGCCGGGCAGGGCCCTGCGCAATCCGTTTCTGAACGATGTAACGGCAGGTGAGCGAAAACCTTTCCGTTGTCCGTGGAAGTGTCTTCGAACCTGTAATTTCAGGGAGGCGCCCTACTGCATCGGCATGGCTCTGGCCAATGCCAAGCAGGGTCTGCTGGAAGAGGGGTTCGTCTTCGCGGGATCCAACGCATGGCGGGCGGATCGTATCGTGTCGGTTCAGGAATTGATGAACGAGCTTGTCGGGGAATATGAGAAGGTCATGCAGGAAAACTCTGTTGCGTAGCAATGGGTTTCGATTTCCAGCCACTGTTCTCTGACGTCTGCCTTACTCTCCCCTTCCTCCATAAGAAATCCCTTGTAAATAGTTGACCAATCGATTACATTCTTTATATTCCCTGGCTGATCGAATCACATGCTGCGGATAATCGAATCAGAGATATTCGGGCACGTTCCGATAAGTGGTGCGTTCATGCTATTATCGGAGACGCCGGATTCATTAAAACCGGTCCGGCTGAAGTGGGACATTCCGGTCTGTTTTATTGGAGAAATTGCCGAAAGAAACGGGGTTCCTTCCCGTTTTGACAAAATGTTTGACTGACGACCGGTTCTGTACGCAGTTGAACGGGGAGGAGGGAAAACATGAGAATCGCTGCAAATCTTTTGCGGATTGTCTTTTTCAGTTTCCTGCTGCAGGCAGCCTCCGCCAGCGGTCAGCAGGGAGTTGATCTCTCGGCTTTATCCGAACATCAGCGGGCCCTTCTGAATGAACATGTTTATGGAGGGCTTCCGGACAGCTCTCATATTTATATCCGCAACGCGTATGTTTCATCCTATAACCCTGAATACCGTGTCCCTGCATGGGTGGCTTACCGGGTTGTCCCGGATTATCTGAAGACGCCTCCACGAAGCGGAAAGTTCAGCCGCTTCAGGGAGGCGCCGGATCTGATGTACCCTGTGATAGACAACGATTACAGAGGGCTGCTGGATTCGCTGGGCTACGCGCGTGGGCACATGGTGCCTTACGGAGTGTCAGGAGGCGACAGAAATCAGGACGGTTTATACGCGGACGAGGATGATCATGACCAGCTGTCCATCTTCGAGGTGAATTATCTGTCGAATATTGCCCCCCAGAATCATAGTGAATTCAACGGTTTCGGCGGCCTCTGGTACAATCTCGAACGTTTTATTCAGGATTCACTGGTACGCGGCAGGGGTATGGAGTTGTGGATATTCGCCGGCTGTCTGTTCGGGCCAGGAGAAGTCGAGAAGGTGGGAAGGCAAAAAGATATCGGGGTTCCGGCCATGTTTTACAAGATCGTCATCCATGAATCGGATGGGGTGCCCAGGGTTCTGGCATTTTTATTCCCCCATCAGCGTACCGCACACGGAGAAATACAGAATTTTCTCGTTTCCATCGATGTCATTGAGCAGCTTACCGGTCTGGATTTCTTTCACGAATGGGAAGACGGTTTCGAACGGGAGTTTGAACGTCAGGATACCTGGAGATTTTGGGGGAGTTTGTAAAGGAAACATAAATCCCAAAGCGCTGGATGGTTTTCTGTATCGGGGAATCGTTGTGTACAGTTATAGAAGATGATTTTATTCCTACCTTATGCACGCGAATTGCAGCGAACAGGCTCATCTTTTGATGATAGGAACTTACGCTTCACGATTGAAGATTCGAGATTTTCACCCTCCAAAGAATAACAAGTAATTGCCATTTTCCCGTGTTTCACATAGACTGAATAGTTCACAAACAGCAATGTAGTTAAGTAAAATCATATAAATCAATGATATTATTTGACTCTCAACAGTTTCGTGAATCATTCGGGCTATCCCTACTTTCAATCCCGGTTTTTCCGTTTATGAATAAGTCGGGTTAGTAAATGCAGGCCTAATTTAAATGGGATAACACAATGAAAAAACGTATTCTAATTTTTATCGGTGTTCTGATTGCGTTCCTGCTTCTGTTCCGTATCATCTTGCTGATCATCGGCCAGAAAGAATCAGAGAAGCAGGCAGGCCGGCCGTCAGTTGCGGTTGAGGCCGAGCATGTGCAGACCGGTTCCATCCGGGAGGTGCGGCAGTTCACAGGATCCGTGTTTCCGTATTACCAATATGTGATCGCGCCCAAAATCACCGGACGGGTTCTTTCTATTGATAAACGAATCGGAGATTCGGTACGAAGAGACGAGATTCTTGTTCGTATCGATGATGCCGAGTATCAGCAGGCCGTGCGCGAGGCTGAAGCCAATTTGAGAATCGCACAGGCCACACTTAGAGAAGCCATGAGCCAGTTCGAGCTGTCCAGGCAGGATTTGGATCGAATCCGTTCTCTGCAGGAGAAGGAAATCGCCACGGCCTCGGAGCTGGAGACCGCCACAACCAATTTCGAAGCCCAGCAATCGCGGATTCAGCTGGCCAGGGCTCAGATCGAACAGAGAGAAGCCGCCTTGAAATCGGCCCAGATCCGTCTGGGTTATACGATTCTAAAAGCCCCGGAGCCCGGTTATGTGGGTGACCGTTTCTTGGACGAAGGCGCTTTGCTCGCGCCGAACAACCCGGTTCTCACCATCATCGGGATCGACCGGGTTATCATCCGCGCCATGATTATTGAGAGGGATTATGGACGAATCCAGATCGGTCAGGAGGCGGCTGTCCGGGTCGATGCCTTTCCCGGACGGGTATTTATCGGTAAAGTCGCACGGCTCGCTCCCATGCTGCGGGAGAGTTCAAGGAACGCTCAGGTGGAGGTTGATGTGGACAACGATTCTCTTATACTCAAACCCGGTATGTTCGCCCGGGTTGACGCGGTGATCGAGCAAAGGGAGTCCGTGCGGATCGTGCCAAGCAAGGCGGTTGTTACCAGGGGAGACCGGAAAGGGGTTTTTCTGGTGGATGAGGCGGAGAATATTGTCCGTTTTCATGAAGTGGTTACGGGTATTGTCACTTCCGAGAAGACGGAAATCGTTTCGCCGGCATTGTCGGGCCGGGTTGTGACGCTGGGTCAGCATTTACTGGCCGACGGCAGTCCGGTTATTCTGCCCCGGGCCGAAGAGATCCGGGAGCGAAGTGAAGAATCGGAATCCGGTGAAGGTGAAAAGGAGCCCTTATTATGAATCTTGCAAAAGGTCCTGTTCAGCGCCCGGTTTTAACCGCCATGATTTTTCTGGTGATCATCACTTTGGGTATTATTTCATTTTCCCGCCTGTCGGTCGACCTGATGCCGGAGATCACCTATCCGACGATCTCCGTCATCACCAGCTACGGAAATGTGGGACCCCAGGAAATGGAAGAGATGGTAACGCGCCCCATTGAAGAGGCTCTTGCCGCGGTTCAGGGTGTTGAGGAGATAACATCCACATCCACGGAAGGCAGAAGCATGGTCCGGGTGTCCTTTACCTGGGGTACGGATCTGGAAGTCGCCTCGAACGACATTCGCGATCGCATCGACCGGGTTCTGGGTCGTCTTCCGGAAGATATCACCCGGCCCATGATCCGGAAATTCGATGTATCCGCGTTTCCCATACTCACTCTGGGAGTATCCAGCGACCTCAACCCCCTGGATCTGCGCCATCTGATCGAGAATCAGGTAAAGTACCGGATCGAGCGGGTGGACGGTGTGGCCGCTGTAGACATTTACGGCGGGTTGAACCGGGAAATCCATGTTTCGCTAAGGGGATCCAAACTCAAGGCGCTGGGGATCAGCCCGGTGACCATACTGGCTTCTCTGGGCCGCGAGAACCGAAACATTCCTGCCGGACTCTACGAGAGCGGTAATCTGGAAATTCTGGTTCGCACGCAGGGGGAGTATCAATCCCTGGACGAGATACGGGAAACCGTGATCACCCTTCGTGACGGAGTTCCCATTACCATCGCGGACGTGGCGGATGTGAACGATTCCTGGCAGGAAGTCCGGCAGATTACCCGGATCGACGGCCAGCAGGGTATTCGCATATCGATCAACAAACAGTCCGGATCCAATACGGTTCAGGTGGCCAGGCAGGTTTTGCAGGAAGTCGAACACATCAATATGGACATTCCGCAGATCCGCATTCGGCCTATTATGAACACCGCGCAATACATTGAGCAATCCATCAGCAATGTAGGCCGCTCCACGATGCTGGGAGGTGTCCTGGCTGTATTGGTCCTTTTCCTCTTTTTAAGAAATTTTTCAAGTACGGCTATTATTGCCACGGCGATTCCCATATCCATTGTGGCGACCTTCGGACTGATGTATTTCGGCGGATTTACCCTGAACATCATGACTTTCGGAGCCATCGCGCTGGGCGTGGGTATGCTGGTGGACAGTTCCATCGTGGTTTTGGAAAATATTTACCGTCACCGGGAGTCCGGAATGCCGCTCACGGACAGCGCGCTGACCGGCTCAGGCGAAGTCAGTTCGGCCATTATCGCCAGCACTCTGACCACCCTGGTCGTGTTTCTTCCGGTGGTGTTTATCCGCGGCATGTCGGGTATCATGTTCCGGCAGATGGCCTATGTGGTGAGTTTCGCCCTGCTCTGCTCCCTGGTCGTTTCGCTGACCCTCATACCGATGCTCTGCTCACGGTTTCTTCATTTCAGCCGGGCGGAACATTACAAAGGGGAGAGCCGGGTGCACCGGATTTATGCCGCCAGCGAGGCGGCGTTTCGAAACATCGAAGCCCGTTACAGCGTGCTGCTTAAATGGGCCCTGGGACACAGACGCGCGGTGATTCTTGTCACGCTTGTTCTGTTCGGCGTGTCCATACTTCTTGTCCGTCTCGTCGGTGTTGAGTTGATGCCGCAGGCCGATGAGGGAGAGGTCCGGGTCAACCTCGAGATGGCTGTCGGCACACGTCTCGAAGTGGTCGACCAGGTGATTCAGGCCGCGGAAACCATCGTTCGCCGCGAAGTGCCCGAGATGGCGCATATTCTCACGCGTGCCGGAGGAGGAGGCTATCGGTCGAGCGGAGGGCATTCCGGCGAATTACGGCTTACTCTGATGCCGAAGAATGAACGCAAGCGCAGCAGTGAAGAGATCGCCGATGCGCTGAGGAAACCGCTTTCCGAACTTCCGGGCGTCACAGTCAGGACGCGGGCCGGGCAGGGGCTGTTTCTTCTGAATATGGGAACCTCATCGGGCGACCGGATCAGCGTGGAGGTGCGGGGATATGACCTCGAAACGGCCCATGCTCTGGCCGTACAGGTGGATCGTGTCATAAGCGATGTGCCCGGCATCACGGATACGCGCATCAGCCGTGAAGAAGGAAATCCGGAGCAGGTGATCCGCATCGACCGAAAGAAGGCCGCGGACCTGGGCCTGACGGTGACGGATATCGGCAATGCTCTGGAGACCGCGGTTGGAGGCACGTACGCTTCCTATTTTCGCGATGGGGGCAAGGAGTATCGGATTCTCGTGCGGCTGAGCGCGGAAGACCGAAGAGACCTGTCCGAACTGCTCGATCTGACTGTGGTAAACAACCGGGGACAGTCCGTTGTGCTGCGCAATGTGGTGGAAGCGGTGCCGCGGGAGGGACCGGTTCGCCTGGAGCGCAAGGATCAGGAACGGATCATCACCATCACGGCCAATTTTACCGGCAGAGACATGGGTTCCATTGTTCGCGATATACGCCGGAATCTTCAGACGATTCCCATCCCAAAAGATTTTTCGATTCAGCTTGGAAGAGAATATGAAGAACAGCAGAAGGCATTTCAGGAACTGCTGCTCGGACTGATCCTGGCCCTGATGCTGATCTATATGGTCATGGCGGGTCAGTTCGAGTCGTTTCGGGATCCCTTTATCGTGCTGTTTTCCATTCCCATGGCACTTATCGGTGTGGTTCTGACCATGATTTTAACCGGGACGATTTTCAGCATGCAGGCTTTTATCGGGTGTATCATGCTGGCCGGCATTGTGGTCAACAACGCCATTCTGCTGGTGGATTATACCAATCAGCTTCGCCGGAACCAGGGTATGGAGCTCATGGAAGCCATCCGGTTATCCGGATCACGCCGGCTGCGGCCGATTCTCATGACCACGTTGACCACGGTTCTGGGGCTGCTGCCGCTTTCCTTCGGCTTCGGGGAGGGGGGGGAGGCACAGGCGCCTCTGGCGCGTGTCGTCATCGGCGGGCTGCTCAGCTCCACACTGATCACCCTGGTCCTCATACCCGTGGTGTATTCGGTGTTTGAAAGCAAGATGCGCTTTTCATTCAGCCTGGCGGGAGCCGTCAGGAGGCTGAGAGGGAACCGATAAACGAAATAAATCGCTGATCCAGGCTTTTCGTATCGGCATTCGGGGCATGCTTTCGCGTGCCCCTTGTTTTTACCCGTTTTCGCTTACCCGTCTGAACGCCGTTTCGTGAATCCCCGGCCCCGGCGTCCGGCTAAACCGGGTGCTGCATTCGGCCGTACGGGGAAAAATCCGGTTGCATACATCGCCGATTCGGCTTAACTTAACAATCATAGATCATTCCAGTCATCCACACCATGCGGCCGGAGGATTCCATGCGTTCCGAATGCGGCCCCCTAAAAGCGGGTCGGAAGAGTAAAGCTCTGAGCCTTTTTATCATCTCTGACGGCACCGGAGAAACGGCTGAACGACTGGTCCGGTCGGCCTTGATTCAGTTCGATGAGCCATTCGTCCGGCTCATCAAGCGGCCGAGGGTTCGGACCCCGCAGCGGGTCCGGGCCGTTATCGCGGAAGCGGCCCGGCAGCAGGCTCTGGTGCTTCACACGCTGGTTTCCAACGATCTCCGGCTCGTTCTGCTGGACGCGGCCCGCACGGCGGGCGTGGACGCCATGGATCTTATGGGACCGCTTCTCGAACGGTTCGCCTTCAGGCTGAATCTGACGCCCATGGAGAAGCCCGGTCTTTTCCGGAAGCTCAACGAAGCGAAACTCCGTGTGATCGAGGCCGTGGATTTCGCGTTTCATCACGATGACGGACGGAATCCGGATGATCTGCGCAAGGCCGAGATCGTGCTGGTAGGCGTATCCAGGACCATGAAGACGCCCACCATGCTCTTTCTGGCCTACCGGGGCTGGTTCGCGGCCAATGTTCCTTTGATGAAAGAGATTCCGCCTCCACGGCAGCTGACCCGGCTCCCTGCCGAACGGGTGTTCTGGCTCGATATCGCTCCCACACGGCTGCTGGAATGGCGCGAGGCCCGTATACGCTCTCTGAATCTTCCTATTGAAGGATATGCGACTCTGCGGTATATCCAGCAGGAGCAGGTCTGTGTCAGCGCCCTGTGCCGGTCGAATCAATGGCGGCGCGTGGACGTGACCGGAAAATCGGTCGAGGAAGTGGCCCGGGAGATTCTGCATCTCCATGCGTCTTCCGCCGGATCAACAGCAGTTGAAAAATCAAGGGGATGAAAAACGTGAGGCGAAAAGATCGTGAGTCGTAACTCGTAAGGCGAAACATGCAGAATGAAGAAAACCTGAGAATGAAAATGCCTTATCTTTAGTCTTTATTTTCTTTGTTCTTTGGTCTTCATTCTTTTTCGCCTTGCGAATTGCGAATTACGACTCACGATGATTCATGATTTACCATCCACCCCGACCGCCGCGGCCTCCGCGTTTGCCTTGTGTGCCGAACCCATGATGCGTTCCCATCCCCATCCCGATGCAGCGGCCGCTCCGTCCGAATCCGTGCCGCCGGTCCATCCAGACCCGCTGATTCTCATTCAAAAGGGCGCGTATATCCTGATGCAGGGCTTCACGGTGTTTACGCATTTTGATTCGCAGAGAGCCCATGGATTCGATGAGCGTGTCCAGGGCTTTTCGATCCACCTTCTCGGCAGTGGAGAGTGTGCGAAAACGGGCCTGCTTTTCCTGCAATTCGTCCTGCAGCGGTTTGATGGTTTTGAAGTGAGCGGTCTGCAGCTCGTCGATCTTTTTCTTCTGTTCCTCCGTCAGATCAGGAATCCTGTGACCCCGAAAGCGGCTCATGGAAGAATCGTCCATGAAACGGCTTCTCTGCTCCGTGCGCAAATGACGGCCCATCATGGGGCGCTGCGGCATGGGATCCGGATTAACCGGTTCGGTCTGGGCCATGGCCAGGGTGGCCATGAGAACCATGACTGTTGCAATAAGGTATGACTTTTTCATGATTGCCTCCTTTAGAGGTTATATTCGAACGAATGGAAAATCCGTTTTCATTCAGTTGGACGTCGTCTGGTAAAAAAACCTTCGTTTTCCGTGAAGGTGAATTATTCGGTTGGTGCCTGCCGTTCACCGCCCGGCCTCATGAATCTTTCAGGCGCGTTGTTTCGACCCCGGCCGCGCCGGCCTTTCTCCGTGGTGGAATCCGGAAAACGTTCTTCGAACCCGGGGCGCATTCGGCGCATGCGGTGTGTGCCGTGGAAAAGGGATTGCAGCCTCTGCCGCTGCGAGGGCGTGCAGGACGCTCCCATCTCCTGAAAATGGGCCGCTCGACGCCACTCCAGATCGGCCTGCAGGCGCCCCAGCGTATCGGCCAGGGCCCGCATGCGGAGTGTATCCGGCGGGACGGAAAGAGCCGCGTTCATCAGATCGCCGCGGTGAAAATGCATATTCGATTCGAGCCGTGATAAATCCCGAAAGAATTCATTTCTCATGCTTCGAAACCGCCCGACCTGATGGGACTGAAGCCCCAGTTCCCTTCGAAGAAAATCCATCGTCTCGGCACGGGCAGGGGCTTCCCCTTCAGGAAGCGGAACAGGCGGGACCGGACGAAGACGCCCCCACCAGAGAAGTCCCAGAGAAAGGAGGTTGATTCCCGCCAGGACGGCTATCGCCCAGAAGGTCAGACGTTTGCGTGTAAATAGATCCATGGGTCGCCTCTATGAGCTTATTATAATATCGTCAAGCGGATCCACCGATTCCTGAATCCCGTATTCGGAAAACAGGCGGGTCAGGGATTGGCGCCGGTAGGCGGATTCGCGTTGCCGGTGAGTCCAGTAGAGTGTCGCGGTCACCAGATTCACCACTACGGCCAGAACCAGTACGGCCGGCTGCCATCTGCGAAAAGAAAGTACAGGTGCTTCGGGCCGGGTTTTTTCCTGAATGCCGGCTGTGACTCGCGCGGCGAAAAACGGAGACGGTTTCAACCCCGGTTCATCGAAACATTTCAGAGTTTTTACGATTTCCGATTCGATATGGTTTTTTCGCTTCATAACAAACTCCCGTTTGTTCAATCTATGTTTTGCCGACCGCTGACCGGGCCGAAGCGCTGAAAGTACCGGGTCAGCTTCTTCCTCAGGTTTTGTTTGGCCCGGTGAAGCAGCGATTCGACCGCCGCCTGTGTGGTATCCATGATTTTTGCGGTTTCGGCATAGCTGAACCCCTGATACTGAGTCAGGGTGACGGCGATACGCTGATTCGCGGGAAGGCCCGCGACGGCCCGGGCCAGGATCTCTGATCGTTCCCTGCGTTCCAGATTCTGATGAGGGTCTTCGCTCTCAGGATCCGGCAGAGCGTCCGTGCTGTGATTGAATGCATCGAGACTCAGCAGGGGCGCCCATCGCTTCTTTCGTTTCTGTTTTCTGATCAGGTCCAAAGATCGCGTCACCGCGATGCGGTAAATCCATGTGGACAGTTCCGATTCCCGGCGGAAGTTTTCAATGGACCGATGAACCTCCATAAAGACTTCCTGGGCCGTATCCTCGGCATCCTGAACGTTTCGAAGGAAGCGGTAACAGGTGTTGATCACCTTTTCCTGATACTGTTCCACCAGTTTTCGGAACGCTCCCGGCTTCTTATTTATGACGGCTTCGATCAACGCGTCGTTGTTCATGATTGTCCCATGCCTTGCCGCATTCTGTATATTGGACGCCGCTCGTGAAAAAAACCTGCGGTTGACATTGTAATTTGTATGTGTATGTCTGAACATGAAAATATCAAAGTATGAAGAAATGTGCAGGCTTTGCGGAAAAAATTCTTTTTTCTTGCATTCCATCACATTATTTCAGAAATTATTCAATAAATCATACGCAATGATTCTGCGTACATGAAAATCCGTTCAGCCAAGGAGGAATCCCACAATGAAGAATTATCAACGGCTGGGTTTGTTTGCGGCACTGTGGATCGGTTCCATGCTCACGGCCGGCCCACTGATGCGTTTTCCCGATATTCACGGTGACACCGTAGTCTTTGTCAGCGGAGAGGATATCTGGAGCGTGGACGCCGCAGGAGGAATCGCCAGACGCCTGACCATCCACGACGGCCAGGAACGGTATCCCAGGTTTTCGCCTGACGGACAATGGATCGCCTTTACCGGCGAATATGACGGAAACAGTGACGTGTATGTCATGAGCCGCCACGGCGGAGCCATTACCCGTGTGACCTTCCATCCGGCAGCGGATCAGGTCGTGGGGTGGCATCCGGTAAACGGCAAAATTCTCTTCTCTTCATATCGAACCGGTTACGGATACACCCGTCTGTATCTGATCAATCCCGATGGCACGGGCCTGGAACCCCTGATCATGCATGAATCGGTTCAGGGCAGTTTCTCTCCGGACGGCGGCCGCATTGCCTATAATAAAGTCAGCCGTGAAAACCGGACCTGGAAACGGTATCAGGGCGGTACAGCCCAGGAAATCTACATTTACGATTTTGAAAAGAACACGGATACCAATATCACACACTTTCCGGGAACGGACCGTATTCCCATATGGATGGACAAAACCATTGTGTTCAGTTCCGACAGAGACGGACTTTTGAATCTGTATGCCTATCACACGGAAGACGGCCGCCTGGAACAGCTGACCCGTCATACGGACTATGACGTGAGGCGGCCTTCGGGAAGCAGCGGAAAAGTGGTCTATGAGCTGGGAGGCGAGATCTGGCTCCTGGATATCCATTCCGGTCAAACACATCGTATACCCATCGAGGTTCATCCGGACGCGCCGGAAGCCAGACCCTACTGGAAAGATGTCAGCCGGCAGATTCAGGGAATCGGCATTTCTCCATCAGGCCAGAGGGCATTGATCGTGGCCCGGGGCGAGGTGTTTTCCGTTCCCCGCGAGAAGGGCATCACACGCAATCTGTCATCGCACGACGGCGCGCGTGACAAAGATGCGGTCTGGTCGCCTGACGGCCGGACCGTAGCCTGGATTTCCGACAGAACCGGTGAATACGAAATATTCATTCAGGATGCGGCGGAAAGGAATAAACCGGTCCAACTCACCAGGCACAGCAGCGGATACCGGCATACGTTGAAATGGTCACCGGACAGCCGAATGCTCGCGTACACCGACCATTCCCTGCGGTTGTACATTCTGGACATCGCATCTCAGAAAATAACCGAAGTGGACAAAGCCCATCATGAGAATATCGACGTGTCTCTGGATGTCAAGCCCATCTATGATTTCTGCTGGTCTCCGGACAGCCGGTATGTGGCTTACTCAAAGATGGATGCGGACTGGGTCAACAAGATCTATATCTACAGCCTTTCGGATGGCCGCGCGCACTGTGTTTCCAGCGGGCTGTTCAATGATTTTCACCCGGTTTTTTCGGAAGACGGCCTTCATCTTTTCTTTGTGTCCAACCGGCATTTTGATCCGGTGTTCTGCGATTTCGAATGGCAGATGGTCTATAAAAATGTGGCGGGCATCTACGCAATGTCTCTGACCAAAGAATCGGGTTCCGTATTGCCGCTTCGAAGCGATGAAGAGACGCCGATTAAAGAGGAGAAGCTACCCTCCGGTGTGACCATCGATTTTGAAGGCATCGAACAGCGTGTGGAAGCGCTGCCTCTGCCGGCTTCCAATTACAGAAATCTTTCGGTTAACGGAACCGCTCTTTTTTACATGAACAAGGAACAGGGGGATTTCAACCGGTTCGAATTCCGAAGCGTGGGCTCGCGAGATCTGCATGCCTATGATTTCGATTCACGGAAGACCAGAACCGTTATTCGGAACATCGACGAGTACAAACTCTCTTTTGATGGAAGCCGTCTGGTCTATCGCCGGGGTAACGAGGTCGGCATTCTCGACGCGAAAGCGTCCGATTCGAACGGCAATGCGATGAATCTGTCCGGCCTGCAAATGTGGATCGATCCCGTGAAGGAGTGGAAACAAATCTTCGTCGATGCCTGGCGTTTTGAACGCGATTTTTATTATGAACCGGGTATGCACGGACTTGACTGGAATGCGATCAGGAACCGATATGAGCCGTTGATCGAACGGGCGACCTGCAGGCAGGATGTTCAGTTTGTAATCGGTGAACTGATCGGAGAACTCAACACGTCACACACCTATGTCTATGGAGGTGATGTGAAGAGGCGCGCGGGGCGCGTCGGAGTCGGCATGCTGGGTGTGGACTGGGAAACCGATGCACGCGCCAACCGGTATCGTTTCTCAAAAATATACCGGGTTCACGACTGGTCCGGAGGCACGCATCCGCCCCTGGGCAAACCGGGAACCGAAGTCCGGGAAGGAGAATACCTGCTGGCTGTGAACGGCCGTGAAGTGACAGTCGATCGAAACATCTACAGTTATTTTCAGAATCTGGACGATGTCCCGGTTCAGCTTATTGTCAACGAACGGCCCGTGATGAAAGGCGCCCGGGAGATCACGGTACGAACGACGGGCAGTGAAAACACGCTGCGTTATCAGGCCTGGATGGAACACAACCGGATGATCTGCGAGAAGGAGTCGGGCGGCCGCATCGGTTATATCCATCTGCCCGACACCTATCTTCGTTCCGCGCAGGAATTTCCCAAATACTGGTATTCCCAGACCCGCAAACAGGGACTGATCATCGACGGCCGTTTCAACGGCGGGGGTCTGGATCCGGTTGTTTTTCTTTCTCGTCTGAACAGTCCCATTCTGACCTATTGGACACGGCGCTATTCTCATGATCAGACAGGCCCCCATTACGCGACGCACGCCCATATGGTATGCCTGACCAACCGTCAGGCCGGGTCCGGCGGAGACATGCTGCCCTGGGAGTTTCAGCGCCTCGGCATGGGGCCCGTGATTGGAACCCGGACCTGGGGCGGTCTGGTCGGTGTGTCCATGTTTATCGGTTTGATCGACGGAGGAGGCCTCACGGCTCCCGATTACCGGATTTACAGCCCGGAGGGAGAGTGGGTTGTCGAGAACGAGGGTGTGACTCCGAATATCATTGTGGAACAGCATCCGGCCGAAATGGAACGTGGGTATGATTCTCAGCTTATGGAGGGAATCAGGTATCTGTTGAAAAAAATTGAGGAAGAACCCCGAACCGGGCCCGTTCATCCGGAATTTCCAAAACATCGTGTGCCCGCGCGGGAAAGATAATCCGGTTTGTCATGCGTGGAGATTTCCGGGCGAATCAGGAATCCGGAAATCTCCACGATGTTTCGTCAGGATTTCAGCTTGCATCTTTTCCGTAAAAAGCGTATCATCAATAATCGGCTGTCATAAACCCGGCTCATCACGGGAAATGGATCTCGTCGATTGATTCGGTCGCGTGTGTTTTTATTCGATATTTTCTAAAATTC
>Ga0209614_1001454_pt1 | contig 17730 bp, 15 predicted proteins | sample BlaSprsedimmetaG_FD_185484 | JGI IMG/M metagenome (GOLD analysis project Ga0209614, IMG submission 185484) | Hot spring sediment bacterial and archeal communities from California, USA to study Microbial Dark Matter (Phase II) - Blank Spring... ... | reverse complement strand
AATCACCTTTATATCCGCTTCGTTTAATCCGTATAGCTTATAAACAAGCTCGTTTATCTCCGCTTCGAGTTCCGCGACTGACGGTGACTCTACCAGTGCTTTGTCATCTTCCAACTCCTTCAGAATCACTTCAACAACTGTATCGCTCCTTGGAACAAGGAGTTGCAGCTTCTCATTTTTCTTCGCACGCTTTTTCTTTAATGCGGCAACGATGTAATCCGCCTTCTGCTTAGAATCAACAAAAAGAGATGGTTCTTTTTTGCCGATTACGATGTGGTAGCGTTGATCGTCAACAGTTCGCTCTACAATAGGCTCGAGCGCTTTGTGGTTTGAGTTGAAACTGAGGGACAATGAAGTGAACTCTTCGCCCTTGTTCCTGTATTCTTTAATATAATATCCTGGAAAGTTTTCGATTTGCTGCTCGAGTTTCACTTTGTCGAGGATTTTTTCCACTTTTGTTATTATCACATCTGCGAAAGTCTGCTCTTCATTGGTTTGAGGAAGGCGGATTGGAAGTCGTTCGAGATATTGGGACCGATATTCAAAATAGTTCCCAGCCTTAATCGTAGCAATATGCTGGAAGTAAAATTCCAAAACATTAGAATTTAAAATGCCCAATGTATAATAATAATTTTTCTTATTATGATATTTATCTTTTAAGATTATACCATAAATTGGACGAGTAAAGTAATAACCAACCTCATCCAATGTAAAGTTATTCCTGTTGGATATGTTTGGCGTTAGAATTTTTAACTTTTCAAAACGCTCAGGAAGTCTCGGATTCCAAATTTCATACCAAGTTTCTCGTTTCCCATTTTCAATATCATTTATCAAATATTTTCTCTTCTTAAGCTCCTGTTCAAATAGCTTAAAATATTTATAAGTACCAGGAAATTCAGTCATTAATTCTTTTTCTGATATGACAGGGGCCTCACTTCTCCCTAATTCTTTACTTCGTTTATGCGGATAGATTACCTGTGTACCTTTCCAGTCTATCCGATATCGCCGGACATCTTCACCTTTTAAAAGAGGATTTATTAAGCTCTTTTCTATTTTATATATCCCTCCTTCCTTAACACGTTTAACTTCAACTTTTCCATCTCTGCCTCCCCGGGGTAAAATAAAAAATATGTCGTCGTTTCCTGTATTGATACCCTGAAAAATTCTCTCAGTGATGTCCTTTAATAGTATTCCGCTCCTTTCAATTTTATTAAAAACCGTTTTTTCTCCCGGGGTGAGAAGGTTCCATGTTTTTTGGTCAAGTTCTTTCTGGGGTAACTCAAAAAGTTTGAAAAGTTCTGTATAATAAGGGGGGTTATTAAGTCGCGTTTTTATTTCAGTCAACAGATCTTTCTCTGGTCTACACACCTTAACCACTTCGATATTATGAGCGGGAATGTCAATATCATTGACTACTTCTGAAACTAATATTGCGGGATAATTTGTTACATCTGCAAACACTCCGGAATCACCAAAATCTACTATTTGAATTATTTCCGTTTGATTTGTTAGGATCTTTCGTATGCCTTCTCCATAGTCTGTAACCATAAATTGATTAGATACAATAAAACCGATTTTCCCCCCATCGAGTAACCAATTAATGCCTCTTTCTATAAATAAAATGTAAATATCAAATTTACCTAAAGCACTGTCATAAATTTTTTTATACCCCTCTTTTTGCTTTTTATCAAGTAGTTGTACCCGCACATACGGCGGATTCCCCACCACGAAATCATACTGCACGTAATTTTTCAGAACCGCGGCAAGCATGATGTCCTCGAGCGATTTGATCAGCTTACCATTGCCGAACGTCTCTTTGAGCTCTTGGAATTTCTGCAGGAAGTGCTCAGCATACGGCTTGAAATAGGTAACCAGACCGCTCCAGTTTTTATCATGCAAATATCGCTTGAAATTGCGCTCCAGCTCGGTTCCCGTAACGGTATACCGTTCCTCCCACGCCGCTTTTTTAACGGTATCAAAGACCGCCTGTAATGCGGCAAAATACTCCTCGACGTTCAGCAAATCAGTGTTAGCTGTAACATGCTTAACATACGGCATTTGTATCTGCAAATTTCCGCCCTCAACCGGCAAGCCGGTATCAATCAAAAGATATTGCAATCCTTCTTCGAACGTCTCGAGCGTTACTTTCTTCGTCTCTCCTTTCGTCTCGTCTATCAACGAATCCGTCCTGAAGATCGGCAGGCGGTTCAGTACAAAATGCCGATCCTCATCCATCGCTTTCTTGTACGCGGGAATCAGTACGAGCATGAACTGCATCTGCGCCATGAACGTAGCGAATGGATGGATATCGAAACCGACGATGCGATACTCGTTACAGAGCGCTTCCAGGATCTTCGACCAGCCTTTCTCATCCGCAATCTGCTCCGAAGCTTTCAGGTACCGCCGCAACGCCTCGACCAGAAACGTGCCAGAGCCGCAGGCAGGATCTAACAAGCGTTTGTCGATGACGTTCCGGCCCTCGTAGCCCACGGCATCGAGGATGTACTCAACCACCTCCTGCGGCGTGTAAAATTCACCCAGCGCTTTTCGGGTTTCTTTATCAAAGTAGCGCTGGTACAACGTGCCGAGCGGGTCACCAACGATCTCCGAGAAGTCGAACTTGTAGAGCGTGAGGATAAGGTCAGCAAGCGCCTCGCCAAAGCGCCCCTTCTGCTTCTCGAATCGCGGACTGTAGAGCGCGTCGCCCGCACTGATGTCTCTGTAGCTGTCCTCCCACCAGTAGAAGATATCGCCCTCAAATACAGACTTCACCAGCCGCTGCTTCATGCTCTCAATGAGATGCTTCGTCGTTATCGCCCATGCCAGGAGCGTGATGTCGCCCCGGTAAGAGGTCTGCTCGATCTCAGTCTTAATGAACCTCGAAAACTCGACGTACGGTAACTGGTAATCCTCACACGCCTTCGCCAGGATCAACCGTGTGAAGAGCGAATACGCGCTCTCCAGGCAGAACATGAACTTGAAGAGGTTCTCTTCCGTCGCTTTGAGCCCCATGTCGTCCATTATCCGCCGCCAGTTCTCCGGTATCTTCTCCGGCTTCTTCGCGTACGAGACCTTCCAGAAGTTGTAAGCGCTTTTCAGAAACTTCGAGCGCTCCAATTCAAACTCGAAGAGACCAATTGTCTTCTCAACCAGATTGGCGAACCGCGAACCCGCTTTCAACTCGAAGCTCTCAAAGAAATGCTCCTGCGCGATCTCCGATGATAAATTCACCCGCTCGGCAGGGTCATCAAATAGTGCGAAATAGCTGAGCACTGCTTCGATCTTTGTTCGTTCAATTCGGGGCTTTCGTAACCACTCGTACAAATCATCACACTGCTGTGGTGCCAGTGCACCTAGATACACGTGTAATTTTCGCTCCCAGTTCGAGTTAATCCGCTCATAGATCATGAGTTCGAGCCCGTCAGTGAGTACACCGTATCGCGCTTTGAGCGGTTTCACGTACCGCTCCCATAATTGCGCAAAATCGCGCTCGACATCGAGTTCCTTCGGCTTCTTGAACTCAACCACAAAAACAACGTTCTGGTAATCATCAAAGGCGAGCAGATCGCTTCGTTTGCCTCGCACGTTCTTCTCAAATCGAATATCAGTAAGTTCGCCTTTATAGCCGAGCGCTTCGATAATACCGCTTTTAACAAAGGCGATACGTAAATCCTCTTCCGAGATCTCTTTCGCGCTTCTTAGCTTCTCATTGAGCTTTACGAAGCTCGACCGGATATTCTCGGGTGCAGCCATGTTACCGTTCGCGGATATCCTTCACCAGGAAGTTACCACCGTTCAGCAGAACGCCCAGCACCTCAACCTGCTTGCCGTAGAGCGCCGTTCTTATACGTGCCAGCGTTGCCGCCTCGCCCAGCAGCTTCGCTTCCGCTAAGGTCAGCTTCGCGCACTTCTCGGTTGCTTCCCGTTTGAAGATCAAGGTGCAGCGCTCTTTAGCGGTTTCCAACCGTGCTTTGATCCTGAGATCCCAGACCCCTTCGACGTCGCTGTGCACCATGCAGAAATTATCGATGATCCAGCGGTTGCACTTTGGACACCGCTGAATGAGCCCGCTGCCATCGTAAATCTGGGTTATCCGCCCGCGTATCCGTGAGCCTGACTCCGGCGTCTCCGGCATCTGCCTATCCGCTCCGTGTGCGAGCAGCTCGTTCAGATGATCAGCTTCAATAACGACCGCATCGGGAAACCGCTCGGTAAATGAATCCAGGATCGCCAGTGCAGTCGCTTCGCCGCGCGCCTCCAGGATCTTTAACGCCTCTGGATGTACCTGATATCCGCGAGTAAGAACCGCGTTCAGTATGGTTTCCGCAGCCGTTGCATAAGCCATAACCACATCTACTTCTCCTTTCTTTCCCGGACTGATAAATACTTACTTACTGACTAACAGGGCGCTCGGCCTGCCGTATTTTCCATCCCCGCGGCTCAACCGGGGTTTTTCGAACACTTATTAACTTCTGAGCACTTCTGTTTCCCTGATGCCTGCCTATATTGATCTCAATGTGCACGCGTATCCCGAAACGGACACGCCAGCAGAGGAGCTGCTGCGCGTTGCGAAACGCTATGGCTTCGCTCAGATCGCCATCAGCAATTACGATAACCACGTGCTTCAGGACTGCTGGTTGGCGGATCTGATCCTCGGTGTTGAGATACAGGCGCAGACCGTGACGGAGCTGAAGCGTAAGCTCCGGCAGCTCGAGGACCGGGTCACGGTTATTGCGGTGCACGGCAGTGACGATAAGATCACCAGAGCCGCGGTCGAGAGTCCGAAGGTGGACGTACTGACCCATCCGTGCAGCGAGAAAGGCGAGGGCACGTTAAGCTACGTGCTGGTGCGGTTCGCCGCTGAGAACGGTGTTGCCATCGATTTTAATATGAGCGCACTCATCCGGAGCAGGCGCGGGGAGCGCGCACGTATCCTGACCACGATGCGGGAGCAGTTGAAGCTCGTCCGGAAGTACCGGGCGCCGGTGATCCTGACCAGTCATGCGCACTCGATCTACGACCTGAGAGCGCCCCGGGAGTTGATCGCGCTGGCTGCGCTCTTCGGCATGACGCGAGCGGAAGCGGTGCGTGCGCTTTCCGAGACGCCACAGGGCGTGGTGGCGAAGCGGTGGAAGAGGGATCGCGAGCTGGAGGTGCTGTGATGGCGCGAAGAACGATGGTTTTGCCGGTTTGCGTGCTCTGCATGGTTTACACCCCACCGACACTCCGCGATCGCCGCCGGTATCTTCGATTCGAGCTGCTCTGTGAGCGCCCGGTCGATAAACGAGCGATCCTGAGGGCGATTTGGGACTCGGTATATGCGCTCTACGGTGAGCTTGGCGCGAGCGAGAGCAAGCTCTGGCTGATCGAGTATCACCCGAGCGAGGACGGTACCCGTGGAGTCGGCATTCTCCGGTGCGCCCATGACCGGGTCGAGGAGGTCCGTGCCGCACTCGCCTGTATCTATGCGATTGACACGGCGAGCATTGGTATACGGGTCATCAAGACATCAGGCACGATAAAGGGCGCTTCAAAATAACGCGTCGCGTGCACACCGCTCATTTATATATTCAGTCAGGTTCGCAGCATCTCCACGACCATCACCAGATCGCGTTTCGTGATGATGCCCCTGATCTGCCCCGATTCTCCATCAACGACCGCGAGGATATTCTTACTCGTACCGCTCATGCGCTTAAGCGCTTCGATTGCGCTCGCCTGCTGCACGATCACGGCCCCACGCTCGTGATCCTCGAACGGGAGCACGTCAGCCACGCGGAGCAGTTCCAGCGGCTCGCCGGTGTGTTTCTTGAGCTCAGCGAGCGAAATGAACCCTTTATACTCGCCTGACCCATCAATCACGGCGTAGTCGGTCGTCTTCTCCGCGATCATCTTTGCGCGCAGTGCGGGAAGCGGCATATCCGCGGGCACGCAGACATTATTAGCGCGCATGAGCTCCCGCACCGTGAGGCCATCCAGTGCGGCAACGGCGACCGTCGCGGTCTCCTCCTCAGTCGCCGCGATGAACAGGAAGACGGCGATGATCGACAACCACGGGTTGAAGGGAATACTGATCTCCCCGCGGGTGATGAGGATGAAGGGATCAGGCATGAAGCCCATAATGCCCATGACGAGCGCAAACGCCTTGCCCACGAAGACCGCGCGCTTCGTCGCGGTGAGGAACTGCACGCGTTTTGCCAGGAACGCGCGTAAGACGCGGCCGCCATCCATAGGAAATGCGGGTAGGAGATTGAAGGTGCCCAGGATCACGTTGAGGAGCCCGATGCTGAAGAGGATGATCAGAAGCGGCTCGAACTGCAGCAGATTGCCCCGGGAGAGCCCGAAATGAGCGGCGAGGAAGGTACCGCCGAGCACGAAGCTCATTAACGGCCCCGCGATCGCGATCCGCCACTCCTTATCAGGCTCGCGCGGCAGATCCTCCATCAGCGCCAGGCCGCCGAAGATAAAGAGCGTGATATTCCGGATCTTTGTCCCGTACTTCATCGCGACATACGAATGCGAGAGCTCATGGAGCAGTAGCGAGAGGAAGAAGAGAAATGCGGCCACAAGTGCGAGCGCATAGCGAAATGGCCGTGAGAAGTCCGCCGTATCGCCCAAACCCACCGGCGCGGGGCCCTGCGCGAACATAAGCACCATGAGCGGAAAGATGAGCAGGAACGTGACATGGAGGCGTATAGGAATGCCAATGACTCGACCAACCTGTATGGATGCGCGCATCGATTCTCCCCGCGGTAACCCGATACTTATTTATACTGCCTTCCTCTCATAAAGAGCATTATGGAAATACAATTATCGTCGTTGTACGGGCAGGATTTGTATACCGATCGGGGCATCTACGTGGGAAAGGTTGAGGATGTGACTGTTGATATCAAGGATAAGCGAATCTCAGGCATCGCCGTGAAGAACGTCAGTCCCAATGCGTTCAACGTGGGCAGGAAGAAAGGTGTGATCATTCCGTACCGCTGGGTCACCGCGATCGGGGATATCGTGATCATCAAGCACGTGAGACGCCAGCTCGCGGAAGAGCGCGAGGACTCAGAGGAGCGCGAACGTTAGATAGCTCGCTCGCCAGGGCCGGCCAGGCTCGGGCTGGCTGAGCGGCGCCGAACGGGACAGACGGCACGGGTCAGAACCGTGATGACGGCTCAGAGCCGGATAAGGGACGATCACGCGGAAAAGGAGCTCGAGCTATACGCGGCGATCCGGGCGTTACCACCGCTCATTGTCCGTGCCGATGGCCGCAACTTCCGGCGGCTCTTGCAGCCTGAGTTCTCAAAACCGTTTGATACGCGATTTGCCACCGGCATGGCAGATGCCGTGACGCTCTTCTTCGAGCGGAGCGGCTTCGACCCGCTGCTCGCGTTCCTCTTCTCCGATGAGGTGAATCTCTGCTTCACCCACGTCCCGTTCCGGGGCCGGCTGGAGAAGCTCAATTCGGTCATTGCCAGCTATCTGGCGAGTGCATTGACGCTCGTGCTGCGATTTACCAGGCCTATTGCCTTCGATGCGCGAGTCATTCCGATCTGCGACCTTGACGAGGGATTACGGGCGTACCTCGCGCACCGGCAGGCGGAAGCATGGCGGAATCATATCAATGCATATGGCTATTACGGCCTGCAAACGCTGGGTCTGAGCAAACGCGCGGCTGAAACGCGTGTGAAAGGGATGAAGGCGATGGAGGTGCACGAGCTGCTCTATCGCGAGGGTATTAACCTGAATGAGACACCCGCGTGGCAGCGGCGTGGCATGATCGTGGCGAAAGAGCCGTACGGAAAACAGGGCTACGACCGTCGGGCCGAGCGGGCAGTAACGGTAACGCGGTTCAGAACCGTGCAACTCTGGGAGCTGCCGCTCTTCAGCACTGAGGACGGGCAACGGCTGCTCAACCGCCTCACCGTGCGCGAAACGATCAGCAAAAGGGGTGCGGGCGTTGTTTGAACCGCAGACCGTCTTCAACGTGCGGCTGTACGCTGCCCGGGGACCGGCAGCGGGCCCGACGAGGCTCGTGATCGGCGGGCTCCACGGTGACGAAGGCCTGGTCACAGCGCCCATTATCGCGCGTTTGGCCGCTGAGGAGCTCAGTGCCGGTGAAGCGATACTGGTGCCGAGCCTCGTTGCGGGCGGTCAGTACATCGGTGTCCTCACTGCCGAGTATTATGAGAGCGCCGCGGGGCAGCTGTTGCTCAGGCTCATTCGCAGATACACGCCCGCATTCTATTTCGAGCTCCATGCCTACGGTCAGCAGTCGTATGAGCGCTTAACCGATCCCGGACGGGTGAATAAGATCGGTGTACCGCACTTCATCGAGCTGGGGAACGGGATCCTCATCGGCTCGATCGCGCCACTACTCCGCCGGCGGTTCACGATCGCGGATTTCTGCATGACCATTGAGGTGCCGAACTGGAGGCATGAAGACGAGCGGATCAACGAATCCGTGCTGGAATTGTTACGGATCGCGCTCGCGTGCCGCGATCGGGACGCGTTGATGCAGACCTATAGAGCACGGTATCCCGCACCGGTGAAGCAGGCGGAGGAACTCTTCAACCGTTATTATCGCCATTTTTTGCGGCCCTTTTGAGGTCCGCGTCAACGACACGAACGAATCAGGGGCACTACTGTTCCCCGCGTTTGGACTGCGATCGGTATGCGAAATGGTTATATAGCCGCTCGCTCTATGTTATTGAGCGTCTATTATTACGGTGCTATTACGGTGCTGAGGCGATAACCGCATGTTCAGACTGACGAAACGGGTAATTGTCATCCTCAGAGTGGTGTGGAAGTATCACCTGATCTCATCACTGCTGGGCTTCTACCGGAGCTTTGCGAAGGGCGGCATACCTACCGAGCCCATCTGCGCACCTGCGGAGGGCTGGGAAGAGGAGGGCGAGCACCTGCGATTGGCACTTACCGAGCTCGGGCCCACGTTCATCAAGTTAGGCCAGTTGCTGAGCCAGCGGCCGGACATCGTGCCGCCACCGATCATTGTCGAGCTGCAGAAATTGCAATCCGGCGTTGCCCCGTTACCCTTCGAGGAGATCAACCGTTCGGTAACCTTCCCCTGTGAATGCGTTGACGAGACGACCGGCGAGACATATTCGACCTGCAAACAGCTCGAGGACGTCTTTGACGAGATAAACAAGAAACCGCTCGCAAGTGGCTCGATCGCGCAGATTTACCGGGCGAAGTTGGAAGGTAACGAGGTGGTCGTGAAAGTGCTGAAGCCGGGGATCGAGCGCGTGATTGACGCGGACCTCCGGCTGCTCAGGTTGATGCTGCCGGTGGGCGCGCGGCTCCTCCGCGTGAAAGGCTTCGATCCCGAACTCATCGTTGATGAGCTCTCGACCATGCTCAAGAACGAGATCGATATGCGACTCGAGGCACTGCATATCGAGCGGTTCCAGCGGAACTTCAAGGACTGGGAGAAGGTCGTGATCCCGCGCGTCTACTGGGAGTTCACCAATAACCGGGTCATCGTGATGGACTTCATCAAGGGGCCGACGGTCGGCTCGCGGCCATCGCTGAGCGAAGAGCAAGCGCGGTATTATGCGAACCTGATAACGAAGGCGTTTCTGCAGATGGTCTACGTCGACGGTTTCTTCCACGCGGACCCGCACAGCGGCAATATCATCCTGCTCCTCGAGGATAATAAGATCGCGTTCCTCGATTTCGGCGCCGTCGGCCGGCTGCGTGAGGAGGTGATGCTCGATGCGCTCGAAGTCTTCTACGCCTTTTTCACCGGTGACGTGAGCAAGGCGCTCAAAGGGTTCCTGCAGCTCGTCAATATAACGGAGAAGGACATTGATCTCGATTCCTTTTACGCTGATCTCGACGAGCTGATCGAGAAGTTTCAAGCGGGCCGCTACGAGAAGGGACAGGGTGACAACCTCGCACGGCTCTCGCTTAAATACAAACTCCCCGCGCCACGTGCCTTCGTCGTTTTGGAACGGGCGATCCTGCTCGTTGAGGGCTCCTGCAACAATCTGTATCGTTATTATGACATCAAGGAGGCCATTGCAGAGCAGTTCAGTGTCCAGGAGCTGCTGAAACAGGAGATCAAGCGCGGCGTGAAACGGCTCAGTGATGCTTCCGTCAAGCTGGTTCGCAACTTACCGGACATTATTGATCATTACAGCGAATACCGGCCGCTGAGTGCACAGGAATCGACGGCCGAGCGGCGCGCATCGGCGAGCTACGGTCCGTACCTTGTTGCGGGCATCATTGCGGGCATCGGCCTGCTCTTCCCGATCTGCACCTCACTCGGCGGACTGGACGTCACACCGCAAGCAAACGTATTCGTGCCGCTGGTCGCACTGGTGCTGGCGGCACTCGTTACGCTCTTCGCCAATTCGCGGGACTGACCAAACGCTTGCCGGTCGCACCCGGCGTCCTTCCTGGCATCCACGGTTAGTACTACCAGAACGGATCACCGCAGTATGTTCGCCGCTTCATGTACCGCGCCCGCCTTGCCGATGATGGTCACGAGATCGCCATCCATGAGCCGGGTGTCGCCGTGCGCGATCAGCGATTTGCCGCCGCGCCGTACCAGAGCGATCAGCGTATCCTCAGGCAGGGCTATATCTTTGATCGCCTTCCCGATGACCCGCTTATTTGCGACCTCCACCTCGATAATATCGCCTTCCTCCGTGACCTCGCACAGGGTAAAGAGGTCCGGATGGCCGACCATACCATCGAGCATGAGCGCGGTGGCGGTAACCGGGCTAATGGACCGGATCCCGAGGTCGCGAAAGGCCCGCAGGTTCTCGGTCTTGTTCACCCGCGCGACCAGTTTCTCGTCGGTGAACCCGAACTTCGTCTTGGCGATCTGGCAGACCAGGAGGTTGGTGTTGTCCTGATCCGTGGTGGCAACGAGATACTTGGCATGCTCGATCCCGGCCTTCTTCAGAACCGTCTGATCCTCAGCGTCGCCATACACCACCGGTATCCCGAGCGCTATCGCCTTCTTTACGTTCGCTTCGGTATTATCAACGATCACGACGTTCTCGCCTCGTTTGAGGAACCGTTCAGCGAGGGTGCGGCCAACGCTGCCGCCACCGATCAGCAGGATCTCCATGGGTATTACTCCGGTACGGTTGGCGATAAATCTTGCGGCTATGCCCGTGGCGAGCACGGTGACGATGATCGTGATGAAGATCAAGCCAAGCAGGCTGGTCGCCTCTGAATCGAATCCGAGGAGCTGCAGCCGCAGGGCGAAATAGACCGCCATAGAGGCCGGCACCACACCACGCGGGCCCATAGCGGCGATGAAGAGCTTCTCGCCACGGTTCAGATCCGCCTTGTGCGTGGCGGCGAAGACCGCAAGTGGCCGGATAAGGATGAGCAAGGCGAACGCGAGGAGGATACCGCGTGGCCCGATAGCACGCATGGCATCGAAATCGATGAAGGCCGAGAGCAGGATGAAGATGATCGAGAGCAAAATGATCGAGAGATCCTCCTTAAAGCTCTTGATGGACTCTTTATGCGGCACATCAGCGGAGCCGACGAAGATCCCGAAGATAGCAATGGCGAGCACGCCGGATTGCGCGCCCATGCTCTCCGCACCGACGAATGCGGCCAGGAGTATGGAGATGGTGAAGAGTCGCGCATACTGCTCGGTGAGCAGCGGCACGTTCCGGAGTATGAGAATGAGCAGAATACCGCTCACCAGCCCGACGAGGATACCATCGACGATCCTGATCGCGAGGAGTTGGAGTACTGAGATGCCCGTGACTGAGGCGACAATCCACTCGAAGACCACCGCCGCGAGCACCACACTGACGCCATCGTTCAAGACCGCCTCAGCCCGGAGCGTATGGGCAACCCGGGTATTCACTTTGATCTGTCTGAGGATAGGTGTGATCACGGTGGGGCCGGTTGCGGCAATAAAAGCGCCGAAGAGCAGGGCGACCGAGAAAGGTATCTCGAGGAGGAGGTAAGCGGCAAGCGCGGTGAGCAGTGCCGTGATGGCCACGCCGACCGTCAAGAGCGAGAGGATGCTCCGCTGCATCTTGCGGATCTGCCGGAGATCGATCTCGAGCCCGCCATTGAAGACAATGATGGCTACCGCAAACCCGACGAGCAGCTCGATACCCGCGCCGAACCTGCTGGGCTCCACCAGGCCGGTCACTTCCGGGCCCAGCAGAATGCCCGCCGCCAGTAAGAAGACGATACTCGGGATCTTCATGAGGCGGCCGAGCATATGGGCGAAGATGCCAATGATCATGACGACCACGAGCGCGGTCAGTATGTAGGTGGTACTCATGTGAATTCCTCCGCTTACTGCTGGTGGCGGTGAGGAGCGATAACCGTAAATGCGCTGCTAGCTCTGCATGCTAGTTGGTCCCCGGTGGTTAAAGCACTTCTGGTGTAGTTCAGGATGCCGCCGGGGTAAGCAGAAGCCCCTTCATGCAGGGGGGCGATTATCCTGAACCGGGAGAAGTGGCATACTATTATTAGAACGCGGAAAGTAAGAGTACTTATAAGAACTAACTAACGTGCGTGAGTAAAGATGCAGCGAACGTTTACGGCTCCCGCAACAACTGCCCTGCTGGTCGCCGCGCTCTTCGGGTTGCTGCTGCTACCGGTTCAGGCGCTCGGCACACCGTTTGTCATCTACGGCCAGGTATTTGACGGCACAAGGCCCGTTGATGGGGTTACCGTAACGGTCACGAATCTGGCGACCGGTAGTTCAGTCAGTCCTGCGGTTACTGATAACGGCGGCTGGTATCTGGTAGATCTGGCACATTTGGAACCGAATGAAGCCCATGCGGCAGGCGATACCATTCAGATCACCGCGACTACTGGTGCCGGTAAAATGGAAACGACGGTCGTAGCACGGGCAGAGGAGAGCCCGCAACTCGTGAGACTGGTGCTGGACGCGGAAGACGGCTCAGGTGGCGGTAAGGTCCCGGGATTTGAAGCAGTGATGATGCTGCTCGCACTCCTTGCAGGAACGTTTCTGTGGAAACGAAAGCGTTAGCAGCGGACCGTACGTAAAAGGTGCTCATTCGCCTTTTAACAGGTGTTTTGGTCGTCGCCGACAGCGCTTCGGACGGTAGGTACTGCGGCGGTAGCGAAAGCGGCTTTGCAGAAGTGAACCTGCAAACGAATCGAATCACTGAGAACGGTGAGGCGGCTTTTTATACGCTTCTGGCACGCAGGTAGTAGTATCAATCACCACGCATGTTCATCTTCAGATACCGGGGAATCACGCTGGGGATCGCCGTGCTGCTCTTCCGCGTGCACACGATCAAGCCGAACCGGCAGTTTAATGCCGCGGTGCTCGTGGATGCGATCCTTCCTGATTTGATCGATAAGCCGATCGGGAGGATCCTGCTGGCTGAGTCGCTCGCGAACCCCGCACGTTTGGAACTTGACTACTGAGTGACTGAGTGACTGAAGGAATGAACGGCGGGATAACGGGATCATGCACCTCCTGATCGAACCGGGCAGCTGGAAGAGCCCCCGCAGGCTCGCGTTCATCGCAGCAGCAGGTCTCGCGCTCATCGCGCTGGGCCTGTGGTTCAGCGCACCGGCGCCGGGGAGTGATACGCTCGTGCTCGATGCCGCGACCATGACCGTGGTGCTCGATGAGCTCCCGGCAATGGAGGCGGCTGCAATCGCCCGCGCGGAAGCGGAGATCAGTACCGTTACCGGCGTGCCGGCAAGCGCAGTGGACCGGTATTTCACGCTGCGCACCAGCTCGCGCACCCAGTACCAGTGGCAGCTCGTGTACAACGGTTCAAACAACCCTGACCTCACGGTCTGGCTCGTGCTCCGGATCACGGCGGAAGAAGGGTTCGCCATTGCGGACGAGTACCTTAAGAACCTGCTGGGTACCGCTTATGTTAGCGCGCATGTCACGCCTGAGCGGTTCGATGCCGCAACGAATACCGTTCACTACGCCGGTACCTATTCGCTGCACGGTGATGAGCTCGTGCTGCTGCCACTGTGGATACAGCTGAGCTACGAGCGGACCGTGACCGGCCGTCAGGTGGTGATCGCGCCGCAGGAGATCGCGGTAACGCGAGCACAGGCCGAGGAACTCGCGCGACTGCAGGGCGTGCCTGACCCTGTTTCGAGCTCGCTGATACTCAAGAACGGCAGTATCTGCTGGCGCGTCCTCTGGCAGCATACCCCGATCGCGGAGGATTATGACCTGCAGCGGCTCTATGGCCTGGAAATCCACGCTACAACGGGCGACGTGTTAACGACGCTCCGGTACAAACAACCGGCGTCGTCATCATCAACATCGTCGACACCCATCACGGCCGCGCAGATCACCGCGCTGCTCGCGGATCTGGGCGTCCCGGAATTGGCAGACGGCGCGCGCTTTGAAGTGCGCGTCTTTAACAGCTCTCAGGAGGTATTTACGGTGACCATGAGCTTTGGCCGCCTCGTGGTGCAGCAGGGCACGACTGATGACCCGGACATCACGCTCTGGCTCGACCGGACGCTGATCCTGCAGGCGCTGCAGGCGGATGATTCGCTCGCCTATCTGCAGCAGCACGCGAGTGGTAGAACCGTGCGGGTGGCGCTGCACGCGAACCCGGTGGTTTTGCAGAAGAAGGGGTATATGCGGTTGTATGAGCGGTTGCCGCATTGAACGGCGCGCGACCACCGGCGGCAGCGCATGCGCAGCGAGTGCAAGCTTTAAATGCTTACGGATATTTTATTAGCTCATGAACCAAAGAGGTATAGCTCTGGGGGCCGCGGCCGCCGCGGCAGTGGTGGTGATGTCGATGTCGATGGCAGCGGGTATAGCGATAGCTGCTGGCAGTATCGCGGATCACGTAGTGATCAGCGAGGTCTTCCCGAACCCGGTGGGTGCTGATCGGGACAAGGAGTGGATAGAGCTCTACAATCCTACCGGAGAAGCAGTGGATATCTCCGGCTGGACCGGCGGTAGCACCAGAAAGCCCAACCTGTTCACCATAACGGACGGGACGACTATGGAGCCCTATACCTGCTACCTCATCGGCGAGAAGGAGGTTTTTATCCGTGATCTTGAGGCCGTGCTCGCGCTGGCAAACAGCGGCGAAGACGCGCACATTATCCTCAAGAACGCGTCTGGAACGATCGTTGACCAGGTAGGCTGGAGTACCAGCAGCGTGTATGAAACCGCGCCCTGCAGTGAACCGGAAGAGGGCATGAGTCTGCAGCGGAAAGTTAATGATACGATCGATGCTGACGGTATCCACGGCCCGGGCTGGGATACAGACGACAACAGCGCTGATTTCTTCACCGGTGCGCCTGACCCGCGGTGCAGTGTGTATGAACCGGTGGCACCGCTACCGGAGCTCGCACCGCTGATCCTTTTCGTCTCCGGGCTCTGCATCCTCGCGGGATATGTGCTATGTGCGCGACGACGCGGCACGCGGTGAATGAGCGCCACCGGCCGCCGTTTTGGACGGTAGGTAGTATAGACCGTGAGGTAGCGACCGTGTTCCGGATCGAGGTTCATGGCATGCTCTTTTTCGTGCTACGAGCCGGGAAGTTGCAGACGGATGAAGCACAGGAGAAGGTATAGCTGATGATCCACAAAGTGTTCCGGCCCGGGCATGGGAGAGGAGTATCTCGCCTTATAGCAGTTACGCGCGAAGGTGGTTGTCAAATTGTTGGGGGTTGGTGATTTACTGGAGTCATCACAAGCTGTATTTTCCACCCGTGCGGCATAATTTTCGAGCCGATTTGCCTGTAGCACCCATTAACTTTACCACCTCGCGCGAAGCGGTAAACGGGCGCCGGAAGGCCCACCGCCGCTATCACTTGCGGTTCTTTGCGCTATGATCGATCCACGTCAGTCACTCACTCACTTATCTATCGAGCGCACGGCGATGCAGCTGCAGGTTACGTGCAGAGGACCGCTGGCGCAGCGAACGCGCGTTCGTGACGTTCCGTGATATGCTGCCACCGTCGCCCCGCAGGTACGGTGACTCCTGACGGAACTGCAGGATCCGCGGGTGCGCGTGCACCGCGTCGGCATCAAGCGCGACCGCAGTAGTGATCAATTCACCGATAGCACGTGCCAGTTCGGGCTTTGCACGGGGATCCTCAAGCCGCTGGTAAATACCGATGAGCTCCTCGATCACCACCAGCACCGAGCCATGCATGAGTACCGTGGCATCGTCAGGCTTCAGCCAGGGCGTGTACGGAGCGAGTACTGACAGCTCATGCGTGAACAGCACAGCAAGCTCGACGATCCGGTCATGCAGCGCCCGCTGCTGTGATTCGAGCGTCAGGTCAGTTTCACGCCATTGCTGCAGCAGTGACTTCATCATGTACCGCTTCTGCAGGGGATCGTCAACCCCCTGTACCGGAGACATCTCAGCCCTGACCGCCTGCTGCCGCTGCTCCAGAGCACTGAGTATCCGCTTACGATCCGCTTCCCAGGTCTGGATCTCGCGTTTGCCGCGTGACAGCCGCGCCAGCTTATCCGCCAGCAGCGAGTTCGTTAACGCGGACATCGGTGATTCTTCTTCCTCACGCCGTGCGGCGCCAAAAAGCTGCTTGCGCTTCTGCATCTGCATCGGGTATTTAGTGATAGATTTGATTTGTTACGTAGTACCATCATTCCATTGGCGGTGGTCGCTATATAAAGCTTGCTGTTGGACCGGCCAGGCAGGCACACGCACGCGCGCGTGTGCGCCGCCTTCTTCTTCGCGCCGCCAGCCGCGCCGAGCCGCGCGCCGCGCCACCATCGCATCCGCGTCAGCGCGCGGCAGGCCGCTATCAAAAGAGGTGGTCATGCACGCGAAATCTTAGCTTGCTACACAAACCTACCCTGAGGCGTTCATTGCTGCAGCAACAGCTTCTGGAACCGTCTTTAGCAACCCGTTGCTCCTAATGAGCAATGCTGCTGACCGAAAAGGTTAAATACCCCCCACGATGAACCTCTTCCTCATTACCCTCTAGAAAGAAGAGGAGGTGAAAGGAAAAAAATATGAGTCATCAAAGGCAAGCGATTGTCCTCATGGCCGTGGCGCTGGCGCTCGTTGCGATGGTCGGCGCGGCTGCAGCATCACAGAATTGGTATTTGAGCTCCAACAACCCTGATCCTTACGTTATGTATAGAGGAAGTGCAAATTCGGAATACTGCAGTGATATCTCTATTGGCCAAAGCGGTGAGGTTATATGGAGAGCAGACGAACCAGCTAGTACCGACGTAACTTTTACTGGAGATTGGAATTTTCATATTTATGCAACCCATCCAGTTGATCCGCCAAATCGACAAAAAAATTTCAGTATAGGCGTATGGAATGCGACTACTGGTTGGACCTCCTATGGTTCGGTTGATCTTACTACTGCTACTGGATGGACCAATGGCACCATAACCGGCACTTCATTTACTGTACACACCGGTGAATACCTCTCATTCCGTATGTATAACGTGGGTGAAGGAGCAGAAAAAACGATCACAGTTAGTCCTTGTATCTCTTATGTAACCTCACCTTCCACCGATCCTGGTTATCCAATCCCCGAACTCGCGACTGTTGTGCTCTTCGGCGCTGGCCTGCTCGCGCTCGTTGGGTACATCGCGTACCGGAAACGAAGCTGATTTGGAAGAAGATCGAGAAGCTACGCTTTTAAAAAGCTTCTCATACTCTTTTTTTCCCGGGTTTGTGTGAAGTGAGGCGAAGCGAGGCTGAGCTTTGCTTCGAGTTCTTTTGATAGGATCGTTGCTACTGCAAGGGCAGAGAAGACGTAGAGCTGGCA